>Ga0208824_1003018_pt1 | contig 12083 bp, 13 predicted proteins | sample AD_JPNTR3_MetaG_FD_184447 | JGI IMG/M metagenome (GOLD analysis project Ga0208824, IMG submission 184447) | Active sludge microbial communities of municipal wastewater-treating anaerobic digesters from Japan - AD_JPNTR3_MetaG (SPAdes) (version 2) | ecosystem: Engineered > Bioreactor > Anaerobic...
CTTGCAAAAGTCGAGGTTGGCACTTGAGTGCCAATCGCTCTGAAAAGAGCGCAAAACGCGACAAACTTCTCTTTTCTTTTCCGTTCAATTGGGTACAAACCAAAACAACCGGCTTTTGCCGTAAATTTTGCACCTTGACAACTGCATAATATCTTTTCAAAAAAGAAAAGACGAGAAAAATATCTTGAAGAAAGAAAAAAACAAAATGGAGTGATACGACTTCATTGTTAGTACAATTTTAAATTGGAACGATTCACGAGATATTTTGCTGAGGAAAAGACCTAAAATTAAGAGAAAGTAGTTCGTGTTGAATAGAAAATATACGATCGACTGTAGACGAAGATTAAGCTAATAAGAGCGTAGGGCGGATGCCTTGGCACCAAGCGCCGAAGAAGGACGTGACAAGCTGCGAAAAGCTACGGGGAGTTGCAAATGAACATTGATCCGTAGATGTCCGAATGAGGAAACTCACTGCCGGTAATGCGGCAGTATCCGACACACGAATAAATAGTGTGCGGAGGGGAACCCGGAGAACTGAAACATCTAATTATCCGGAGGAAAAGAAAGTAAACAAACGATTTCCTTAGTAGTGGTGAGCGAAAAGGAAAGAGCCCAAACCTAGCATAGCAATATGTGATGGGGTGACGGACTGCTATAGAGCACTTAGACAAGATAGGTGAAGGAACTGGAAAGTTCCGCCAGAGCGGGTGACAGCCCCGTAACCGAAATTTTGTTGAGGCTGGCAGTATCCAGAGTACCACAGGACACGTGGAATCCGGTGGGAAGACGGGAGGACCATCTCCCAAGGCTAAATACGACTTGGTGACCGATAGCGTAATAGTACCGTGAGGGAAAGGTGAAAAGAACCCCGGGAGGGGAGTGAAAGAGAACCTGAAACCCTATGCTTACAAGCAGACAGAGCACTACTGAATAGTGTGATGTCGTACTTTTTGTAGAACGGGCCGGCGAGTTACGTTGTGTAGCGAGGTTAAGGTATGAAGTACCGGAGCCGCAGCGAAAGCGAGTCTGAACAGGGCGCTTTAGTTGCATGACGTAGACCCGAAACCGGATGACCTAACCATGAACAGGTTGAAGCAGTGGTAAGACATTGTGGAGGACCGAACCCACGTTCGTTGAAACGACCGGGGATGAGTTGTGGTTAGCGGAGAAATTCCAATCGAATCCGGAGATAGCTGGTTCTCCCCGAAATAGCTTTAGGGCTAGCCTCTGTTTAGAGTACTGAAGGTAGATCACTGAATGGGCTAGGGGGCTTCACCGCTTACCGAACCCTATCAAAATCCGAATGACAGATACTTGATGACAGGGAGTCAGACGGTGAGAGATAAGTTCCATCGTCAAAAGGAAAACAGTCCAGACCTACGACTAAGGTCCCAAAGTAGTAGTTAAGTGGTAAAGGATGTGTCACCGCTAAAACAACCAGGATGTTGGCTTAGAAGCAGCCACTCATTCAAAGAGTGCGTAATAGCTCACTGGTCGAGTGGTGGTGCGCCGAAAATTATCGGGGCTAAAACTACACACCGAAGTCTGGGAATACAGATAATGTATTGGTAGGGGAGCAATGTATGTTGGCAGAAGCGTCAGCGGAAGCGGGCGTGGACGACATACAAGAGAGAATGCCGGCATAAGTAGCGAGAACGCAGTGAGAAACTGCGTCGTCGAAAGTCTGAGGTTTCCTGGGGAAGGTTCGTCCACCCAGGGTTAGTCGGGAACTAAGGCGAGGCCGAAAGGCGTAGCTGATGAACAACAGGTAGATATTCCTGTACCACCGATATGCGACAAAGAAATGAGGCAATGACACAGAAGGATAGTCTGAGCGCGATGATGGAAATTCGCGTCCAAATCATGAGGCTTGCACGTAGTGAAGTACGCGTGCAGTAAGGCTGGGTGATGACGGGGAGTGAAAAATAGTAACGAAGCAGATGAATTCACGCTGGCGAGAAAAGTTGCTAAATAGCATAGAGGTGCCCGTACCGCAAACCGACACAGGTAGACGGCAAGAAAATTGCAAGACGAACGGGATAACTCTTGTTAAGGAACTCTGCAAAATTACCCCGTAACTTCGGAAGAAGGGGAGCCGCAGCGATGCGGCCGCAGTGAAGAGGCCCAAGCGACTGTTTACCAAAAACACAGGTTTCTGCGAATTCGAAAGAAGACGTATAGGAGCTGACGCCTGCCCAGTGCTGGAAGGTTAAGGGGAAGTGTAAGCGCAAGCGAAGCACCGAACTTAAGCCCCAGTGAACGGCGGCCGTAACTATAACGGTCCTAAGGTAGCGAAATTCCTTGTCAGGTAAGTTCTGACCCGCACGAATGGCGTAACGACTTGGGCGCTGTCTCAACAGGAGGCCCGGCGAAATTGTAGTATACGTGAAGATGCGTATTACCCGCGACTGGACGGGAAGACCCCGTAGAGCTTTACTGTAGCTTGATATTGGGATCCGGTAATTCATGTACAGGATAGGTGGGAGACTTGGAAGCAGGGGCGTCAGCTTCTGTGGAGTCGACCTTGGGATACCACCCTTGAATTATTGGATTTCTAACGCTGTGCCATTATCTGGGCAGCGGACAGTGTCAGGTGGGCAGTTTGACTGGGGCGGTCGCCTCCCAAAGAGTAACGGAGGCGTTCAAAGGTTCCCTCAGAATGGTTGGAAACCATTCGCAGAGCGTAAAGGCACAAGGGAGCTTGACTGCGAGACAGACATGTCGGGCAGGTACGAAAGTAGGACTTAGTGATCCGGCGGTAGTTCATGGAAATGCCGTCGCTTAACGGATAAAAGTTACCTCGGGGATAACAGGCTTATCTCCCCCAAGAGTTCACATCGACGGGGAGGTTTGGCACCTCGATGTCGGCTCGTCACATCCTGGGGCTGAAGTAGGTCCCAAGGGTTCGGCTGTTCGCCGATTAAAGTGGCACGCGAGCTGGGTTCAGAACGTCGTGAGACAGTTCGGTCCCTATCCATCGTGGGCGCAGGATATTTGAGAGGATCTGTCCCTAGTACGAGAGGACCGGGATGGACGTACCTATGGTGCATCAGTTGTCGTGCCAACGGCACAGCTGGGTAGCGAAGTACGGAAGGGATAAACGCTGAAGGCATCTAAGCGTGAAACCCACCTCAAGATTAGATATCCAAGGTAGAGATACCGGGAGACCCCTCTAAGACTAAGAGGTTGATAGGTCGGGTGTGGAAGTGCAGCAATGTACGGAGCTGACCGATACTAATGGTCAAGAGCTTGATCACAGAGAAGGAATTCAAAGTGAGTTGATCGGTTCTGATGATGCGAATGAAAATTAAAAAACTACGGTTTTACCAAAGCGCGTCGATTCAAGAGAAGATATATGCAGTTGTGAATGTGCAAAAGCAAACACATTCAACCAATTTCGGTGACGATAGCGAAGGGGATCCACCTGTTCCCATTCCGAACACAGAAGTTAAGCCCTTCAGCGCCGATAGTACTTGGACGGACACGTCCCGGGAGGGTAGGTCGTTGCCGAATTTTTCAAAAAAGAAGCAGCTAAAGCGTAACGCCTTGGCTGCATTACATATACCGGAATATTCCTCCTTAGCTCAGCCGGTTAGAGCGAGCGGCTGTTAACCGCTAGGTCGTCTGTTCGAATCAGACAGGGGGAGCCAAAACAAAAGGGAATGTCCAAACGGGCATTCCCTTTTGTTTTGCACTCCGCTTCCCTCTGTCCGATGCGAACGAAAAGAATGATAACGTCGAACGAGTACGAAACGGCGCACAAGGTAAAGTATATACCTTATTAAGAAGCAAGCGCCTGTCACAATATCCCGAGAGAGATATGCTAAGTCGAGGGAAGGCTATGCCTGACGCACGGACCGTCTGTTCGAATCAGACAGGGGCCAATCTTGCAAAACTCTTCACTATATGTGATAATAGGAATAAATAACCAAATATTCTGTGAGGTCTATATGAAATTCTGCCACAGTACGCTTAATGTGAAAAATCTTGAGGAATCGATAGGGTTTTATGAGGAGATAGTGGGGCTTGGGGTCGTAAGAAGATTTTCGGCGGGAAACGGAATGGAGATTGCGTTTCTCGGCGAAGGGGAGACTAAAGTCGAGCTGATTTATGACAAAAATCATACCGAAATCGATGCTGGAAAGGATATTTCGTGGGGATTCGAGACCGATTCAATTGAGGAAACTATGAAAATCGTCAGGGAAAAGGGAATGGAGATTATCGGTCCGTTTTCGCCCGCGCCGGCCGTGAAATTTTTCTTTGTAAAAGACCCCAACGGGCTGAAAATTCAGTTTATCGAGCACATAAAATAAGAAAGAGAATTGGTTTTTTGCGCAAACTGAGACCAAAGAGATTTTTGAGGTAAAGAAATGAGCGGTGTCATGACGGTCTATCTCGCGGGAGGGTGCTTCTGGGGGTTGGAAAAATATCTGTCCTTGGTTAAAGGAGTGGTTTCCACCGAAGTGGGGTACGCGAACGGCAGGACGAAAAACCCGACTTATGAGGACGTATGCTGCCGCGATACAGGGCACGCCGAAACGGTAAAGGTCGTCTATGACCCCGGAAAGATAAGTCTTTACGAGCTTCTTGACGTATATTTTGACGCGATAGACTCGACCAGCGTCAACAGGCAGGGTAACGACGTCGGCGAGCAGTACAGGACGGGAATTTATTACGTAAACGAGGACGACAAAGAGGTAGTTGAAAAGGCGGTTGCGAACCTCGCAAAAAGAATGCGCGAGCCCGTTGCGATTGAAGTTGTGCCGCTCATAAATTTTTACGCCGCAGAGGAGTATCATCAGAAATATTTAGACAAAAACCCGTTCGGGTATTGTCATATAGGAAGGGAAAAGTTTCAAAAAGCGCGGGAATTTAACCCTGAAAAGAGTAGGGGTTGACAAGAGCAAGGCGTTTTTTGTTATAATGGCACCATAACCCCGTATTTAATTAAGGAGGCAATATGCAGGAAAAGAGAACCAGCTCCTTCAGATACGGCATCGGCATGTTCGGCACATCTCTCCCCATCAACATGTTCAGAAGTCTTGCTTCGGCGTTCTATGTCCTTGTAAAAGGACTTACGATGGAAGACTTATCGCTTGTCGTTTTCATCTACACCTTCATTGACGCAATAGACAACCCCGTCTACGGCATTCTGTCCGACAACACGAGGACAAAGTGGGGCAGAAGAAAGCCCTGGCTGTTCATCGGGACCCCCCTCTTTATGATATTTTTCATAATGTTCTTTACCCCGCCTGCGGCTATGTCGAAAACGGGACTGTTTTATTGGGCGATGTTCACCTACATAATAACGGGCACACTGGACAGCCTAATAAATGCCAACTACGGCGCGCTCTTCCCCGAACTCTTCCCCGAAGAAAGTCTGAGGGCAAAGACCAACGGAATAAGGCAAACGTTCCAGCTTGTCGCGATGGTAATAGGAATCGCGTTGACGCCCATGATAGTTTCGGCGCTCGGAGTCAACGGCTACACCTGGACGGCTGTAATTTATGCGGTGATTGCGCTGGGCGTTATCTGGTTTATGACATTCGGCATAAAAGAGCCGCCCATTGTCGCACACAAGGAAAAAGTGCAGATTCTGCCCGCCCTCCTTTCCATGATAAAATCCAAAAACTTCTGGATAATCGGCATCGCAAACGCCTTCTACTCGGCGGCGATGGCGCTGGTCATGGCGTCGGTGCCCTTCTTTACAAAATACGCCCTGCAGATTGACGAATCGCAAAACACCTATTTACTCGGCACGGTCATCATCGTCGCAATGGGCGGCGTGGCGCTGTGGAGCTATTTCGTAAAGAAATTCGGCACGGTGAGAATGTGGCGTATCGCGCTTATCGCCCTTGCGGTTGCGTTCGTTCCCCTGTATTTTGCAAAGAACCTTGTCATGGCAATAATCTTCAGCGTAGGAATCGGCATAGGTTTTTCGGGGGTCATCAGCACTATGGACATTGTGGGCGCCATGCTTATGGACGAGGACTACCGAAGATACGGTATCAGGAGAGAGGGGATTTATTCCAGCACAATGGGCTTTATGAACCGACTCTCGGGTCTTTTTGTGTCATTAAGCTATCTTCTTGCGTCCAAAATCTACGGCTTTGAAAGCGGCGACAATCCGGGACTCAGGGCCGGGGACGCGTCCAGATTCCTTTTGATACTCTTTCCGTTAGTCCTGGTCGCGCTGGGCGTTGTGTTCGCGTTCTTTGTCAAGTTCAAAAAATTCGACCCGCCTGCAGCTCTTGAAGGCACGGCAGCAATTGACGGCAATACACAAAACGTTGTGGTTGCGCCCGAAGGAGAAGCCGAAAGTATTTCGGAACCCGAAAGTCAAGAAATAGCCGAAAGTGAATAAAAAAGAAACGCCCGAGACTTAATCGGGCGTTTTCAATATATCGTATGAGCAGAGCACGGCGCCGCTCTCTTCCACAGCGTTTCTGAACGCTTTGGAATTTAAAAATTCCAACTCGTACACGCGCTTTTTCCACTCGGGGTCGTTGAGGTGGGGCGCGTCGTAGGACGGGTGAAGGAAAACTTCGTTCACGCCGTCTTTTAGATTTCTTATTTTGTCCACATAGTAGCTTTCCAGAGCGTTATAGTCGGGAATATCCTTTATTTTATAGGGATTGGAGACCATGTCGTCGATGAGTTTTACTCGGTAAAGGCGGGAGAAGCCGATTATTGCTTTATGCGCCGCCTTGATTATAGGCGGGACGTTGCCGCCGAAAAAGCCGCTTAAGAAGCCGGGACGCTTTGGAAAACGGAAGGGCAGGCGGTATTTAGCGGCAAAGCGGAAGGCGTTTATAAAGAAAAGCCGCCCGTTTATGCCGTATAACAGACCGCTGTGGCTGTCGGCGTGGTCGACAATAACGCCGCTCTCCGAGATTAATTTATACTGGTTTTCGATTTCGAGGTCGAGCTGACGGCTCTTCGCGTTTTTATTGAAATACTTTGTTTCGTGATAAAAATACCCGTCATTGTCGGCAAAACTATTGACCTTTTCGGCGGGGGAAATTGCTTTCCAGCGTGAGTGGTCATAGTCGGAGTTGAAAGCAAAGTGTACGCCGACGCTTATGTTGTTGCGTTTTGCAAGAGCGAGCGCTTCGCGCGCATAATTTCCCACGGCAAGAAGGCTTGTCGAAGTTATCAGTTTTTGGGTATAGAGTTCGGCTATTGCCTTGTTGGTTTCGGGCAGGATCCCAAAGTCGTCGGCATTTATGATGAGGTATTTTGTCATACTTTATTTATACCACGAATTGCAAGCATGCACAATAGCATAAAATGCCCAAAAACTTTACATAATGGGTGAAAGATGGTATAATGCCCTTACCAAAACCCCAAGGAAAATGTAAAAAATTGAAAAACAAGTATCTTGATCTTTTTTTGACTTTCTTTTACGTCGGGCTTGTGACCTTCGGCGGCGGATACGCCATGATAAACGTCATAAGAGAGATTGTCGTCGAAAAGAAACACTGGATGACCGAGGACGAGATAAGCGACGTCATTGTCATCGCAGAGTCGACTCCGGGACCGATTGCCATAAACCTGGCGACCTATTGCGGGTATAAGGTCAAGGGCTTTTTGGGAAGTCTGCTTGCGACAATAGGCGTTGTGCTCCCGTCCCTTATCATAATCTTCACAATCAGCATGTTTTTTGACAAGTTCATCGCTAACAAGGTGGTGGCGGCTATATTTATGGGCATCAAGTGCGCCGTCGTTTACCTCATTGTCACGGCGGGTATACGAATGTTCAAAAAGATGAAGAAAAACTGGTACACCCTTACCGTCACCGTTTTAATCATCGCGGCGATGGCGGTTCTTAGCGTGTTTTCGGTCAGTTTTTCCAATATATACTTTATATTAATCGGCGGATTTCTCGGCCTTATCATATTCGGATTTTTGCAGAAGAAGGAGGGCGGTAAATCGTGATATATCTCCTTCTTTTCTGGGAATTTTTCAAAATAGGCCTGTTCTCGTTCGGCGGCGGATATGCCATGATTCCGCTCATGCAGGAAGCGTGCGCAAAGCACAACTGGATAGACGAGAACATGATGTTGAATTACATCGGCGTCAGCGAGTCCACTCCGGGACCTATAGCCATAAACCTCGCGACGTTTATCGGCTCGTCCCAGGGCGGACTTTTCGGCGCGGTAATCGCAACGCTCGGCGTTGTGCTGCCTTCGTTTGTAATAATCCTCATCATCGCCACGCTGTTGAAAACCTTTATTAAGAACAGGTACGTTCAGGCGGTGCTTAAAGGTATCCGTCCCGTCGTCGTCGGCATGATACTCTTTACGGGAATATCTTTCCTCTTATCGGTGATAAACGTTTACCCCGTAAACGGCGACGTCTCGGTGCTGGCTATCTGCATAATTTCGGTTCTGTTTATTGTCGGAACCAGCTATAAAATACTTACGAAAAAGAACATCCCCACGATAGTGATAATCTTACTCGCGGGGTGTATGGGATTACTATATCTGATATGATAAAAGCAATTAAGCATTTTGCCACGATAACAAAGCACAGACATATGGTTATTAAATTCTGCCTTATGGCGGGAATCCCCGTCCAAGGACTTTTGCATGACCTTTCCAAATACAGTTTTACCGAATTTTCCATTGGCGCAAGGTACTATCAGGGCAATCGCAGTCCCAACGACCGCGAGCGCGAACTGTTTGGCTATTCCACGGCGTGGCTCCACCATAAAGGGCGCAACAAACACCACTATGAGTACTGGTCGGACTTCAATCCCAAGGAGAGGAAGGTGCTCCCTGTCGATATGCCCGACAAGTATATCAAGGAGATGTTCTGCGACAGGCTGGCGGCAAGCCTCATCTACAAAAAGGAAAACTTCACAAACGGGTGCCTAAGGGAATTTTTCAACCGCGAGAAAAACCATTTTGCCATGCACGAGAATACCCAGAGAAAGCTGGAAAACCTTATGATAATTTTAGAAGAAAAAGGACAAAAAGAAGTATTCAGATACATGCGTCAACATAAAACGCTGTAATTTTTACATTTTTCCCAAAACAAATTCAACCGTTTTTCTGTTTCGCCATAATGCGACACCTTGAGGCAATTTAAGTCAATATTTGCCTTGCATTGGGCTGTAAAAGGTTTGGGAGCGGGACGATAAGCCATATATAATAACAATCACAAACAACAGGAGGTCCGTTATGGAAAACGAGTTAATTTATGCAGTGGGCGAAACGTTGCTGCTGGAACTGGAGGGCGCGCGGGATGTCAGATACCCCGAAAACACCGCCATCCCACAGAGCTTTATTCTGATTACCGAGGAAGGCGAATACAAAATCAGCCTGGAAAGGATAGCATAAGCATAAAGCCCTTTTCGATCATATATTTATATGGCTCGGGAGGGGTGGGATGGAACAAAACAATTCCGAAATAACGATAACGAGAATAGAAACCATCCTGTCCGCTCCTCCCGTGAGAAGCATAATCTATGATCTTTTACGAAACGCTATTACGATTACAAAACACGAAAAACTCCCCGAAAAAAAAGATGACAGCATAGTTATTACGATAACTTTCCGCTATAAATTGTAAATGAATTTTACAAAATGGGATTTCTGTGATATAATACCCCGGAATGCTGCTGTTTTTAGGGGAAAATCCGATGACACAAAATAGTTTTCGAAATCTCGGGAAAAAAATAGTTGGCGCCCTTATGAGCGAATACTTGTTTGTATGGCTCGCCGGCGCCGTTATTTTTACCTTCTGGGCGCTCAATCTGTGGACGGTGGGCGTGCTCGTCGTGTGCGTAATGATAGCCTTTTCTCTCGTTCTCTTTAAGGACACAGCCCGGGTTCTTGCCATTCTCTACATGATAGTGCTTATTATTTCCGAAAACAGCCACGAACTGGCGGGATTCGGATGGCTGCTCATTGCGTCCATCACCCTTTTGGTTGCGGGAATTATCGTTCACATAATACGCTTTAAGGTCAGTTTTAAGCCGATGTTTTCTCAGTTCAAAGTCAAAGGCTTCAGCGTTTCCCTTGTCCTTCTCGCCATTCCTGCGGCCTTGGGCGGAATCACCCGCGGAGAGCGCAACGTCGTAGCCGCCCTTGTGGGATTCGGGTTTTTCGCGCTGGTAGGTATTTGTTACCTCTTTTTCCTCGCGACGACCGAGGATAAAAAGGGCGACGATATGTTACGGTACGTCCTTACTATGATGCTGGTGGCGGGGTTAGTCATGAGCGCGCAGCTTATCACTTACTACGTAAGACTGGGCAGCGTGGAGAACGTCCTTGCAAACATCAGACTAAAAAACATAAGACTGGGCTGGGCGAGCGCCAACAACGTCGCGCCCTTTCTGTCCATGACGTGGCCGTGTCTTTTCTATTTCGCCACGAAAAAGAAGCATTACGGCTTTTTATTTATTATCCTTGCGTTTATAGAATATCTTCTGATATTTACCACCAAGTGCCGCGGGGCGATACTGTTTACCACGCTGGCGTTCCCCTTCCTTCTCTGCTATACGATGGCAAAGTCGGAAAACAAGGTGGCAAACGGCTTTACCATTTCTCTGCTGTCTGCCGGAATAGTAATTTTCGCGGCGTTGAAAGCCGAAAAGGTCTTGCCTGCGTTTGAAAGCATGTTTGAACTGGGCTTGAGCGAAAACGGCAGAATTCCCCTCTACCGGGAGGCGCTCGAAGTATTCAGAAAATACCCTGTTTTCGGCGCGGGCTGGGATTACCGGCTGGGCGAGCTTGCAGGGGACAGCTACACGCCTTACTGGTTCCACGACACCGTATTGCAGATTATGGCAAACATGGGCATCGTCGGGCTTATCTTCTATTTGCCGTTCTTCGGTTGGAGATACGGAAGCTGCCTGCTTACCAAAAATTACCGCATGCCCAAACTCGCGGTTGCGGCGGGTATGATACTCTTTGAGCTTTACGGACTGGTGGACGTAAATTTCTTCGGGCCGACGTTCTTCATTTCCATGGTAATTATGTCTTTGGCAGTGGAAAAGAGCCTGGAGAAAGACCAGTGCAACCCGCTTTTATTCCTCGACCTTTCGGCAAAGGCCGCCTCGAGGAAAAATCTCAAAGCTTTCCGATAATCTTTTTGGCAAGAGAGGGCTTCAAGGTAGTAATGTTGTCCACGCCTTTGTACAGGGCGAGGTTTATATCCATCGCGCGGTTTAACGTGTAGACCGAAACAAGCAGCCCCATATCCTTCCACACACTGACATTCTCTTTTGTCACGCCTTTATAATTGAGGTTTACGCCTATTGCGCCTGCGTCGAGCGCTTGACTCCCTAGCTTTTTCGCGTATGCAAGGTTGTGTTTTTTCGTTAATGGCACTTTAATGTTGAGATAATAGGGTATCTCAGGCGCTTTTTCCTTAACGTCATCTACCATGTCGGCGGAAACGCCGGTAAAAAAGCACCTGTCGCCGAGGTCGTAGAGTTCCACAAAATAGGCAAGGTTTTCAAGGTGAGATGTCTCTTTTAAGTCGAGGTTTACCTTGCAGGAGTATTGGGCAAGAAGGGCAAGTGCCGCCGGCGCCGTTACGCTGGAATAGCTTTTCTCGTCCTCGTCGTGGCATAAGACGGGCGTGCCGTCCTCTAAAAACCTTATGTCGAATTCGACGACGTTTGCGCCGCTCGCGATGCCTTTTACGATCGATTCCAGGGAGTTTTCGGGAGTTTTTTCGCAGCCAGTGTGGGCGGTTATCGTGAAGTTTTCGCTTAAAGGCGGGATTCTGTTTGCCGCGTCGGAACAGACAAAACCAATCGCCGAAATTACCGCAACCGAGATAATTATTAATGAACAAACCGACCAAAATATTATTTTCCGCATAAAAACCCCCGTTAAGTTTCTGATTATATTGTATTCAAAATCGCATATATTGTAAATACCGCCGTTTGGACGGATAAGCGAAAACGGTTTGACACATCGGCAAAAGTTATAGTATACTTTTTTCACTTAAATGTGTAACGGATAAACGTTGCCGATTGAAAATTTCAAGCGCATATCACGCGTGTTCCCAAATAATTACCTATAAAAAAGGTTTTGGTGGTTTTTTGCTATACGAAAAAAGGAGGA
>Ga0208824_1003022_pt1 | contig 12065 bp, 10 predicted proteins | sample AD_JPNTR3_MetaG_FD_184447 | JGI IMG/M metagenome (GOLD analysis project Ga0208824, IMG submission 184447) | Active sludge microbial communities of municipal wastewater-treating anaerobic digesters from Japan - AD_JPNTR3_MetaG (SPAdes) (version 2) | ecosystem: Engineered > Bioreactor > Anaerobic...
TGTCGGCGTTTTGCTTATTGCCTAATGCTTTACTCATATTTATATAAGTTTGCATATTAGTATACTAAGTCAACAATTTAAGGCTTTCTGGCTAATTGCTTGATACAACAAGCTTAGACTTGTTTAGCATATCCTCGTAAAGAAATCTAGTTAACTATTGCAAATTAGGTTTATTTCTTGTGCTCCTAATACCGCTAAAATTAATGTCTTTAATACCATTGAAATTAAGACCTTTATCGCCCTCAAACAAAAATTTCTGTGCTGTCTACTAATCAAGGTCAGACAATTTAGTACCTGATGCTACTATTTTGTCAACCTATTGTCCAAACTCTTCTATAAAGTCAGATTGGAATCCATAGCTTGCCAAATTCTATCTATTCTAGTACAGTGCTGATATTATGGTTGTCTAGTTGAATTGTTCTATATTGCCGGCGTTAAGTGCATTGTAAAGAGATGAGTTGATTAACTGCATGAAGCCAGCGTCGTTTGGATCGTACTTTTGATTATTCTACAAATCGCTTAGTATTGTTGAGATAAACACTTGCGTGTTAGACTTATCGAGAGCTTTCTGCGGGTCTTGCATCATAACCGACTATATGTTGACTAAGTTATTATATTCATACTCCCTGAATTTCCTAAACATATTGTTTATCTTTTCAGGATTACCACCGCTATCAAACATAATCTTTTCTAATTCTTCTCTCATACTTACATTACTGCTTGGTGTTGTTGCATCAAGATTAACTAGTTGAGACATTCTCTATAGCACAGGGTCATACTACTATATATCAACGCCGACCAAGTCGCTTATGCTTCTTACCTGTGATATTATGCTATTTCGCTCTTCGTTTGTTATCGCATTTATAACCTACGTCTTGAAGATAGGCTATAGTTTACTGGCAACTAAATCTATTGGATGTCCACTATTTTTGTCGTATTTTACGTTATCCTACTATATTTCAAATGATTTCTTATACGCTTCACGTGAGATTAGCTAGCCTTGTATGTTGTACTATATGTTAGACATCTAATTATATTCAGATTGACTAATATTCCCTGCACTTAATTGAGCATTTAAATAATTATTGAATCCAGTATATATACGCTATATATTTGTGTCGCTAGCGTCGCCACGCTATTGTTCTAACTACTCTCTGAAATATTTATTGCTCAATATATATTCTGGTGCATCTGTATATTTGCCAAGCTGTTTTATAAACGTGTCTACATCTACAGGACCTGTTCCATTCTGTCCATTAGTAAAGAAATTATAACTGCTTTCAGCAACCTAGTAATTTTGAACTGTATCGTTAACGAAATCAGAAAAACTCTTTAGCGGGTTAAGCAATGCGTCTATAGCTATACCGGCTGTGCCTTTAGTCTTCAAACCTATTGTGGCGTTGATCATATCCGCCACTGGTATTATATTTCCAAACTTATCTCTCTTAACTTTTTCTGATTTAGATACCAGATTATCAAACGTTAAGCCGAGCCCATACTCAAATTGGTCACGTATGTCTGGCTGCAAATTGTTCTATATTAGCTATTCTAACTATTGTAGATTAGTTCTATTAGAACCATCAGGAACTTTCTACTACCAATCATCAATCTGTTTATTGAAATTATTTAATTGGTCACCAGTAAACAATATTGTGCCAATGTGCTTTAATCTTTCTATCTATCTTTGTGCTTCTGTCTATACGTGTGTCTTCTTGTCCGTATCAGACATTTTGTCGTATAGCGTTAAATCTGTTTCTACGCCTGTTATTATAGAGAAGAAGCCTCTTAACTCACTAGCCTATTTAAGCTATTTCTAACTATCAGGATCAGAAAAGCTCTATAATGTATTGAGCATTTCTAATGGATTTATATTTTCTGATCCGCCCTACACAAATTTACTTTCTACTAATGGTAGCTACTTTTTTACAGCATCAGCAGTGCCAGATGGCTAGAGAACATCGTTGTATAATTGTTTTAATGGGTTTAATTTGCTTTGTACTTCTCTAACGTAATTGGCTATGTTCGTGAGTTGATCTACATTTGTAGATGGCTGGGATTTCTTAATATAATCTATTATATCTTGAATTAATTTAGGGGCGTTATTGCCCTCAGCTGTAATTGTATTATTTTGCCACTGAATATCAACACTAGTTACTTGCTGCCTAATTTCTTTAGGCAGTCTCTGCAGTAAGTCGGAATCATTAGACTAAGTAACATTTAATATTTGCCCAACTAGTCTAGCAAACGATGGTGCACCAGCGAATAAATCAGCCATAGCTTATACACTCCTCAACCGTATATCTACTAATATGGATTAGCACCGAACACGCCCTAGTCATTTACTATCTGCCTAGTGACCATCTAATTATTAACGGCACGCATTATTAGTTGTTCTTCCTATCTTGAATAGGACATATCATTTTGATGCTACTAAGACACAGAGCCAGAGATACCCTATAGCCGACGATAGTATTTCATGTTTGCCGTGTTCTTATACGAACTAGAAATCTAAGTGCCTATAGCCTCAGTTAATGTGAAAGCCTTATCCCACATTTGATATATCTGAACAGCTTCAAGCTAACTTGTTATTCCAGAGAATACAGACGACCATTTCCACTATGATAGAATATTCTTAGCTTCTTCTTTAGTTACTTCCTTCTATCCAATCTTAATCATTTCGCCATCTTTAGCCTACTTAACCTACTTAGCGAATTTATCGTAATTAGCATATCCTAAACCCTTCATTTCTTTGCCAATATAATCGTATGCATTATGCATCTCGTTTGAAAAGCGTAGCCAACCTTGATCAAGCTTACCGCCAGATACAGATGGCAGAGGGTTACCTGATAACTCGCTTACTGTCTTAGCACCTTTAGATAATCGTTCTCCCCACTTATATGTGGGGATTTTGCTATACCAATGTTCATATGTATATTTATTTAATCTTCCAAGCAATTTAGGGTCAGTAAAGTTTACTTTGTAGCCGAGCGGTGATATGCCCCAAAGTGATATGTTGCTTTCAAGCTAATAATATGCAGAGGCTGTTAATGCCCACTGCCCAGCTAGTTTAGGTATAGTCTACCATCCGCTCTATTCAGGAGTGTACTATTGTTCTCTATTAAGGTCATATATATATCCAGGCATATATTATCCTCCTCACAAGTACATACGTTCTATCTTCTGGCCTGTAAGAGCTTTACGCTACTACTAGCCCTTATCTTCAGAAATATTTATCTATTTCTATGCTCCGACAAGCTAGGAGATTTGTACTGCACCAACAAGCTATGAAGCAGCTATAGACTTCCATGTAATTTTTGAAGGCACATCTACATCTTTTATCTTATCTGCGACATCGGCCTAATCTATTTCTTGAAACTATTTTTTAAATCTGCCTTTGAATTTAGTATTGCCCTATACTTCCTTCTATTTCTTAAATTCTGCATACAAGCCATTGTCATCATCTATACGTCCAACTTTTTTAGATACATCATCAAATTCTTTTCTCTATTTTTCTAATTCTGCAGGATCGAAAGTATCATCCTTTATTGGAGTATTATCATTAAGCCATTTTTCTACGCTCTTCGTATCATTTAAGTCAACGTCATAGCCGGCCTATTTTACTTCATCTTCTATCTACTTCGTCTTAATATCGTAGTCATCAAGATCTTCGGTGCTTCCAACGACTTCTCTATATCTATTTAGAATATCTTCTTTTTGATTCTATTTTGTTTGTATTTGTTTTTCTCTCTATGTTTCTAAATCCTATATTCTCTGTTGTAACTTGCTTACGTTTTCCTGCTAGCCATAGAACTATTCTTTCTACTCTTTGTACTGTTTAAGCGCAGCTTGTTGCTTAGTCCCGCTTTTGAGCTAATGTCTAACTACATATCCTCCAGCTATGTCCCATAGTCTATTGCCGATGAACTTAGCTACTTTTCCACCAGTGATTTCTTCATTACTCTTAGATTTCTTCTTTGCCTTCATTATATCTTCTGAACCAGCACCAGCTCTACTTCTATTTCTCTATCGCTATGTATTAGTACCTAAACGCTATATTGACTAATCGCCGGCAATATATACGTTGCTACTTTTTGCAATAGATATTAATTCACTTGGCTTTGCCCCAGCATCCACTTGTGACTATAATTCGTTATATAATTTTCTAGCATCATCTTTATTACTAGTATGCTGTCTCTAATAGCGTTTTAACTCTTTCTTTAATTTAGCAGGAGAGTTACTAAGGTTACGTAATCGATTAGTCTCAGCTCGTTCTAACGCCATTCTTTTTACTCGTTCTTTTGCTTTATCATTTAGCGATATAGTCCCATTAGGATTCTTAACAAAACCAGGATCTTCAATTAATGGCTTATCCATTACATCTTGCATATGTGTATCAGCCATATTTTCTACAAGTGTTTCTTCGGATATATTAGGTGCTTTATTACCAAGATGTTCTTTTTGAATTCTAATTAGTTCTTTTGCTTCTTCTTCAGCAACTGTTTCGTTATATCCTTTTATAGTCAAATCATTTACTAGATTGACATCTACGTTATTGTTTTTATCAACTACATTTAGATGCTAATCTTTGCCATACATATTGTCAAATTCTTTGTACAACTTATTTATATCAGTTTCTCTTGCACCATTATCATAAAGTGGCGAGTTTGGATCGCTATATACTTTATCCCACTCTAGCAAATCCAATTTGTTTTGATTTGTTAATTTCGGCTACTATTCCTACTACCCTTCTCCAAATACTTTGTTAAACTAATCATTTATTTTATAGTCCTTTTCCTTTAAGTTATGTTCTTTTATTGATTCAATAATTTTCTATTCGTTATCTCGTCTAATATTTTCTTGTATCTATTGATCATATACTGCATCAATTTCTTTCTTAATTTTATTTTGCTTTGTTTCATATTCTCTTACAAGTCGACGTTTCTCTTTCAAAGGCACATTGCGATTCTTATACTAATCGTCATCGCCGTAGTATTCTTCAAATTTCTGTATTACTATTTTATTCTTTTCTTCAGGAGTTAATGGTTTGCCAGGTTGTCCATTCTCAGCCATAAGTAAAACACCCTCTTTCAATTTTGGTACTTGTACATAGAGTTAATTAACTAATTGCGATGTATACTATTTGCGGAGGTGGTTAGATGGTATTTGGATACTATACTGACGAGTTAGTGAATCTAGATTCAGTGAATTACGATTATATAATGGCGCCGAAAGTATATGATATAGGTGGGTCTAGATTGGTTGAACTGCCGTATCAATTCTATTCTGAAACCGGGCGGCTAATACTTTATTTTGGACATGGCGATAGCACATGCTCATTAGACTGGGAAGAGTTTCTACACGTCAGTGAGATGTATAGAGAGACAAACGTGGTTAGCAAGCGTATGGAAGAGTGCATGAACTTAGTGCAAATGAAGTATGTGCATTACTACAAGGAACTCATAGGTTTTGACATAATATGCGAGAATGCTGAAGAATTAGCAGAGTAGATAGAAGATTGCGAATACTATGAACTTAAATACTCAGATGTAGATGGTCACATACTAGATAGTTTCTCGCCTGTATATGTTGACAAGAATATCAGATGCGTTGGAATATCTATGGAATGGCACAAAGACCACAAACATACTGACAACATACTAGAAGTAATGGGTGCTGGCGGGACATCTGTTAGAAGTTTCAATGTAGAGTTATTGCCATTTAAGGTAAGCGACTTAGCAATCAACGCACAAATCTAACCAGAAAGTTAAAGAAATCTATAACCTTCAAGCTAGATAAAGAACCCGGGCATTAGCCCGGGCTTTCACAACCTCTTTATCTACTCGCTAACCAATCTCGACCTGTACGTCTTAGTTAATAGGATAGTAGTCTATACATCTGAGTCGTACATCTTGTCCTAAATATACACCAGTCCATTCAGTTCGTTAGATAAAAGGTTGGTATCTATTTGTTCTATATCCCCTAGCAAAATTATTTTAGACCCGACATCCATTCTAGTGATAAAGGTTTTAAGTTCATGCGGATGAGTATTTTGCTATTCATCAATTATAACTATCGAATTCTTAATTGACCTGCCACGAATATTCTAGAACGATTGTATTTCCAATTGCCACTCTTCTCCATGTATCTACTTCTCTACCATCTATACTCCTTCATCTTCCATAAGGAATTTAATATTATCAAGTATACCAGAGAATTGAGCTATCGTTTTTTCTTCAAGAGAGCCAGGCAGGTAGCCATATCTATCGTGCCCGCTAAGTTGCACAGGCGGCACCTAGACTATAAGCTTCTGGAAGTGTCCGCTATTCACTTGATGCAGCTACTACTATAGAGACAGGAATGTTTTACCAGAGCCGGCGGGGCCTATAGCATTAACCATTGAAATGCGGTCGTCGAACAACTAGTCGACAAGCATCTACTGTTCCATACACAGCGGCTATATCTACTTAGAGCGGACTTTGAATCGCTGGCTTGCAATGAATTCTATTTTCCCATCAACATACTTACCTATTCTAGTGTTGCTTCCGTCAGTCACAAGCAGATACGTGAATGTCGGGATATCCAACTCAATCTCTATAAAGTCGCCATCCAATGAATCTACAGTTACTTCCTTTATCTAATTTAGAAGGTTTTCTGGCCGTGTTTCATACAGCAAAACAGACTTAAAGCCTTTATACTTCTATTTGAGATGAAGCTATGTATCTGTAGTATACAAAGTGTCTTGTTCTGTGAGAATGCTAAGTAATGACTCGTCGGCATACATATCGGGTACATCTACTATCTCTATTTTCCTAGCATCCAGAAGCTACTCGATATCTCTAAGGGCACGTATCTATCTATATCTAGTGCGTGGATTTTCTTTCAACATATCAAGCTCGCATATGACTTGGTATGTTGTCTTAATGTGTTTGAACTCCTAGTACTTTCCTAAAATGAATGCAGATGTATCAACTATATCCTACATACACACACCCCTCTCTACTTACTATTAGTAAATTAACGGGCCGGCAAAATGTTAATTCACTATTGAAGATAGAAGGAGGTGTCTATTGTGGAAGAATTGTTATACGTAATCTTAGGTTTAGCGATACCATAGGTAGTTGGCTTACTAATGTCAAAAGTAAATCCAGGTTACATCTAGGGCTTACTTTAGAACATACTAGGCTACGTATTGAAAGATAAATAGTAGTTAGACAAAGTCGAAGATTAGATTGGAATCAAACTAATAGACATTGGCGTGTAGGTAGTAGAACATACAAATGACAAGTAGGATGAAGATTTATAGATCTAGGTGCGTAAGTAGTTAGATGATCACAAAAGTTAAAACTGCAACTAATGTTATACTTTAATTGAAGTGGGGGCGTAGCTCAAACGGGAGAGCAGTGGTCTCTAAAATCACGGGCTGTGGGTTCGAATCCCATCGCCTCCACCAAAACAAAAGGCTCAGCTTGTACTGAGCCTTTCTATTTACTGAAAGAATCTAAGTATAAGCTCAACGACTATAAAGATGATCCCGCCTGTGCCTAGCTAACCTATAAGTATCTGATTCCAATCGATTGTGTGCTTGTCTTTTTTCTTCTCGTTTATTTCTATAAACGAATTGTATACTGCCTTCATTTCTTCAACCAAAGCCTAGTTTTGCATCTTGCTCTGTTGAATCTATACATCCTACAACTCTTTACTGACATACTAAAGCTGGTCTTTCATCATATCTAAGAATCCCTGCCGCCAGCCGTTATCCATGTGGTCTTGGAAATCCTTCAATACCGAGTACAAATCCTCTAATTGCTAACTCATTGCATCTAATTGATCTTGTATATCCTTTATCCTGAGATCTTGCTGAATGTTACGTTGCCACTCCTCATCAATTATTAATTGAATCACATTAAGCATATCATCGATCGATTGTTGGTACACTTCGAATTCTTTAGCCGAGACGTTGTTGTCCATGATGTTACTCCTATTACAACAACCGCTAATCTGCTCTGTCAGCCAAGTCTTGCGGAGATATAAATTCAAATTGGTCAAATTTTACTCCGCCCTCCTATAGCAACCTCTATACTAACTCAGAGCATATCATGGCCTTTGGATTGTCGAAGTGGAAGAAATCCTCCACTATGAGTTCAAGATCCTCATATCCTACAAACTTGCCAAACTATCCTAATAGCTCGGCTATCTAGTTAATACCCAAGCTAGCGTAATCGTACGGCAGATTCCAATACTTATCCACTGCAGCTATGGTTTTCTATACATCCAGTCCATCGAATCTCACGACATCAAATACCTAAAATGCGGACGGCTAATATTTAATAAGCTTCGTACCATCGCCACATGCACTGATAACCCAGCCTCTGCCTAAGTAAAGTTCGGAATGTATATACTTCTGCCCACATAGTTGCACTACCTTCTTAGCCTATTCTGTGGAAACGTACTTAGCAGTCGGCGGCACGAGTTTCATAATCTAAGCCTATACTTGTTTACCAAGAAACTTCTCCATTTGCTTTATCATACCATCTAATAGCTTCTGTGCATTAATCTCTATCTAATTCTGCACCTACTGGTATGGCATGGAGTAATAATAAGTCGGTACGAGCAATACATCTCCAGGTTCTAGCTTAAATAGTTTATTCATTCTACTCACTCCTCGCAAAGATGACCATCACATCGAACGTCTGTTCTTGTCTTACCTTAACAACAACTTGCCAGCTTATTACCTCGTAGTCGGGATATGCTTTCTAGAATTCAGCCAATACCTTCTGCGGGTCGTCGATTTTATCCATATAACACATGAACACATCATAACCCTAGTCGCTTTCGTATCGGTCAAATACCTACTTGTCTTGCTATACGAAACTCATCCCGCCTACTTGAAATACTACGAATCCTATGACCTATGCCAATACTATGGCTAATAGATATTTCCAATCTAATGACATACATCTCACCTCCAATTTTAAATTAACACCCACGTGGTAAACTAGAAGAAAGGAGGGATTCACATGCCTACAAGTATATCTCAATTCGCTAGACCGCTAGTGAATGAAGGATTGATTTCCGAAGATTGGAGAAATAACGAGGATGAACTAGCTTTGGTGAGAGAGTTCGCAGAGTTTTCCAAACGTCTGCCTAGCTCTATCAAGAGACATGAGCGTGTCGCACGATTCGCCAAACTCAAAGGCATTACGCCTACCCACTCACCCAAGACTCCTAAACTCTACGACCTATATGGCACAAATCTCTACTCGTATGCCAAACTATTAGTATCCGCCGGGCTAATTTCCCAAGGTTGGAAACGCAATCCAAACGACTTGGAAACTATACACAAGTTCTTTCAGTTTCTCAAATCAGTCGACGTCAATCTATCTCAGGAAGAGAAAGTCCAAGCTTTCGCATCGACTAGTAAGAGTAAATTCAAATTGACATTCATCAATCCAGTGACAGGCCAGGAAAAGCCACAAGAACAAGATATACTCTCAGCACTCTATCTAACTACTCTGCTCCCTGCCGACTTGGCCGGCGTTCTCGCACAGCTCATCTACCACTCAGCTGGACACGATATCCATCTACCTAACTCGCCAGAAATCGACAGGCTAAGACAATCCATCTCGCAACTCGCAGAGTCTGTCCACGCACTTAACCCATTAACCAACCGCTTGGACTTCAAAAGATTAGTAATTCTCTCCAACACTATGATGCATCACTCCTAACGGTGATGCATCATTTCCTCTCTTTGATGCATCATCCATCTGTCCTCAAAGATTCCAATGATCTCGTTGCTTATCTCTTCTTCATTCTTCGTCCCGTCTATTACTACAAACCCTTCTTGCTCAGCCATCTCTAAGTAGCCCGCACGCACTCGCTCCCAGAATTTCACGTCTTCCTTCTCTATCCTGTCTTTGTTCTTCATTCTGTTCATCATGTCATAGATCTGTATGTCTAACAGAAATACCAGATCCGGTTTCATCCCACCTGTCGCAAAGTCATTCAGCATCCTGATCACACCCAGATCTATCCCACGACCGTATCCTTGATACGCCAACGTAGAGTGTATAAACCTATCCGCAACTACCACTACTTCATCGTCCACAACGCTCAACACACTCTCCACCAACTGCGCCCTAGATGCCAGGAATAACAATAACTCACTCTTGTCACACATGTCTTGCGTTAACTCAATTACCCTGATCTTTTCACCTAACTCAGTACCACCAGGCTCTCTAACAAATACGTGCTTGATCCCGCTGTCCTCTAAGTATTTACAGAATAACCTACTCTGCGTGCTTTTACCACATCTATCCAATCCTTCAAATGCCACAAACATCCTTATCACCTCCATGCCTATACAAATTATACACACTGCACAAAAAATAACACACATTACACACAGAAAACACAGAGAGCTATGTTGAACAGAGTATATTGTATAAACTACTTATAACTACTTATATTGTATAGGAGGGATTTATATTGGAATGGCATATTGTACGGGTTGGAATGAAATATATTGTACGGGGGGAATACCCCCCTTCCTCCGTCAGGTGGACACGAGGAGTGCGATCTTAGCCCCACCCCCACCTAGACACGCTTAGACGACCTGTGCATTGTGTACTACTTTAAAAAAACTGGAGGTGTTATTATGCAGAAGCCAGATTTAATAAAGCAAATTTTAGTATCGTTGTCAAGGCTGAGTATTTACTACTCAGAGGACACGAAAGTGTTCCTCTGGGAACTTAGTGAATCTCAGTTGAATTTAATTTTAAAGTTTACAGCTCTTTTGCAAAAATTTTACAGAAGGGGCAAGTAATGCCCCTTCTTTTTTATATTCCCCGTTGTAACCCAGTTCACACTTGGCTTAGACGGGGGCATACGAATTGTGTAGTGAAAAAAGTGCTACGCTTATTTTCTATGACTACATACAGAAATACTACTTAATTTTTTATGGTTAAGGGGCAATCCCCGCCCGGAAGCATAGTAGACGATCTGTGTACTGTACTAGCCGAAAGGCAAAAATAAATCGCCCCTAAACACGGGCGAATGGAGGAAAGGAGGGGAGAAGCATGGCAGATGTATTTGATTACTCTGATTCCAAGTTTGATTGGATAAACGAGCTTGGAAGAAGAGTTAAGGACCATATATCTGAGTTTGAAAACAACGATTTAACTAGCTCAGATATATGGGATGATATAGTAAGTGTGCTATATACCGAGGCTGCTGAGAAGTATGATGCAATAGCAGGCTCGTTATCTAGCACACAAATCGAGAGTCTGGTATCTGTCAGAAACTTGATAGCAAGCAATGTTACAAAACTTGTTATCGAGGATAATGACAAGATACCAGATGAAATCGATGGCACATACAACAGCAAGACTGGTGTAATTTGGATAAGGCCAGGATTGCCAGAGCATGTGTCATCACTGATCATATCCCATGAATTTGTCCACAAGTTGATGCATGACGTTGAGGACGATTATATGGGATATTTAGATAAAGTAACTAACGAAGCTATGGCATTCTTCGTTAGTTATCAAATAGTGGGTCGAGCAACAGGGCTTGACCTTAAAGATATAGGAATTGAAATGTGCGCCACAGCAATGTTGTGGGGACTGTATTTGGGTTATGGAGGAGAATCTGAATACAGATACACAACAAAAGAGCGTGCATTTCAAGAAATTGATAGGTACTGTAATAGATTAAAGATATTCTACAGATACCTATCAGATATGTTAGAGGAACTTGGGCTGTGACAATGGTTACATTCATATAGAGCATAGCCCGGGTTCCTCACTTTTTTATTATAATCAAAAGCTATCCCTGCCTATAGGTAGGTTAGACGATTAGTGTATTAGAGTGGCCGAAAGGCAAAAATAAATCGCCCCTAAACATGGGCGAATGGAGGAAAGGAGGGGAAGACAATGGCCACAGCGTGGATTGAACAGGTAAAACATGACGCCATGTCATGGGTGCAGGTATTCGGACCAGTAAAGCCTGAGATATGGCGTCAGTTAGCAAGTTCCCTGCGCAAGGAGGCACATGAAGAATTTAACACA
>Ga0208824_1003050_pt1 | contig 12008 bp, 9 predicted proteins | sample AD_JPNTR3_MetaG_FD_184447 | JGI IMG/M metagenome (GOLD analysis project Ga0208824, IMG submission 184447) | Active sludge microbial communities of municipal wastewater-treating anaerobic digesters from Japan - AD_JPNTR3_MetaG (SPAdes) (version 2) | ecosystem: Engineered > Bioreactor > Anaerobic >...
GTCCAGTTCTGGGTACACCGGGAACCGTGAGAGCAGGCTCTCGACCCGTTTCAGGGCTTCCTCTTTTACCTCAGCCTGGACTTCGTATTTTGCCTTACTGGGTTTGCTGGGGTCCTTTGCATCCGGGGTTGGTTTGGTACCCTTAAGAACCAGGCTGATAATAGCGCCCAGTTCTTCCATCTCTTTGGTTCCCATACCCAGGGTGGTAACAGCGGCGGTACCGATACGGAGCCCCGAAGTGTACCAGGGACCGTTCGGGTCGAAGGGGAGGCTGTTCCGGTTCAGGGTGATGCCGCACTCATGGAGAGCGCTTTCTGCCTGCCGGCCGGTGATTCCCAGATTTCGGACATTTACGAGAAAGAGGTGGTTGTCGGTTCCGCCGGTGAGGACTTCGAGGCCGCCCTTCATACAAGCCGCGGCAAGGGCCTGGCTGTTCTCGACTATCCGGTGGGCATAGGTTTTAAATTCCGCTGACCCGGCCTCTCTGAATGCTACCGCCTTTGCGGCTATGACATGGGGCAGGGGGCCGCCCATGGTAAGGGGACAACCCTTGTCCAGGGCTTCGGCGAATTCCTTGGTAGAAAGTACCAGGCCCGCCCGGGGACCCCGCAGGGTCTTGTGGGTGGTGGTGGTGACCACGTGGGCAAAGGGGATGGGATTATAATCGCCGGTAAAGACTCCCCCCGCAACCAAGCCTGCGAAGTGGGCCATATCGACCATAAAGACCGCCCCGACCTTGTCGGCAATTTCCCGCATCCTGCGGAAATTGATTTTCCTGGGATAGGCTGAATAGCCGGCCAGAAGAATGAGGGGCCGGATCTCGAGGGCCTGTTTCTCTATATCCTCATAATCTAAAAGGCCGGTCTCTTTGGATACAGAATAGCTGTATACATCGAACATCCGGGCGGAAACATTGTAACGATACCCATGGGTGAGGTGTCCGCCTGAATAATAGTCCAGGCCGAGCAGTTTTTGATTGCCCAGGGCTGCCTTTAATTCTTTCCATTGTTCGTTGGAGAGCTTATAAAGATTCGTTTCACCAAATTTTTCCAGTGCTGGAGCTTCAACCCGGGTTGAAAGTATGGCCCAGTAGGCCAGGAGGTTGGCATCGGCTCCGCAGTGGGGCTGAACGTTGGCATATTCAGAGCCAAAGACCTTGCAAGCCTCGGCGGCAGCCAGAGACTCGATGGCATCAACGTTTTCATTCCCCGCGTAAAAGCGGTGGTTCGGCATGCCTTCCGCGTATTTGTCGGTCAGGAGGTTCCCCATGGCGAGCTGGACCGCCATGGAACAGTAGTTTTCACTGGCAATGAGTTTTACCCGTTTCCGCTGGTTTTCCAGTTCCTTAACAATGGAAGCGGCGATTTCGGGTGCCACCTGGGCTGTTTCCTGTAAGTTGCAGAGATAGGCTAACAGGGCCGTATCTATCTTATCCGGTGCAGTTTTAGCCAGATATAAAGCTACAGGGTTCTTTTGCATGGTATTCTCCTCTCTTGGTGTCCGGCCCAGGCGTGCGGTCGAACAAATATTGGAGCTCCCCGATGGTTTACCATTGTACCAATGTTTCCATCTTATGACGCCAGTCGCTTTTCCAGAGTAACCCGCAAGGCCCCTCTGTTTCAAGGGTGAACACTGAAGAATGAACCTGCAGGTCTGGTCTCAGATAGATTTGTCCAGAGAAGTTTTATATTGATGAAGACCCTGTACGACCAGGGCATGGTCCTCTTCCTGGGGGAGGCCGGATACGGTCGCGCAGGCAACAAGACCGGTTCCGGCTACCCGGATGGGGAAGGCCCCGCCATGGGGACTGAACTCCAGGGGGTTTACATAATATTTGTCCTGGATGGTAGTTCCTGCCAGTGCAAGGGCAATGCCCACGGAAAGGCTTGCTTTACCGAAACGGAAGACCACGTTGGATTTCCGTCGAATCCACTCATCATTATCCGGTGTAGCTCCCGGAAGGGCCACATGAAAGAGAATCTGGCCGGGTCGCCTGATATCGATGGCTACGGGAACCGAACGAGCCTGGGCTAGTTCTACGAGGATGGAACCAAGATGCCAGGCATCCCGTTCATCAAAATGGGGAAGAACCAGCTCCTGTTCTTCCCTGGCGATTTGTTCCAAGAGTTCTTTGCTTGCTGTCATAGTATAGACCTCCAGTCAGCGGCTTCTGATGGCGAAAGTTTTCTGCAGGAGGGAAACAAATTCGATAAACAGGGGGTCCTGCGCTCCCTGAAAGGGAATATCCTGCAATAGGTCCCTCCGTTCGGTTCTGAGCCAGCGGAATAGTCTGGCAGCCCGTTCCTCCTGGCTGCCCGGCCCCTGAACAATACGAACCATGGCAAGCATTTCTGTATCTGAAAACAGTTTCCAGTTTCCCTGATAGGATACATGGTAGCTTCCGCCGCCGCTCCCGGCTTTGATTTGGAAAACTGGTGCCGGTCGAGCCGCTCCTGGGTCTTGTGTCTTTTTTTGGCTTGTTTTGCCCGCGGGGCTCCCAATATTCTGAGCAAGTGAATTAAGCTCATCAACCTTCATATTATAAAGATGTATTCGAGCCTGTTCGACCAGAAACTCGAGGCCTGCTTCATCAAGCTGAGGAATAAGCTCTTCCAGTTCAGTGACAAGGGCCTTTCGTGCATTCTTCGGTTTTTTGTTCTGATTTACAGATCCTTTTTGTTGGCCTTCGCTACATTGTCGTACGTTTCTGGGATGTGTATCGTTTGAGGGATTATTACCTGGTATGGGGTGCTGAACCTTTTCTGTTGTCGGGCCTGTTTGTCCAGCAATGGGGACCCCTTCTGATGTCTGAGCTTCCATGTAATGCTCATTGATTTGATCCGCTAACTCATGTTCAAGGATATGTTCAACCTGCCGTAAAAATGCGGGATCCTTTTTTAGCTGCGGATCAGGAACTTTCTTATTTTTCCCCATAGGATTTCTCCTTATACAACATAATATCTGGCTGAGCTGCGAGCAGAACAGTACCCCTATAGATGGCACTGATACACATTTTTATGCTTTTTCTTTAATGCTGCAAGCGAAAGAGTTGCTTGTTATGAACAGAGCATGGAGATGGCTTCCTTCAGTTGTATTAACTTATTGCTAAACGCTCTATATCCCCCACCAGCTCCACCCCTGAGCCGGTCGCGATGCCGTCAAAGAGGGGGGCGTCGGTCATTTTGTGTTTTGCCTTAATGACAACCCGGACCCAGGCATTGTTACATTCGCCAATGCGGCGGTCCATAGTTCCCTGGACTGGGGCAAGCAGTTCTCCTGCCTCGGAAGTACGCACCAATATCTCAACTTTATATCGGTTATCACTGAGCAGTATCCTGAGAATGCCTCCCTGATATTCCAGGAGGTCGATATGCCCCTTCCGGTAGGTGGCAAATCGGTATTCCCGTCCATTAACATAAAGAACAGTAATAAAACCGTTAAAATGGCGGCTCTGCCAGGGGACCTTAGCAAGACTGAAAAAGAAAGATACTGGGCCTGCGGTCCCTTCGAAGTTGATAGCGTTAATCCAAATCCAACTGGATGGCATGGACCGGCCCCAGTCTTTTTCGATATAGCCGATGCCCGGTGCAAGGGTAAGCCTGTCTCCTTCCTGGTTTTCGCGAACCAGGGTAATGTGTCCCCGTACCTCATGGTACATGCTTATAATACCATGGTTGCATTCCATAAAGGGAACATACTTATAGGGGCCCATGATGTTTTTAATCGGGGTAAGCTGATGAAAAGAAAGATCGGCGACGATGGATAGCCTATCATCCTGTAAATCAACATGAAGCCCCTCTGTTGAAAAGCTGTTCTTCTCAATATGGATGCTGAATGGCTTATCCTGAAACGAAAAGGCTTGTATGGGAAAGCGAAAATAGGTGCTGGAGCCGTCTTTGCTGTCTATGGTTTGTATGAATGCATGGCCAGCCCCGTTTGCGTCCCAGCTTATGCCAGGAATTATTGCTATGGTTCGCTGTGTATGGTTTTTTTTGTCAAATAAGGATTGTTTAAAATACCAGCCTTCAAAATAGGCTTTGGTTCTTCCAACACCCTGAAACAGTATTGGTTTTAAAAAACGGGGTAATAACATTGTTATAAGTCTTGTTTATCGCAGATCTTTTTGCAATAAGAATCTTACCATCCGAGGATACGCTTCCGGTATTGGCTGCCAATGCGATGCAGGGTCTCCTGGGTACTGTCTTCCGGTTTCTTTTGTTTTGAAAAGTCTACTGAAAATTGATTCATGGAAAAATGGCGGTATAAGTATACTTTTTGCCTGCTTATGCTGTTTTCAGTAAAAGTGGGGGGAGCGGCTATATCCGCGGGAGCAGCTAAAGTGGGGGGAGCGGCTAAATTCGCGGGGGCCTGACTTGAATATAAGGCCCGTATCTCCTCCGTAAAGGCCTCGAATAGTTTACCCCGGCCCATCTCTGAATAGCCGATAATCCATAGTTCAGCTTCCCGGGCAAAAATCTGGTGGCATCGGTAGATGAGACGGGCCATGTATATCTGGGAGTTCCGGATTGCCTCTGCCAGGTTATCCCCGCCGAGCCGGGCCAGGTCCCGCAGATCTATCGTACGGGGGGTGTGGATAGGGGTTTTATTCAGGATGAGAACATGCTGACGGAAATCGATGTTCAGTTCGGGGTGTTGTTTAAAAAAATTGTCCGCCAGTTTTCCCGATGGACCAACCAGGTAGCGCCGTTCAGCGGCACTTTGTTCACGCCTGCCTGGGTTGTCAGCAACCAGTATCAATTTAATAGTGCTTTCTTTTTGTACATCATCCAGGGCAGAGTTATAAACGACCGGGGTTTCCAGGGGGTAGCTTGGGCCTGCGCGACCGCCGATAAGGTCCGTAAGCAGCCTGGGAAGCTGCGGCAGTGCACGGCTCAGTGCATCAACATAACGCTTATAGGATTCCTTAAGCATGTTGAATTGGGTCCACTGTGTTTCGGTCATGGGGGCATTGTAGCAGAGCGCCCTGTTTCTGTCAGTACAAAATTGCTATAATTGTCATGCCCAGGCTTGAGTAAATCGATAATTCTGCTTAGGATGGCTTTTTAAGGAGCTTTCATGTTACCCATTGGTGATGATAATACCTACCGGCTCAGGACCCCCGTAGTTACCTGGATCCTCATTGCGCTGAACATAGGTGTCTTTATCTTTTTTCAGGGTTTTGGGACCGATGAACAGGTCGTGTATTCCTACTCCATGATTCCACAGGAAATTCTAACCGGTAAAGATATTGTGACCCCTCCAACGGTTGTGATGGATCGCTGGTCCGGTGAACGATATACCCTGCCGGGTCTGGCGCCGACCCCGGTGCCAGTATTTTTAACTATCCTTATTTCCATGTTTATGCATGGCGGTATCGCCCATATTGCGGGAAATATGCTCTTTCTTTCTATTTTTGGGGATAATGTGGAGGACCGGCTTGGTCACTTCCGTTTTTTATTGTTTTACCTTGTGTCGGGTCTTCTGGCTGCAGCGGCCCATATTCTGGTCTGCTTTGTGACCGGTGATGGTCTTTTAACCCCAACCCTGGGGGCTTCCGGGGCAATTTCCGGCATTATGGGTGCCTATCTGCTCTTATTTCCGGGGAATCGGGTCCGGGTCCTGCTGTTCAATTTCATTCTTACCACGGTGAGTGCGGTGGTGGTTATCGGCCTCTGGTTTATCTTTCAGTTGATTAACGGCCTGGGTTATCTGGGAGGTACCAGGGGGGATGGTGTTGCCTATGCGGCCCATATCGGGGGCTTTTTATATGGCTTTTTCCGGGTCCGCCGTTATATACCAAAACGGCGGCGGGTGCGGTACTACTATTATTAGAAAGGAGTTCTGCTAAAGATGAACAAAATTATCAGGAAGAAACAGCTTTCGGCAGAAGTTTTTGAGATGGAGGTGGAAGCCCCTCTTATTGCTCAAAACCGGAAAGCGGGACAGTTTATAATAGTGCAGATCGATTCTGACTGGGGTGAGCGTATTCCCCTCACCATTGCCGATGCGGACCCTAAAGCGGGTACTATTACCATGGTGTTCCAGACCGTCGGGGCCAGCACCCACCGGCTTGCTGCTAAAAACGTGGGGGATTATGTAGAAAATATTCTGGGTCCCCTGGGAAACCCTACCCATATCGAAAAATTTGGTACCGTGGTTTGTGTAGGCGGTGGAATAGGCGTTGCCCCCCTTCATCCGATCGCTCAAGCGATGAAAGCTGCGGGCAACAGGGTTATCATCATTATCGGCGCCCGGAACAAGGATCTGGTTATTTTCGAAGACCGGATGCGCAAAATTGCGGATGAACTGGTCATTGTAACCGACGATGGTTCCTATGGCCGAAAAGCCCTGGTAACGGAACCGCTGAAGGAATACTGTTCCCAGGACCCCAAGCCGGACCTGGCGGTGGCTATAGGTCCGCCTATTATGATGAAATTCTGTGCCGAAACAACCCGGCCCTTCCAAGTGCCTACCGTCGTGTCCCTGAATACCATCATGATTGATGGAACCGGTATGTGCGGCGGCTGCCGGGTATCCGTGGGCGGTGAGACCAAATTTGTTTGTGTCGATGGCCCCGAATTCGACGGTCACAAGGTTGATTTTGACAATATGATGACCCGACTCAGGGCTTATAAGGATAAAGAGGAAGAGGACCACCATGTGTGCCATCTGGAGTTGCAGATAGAATCCATGGAAGGTCAGGGAGGGCGTACATGAGCGGTTTGCATCAGGAACAGAAGAGCCGGGAACAGCTGAATGAAGAAGCGGAAGCCCAGCTGAAGATAATTTTGGAGAAAAAAGCCTCCGGGGAGCCCCTTAAACCAAAGGATAGGCTTGCCATACCACCCCAGGAAATGCCTGCCCAGGATCCGCTTGAGCGGGGCAAAACCGTGAGTGAGGTTGCTCTTGGGTATACCGAAGCTCAGGCAAGAGTTGAGGCAGAACGCTGTCTTAACTGTAAAAATGAACCCTGTGTAAAGGGATGTCCGGTACAGGTACCGATACCCCGCTTTATTTCTTTTATACAGAATGGCGATTATAAGGCTGCGGTCGATGCGATAAAGGAGACTAACCTGCTGCCTGCGGTATGCGGACGGGTGTGTCCCCAGGAAAAACAGTGCCAGCTTGAGTGCACCGTCGGCAAGAGCCTTAAGGATGTGGGAAAAGCGGTGGCCATAGGACGGCTGGAGCGTTTTGTGGCAGACTGGGAGCGGGAAAACGGAAAGGTTACGCCCCCTGTGGTAAAGCCAAAGACCGGGAAACGGGTCGCAGTGATTGGTTCGGGCCCTGCAGGCATTACGGTAGCCGCCGATGTGGCCAGGGAAGGCCACGAAGTGGTCCTGTTCGAAGCCTTCCATAAACCGGGGGGCGTCATGGTCTATGGGATTCCGGAGTTCCGGCTGCCAAAATCGATTGTTCAGGCAGAAATCGATACCCTTAAAAAAATGGGTGTAAAAATAGAAACCAACTTCCTTGTGGGGCGCACCAGAACCCTGAAACAGCTTCTTGAGGAAGACCATTTTGATGCGGCCTTTGTCGGGGTCGGGGCCGGGCTGCCCAAATTCCTTGGCTGCCCTGGAGAAAACCTGGTTGGGGTTTTCAGCGCCAACGAGTACCTGACCCGGGCAAATTTGATGAAAGCCTACGATGCAAAAAAGGCGGCTACCCCCATATACAAATCTAAGATCGTGGCGGTGGTGGGCGGCGGGAACGTGGCCATGGATGCGGCCCGTATGGCCCTGAGGCTGGGGGCTGAACAGGTCCATGTCATCTATCGCCGCACCCTGGAAGAGATGCCTGCCCGGGCTGAAGAAGTTGAACACGCCATGGAAGAGGGGATTGTGTTTAATTTCCTCCGAAATCCGACCCGAATCCTTGGGAACGACCAGGGGCGGGTGATCGGTATGGAACTCCAAAAGTTTGAACTGGGTGAACCCGATGCTTCGGGGCGCCGGAGTCCGGTTCCAATACAGGGTTCAGAATATGTATTTGACTGTGATACGGTCATCGTTGCCCTGGGGAATGAATCGAACCCCCTCCTTGTAAAAACCACCGAAGGCCTTGTGGTGGACAAAAAGGGGCGGATAGTGGTTGGTGCAGACCAGAAGACCTCATTGGATGCGGTCTATGCAGGGGGCGACATTGTTCTGGGTGCCGCTACGGTCATCCTCGCCATGGGCGAGGGCCGCCGGGCTGCTGCCGCCATTAATGAACTGTTAGCAAAAAGAGGCTCTTTCAAAACTCAGGGAGTTTTGATAGAGCAACCTTGAATGTACATGCAGTATTTTTGCTATTCTATATAATATAATTATTTATTTTATATTGCAAAAATACTGCAAGAGGTTTTTGCAAAAGTAACAGACTTTTGCAAAAACCTCAAAAAAGTAAATGAGCCCATGGGTTCTATGGGGGCTGTGGTTTTGTCTAGCCGGGCCAAATGGGCTAAACGTGCCCGGCTGGTCTAGCCGGTCCAGGCGGGCTCGATAAGTCCGGCCTGGCCAAACGAACTCGGCCGGCCCGACCGGTATTGCCGGACCAAATGTGCCCTGACCGACCAGGCATATCCGGTTAGTCTAGCCGGTCCAGGCGGGCTCGGTAAGTCTAGCCGGGCCAGGTGGACCTGTCTGGTCCGGCTTAATGCCTGCGGTTATATTGATTTATAAAACTGGTGCTGATGAGAAGTTCCGTGTTTCCCTTTTCTTTGCTTGCTCCATAGGCGATGCTTTCGCTTTTTAAGAGCCGGAACAGGTGATTATCAATTTCATCCATACAAATGCCGCACCGGTTATTAAGCCAACTTTTTAGGTCCTCCACAGGAACCTTATACCGGCCGTCGTGGATTTTTGTATTAAGTTTTAAGGCAAAATCAGCTATGGCAAAATTGATCCTTTCCTTGGGGCTGGTGTTCAAAAGCCCTTCTAGTTGCTTATTTGTTTCCCGGATTCGATCCGACAGGATTCCAATAATTTTCCAGGCAAATTTTCCATTTGTCAGTACCATTTTTTCAAATGCGTTAATATCAACCGGAATCAGCCTGGTCGGTTTTACCGCCACCGCCGTGGCCGATCTCGGTTTCCCGTCTATCAGAGCCATCTCCCCAAAAAAATCGTTCTTTTGATCGATGGTTTTTAAGACTATCTCTGCACCCTGTACTTCCTTGCGAAGCTCTACCGCTCCTTCGACAAGGATATACATGAGGTCCCCCGGGTCTCCTTCTTTAAAAATTACACCATTAACAGGGTATGTATACATTGTAAGATTTTCCATATTGATGAGTATAAACCTGACCGAGGAATATTACCAGTTTTTCTGTTTAAACAAATGTGGAGCTGCACTGCATTTTTAAAATGTCGCTGATATTAAACGAATTTTTAACACAAAGTACACAAAAAGGTGTACAATAAAAGGCCCTAATGATAGCAAACGAGGAGGTTTGTGTATGAAAAAGCGTTCATGTATTCGGATACTGTCAGGGTCTTTGCTGGCTCTTGCAGTACTGGTGAGCTGTGCCGGAACTCCGCAGGCGGTCAACGTTACCGAAACTACAAAGGAGATCTCCACAACTAAAGTTGATGCGGTTCCCCTGTCACTCTCAATCTTCCATGTAAATGATACCCATGCAAAACTGGAACCGTCCTTAACCGAGCTTAAGGTCGATATTACTCCCGAACTCAAGGCAAAACGAACCTTCGTAGAGCTTGGCGGTTTTGCCCGGCTCTGGGCAGCGGTAGAAGCCCTCAGGGCAGAGAAACCGAACAGTTTCTTCCTTCATGCGGGGGATGTATTCCAGGGTACCCTGTATTTTACCGAGTTTAAGGGAAAGGCCGATGGGGACTTCCTGAATGCCATGGGTTTGGATGCTATGGTTATCGGCAACCATGAGTTCGATAAGGGGCCATCAGTCCTGGCTGATTTTATAAAGGAAGCAAAATTTCCTGTACTTGCCTGCAATGTGGATCTTTCTGCCGAACCGGCTCTTAAAGACAGCATAAAGCCCTATGTCATAAAGGATGTAGCTGGTGCTAAGGTTGCTATCGTCGGTATTGCGAATCCTGAGACCCCCGATATTTCCAGTCCTGGGCCAACGGTAAAATTCCTGGACCCGGTAAGCTCCCTGGAAAAGGTTGTTAAAGAGCTGGAAGCCAAGGGCATCAATAAGATTGTGGTGTTAAGCCATGGCGGTTACGAGGTTGATAAAAACCTTGGCAGCAAGGTAAGTGGTGTAGATGTTATTGTTGGCGGCCACTCTCATTTCGTGCTTGGTTCCGTAGCAGATCTAGGTCTGAAATCCCAGGGTGATTATCCTACGGTTATCACCAGTCCCGCCGGAGAACCGGTTCTTGTCGTTACCTCCTGGAACTGGGCAAACATGATTGGTATTCTCGATGTCGATTTTGATAAGGATGGGGTAATTACCTCATATAAAGGTAATGCCAAACTTCTTGCAGGGCTGGATAAATTCCGTATTTATGATCTTCCGGATGCGGAAGGTAAATTAAAACGTGTAGAATTTATGCGAAATGCTGATGGCACCTATTCTGCAAAGGAATATGATGGCAAGGCCTACAAGGTTGAGCCTACCGCCAAGGCTCTTGAAAACTATATGGCTGCCCTTAATTCCTTAGCAAGCCGCTTTAAGGATGATTCCCGGTTCTTCTTTGTTGATCCCAAAAAAGAAGGGCTTGAAAAACTCGCAAAATACAGTCCGGCCCTTAAGGCGCTCCAGGCTAAGATTGCAACCAAGTCAGAAGATGCATTAAAACGGGGCAATAATACCGGACCTGGACCGATCATTGCCGATTCTATGCTTTGGAAAACCGGAGCAGATATTGCGATCATGAATCCCGGCGGTGTTCGGGTTGATCTTGAAAGTGGAGACATCTCGGTTGCCAAGGTGTATGAACTCCAGCCCTTTGCGAACACCCTGGTTACTTTAGATGTAACAGGAGAAGAGGTTCTTAAAATATTAGAGGATATGACCGATTTCTGCATCACAAGCTATGCGAAAGCCCCAGAAATAGCCTATGTATATGTATCCGGGCTTAAGCTGACCCTTCTGGTTAATAATGCGAAGGGCAGCCGGGTCTCTGAGGTGATGGTAAGAGCAAAGGACGGTTCCTGGCAGCCCCTTGATTCAAAGGCCACCTACAAGCTCGTAGTCAATAACTTTATGGCTGATGGGGGAGATAAAAACGTAACCTTGGGTGCTATCCCCAAGGCGCGAAAGTATGATACGGGCTTTGTTGATTCAGAAGTTATGCTTGATTATGTGCTTGGGAAAACCCTCAAAGAAACCAATGAAGAACGGGTAAAAAACGTATTCTAATCTGAACTTTTTTATTTAGAATAGGCCGGCAGGGAGCGATATGTTCCTTCGCCGGCTTTTTGTACAAGAGGTTTTCGCAAAAGTAACAGACTTTTGTAAAAAAACCTAAAGTAATCTTTAGATGTTTTGTTTGTTCTTGCAAAAAATCTCCAGTCAGTGCATTATAATGGCATGAAAAACGGAAAACGATTATTATCGATTAGCCTCTTATTGTGTTTGACCGGCCTCTTCGTATCCGCCCAGGAAAAGCCCGATGCGCTTAAAAGTTACCGGATTGGCAGGGATCTTGAAGTGCAGGGCCGAATGAGCGATGCAAATACACGCTATGAAGAGGCTGTTCAGATCTGTAAACAGGAAATAGCCCAAAATGCCACCAATATGGATTCCTATACGGTACTTACCTGGGCTTTGTTACGGCAGAAAAAGTATGCCGAAGTAATTGAATGGGCTCAAAAAGGCCTTAAGGTAAACCCAGGCGATTACCGGGTTATTGAAACCATGGGGGAAGCCTATTTTTATCTGAACCAATTTGATCTTTCATTAAAAAATATGCAAAAATATATCGATGTTGCCCCCAATGCAGAACGGATATCGGTAGCTTATTTTTTCATGGGAGAAATCTATCGAATCAAACAGAAGTATAACCATGCGGACATCGCCTATACTACTGCGGTAAAACTTG
>Ga0208824_1003051_pt1 | contig 12006 bp, 16 predicted proteins | sample AD_JPNTR3_MetaG_FD_184447 | JGI IMG/M metagenome (GOLD analysis project Ga0208824, IMG submission 184447) | Active sludge microbial communities of municipal wastewater-treating anaerobic digesters from Japan - AD_JPNTR3_MetaG (SPAdes) (version 2) | ecosystem: Engineered > Bioreactor > Anaerobic...
AAATTGTTAAAAACAGTTAAGTAATTGACTATCAGTATTTTATAACTATTTAATAATGAATAATTTAGAAAATATAAAATATTATTATAAAATATATATATTAGTAAATATTTATAAGCTTTCTGAAATGAATTTTTTTTCTAATTTTTTAGGAAATTCAATTAATCCACTGAAACTTAACAAGTTAATCAATTAGAAAATTACTCAAAAAAATAAATTTTTAAAAAATGGCAAAAGAAACTGTAATAATCGACGTTGAAATAAACGAAAATGAAGTCGCTGAACGTCTCGGAAGTATTTCAAAATCAATTTCAGACCTGAAACAAAGAAATTCTGAACTTAAAAAAGAGTTAAAATCAGGTCAGGGAGATTGGGCTGCGAATAGTGCTGAAATAGCTAAGAATGAGGCGCAAATAAAGATTTTAACATCTACTCAAAAATCTTTAGAAGGTCAATTAACTTTAAATTCTGTTAAAAACAGGGAGTTCGGGACTACATTAAAAGAACAATCGACTGAATTAGCGGTATTAAAAAATGCTTATGCTTCCTTAACGGAAGAGCAGAAAAAATCGGCAGCTGGTAAAGATTTGTTAAAAAATATTCAGGAGCTTGATAAAAGTGTTAAAGAAGCGGACGCATCAATCGGTAATTTTCAAAGAAATGTAGGAAATTATCCGAAAATTTTTGATATATCATCGACATCAATTGGTAAAATGCAACAAATGTTAAAATCTCTGGCAGGCGATGCAAGCACTTCGGGGCAAATGATGACAAACATTTTTAATAATTTAAAAAATGTTATTGTTAACGTTGGTAAAGCTTTTTTAACGCCACCAGTTGCGGTAATAGCCATTATTTTGTCTGGGATAGTACTTGTTGCTCAAAAAGTATCAGAAGCGTTTAAAAAGAACGACGATGCCTCTACACGCCTTAAACGCTCGATGGCAGCCTTTCAACCTATTTTAACATTAGTTGGGAAACTTTTTGACAAATTAGCAGTCGGTATAAGTTACGCTGTTGAATGGATGGTTAAATTGATGGATAAATTTTCAAAAATTAACCCTATTATTTTAGCATTTAACGCAATTTTTCCAAAAACGGCTGAAAATATGAAACTTTCGAAAACAGCTGCACAGGAGCTTGTTACGGCAGAGGACAATTTGGAAGAAACGAAAAGGAAATTTGCAGTTAACGAGGCGGCAAGGAATGCCGTAATAGCAAGAATTACGAAAGAAGCACGTGATAGTAATAAATTATCTGCCGAAGAACGTGAAAAACTGTTAAAAAGAGCTGATGCATTAGAGCTGAAAAATCTTGAGGACAGAAAAAAAATAGCAGCAGAAGAGTTAAGAATTTTAACACAAAAAGCTAAACAAAACAATGACACATCAGACGAAATGCAAAATAAAATAGCACAGGCAACTGCCGAAATGTATCGGGCTGAAAAAGAATACTACGATGGTACTCAACGACTTTCACAACGGCAAATCGCTGTACAAAACGAAATGGCAGAAGAGCGAAAACGAAAAGTAGAAGAGGCAAAGCAGCTTAATGAAAAAGAGTTACAATATGAAAAAGAAAAACAAGAAAAGTTAAAAAGTATCAATCGAGAATTAGAAGATGCCGTCTGGGAAATGAAAAAAGACGGCATGGAAAAAGAAAAACAATTGCTTGAAATACAGACAAGACGGGAAATTGAGGACATTCAGGAAAGGTTAGAAACTGAAGAGAATTTAACAGAACAAGCGAAAGAAAATTTAACAAAGTTAATCGAACAGTTAAAAGAAAATCAAAAATTAAAAGAAAAACAAATTGAGGAGAAGTACTCAAGAGAACAATTTAACAAAGAAATTGAAAATGAACAAAATAGAATTTCTAAATTACTTGAAATAACTGTTAAAGGCTCTGAAAATGAATACAATTTAAAGGTTCAACAAATCGAACTGTTAAGAAAAAAAGAATTATCCGACACAACTTTAACAGAAGAGCAAAAGAAACTTATTAATGATTACTATGATAATCAGGAACTTGAAGCTCAAAAACAACTTTTACAGAAAAAACAAGAGAAGTTACAACTTTCACTCGACAATGAATTTAACTTAAGAAAACTATATTTAACAGACAATGAGCAGCAGCTGGCTCAACTTGAATTAGAGCAGGCGACTTTACAATATCAAAATTTGTTAAATTTAGATACACAAACAAAAAATGCTTTGTATCAGAGCGAAGAGCAGTACACAGCTGCGGTAATTGCGGCTAAACAAAAGATAATCAGCGCTGAAAAAAATGTTAAAAATGTTGCACTACAGACTTCGCAGGCGCAGTTAAAATCTTTAAGTGATTTTTCAGGAGCTATTTCACAAATTTATACAAATATTAGCAGTGATGATGCTAAAATGGCTGATTTTCAATATGCATTAGCATTTTTTAAGATTAGTTTAGACACAGCAGCAGCTATTTCAGCAGCGACAGCATCGGCAATAAAAGGCGACCCTTATACAATTCCGTTAAGGGTGGCAACGGCGGTTGCGTCTGCGATTGCAGCGATGGCAGCAGCAACAAAAGCGTTAAATGAAGCTAAAAAACCTAAAGAGCCGACTTTTGAATATGGAGGAATTGTAGGTGGAAACTCATTCACAGGCGATAAAATTATGGCAAGAGTGAATTCTGGTGAAATGATTCTGAATCAGAGGCAGCAGGCGGAATTGTGGAAAATAGTTGCTCAACCTACAATTGTTAACAAAAACACTTTTGATTACGAAACGTTAACAAATTCATTAATGAAAGCTATCAACAATCTCCCTACTCCTGTACTTGATTATAAAGAATTTACAACTTTTAAAGAACGATTAACAAGATATAAGGAGATTACAACTATTTAACATATTTAAAAAATGAGAACATTTGAAAATAGTAATATTAAAATAACTTATCCAGACGCCAAACCTTTTGCGTTTGATAAACAAATTTTAACTATTTTAGCTAAAACGACGGGACAAAAAGGAATTTATATATTTAGCAATTTTTATGAATTTTATTATTATGGTACAAGTACAACTGCTACGATTGAGATTGATTTAACAGAGATAATTTTAGCTAATTTAAAAGGAACAATAAATATTTATGATAATCAAAATAATTTAATTTTAACATTTGATTACGATGCTATAAAAGGCAGGAAACCTGATTTTAATATGATTTTAGAAGGAAGTATCGTTTATGCACCAGATGATTATCCTATTTCAAATTTTTATGTTAGCTGGTCAACAAATTTTTTACATACTGAATTATGGTGTGATAACTGGTATGCACTTCCACTTGGATTGACTGATAATTATATAGATTTATTAACATATCTTTCTCAATTAGGCTGGACAACTCTTGTAAATCACACATTTAAATTTGTTTTATATAATGATGTAAATAAAAAATTTACATATTATTTTAACTTTGTTAAACCTGTTTCAGGAATTAATTACAAATATTTTGAATGGTTGGGAGAGACTGGAACAAAAAAATCGTGGTTTTTTGAAGTTGTAGAAACTGAATATGCTTCAAATAAAAAGTTATCTTTGCAAACATTAACAAATAATTATAATGTTAAGAAAAACAAATTAGAAAATTTAACAGTCATACAACGAAATTGTAACTATGTAATTTATAGATATTTACAAGATATTTGTTTTTCTGATGAGGTTTATATAAAAGACGATTTATCGAGTGAATTAAGAAAAGTTGAGATTTCAACTAATTCATTAAAGCGAAAAGAACGGTTGAATAAGGTACAAGATTTAACATTTGAAGTTAATTATAAGAAGTATGATACATTTTAATTTAACATTTTAATTAACATTTTGATTTAACATTTTGATTTAAACATTTAATAACAAATTTTAATGATACGTTTAAGAATTGATAATAATTTCATTGAGCTTGAAGAGAAGACAGATTTAAGTTTTATTTTTGAAAATCAATTATTTTCGAGTGATATAAAATTATCAAGAACAATAGAATTTAACATTCCAGCGACGAGCAATAATAAAAAATTCTTAAATTTTGCTAATAGACCTGACTTTGACGGTAATAAAATAAGATATAAATACATTGCTGAACTATGGTACAGTGGTGGAAAAATAAACGGAGAATTGTTAATAAGTGAGTTCTCTGATAACAATTTTAAGGCTATTTTTATTTATGGAAATTTGTTAAAATTTAAAGAAATTAAAGAAAAAGGAGAAATTTCAACTTATTTAAATTTGCCTGATAAAATAACATCTCCTTATTATTCTTTAGCATTCAATTATTTAGATAATGTAAATAATCCTGTTCCTTTTGCTTTTTTTAACTATCTTAATGGTGTTCCAGACAATGAAAAATTAGATGGTGTTATTAATTTAATGCCAACTGTTAATTTTAACTATTTATTACAAAGTTGTGCTGATTTTTTTAGTGCAAATTTAAATTTTCCTGAAAATTACGATATATTATCAAAAAAAATAGGAATTGTTTTATCAACAATGAAAGAAGGGAAATTTCCATTTCGAGTATTTGGTAATTTATATAATTCTCTTAATTATACAGGTGAAAATTTTGAGAATTATTTTGAATTTTCAACAAACAATTTTGTTTTCTATGCTTTCACAATAGATGGAATACCAATAACAAAAAATGTAAATTTAAATTGTATTAAAGCTAAAAAATCTTTAACTTTAAGTTTTGATGAAGATTTAAATTATACTATTCAATTTGCAAATGATTATTTGTATAATTTTGGAACTTTTAGCAATCCACGTTTTAACATTAAAAAAGGCGACATAATTTTCATTGAAAAAAATAAATATTTTACATTCATAACAACTAATGAAAATTATTTTTCACCTATAATTTATGTGAATGATAAATATTTAAACCAATATTATAATTTTTTTGCAAATTGGTCTGGCGATATTGATTGTTCATTTTCTTATGGAGAAGATGGAAATATGAATTTCGGTGATGATTTTTATTTAACTACAAATTTACCAAAATTAACATTTCTTGATTTGTTAAATATTTTTGCAAATTTAACATATAGTTCATTTATCTGGAATGAGGATACTCAAACAATTGAGTTCTTTAATTATGAATTTGACAAATCTAATTTCATTGATTTAACAGAAAGATTAATATCTATTAACAATGTTAAAAGATATTTACCAAACTTTGCACAAAATAATTATATACGTTGTAATTCAGACAAATACGTAAAAGAATTTAATAAATTTAAAATTAATTATCAAGTTTTTAATGAAAATTTAGAAACTGAAAAAGATTATTATGTTATACCTTTAAATGAAGGGAATAAGAATGAAAAGGATGAAGTATTAATAACTGATTTTGAGGAAGATAAATTAGTTGCTGAAAAAGGTACGTTAATATATTATAATGATTGTAGTAATTTGTTAGTAGATGGTGGAAATTATGATATAACAGTAATAAGATCAAATAATAGGTCATCATATCCGATCATAAAATCTAATCTTCAAGAAGGAAATCGTAAATTTGTTAGAATAAAAAGAGATAATGTAACTTTAAATCCAACAATTTTTTCGATATATAATACTATTCCGTTGCCTTATCTTTCTGAAAATGTTTTAGGGAAAGAAATAACAATAGCTTTTGATGTCAGGGCAAGTGCAAATACAACTTCTACTTTAAATGTACTTGAATACGATCCAGATAAGCAATTGCCTGATTATCATAAAACTATAAATTTAACAACAGATTGGCAACGAATATATACTACATTTATAGTAAGTAACGATTTAGAAGGTGGTTTTAGATTTTGCCCGCATTTTGTTACTATTCAGGGCGATATAAATGATTTTTATGTGGATATTTCTAATTATTCTGTTATATTTGGAAATGTAAGATTGGGCTGGACACCCAATCCCTTCGATGTTCCTGGTAGAAAATATCATTTTCATATAAATAAATTTAAAGAAGAAAATGATACATTTATTCAGAAAAATTTTTTAGACATTATAAATAATTCTACAACAATCGAGGTGAAAGTACAAATGTACTTGCACGAATTTCTAAAAATCAACGAAAAAACACTTTACAAAATCAATACAATATTATATAATGTCATTTCAGCTACTTTTTCGAATAATATTTGTACACTTACGCTTGTAAAAATTTGATCATCAATCACTTTTCAGTAAAATGCTTATAAATTGTCATTTTATTTGTTAAAATCAAGCAAATATTTAACTTCATTTAAACTTTGAGATTGAAATTTGCTTGTTTTTTACGTTTTATTAACACAAAAAATTTGCAAACTGCTATTTTTGTGTGTTATCTTTGTAACGTAAACAATACAAATATAAACAATCAAATAATTATAATTATGAATAAGTATTTAAATCACGAAATGGAAGTGACAAAAAAATTTTATAAATTTCTTTGTAAAGAAGAAAATCAAGAACCTGTTAAACTTATATTTAAAGAAATAAAAGGTGGTTCAGGTAGTTGCTCTTATTATAGATATAATGGTAAAGTTGTTCCTGTACAAATAGCTATAAATATTGAAAATTGTAATTACAGCGCAGCTTATGCTCTTTTACACGAGTTTACACATTTAATTGTTATAAGAAAATACAATACTGCTTCTCACGGTGCAGCTTTTGAAAAAGAATTTAAAAGATTGCAAAAGAAATACGAAAATTGCAATATTGCACGTGAATTTTATTTTTAAACATTCCAGCCGTGAATTTAACAAACTTTATCAATTCACGGCTATTTTTTTAACCTTATTTAATACAAAAAATTTGCAAACTGCTATTTTTGTGTGTTATCTTTGTAACGTAATAATTAAACAATAACAATTAAGCCCTACCGCATCACGGTGAAGCGGGAAAATATGAAAACAACAGAATTAAACAGAAACGAAATTATTGCTGCATTAAGACAATTCGACGAAGGAAGTAAAGGAGACGTTTTAGATTTTGTAGATACAGAGAAACTGTATAATCGATTAGCAGAAGTAGCAGCAGAAAACGATTTTACAGCAGAAGATTTAATTATCGCTGCAAAAGAAGGATTCTAATACTAAAAATTGTCAGGCAACGGCGTGATGCTGTCGATCGAATCGACCCTGACAAGCTATTACTAACTTTAAAAATTTAAAATAACTTAAAATGAATAAAACAGATTTAGAGAATTTGAACGGATATTTATTTAACACTTTCAACGGATATTTATTTAACACTTTCAACAGTGTTGTTAAATTAGATGATGAATTTAACATTGAAATATGTTATAATACACGTCTAAATTCAAAATTGGAAGCAAAAATAATTGTACCTGAAAAATTCAAAAAAAATTATTATGAATTTTGCGACTATATTTTAACAAGCGGTGTCATTAATGAAATAATTTCAACGCTTTATCAATTCTATTTGAAAGATTTAACAGAGTTAAGAGAACATAATAATTAACATTTAAAATTCAAAGTTATGGAAGAAGAAAACAAGCTAACCCCTTTAACAATCACATTTCAGATTGTTAAAAATTTGGGAAATTTTGAAACGGTTCGGTTCGGGATAGAATACGAATTGAACGGCACACCGCCAGCCGAAGCATTTCGGCAAGCTGAAATAGAAGTAGAAAAAGCCTTTTCTGAATTGAAAAAAACGTTTAAAACGTGTAAAAATTCCGAAAATGTGAACGGAGAAAATTTAGAAAATTCTAACAAAATCAAAAGAGATTTAGAACTTGATTCTACTGAATTTAAAAAGCTGAAAATCGCTTTGAAACAAGGGATTATAAACCTGAATGAAATCAACGAACATTTCAATTTAAGTAAAGAAACAATCGAAAAATTATTGAATTATTAACTTTTAAAAAATTAACATCATGGAAAAATTTGATTACAAGAAAAGAATGAAAGAAAATTTCAGGCGATTAAATGCAATCGTTAAAATGTTTAACGAATTTGAATTTTATAATTTACAGTGTAATATTATTTCTTTAAAATTACAAGGTCATTATAAGCCTGAAATAGTTTCTTTTGCAATGAAACACAAATTCACAATTTCGGCGTCCGAGTCTGGTTACATCGAATTAAGAAGGGAATTTAAAAATGGTAATCATCATGGAACATACGAAATTACTTTAACTTAAATTTATTTATTAACAATTTAAAAATTTACAACTATGCAATTTAACGAATTAAAGCGAACAAGAGAAATGGGACTGGGAGGCAGCGATGCAGCAATGGTTTACAAAGTCGGACTGGGTGGTTTACAATCTTTAACAAATACCGACAAAGAGCGGTTGGCTATCATGACTGGACAAAAGGAATTTATTCCTTCATTTGTCAATCAGGCGATGGAAAATGGTCATTTGTTTGAGGATTTTTACGAAAATGTTTTTCTGAAAGAAAGATTTGATTACGAAAAGGAAAAACTCTTAACATTGAAAACAAATCTTAATTTTTCGATTTTTGCGCATGCAGACTTTTTCACATTCGGAACTGTTAACGAATGTAAATGCACGAAAAATTCTATCGATAAAACGATTGAAATTTATCAACCTCAACTGCAATGGTATTATCTTTTTGATGAAGTTAAAAATGTTAACTTAATTCACCACCCGCAAATAAATGAAAATGAACAATTTAAGTATGAAAATATTACAGAAGTTTTCATTGAAAGGGACAATAAAATCATTGATATTTTGATTAACGGAATCAATTTGTTAAATGATTTTGTCGAAGATTTTATCTATGAGAAAAAGGAAGAGCTCACCGAAGATGACTTAATGTTTTATGAACAACAAGCCGTTTTAACGCTTTACAACAAACTTTCAGAAATTAAAAGAATGGAAACCGAAGCCGAAAAGCTAAAATCCGACTTATTACAAATGATGAAAACTTACGGAGTAAAATCAATAAAATCAGACAAATACACGATAAGTTACGTTCCTGAAAGTGAGACAAGGACGTTCGACAAATCAAAATTTTTCAAAGACCATCCCGAATTTTCCGAATCGGACTATCTTAAAATTTCAAAAAAGAAGGATTATCTAACGATAAAACTTTTTGATTAATTTTTACAATTTATATTTATTAACAATTTAAAATTTTACAACTATGAAACTTGAAAAAATTGAAGGTTATTTTGACTGTCGTAAATTTAAAAGCGGTCTTTCAAGAAATCAACGTGAATTTAACACTTACGGAGAGAGAATAAATTTCTCCGTAGGATTTGCAGATGAATTTTTGCCTGCTGAAATTGCTGAATTTGCAAACAAAAGTGAAAAATCAGGAATCAATTACGTGAATTTCAAAATTTTCCCTAAAAACTGCAAATTTTACCTTGCAAACGCAAAGCAAATTCAATGCCCTGAATATCAACTTATTGATGGCGGTAAGTTTTTGGTGAACTTGTCTTTTAACATTAAACACGGAAAAGGCACAGAACCGAACGGCTGTTATGTAAATGCTATTCAGATAATTAGACGCACGGATAACATTTTTGATGCAGTTGAGGATGGCGATTTGAACGTATTTGAAGAGAAAGACCCTTTCGCTGAAAAAGATTCATTTGATGAAAAACTTAAAAATGTTAAAATTGATAACGAACCTGAAGAAAAAGACTTGCCATTTTAATTTATTAACAATCGGGGAGGAAACTCCCCGACAAATTCAAAAAATTTATGAAAACACTCAAAGAAATAAGAACAAAAAACAATTTATCAATCGCCGAAATGTCAAGGCGTACTGGCTATTCACGAATGTTTATAAAGCGGTGTGAGGAAACAAAACACGTTTCTTTTAACAAGTTAAACATGTATGCAGAAAAGTTAAATTGCCGTTTCGACGTGCTGGAAGAAAACGAATACAAAGTCCGTTTCGAGCATTCAGAAAATGGACTCGAAAGGATAATTTTTGAATTTAACGACTCTTATTCTCTGATAATCAACTTATTCAACAAGGTTGCTTATATCGAAAAGGACGGTTTATTTATTGAAAAAGTCAATTTTCAATATCTTAACAACCTTGAAAATCTGTATAGTTTTGTTAAAGGTTTTGCTATTAATAAAGCGAAAAAATGAACCGAATTTATAAATATGAATTACTTCGAGGCAGCAAGCATTACCGTTGTCCTAATTGTAATCATATGACTTTCAAACCTTTAGTTTATACAAGTGATGGAAAAACGATTGTCGGAGAGGAGTTCGGAAGGTGCGAAAGAATAAATTCGTGCGGATATTTAAAATTTCCAAATATGAAAAAAATGAAATTTTGTGAAAAAGATTTTAACAATTCTGATTGCTATTTCAGAGACGAAACGAAATTAATTCCTGATTACATTGACAAAAGTATTGTTGAAAGTACGTTTTGCAATTTCAGAGAAAATGTTTTAGCACGGTACATTATAAAAAATTTCGGAAGTGAAACATTTTTTAACGTACAAGAAAAATACAATATAGGTACGGCGAAAAATGGCGGGACAATTTTCTGGCAGGAGGATATTGAAGGACGTTTCAGAACTGGAAAAGTTTTTTATTACAAGCCTGATGGACACAGGGACAAGGAGCGTGCAAGCTGGTTTGTTCACAAAAAGATTAAAGAGAATTTCAATTTGAAACAATGTTTGTTCGGTGAGCATTTGTTAAAAGATATTAATGTTAAAATGAAAGTGGCACTATGCGAAAGTGAGAAAACAGCGGTATTAATGAGTATTTTAGAACCTGATTTTATTTGGCTGGCGTCTGGTGGATCTGAAATGTTAAATGCCGAACGGTTAAAAGTGTTAACAAATGAAAACATTCTTTTAACGGTTTTTCCAGACAACGGACAATTTGACAAATGGAGAGAAAAGACAAGGTTCATAACAAATCGACAAATGGACTATTCTGTTGAAAATGCGTATAATGAAGGAATAATCGACAAAGGAGCCGATATTTTAGATTTGTATTTATTGAAAACTGATTTAAGTATTTTTAAGAAAAAGAAATAAATTATTAACAATTAAAAATTTAACATTATGGAAACAATGATTATAATTTTAAGCATTTGCCTTTTCGTTTCAGGAATAATAAACCTGAAATACCTTGCTCAAAATGAGGACTTTGAAGTTGAAAATCAGGAATTGAGAAATGAAATAAAAAGGCTGGAAAAGGAGAATGAAAATCTGTTAAATAACATTAAAAAGTTGTGTGAAAGATAAACATTAAAAATTAACATTATGAGAGCATACATCGTTTTCGGGCTTGTAGCAGTAGGGGAATTTGAAAAACTACTGCTCAATAAACCACAAAAGCTGATTAGAAGTACACAGCTCAATTAAAACACTTCTGCCCCTATTGCTACAAACCCTTGTTAGCGGTAGGTTTTATTAAATCAAGGGTTAATTTTAAAAGAAAGCAAAATGAATATTTACGCATTGAAAGGACATAAGGTAAAATGTGAAACCTTGTCTGCTGGATACGATTACCACAAAGAAGTTGCTCAAAAGTATTTAGAAGTTGGAAAAGAATACACTGTTGAAAAAACAGAAGTAGACAGTTGGCATACAGATGTATGGTTGCAAGAATTTCCAAATGTGAAATTTAATTCAGTATTCTTTGAAGATGCTGTCGAGCAATCAGAAGAAATGAATAAACAACATCCTGATTATTGTAGGTTTCACTAAACTTACCGCTAACGGACGAGTATATGGTGTCGGCTGACGATAGGAAGCTGCACTATATACATTGTTACCTACTGGTGCGATTTTTAACAGATAAACTCAAATCGAAGAACTGAACCTTTTTCTTTTCTTTTTTGTGCGGTGGGAAATATTAATTTGAAAAATTTAAAAATATGATTGAAATAAACAAGAATTACAATGAAAGCAATTTAGAAACAATGGCAAGAATGCCTGACAATTTCATTGACTTAACGGTTACTTCACCACCTTATGATAACTTACGACAATACAATGGTTATTCTTTTGACTTTGAAAATGTAGCAAA
>Ga0208824_1003058_pt1 | contig 11975 bp, 14 predicted proteins | sample AD_JPNTR3_MetaG_FD_184447 | JGI IMG/M metagenome (GOLD analysis project Ga0208824, IMG submission 184447) | Active sludge microbial communities of municipal wastewater-treating anaerobic digesters from Japan - AD_JPNTR3_MetaG (SPAdes) (version 2) | ecosystem: Engineered > Bioreactor > Anaerobic...
TAAGGCGAGGATATCTCCTCGTCTGAATAATTTATTCCGTATAAAAGCATAGTGTTTTGTTTGTGATTTGTTACCCACCCATATCTCCTTAGTTGGTTTATTACAGTCTTCCTACCTCTTTTTTTAATAGGGCCATCTATCATTTTCATGGGATTGTCGGGGTCTTGGTATCTGTACCTAAATCCATGTATGTGCAACTCCCCCTTTGACATCCTGACGATATAGCCACCCTTGCCTGATTTACCCTTAAAAATACCCTCAATATCCCCAACTCCTCTATGCCTAACAATTAAGTTAGGATTTATCTTTTTCAGAAGACTCTGAAACCTCGCTATCGTCATAGAAAGCCATTATATCGTCTTGAGCTACTACCACCCAACCATCCTTCTTTGCTTCTACTATTGTCTTCTCCCCACTAACTATAGCCCCCATATCTAGGATAGCGGCGGCGGAGTATTCGGCATAAAAGACTTGTTGTCCAACCGAAAACTTAGTATCTCCGGCATGGATAATTTCTCCATAACAAAGATTTTCACCTGCCCCAAGCTCCCTTGAGAGGGTTAGTACAAACTCTGGAGATTTTAATTCTGTTACTTGAATGGGTTTGATAATTACACGGTCTGTATTTGGTATCAACATAAAACGAGTATAACACAAAAGCCCACCCCGTAAAGAGTGGGCTTTGTGTGGGAATCATTAAGCGTTCCCGTCGGTCGCACCAGTCTCCAATCTCACGGCGAAGGAGTCGTTTAACACTTTCACTGCAAAGGATGCTTTCCATCCGATGTCGGAGTAAAGTCTAAGCGCACTTCTTGGGGATGGACTATCAACATATGTGGTTAAGTTTTGCAACTTAGACACACCGAAGAAGTCTTTACCCATTATGTGAGTTTGGTAAACGTTTGCAGATATCATACCTGTGGCACATCCAGCCTTTGCCAAGATAGGGGCATTCTGCGTCATCACAAAACGAGTACCGAAGATTTCTCCAGCCTCGCCATTGTAAACGGCGTCAATACCCTTTTCTGTGTAAATGTGAGCGTTTATCCAGCTACTATCCCCTTGTAAGTCGTAGATTACATCGGGATGTGTGGTAGCAACATATTTACCCTTTGTATGGGGTTGTGCACACATTCTGTTTAGAGTTCTTAGCGCTTTCCTAATGTCGGATACTTCTATCTTGTTACTTGCAACTAATGAGTTTCTGGAGGCAATAGAACCTTGCAATTGCTGGATACCACCAGCGGTTAGCGCGTTGGCAATAACGGTATCAATTGACAAAGCAGCCTCGTAAGCAAGTACATCTATCACTTCCTTGATTAGAGTGTCAATTGCGGTTAGCTCTAACAAATCAGAAACTTGCTCGTAGTTACCGTATTGGGAGACAGTAGCTGAGATCAAGGTTGCAGAAAGTCCAGCAGGAGTTGGGTCGTAACCCTCAGACAGCGCTGTTTTAGCGGTTGGGTTGGTCATTCTGTTCCAAACAACCGTCTTTCCCTCATTTGCAGGTATCCTACCAGGAGTACCAAGTCCCTCATAAACAAAGTTCTCTTCAGCCCTCACCAAAAAGCGTTTCTCGTAGTAAGACGCTATTGGTTGAGGCATTCGAGATGTATGAGTCATAGCCATATAAATACACCTCCATTCCAAAAACTTAATAAAGTCTTTGCTGAGATGTTTTAGCGAATTGCGGATTCAAGGGCTTCGAGCTCTTCTATGGTTTTTACAGATTTCAGTCTTTTAGAAAAGTCGGATGATTCTTCTATGGTTTCAGATGAAGGTCTAAAGGCTTGTTCGCCACCCTGTCTTTCAACAGTTGACCTAACATAATCCTCACCTTCAGAACGTCCCGCCTCTTTTACAGACATCCAATCTTTCACGAAGGCATCAAAGCTGTAGTATTTCCCCTTAGACTTGTACTCTTCAAAGACAGGCTTATAGTATGTAGCAACCTTTCTGGCTAGATCCTCATTGTAGCGAGGTCCTGCCTCGATGTCGTTTAGCTCGGGATAGGTTTCCCTAACCCTGTTTAGGTCTTCCTTAAAGGAGTTGTAAATCGCTTGTCGGCGTTTTGCATCTTCCTTTGCGGATAGTACCTGCTCTACAACATTTTTTGCTGCTTCTGCAACATGTCTTTTGTAAGTGTCAAGGTCTATAGAGGGAGTTTCTGTGCTTGTATCCCACGGCAATTTTGCCGGGGAGACAACGTCTGTGTCTATTTCAACAGAAGACACAGGAAACTCATTGTCGGTCAAATCCACAACTGGAGATTGCTTGGCAGGTTCTGCCTTGCCTCCCCTCCCCTCAAGTTCCTTTATTCGCTGTGCCATCTCCCTATAGCGCTTTTGCGCTTTTTCGGATAGCAAAGATATTTCGTCTTCGGTAAGTTCTTGCGCTACCTCATTGGCATTGGTATTGCTTGAAGTTTCCTCTGCGGCTTTTTCTTCTGAAGGTGGCGAATCTTCGTCAAAGGGTTGCTCCTCTGACTGTTGAAGCTCTTCTTGCTCTGGGAGGTTTGCCAATTCTTCCTCCATTTTCGCAAGCTCTTCCTCAACTTGTACTGCCTTTTTATTTACTGGCATACTAAACCTTTCTACAACCCACGTTATGGTCAGGGTGCTACCATAATTTAGTATTGCAAATACTCTAGCACAATTTACTTTCGCTTTACAAGCTTACCTTTTTTAATGTCGTACTTCTTAGGATCTACTGGGATAGTGTGTTCGTACGGACAGCTAACACAAACGGCAAAAGGTCCTCTCCAAACAAGGTAGTGTGTCTCTTCGGCTTTAGGGGTAGGAATTTCAACAACCTCAATTTCATTATCCCCCCAAAACTCTTTATCACTGCTTGGCGGTAGGCTCATTTTCCAAACTCCTTATCTTTGCTACTCCATCAACTCTTGCAATAAGTTGATCTACAAACTTGTTAAGCAAGTCTAAGGCTAAAAACCTAAATCCTATCTCTTCCAAGTTTCTAGCGTCATCAGCCTTTTTTCTAAGTTCTATCGCCAATGCTCCCCTTTTGGAGTTCATATAGTCCTTCAAATAAGCCCACACATCGGACTGGGAGAATGCAAGGATTGCATCATCCAACTTCTCACTGGGTTCTGGTACAGTCTCCTTAGCATTTACGATCTCATGCATCCATTCTGGCATTGGTTTTACTGCATCATCTTGCATATGGCACACCTCCTAAACCTCCCATAACCTCCTGTACTAACTGTTGCAATTGTGGGTCGGATATGTCCATTGCTGGTTGCTGTGGTTGTACTGGTACCCCTGCTTCTGGCAAAGCCTCTGCCTCTGGTGTCTCTGGAGATTTATCAACAATTATCTTGTCCCAATCCCTGATATTTACCTTTAGCCACCTCTTAAATAATTCCCCCAAGTTTATTTCTTTACCTTCCCTCTCAAGAGATTCCACTATCTGGGGGTTTTCAAGTATAGACTTTAGAACAGCGGTTACCTTCTCCTGCTCCTCTTCTGGGTTTACTCTGTATGTAGATCCTGGCTCCAAAACAAAGTCGTAATTGGTGTCTAAAGTTCCCTTTTTTACAGAAACAGTCCCCCTTCTTCCCGAGTCAAACATTTCCACTACATCCGGGTAAACCTTTTCTATCTCCTCAATCTCCTCTGCAAATAATCGCATTTTCACATTCTGTTCCTGCTTCTGAACAATCAGGGCAATCCACCTTTCGTACAAATCCTGAATTGTTTCATCCATCATGAATAAATCCCACTCATCCCTTGCCTGTTGGGTAAACATCCTGCTTTCTATGGCCTTAGGTGTTTTACCTAAACTAAAATCGGAGTTTCTAGCGTTCATAACCTCCGTAGAGCCACTTTGATTAACAAGCGCATTAGACAAAAAACTGTAGGTGGATTGAAAAGTGTCAATTCCTTTCGGGGATATATTCATAGGTTGAACATCCACATTGGGATTATCCATAAACCAAAACTCACCTGCTCCCCATTTTATAGAACTCTTTACAACATTATCAGGATTCATATGGAGCGGTGGGAAGATACTAAACTTCACACCCTCAAGATACATATTTATCAGGCTATTTACCGCATACTGTAGGGTCTTTCCTCTTGCAATCTCACCAATACCAATGGGACAATTCATCAAGGGTAAAGCATCTTTGGATATCACAGGCAACATATAGTTAGGGTAAGGTTCATCTGGCACTCGCAAAACATATGGTCGTGAGGTTTTAGAGTCTGCCCTAAGCGGTGCCCAAGTTATCCATTTATCCCGCCTATATTCGTGGATAATTTCTACTCTTGGAAAAGTGGCATCAGATACGGTTGTCGGATAAAAAGTCCTGTCAATAAAAGAGGTGCTATCCTCTTTATTTGTAGTAACCGCCTCATCCCCGCCAGTTCTTTCTAGTTCTGCTATTAAATCTTCAACATCCCACACATCAGGAGCTTCTTTTTTTCTGGCTTTTAGCCATGATACGGAAACCACATCTCTTGCCTGAAACCAGTCGGCATCGGAAAGAGAAACTCCAGGTTGCGGAAAAGCGTTTCTAATTGGAAGAAGGTTTATCTCTGGTCCAATATACCCCCGCTTTTTATCCACTCGCCAGGGGACTATGGCAAACATCGTGCCATACACGAGAGAATATAAATCCATAAGCCTAAGCTTAGTAACAAACCTTCTTTGCTCGTTAGCTCTTTTCGTGTAGTAGTCCAGCAATAGGTTCATTAGCAAAGTCTTTCCAATATCGTCTTTAGAGGTTGCGTAAGCTTTACCCTTGGGACTTTGTCCCATAACCCTTGCGGAGCGTTCGTAAACTGCTGTTGAAAGTTTTGGGTCAAATACCCTTGACTTTGTTCCTAAAGACTCCTTGTTTTGCCCGATAAGGATTGCTTCCAACTCGTCCCACTCATCCCGCCTATTTCCCAGCCATTTCTTGGAGTCTGCAAAGTGTTGCTGTACGGAGTCTAAGAGTGCATCATTGTTTTTCTTTTTCATGGTGTTACCTTTCAAAATTACTTGTAAACTATTCTATCAGATTTTGATATTACTACATCCGTAACCCTTTTCTGATGCACCCTTATATCAAACCTAACTACCCCGCTATCAACGGCATTTACGGCATCTATCACATCCACAACATACTTGGCGCTTTCTTCTAGCACCCTCCTCGCCAAAGTGCCAATAATATCAGGGTACTCCCTAAGTATTGCCTCAACAAGCTTATCCGCCTCGTTTCTTGTCATAAACTTTCTAAAAGCTCCTGCCTGGGGAAACCTGCCATAATTGCGTTATAGTTCTCCCTTCCCATGCTATGCCCAATTGTATTCGCAAGCCCGTAGCGTACCGCATCCATAAGGTGGTCGTCTCCACTCGCTGGCTCGTTTATAAGATTGCCGTCTTTATCTGTCATCCAAAAATAATTTCGGTATTCCTTCAACAGGTTCACACTTCTTTTTGTTACAGATATTCTTTGTTGCTGTACATATTGAATAGACTGCAAAAGGCTACCTTGCCCCTTCGTCGCTCCCACAATATTTACCCCATGCCCTCGTATCTCGTCAATGCTTTTTGGCTCGGCGGAATCAGCAACCACCAAAGCACGGGGAAGATTGAGGAATACATCGGCCAGTTGCTTGTTTGTTTGCCCCCATTGATACAGTACTTCATCTAAAATATAACCCCCATTGTAATAATAAATTGCCGCTATCGCTGAGGGGTCGTTGGTATAACCAAAATCTAGCCCATACCTTTCTAACCTTGCCTCATGGGGGATTTCATCCACTTGGTTCCAATCCGTGTAAATCCTGCCTTTTGCTTCTCCTAGAATCCCCAACCCATAGACTCTCCACCATGCTGAATTTTCTTTCCTTGCTTCTATTGCCTGCCGTACCCGTGGGTCTAGTGCCTCATTGTCAAGATAGGTAAGAGTTAGAAAATCCACATCCTGTTTTGGGAGTACCTGGGTATAAAACCAAAACTCTGCTACGGGATTCCAGTCTAACCAGATTACTTTGCTAGTTCGAATTTCCAGCTGAGTATATGTCTCATAAGGGATATTGTTAGCTTCGTTGATAAATAAAACATCTCTTCTTGGTCCACGTACCTTTCCTGGTTGGTCTGCGCTAAAGAATTCTATCTTAGATCCCGTCTCGAAAGTGTAAATGTAATCGGTTTTATTCCAATTGGCGTCATTCCAATACCCCCTATCCTCCATTATGTTTGTAAAGTCCCGAATAGCTCCCCTCTTCAAATGTGGAAAACTTTCGGACACAACAGATACCAGCTCCCCGTGTGTACTTTGTGCATAGTCTATCAGAACCATCAAAATGGACACAGTCTTGGATGCAGAAGTCCCCCCAGCTACCCCCCGTATTCGTTTACTCAGTTGCAGGATTTTCCTTGTTGCTGTAGTTACCTGGTACATTTTTTACAGATTCTCCACCTAAAAGAGGCTGCACGTTTACTTGGATGTTTGTTTGTGTTGGGTTCTTGAAAGCCCGCCGATCTAACCAGTATTTTGCACTCTCCAAATTTTCATCCTGTAATATGCTCCTGACCACAACCTTTTTTGCCATTATATCCGCATAATGCTGTGCTGAGTTCATTTTCGTTGCAAAATCCTTGTTTTCCTCAAGCCAACGATAGTAAGTGGTCTTATTAATAAGTGCGTAACTACACGCCTCTTCCACGGTCCCACCTATCTTAAATATACTTTCAAGTTTTACAACCAAGTCATCATTTAGTTTCGTGGGTCTACCTACTGTACTTTTGGTGATACTTTTTCCCATTCATCTTCCTTTCCTACGAACTTTGCGTATCTTTTACGAATTACATCACAATATTTCGGGTCTATTTCCATCATATAACAGGTTCTGTTTAGTTGTTCACAGGCTATTAGGGTTGAACCACTTCCACCGAATAGATCCATCACCTTCCCACCATCTATACTCGCGTCTTTAATAGCTGCACCACATAGTTTTACAGGTTTCATTGTTGGGTGTTCTTCGCTCTTTGAAGGTTTATCAAATTCCCATATGTCTGTCTTTGATTTTCTTTTTAGGAACTTCCCCTGAACTTTACCTTCTAATTCTATTTTTATATCACCCACCCTTATTGTTGTCTTGCCATCTTCGTATTTGATTCTGTTCTTCGTTTCATACCATACATTTCCTACATCCCGGAATCCGGCAAAGTAGTGATTCTTGTTTTCTGCGTTCCAACCATAAAGTATTGGCTCATACTGCTGTTGGTAGTCAGCCCTACTTAATGTGAAGTTGTTCTTTACCCATATAATAAATGACTGCCAATGTCCCCCAGCATTTTCAAATGCTGTCTTTAGGTTTGGTAGTTCCTTGGAGCTCATGCATATATAAAAGGATCCTTTGCAGTACGCCATCATATTCTTTATTGCATCATATAAAAATGCGTAGAAGTTTTCGCTGCTCATTGAGTCATTCAGTATCGGCGATTTTTCATTCTTGCTGTGAGTGTTCATTGATCCTTGGTAGTCTACATTGTAGGGTGGGTCCGTGAATACCATATCAGCCTTCTGTCCATTCATCAGTTTCTCTACATCTTCTATCTTTGTACTATCCCCACACATAAGTTTGTGTCTACCTAATTGATAAACCTCTCCCAACCTACTTATAGGTTCTTTATCAGATACCTCTGGTACTTCATCTTCTTGTACTTCTTCCTTAAATAAAACTTTGTCTAATGTTTCCGGCGGTGTTAAATCTACAGCATAATCAGACCATTCAAAATCCGGAAATGCACTTGATAAGTTGGCTAAAAGATCATCGTCATAATACCCCGCCCTGTCATTATCGGAAAAGGCGTACTTTAAAATGGTTTCTTCATCTTTAGCATCTACAACGGAGACCCACGCTGTTTTTATCCCAAGTTCTCGGTACGCTCTAAGCCTCATATTTCCCCCGATCACCACGCCATCTTCTGTAATAAGTAGTGGTTTGTATTGTCCAAGTGATAAAATCTGATTTTTTAATCTCTCAAAATCCTCCTTTTTTATCTTTCTGGGGTTTTTATCCCAAAACTTCAAACTTTCAACCTCCCTATACTCGTTCTTTGTTTCCATAACCTTATTTTATCATTTTTTTGCTAGATTTATATCACCCTTTTTGTCGGAGAATTCGTTCCTAGCTCACCAACTATAGGACAGACACCCCCTTTTCTAACAAAAATGACCCTAAATCCTTGTTTTTGCTTACCAATAAGGAAAAAAAGGACAATGTGGCTGGGGCTAAACACAAGAACACTGGACATTGGACATATATATAATATATGTCCAATGTCCAATGTTCTCTGTTTAACGCCGGCCATTTGTCCAGTATTCTTGTCCAGTGTTATGGGAATCCTTTAATGGCGGGATGAAACAATACTGGACATTTGTCCAGTATCGATGTCCAGTGTTCTGTGATTACAATGGCAGTTGTAGTATTTTTCAAAAAAGCATGTCCAATGATATTATAGGATATATTGTTTACTAGATTTGGGGTAACTCACCGTCGAAAATATCGGTAAAATTTTCGTCCTCTTCAGATGTTTCGGTAAACATATTTCTGACTGTGTACCATTTTTCTTTTCCTCTTTTTATTTCGTTCAATTCTTCTTCTTCTAAAAGTTTCTTTATTGTTCTTTGGATTGTTTTTTCGGACACCCCCCTAGCTTCTCCAAGTTCCACAATTTGTTTTTTGCTCACATATGCAGATGCAGACAGCATATCCATTATTAGATTCTCAATTTCATTAACTTTTGTCTCATCTATAAATTCCTCTACTTCTCCACAGTATTCGAAACCAGATACAGCAGTCTCGCCATTGTCTAAATAATCTACCTTCATTCGGATCATGAACTTATCTAGCTTCTGCGAATCTCTTGCCTTTACTTGTTTGAGTGTTAGCTCAGTTTTCGATTTTGCTACGGGCTCTAATCTGAATGCAGTAAAAAGTTGGGCGTTTATGTTAGAGGAACCCCTAAGTCTTTGGCTGTCATTTCTAAAAACTCCTTGTGAGGGTTTATTTTCATGGTGAAGAACAAGGTAAGCAATTCTAGGGTACAGAAGCCTGATAGCTTCGAAAAAATCCTGAGTATCTACGGCAGAGGATTCATTTCCCACCATAAAATCTACAAACGAATCGATAACTATGCAGTGAATTTCTTTTTTCGCAACAGTGGTAGATATGGCCTTTGCAAAATCGGAGGCATTCCCCCTACCGTCGGAGAGGGTAAACTTTTCGGGATAGCGCAAACAGAAGATGTTTTCATTATCTGCACCCATAGCTTTAGCTCTTTTTTGGATCATGCTTCTGGGGTTTTCTTTATCTAAAATCAAAACATTATGTTTTTCTTTTACTTCAAACTTTCCAAGCCAATTTTGGCCATCCGCCAAAGCCTTAGCAACAGAGAGGGCAAGTAGTGATTTTCCCGTACCTTCTGCGCCGTAAAAAAAACAAAATCCCTGTCCGTACAAAATATCCTTTATCAGCCATGCCTCCTGCGTGATTTCCTCTCTCACTATGTCTGCCAAAGAGTCTACAGTGAAGTCTTCGGGAATGTTGGAGGCTTCCCAATCGGAAGCTGTTTGCGCCTTTCCCATTAGTTCCACAAAATCAGAACTTTCCTTTTTACTGGCGAAAAAATCTGAGATGTCTTTATATTCTTCTGGTAAAGTTACTACTAAGGCATTTGGGAAAAAAGAGAGGAGATTTCGTACTCCTTTTTTACCCGCCTCGTCGTTATCCAAGCAAATAAATATTTCTTTCCCCTGTAGCAATTTAACAAAAGATTCTTCAAACTTTCCTGCCCCTGATGTAGTAGTAACTGCAGGTATCTTGTTTTGGTTCAGGACTATACAGTCTATTTCCCCCTCACAAATCACAATTTTTTTCTCGTCCCTTACACGGTGGTAATTAAAAAGTGCCGAGTGACTTCCCAGTGCGTTTTTATATTTTGGCTCTGTCCCTTCTTTTGTAAATTTTAAGTTTCTAGACTTATAGAAAAGAAAGTTTCCATCTGCATCGTGTATGGGTATATTTAAATAGTTCTCATCGTAAGTAATACCAAAAGCCTTGATAGATTCTTCGGTCAAGGCGTGTTCCTCTATATATTCTTGAGCAGTCATTTAGAAAGTTCCTCTACAGCAGTTTGGAAACTGCAATTTTTTAATTTTTGATAAAAGTCTATAACATCCCCGCCACCGCAACCCCCGAAGCAGTAGTAAGTGTTTGTATTTGGGTAAATTGCAAAACTACCCCGAGTTTCCTCATGAAAGGGACACTTGCCCATAAGTACTTTACCAGTTTTTTTTGTTGGATATGTATAAAGGTTTGTTATTGGAAACTCCTTTGCTTTCCTAATTTTGTCGTCTATTATCGGGGATTTCTTCTCGCTGTTAAATAGCATGTCTCTAATTTTACACACCTATAAATGATTGTCAATGACTACCAATGCCCATGAATGCTTGACATACGCTAAAGAAGCTGATAAATTATAAAACATGGAACAACAGATAAGAGAAAATGATGAGGTAGCACTCAAATTTATGGACTTGGCACAAGTTGCCGATTATTTGAAGGTAAGCATTGGGACAGTTTACAGATATATAGTTGATAAAGAAAACCCCCTACCTTCTTTCAAAATAAGCGGGAAAAATATCTTGGTGCGAAAGGAGGAGTTGGATACTTGGATTGAGTCACACCGCAGGGAGGTAGAAAAAAGTAGTCCATGTTTACACTAAGGGAATATCAGCAAGAGGCTGTAAACAGGCTTTTGTGGGGGGTAAATTTAGAGGGCGGAGATTTATGCGTTCTTCCTACTGGGGCGGGTAAAAGTCTAGTTATTGCGGAGCTTGCAACAGCTTTAAATAAACCTATCCTAATACTTCAACCTTCTCGGGAAATATTGGAACAAAACGTGGAAAAGATTCGTGCCTATGTAAAAGACTCAGATATTGGGATTTACTCGGCTTCTGTTGGTAGAAAGTATATTAGTAAATACACTTTTGCTACCATTCAATCTATTTATAAGAAACCCGAAGAATTTGCTCATTTTGGCTATGTGATTATTGATGAGGCACATTTAGTAAATCCTAAAAACTTGGACGGGATGTTTACTAGCTTCCTGCGTGAAATAGGAAACCCAAAAGTAGCGGGGCTTACTGCCACCCCCTATAGAATGGACGTAACTTATGAGCCCAATGGATGGGGAGGATTTATCGCCCATACAACCACAAAATTAATAAATAGAATGAAATATCGTTTTTGGCACCGCATACTCTTCAATATAAATCTTGCGGAGTTGATACAAGAAGGTTACTTGCAACCACTGCGCTATTTTGACAAAACAGTACTTGATCACGAGAAAATACCCACAAATATAACTAAATCTGATTTTGATTTGGGGGCTTATAGTGGCTTGTTGCAGGAAAAAGAGGGGGTGGTGTTAGAGGCTATTTTCTTTGCACAGGAGATGGGGAAGCATGTGTTGGTGTTTTGTAGTTCTGTGGAACAGGCGGAAAGACTGCAAAAACTTGTTGAAGGTGCAAAAGTAGTTACTGCTAAAACAAGTAAAAAAGAGCGAATAGAAATAATAAAGGATTTTAGAGAGGGAAGAATTCAAACAGTTTTTAATGTTGGGGTTCTAACTACTGGTTTTGACTTTCCCGAATTGGATTGTATTGTCCTCCTTCGTCCCACCCAATCTATTGGTCTTTACTATCAAATGCTCGGGCGTGGGGTTAGGGTAGCTCCCCAAAAGAAAGGTTGCGCGGTGATAGATATTACAGGCACTGTAAGGAGGTTGGGTAGAATTGAAACAATAAAACTTGTAAAACAGGAAAAGTGGGAACTTATCTCTGAGACTGGGAGTTGGCACAATTTCCCCCTATATGATTTTGAAATTACTGGGAAAGTTAAACGCTTTTATTAAAATTAAATGTATAATATACACATGAAAAAGATGTAAAA
>Ga0208824_1003061_pt1 | contig 11956 bp, 7 predicted proteins | sample AD_JPNTR3_MetaG_FD_184447 | JGI IMG/M metagenome (GOLD analysis project Ga0208824, IMG submission 184447) | Active sludge microbial communities of municipal wastewater-treating anaerobic digesters from Japan - AD_JPNTR3_MetaG (SPAdes) (version 2) | ecosystem: Engineered > Bioreactor > Anaerobic >...
CGGCGATGCCATCCGTAAATCGCTGGAGGCGCTCGATCCTGCGTTCGACGAGTACAACGCCATCCTGCTCATTTCAGACGGCGAGGATCTCAAAGGCGAAGCGTTGGAAGCCGCCGCCGAATCCGCCCGCCGCAATATCCCCATTTTCACGGTCGGCATCGGCGATGAAACCGGTGCCACCATTCCCGGCGAGGGTGGGCTGGGGGTTCAGCAATTCAAGGGCAGTGCCGTCAAGACGCGCCTGATGAGCGAAACGCTTACCGCGATTGCCGACGCTTCCGGTGGCCGCTACGTCCCGCTCGGCACGGCCGGCACGGCGCACACCACGCTCGGTGCGATCTATCGCCGTTATCTGCTGCCGCACATCGCCGCTAAAGATCAGCAAGAGCAGATCGAAAATCGCTATCAGGAGCGTTATCAGCTCTTCCTCATTCCCGCGTTGCTCTGCCTGCTGGCCGCCGCTTCTTTTAGTCGCGGACGCTTTAAGGGCAGCCGTACGCGCACCGCCCCCGCTTCTGCAACAACAGCCGCCGCAATCATTGTTTTGTTGGTCATTTCGGCTGGCCGTGCGCAAACGGATGCAACGTCCGATCCATCCCCCGAGTCCTCTGCCACCAATCGTCCGCCGGTCGTGGTTGCCCCCGGTCGCGCCGGTGCGCGCGAAGCCCAGGCACTATTGCGCAAAGGACGCCACACAGAGGCGGCGGAAGCCTTTCTTTCCGCCGCGCGCGGCGCAGACTTGCAAGAGGCCGAGGAGTACCGCTACAACGCGGCGTACGCCTATTATACCGCGCAGGACATGACCAACGCGGTGCAGACCCTGCGCCCGTTGCTCGCCTCGCGCAAGAGCGGTGCGCGCGCGGGCGAGTTGCTCGGCCTGATTCTGATGGAACAGGCGAGTGCCGAAGGTGCGGGAGAAGATCCGCAAGCCAAGGCTAAAGCATTGGAAGAGGCCGCTGTCGCCTTTCAACGTGCGTTGCGCGACACGCCGCAGGACGAGCGTCGTGACCGCAATCTGACGCGCGCGGTCGCGCCGCTGGCCGAGGCGCGCGAGAACGCTCATATTGCGGAGGTGCTGGAAAAACACGGCCAGACTCCGCCAGACCAACTGCTGGGAACCCTGCTTGCAGAACAGCGCGCGTTGCTTGAGGAATCGGCTACCCTCCACACCAATGACGCCCCGACGCTGATTGCCAAGGCCGAGGCGTTGGCCGAGCGTCAGCAACAGCAAGCCGACCTCTGGATTCCGCTCAAGCAACAGATGCTTCAGGCGGTCACCAACGCGCAGCAACAGGCGATGGTCGCGCAGCAGATTGAGCTGGCGCGCGACAGCATGAAGGGTGCGGCTGTGGCGCTTGAGGATCTGCTGCCTGAAGCCGCAAATGAAACCGCTCAGATCGAGCCACTCGTGTACAACTTCTGGAAGGCCGTCGCGCCGCCTAACGCCGCGATCGACGAAGACATCCTCTGCCAGAGCAACGCGCTTCACAACTTGAAGCTCAAGTATTTGGAAACGCGCGACTCACAGGCCGAAGCCCTGCAACTCACCCGCCTCTTCCGTGAACGCTTCCCTGCGTGGGCCGATCAGTACATACAGCAGGCGCAGACCGACACCAACATGCCGCCCTTCACCGCTGAGGACAAAGCCAAGATCGAGAAGATCGCCGAGCACGCCGATAAACTTCAAGCCGAAGTCGTCGAGAAGAAACCGCCCGAGACCGAACGCCGCGTGTTGCAAGAGCAGGCGCTCAAGGATTTGCTGGAGATTCGCGAACTGCTGCCCAAACAGCCGAACCAACAGCAACAACAGCAGCAACAACAGCAGCAGGATCAGCAACAACAAAACCAAGAGCAGCAGCAACAAGAGCAACAGCAGGAGCAGGAGCAACAACAGCAGGAGCAGCAGCCTGAGCCGCAGGAGCAGAAGCCCGAGCCGCCGCAAGACGTACAGGAGCTGCTGCGTAAGGCGCTCGAACGTGAAAAAGAGCACGAAGAGGAAAAGAAAGAGCGCATGCGCAAGATGCCGATGGTGCCGGGTGAGAGGGACTGGTAAACGTAGATGTTCGGGCGAAAGACAAAAGCGATAAAGGGTCTTGCAAAACCCCTTGCTTACAGGTGTGGCACGGGCATCTTGCCCGTGTTTCATGGGCGGGACGCCCATGCCACGAGGGATTTTGCAAGAGCCTCGATGGGGTCGATGGAATCGAGAAAATCGAATCGGTCGATTCTTTCGATTCACTCGATCCTCTCGCTCCTTTTCCTTTGCGCATTTCCTGCCCTTGCCGACGTCTCGCTCAAGGTTACATCCTCACGCCCCAGCATCTATCTGGGCGAGAGCTTCAACCTCACGATTGAGGTCGCGGGCGCCGACCGCGGGCTGGATATGCCCGATCTCTCCGGCTTGCCGCCAGCCGATATCCAGTTCCTCGGGCAGCACAGCAACAGCCGCTCCAGCATCTCGATCATCAATGGCCGCATGACGCGCGAAGTCTATGAAGGCCGCGTCTTCGCCTATCAGATCAAACCCGGTGTAGAGGGTGTTTACCGCGCCGGGCCGGTGCGCGTGACCGTCGATGGTAAAAGCTATACCGAGTCCGGCCCCTCGGTGCAGGTCAAAGGTATTGAGCGGCAAGACCATGTGATCGTTTCGCTGAGTGCCTCGTCCACCACGGTGCTGGTCGAGGAGCCCTTCACGGTGACCCTTTCCGTCGCGGTCGCTGAACTGCCCGACTCCTACGCCGAAAACAATGAGCCGATCCATCCCAATCTGCTGCCTCATCTCGCCGCCGATTTCTTGGAGATCCGTCACGATACGCCTGGCCTTAAGGGGCCCGACTTGAATCAAATCCTCAACAACCTGATCGATCAGAGCGGACGCCAGCCGAGCTTTGCGATCAACGACTACAAGACGCGCGACATGAGCAGCGGCTTCGGACGCCTCTTCGGCGATGACGACCCGTTCCGCCCGCGCCCCATCCGCTTCCGTCTGCCGCCTACGCGCGTCACCATCAACGGCAAGAAGTACCGCGCCTATACGCTTGATCTCGACTACACGCCCGCCAACGAGGGGGAGTTCACTTTCGGCCCGCTCACTTTCAAAGGTACCGTTATCAGCGATGTTACCGCCGACCGTCAAGCTGTGACCCGCGACGTTTACACCATCGGCCCGGCTGTCACCGTACGTGTCGTGCCACCGCCGGATGAAGGGCGCCCCGAAACGTTCATCGGTTCGGTCGGCAAGGAGATGCAGGCCACGGCGGCTTTCGACACCACTGTCTGCAAAGTCGGCGACCCCCTCACGCTCACACTGGAGATTACCGGCGCGATCAGCGTCTCCAACCTGCGTACGCCGCTGTTGAGCCTCCAGTCCGATCTTACCCGCGATTTCCGCATCTATGATGACAGCGTAAGCACCGATACCCTGCCCAACGGCAAGCGTTTCAAATACCGTGTGCGTCCGACGCGCGAGGGTACGTTGGAGTTTCCGCCGATCCGCCTGTCCTACTACGATACCGCCGAACGCGCTTATCGCACTATCACCACCGCGCCGGTTCCGATCCAAGCGCGTGCCACCACGCAGATCGCCACAGCCGATCCCGTGGATGGCGCCGATGTTTTGACCGGTGTACTCGACAGCCGTACGCGCCCGCTGCCGACCGGCATCACGCTCGATGCGCGTGGTGCGCGTCCCGATTCGCTGCTGCCGCGTCACCGTATGGTGCTGCCGCTGCTGATCGCCGGTCCGCTGCTCGCGCTGTTGACCGCGTTGGCGACGCCTCTCGCGGCGCTCACGGCAAGTTTGCGTACCCGCCGTCGCCATGGCGGGGCGTTGCGCCGTGCGCTCGCTGTGCTGCGGCGCACCGACAATCCCGCGCGTGCCGCGCAAGCCGTGCGTACCTATCTGGCCGAGCGCTGCGATGTGACCGGCGGTGCGTTGACACCCGGCGATGTGGCCGAACTGTTGTGCGGGCGCGGTGTTTCAGATGAACCGGCGTACGCATGCCGCACCTTGCTGGCGCGCCTTGACGAAGCCCTTTACCGGCCCGACACCGCCGTCCCCACCGCCGCTGTCGTCAGCGACCTGCTCGCGCTCCTGCCCGCCATCGATGCAGCACTCGCCGAGCAGCCAAGCGTGAATGACGAGGGTGAACAACCATGAAACACATGAAACTTCATGAAAAACAGGTGAGTGCGCAAAATTTGGAGTGCGGTGACAAGAGCCGCGCTGTACGCGGGTCGCGGCACCGCTTTCTCTTCGCGCTGTGCGCGAAGATACACTTAATCCCCACACTTCGTCGAAAAACCTCTGCGTCTCTGCGTCTCTGCGTTATCAAAAACGGCATCGCCATTTGTGCGCCGTTTCGTCACTGCGCGTCTGTTTTGAAAATGGCGGTCGGCGTCTTTCTGCTCGCGGTATCCTGTGCGTCCGCTGCTTCCCCTGACGATTCCGCCCGCGCCTTTCTCTGGGAACAGGCCGGTGCGCAGGCCGCAGCCGCTACGACGCCTGACGCCTATCTTCAGGCCGCCGCCACCTATAACCGGCTGGTCGCCGACGGCGTGTGCAACGGGCCGCTCTTCCAGAACCTCGGCGGCGTGTTGGTCATGGCCGGTGACGGTGTCAATGCGGCCGCCGCCTTTGAACGCGCCGAGCGCTATCTCGGTGTCACGCCGGAAACGCGTCAGGGGCTTGCCGCTGCGCTCGCGCTCCAGACCGGACGAGCACAGGCCGAATTGCCTTGGTCGCGCACCGCCTTTTTCTGGCACTACGCTTTTCCCTGTTCCGTGCGCGCGGCCACTGCCCTGGCCGGATGGAGCCTCTTCTGGTTGGGCGTGTTCTTTCGGCTCCTGCGACGTCGCGGTATCGGTCGCGTCTTTCTGCGCAGTCTCTCGGAAACATGTCTGCTCACCGGCGGGCTATTGACTGTGGTCTTCAGTGCCTCCGTTCTGATGACGCTCGCGAATGAACGGCACGATGAAGCGACGTGGGGGGCGCGCATCTTCACCGCCTCGGCCATCGAAACGGAGGTCGGGCGATGAGAGGTAAAGACGGCTGATGCGTACACGTCCCTTGGTTTCAGGTTTTTTTGACATGATTGACATGATTGACATGATTTGGAGGGCGAGTGTCCTCACGAGACGCCGAGGCGAGCAATGGAGGGCGAGTGTCCCCACGAGCCGCCTTCCGCTGTGCGGAAGGATGACTTCAGGTTCCATTGCGGAGCACCGGGAGGGACGAGCGTCTGCTCGTCCGCGGGCAAGCAGACGCTTGCCCCTCCCAGCGGCGGTCACGCCGCCACCCCGTAAAAGATCTCTGCGTCTCCGCGTCTCTGCGTTAAAAAAACTTTCAACGCTCAACTTTCAACGCTCAACTTTCAACTTTCTGCGGTCACGACGCCATCCCGTAAAAACCTCTGCGCCTCTGCGTCTCTGCGTTATCAAACTTTCGATGCGTTGTTCTGCCCGCTGGTTGAGCCTGCTTCTGCTGCTCGCGCTACCGGTGCATGCGGGTGAGATTCTGGGCGGACGCTTCAAGACGGTGCCCGAGACGCTCTATGTGAATCAGGCGTTCGAGATTCACTTTGAACTTGAGGTCACGTTCGGCAGCGAGGTGGAGGATGTGCGGGTCACCGGTTTTCCGAACAATCCCGATTTGATCACCGTCGGACGGCTTGAGAACGCCGAAGGCAGCCGCGTCACACGCGGTACGCAGACCTTCACGATGCACCGTTTCATCGCTAAGGCGCGCTGCCACCAGCCGATCGACCGTGTTTTCAGGCCGCAGGTACACTGCATGCTGGTCGAACGGCGTTCCGCCGGCTTCTTCTCGCATTGGCAGTCGTTCCCCAAGCAAAAGCAGCTTGAGCCGTTCACGCTGCGCGTGAGGCCGTTGCCCGAAGCCGGGCGTCCCGACAACTTCTCCGGCGCGATCGGCAACTTCAACCTCGAAGGAAAACTCTCGCAGAACACCGTGCAGCCCGGCGACATCATCACGCTTTCGCTTGAACTGAGCGGCGAGGGATGGCTCGGCGATCAGGCGGCTATGCCTGCGCCGCCCGATTCACCGTACTTCAAGCGTTATCCGCCGAAAGAGCTGTTGCGCGAAGCGACACATCTGAAGAGCGAACAGGTCTTCATTCCGCAGAGTACCAACGCCACCGAGATTGCGGCAACGCGTTTCAGCTTCTTCAATCCCGCGACCGGAAAGTATGAAGAGAGCGTGGCAGGGCCTTTCCGCTTGACCTTCGGCGTGACCCAAGACGCGGCCGTGACCGAAGAGGTGCGTGTGATCGACACCGCATATCCGAAAACTTCCGTTACCCACGCGCAGATCATCACGCGCGAACAGGTGGATCAGACGCTGCGTCACAGCGTGCCGCTACTGGTGGCAGGCGGCGGCGTGCTGGTGGCGTTTTTCGTGTTCTTCCTGTTGGTCGGGACGCACAAAGTGCTTGCGGCGGGTGTCGGGCTGCTGATTTTAGTGGGCAGCCTGGCGACAGGATACCGGCTGCATAGCAAGACAGCGCTCTCCACGCGCCACCTCGCACGACGCGCGGAGGTGCGCTTTGCGCCTTCGCAGCAAAGCGCGTTGCTCTTCACGCTCAATCCCGGCAGTACGGTTGTGCCGCTCGAACAGGCGGGCCCTTGGGTGCGCATCGACGCCGCAGGCCGCCGCGGCTGGCTCCCCGCCGCCACCCTCGAAGGTGACGCAACGCCGTAGCGTTGCGCTCTTTTCAGCCTTTACTAGGCGGCTCGCCGCTCGGGATGCTGCTTTTGACGCGGATGTCCATCTGCGGGAGGGGGATCTTGATGCCCTCGCGGTCGAAGGCTTCTTTGACCGCTTGGTTGAGTGCGAAGAATGTCGCCCAGTAGTCGGAGGGCGTGGTCCAGGGGCGCAACACCAGATTGACTGCGGAGTCGCCCATGGCGATGACCTCGGCGATTGGCGCGGGATCGTCCAGCACGCGCGGATCGGCGCGCAGCACATCAAGGGCGACGCGCTTGGCTTTAGAGATGTCCGCGCCGTAGGCGATGTTGACCGCGATTTGAATGCGGCGCTTGTCGGTGGCGGTGTAGTTGGTGATCGGCGCTCCCCAGATGACCTTGTTCGGCACCATCACCTTGATGTTGTCTGCCGTGAAGAGCGTGGCGGCCATCATGTTGAGTTCTCTGACCGTACCGCTGATCGTGCCGACCGTCACATAGTCGCCGATCTGGAACGGCTGGTTGATGGCGATCATCATGCCGGCGGCGAGGTTGCCGAGTGACTCTTGGAAGGCGAAGCCGAGGATGAAGCCGGTGACGCCCAGACCGGCGATCAGCGGCGCGATGTTGACGCCGAGGCGCTGTATCACGATCATCAACAACAGCACCCACGCGGTTTTGTTCACCACGCTGCAAAGGAAATTTTGGAGCAGCGCGTTCACGCGACCGGATCTCCCTAACGCTTTTTGGGTCGTACGCGTCAAGACGCGGATCACCACCATGCCAATCGCGAGCAGCAATAGCGCGACCAGTACGTTGACCACGAAACTGATGCCGTTCTCGGTCAACCAGCGCAGCGCAATATCGACAAACTCGCGCCCTTGCGAGACTTCTTCGGCCAGCACCTGCTGGACTTCAGCGATCGGCTTCGGGATCACTTCGGATGCGGCGTCGTGAGTGCCATTGGTCATGCGGTTTTTTCTCCTTCGAATTCGGCAGCTACCTTCCCCAGCCAGGAGGGAATATCGATCGACTGCGGACAATGTTTCTTACAGGCGCCACACTGTACGCAGGCGGATGCTTTTTCCGAAGGGAGCATGCCGCGATAGAGCGCCGGTTGCAACGTGTGTTTGCGGTCGACCAGCAAATGCTTGTTGAAGAGGTCAAAGACGACCGGGATCTTGACACCCACCGGACAGCTCTTCAGGCAGTAGCCGCACTTACTGCAGGGGATCGGCACATTCTCGCGCATGTAGCTACAGATCTGTTCCAGCACCTGCCGCTCACGTTCGGTCAGCACCCCGACATCGGCTGTCTCAACGATGCGCAGGTTTTCCTTCACCTGATATTTCTCATTCATGCCGCTCAGCACGACCGCTGGCTCGGGTTGGTTCCAGACCCAGCGCAACGCGCTTGCCACGGGGTTTACACCATTCTCTTCAAACAATTGGTTCGCGCCGGGCGGCATTTGCGGTCCGGTCAGGAAGCCGCCGAAGAGGGGCTCCATGATCGAAACGCCGATCCCTTTGCTGTGCGCGTACTGCAGGCCGCGCGTACCGGCCTGAATATCGTGTTGCGCGTAGTTGTACTGGATCTGGCAGAAATCCCAGTCGTAAGCGTCGATGATTGTTTTGAACACGTCGAAATCGTCATGAAACGAAAAGCCAGCGAACCGGATGCGGCCGCGCCGTTTCTCCTCGTCCAGCCAAGCCAGCGAGTCAGAGCGCAGGACATTCTGCCAATAGCGCGCGTTAAGCGAATGCAACAGATAGAAGTCGATCTGGTCCATGCGCAAGCGTTCGAGTTGCGTGCGGAGGAACGGCTCCTGATCGCCGGGCTTCTCCAACTCCCAGACCGGCATCTTGGTGGCGACGTATATCTTGTCGCGCCAGCCACGTTGCAACGTATCGCCCACGATCATTTCACTTGCGCCGTCGTTGTAGACATAGGCAGTGTCAATGTAGTTGATACCGCCTTCCAGACCTGTCTCAATCAGTTCATTGGCACGCGTCTCGTCAATCGCACCCTCCGGCGTCAGCGGCAGGCGCATGGCACCGATGCCTAGCATCGACACAAGTACGTCAGTTCGGGCGCCGAAGGGGCGGTAGCGCATCGTGGGTTTATAGTTCCGGATCTCCATGTTCAGTCTTCGCTTCGCTCGGCCATAGGCGTGTATGGGCGTTGCTCGAAAACCGCCTTGTAGGCCGGCCGGATGATTGGTCCGCTGTTGAGCAGCTCTTCGATGCGGTGTGCGCACCAGCCGACCACACGTGAGACCGCAAAGATCGGCGTATAAAGGTCAACTGGGATGTTGAGCATGTCGTAGACGAAGCCCGAGAAAAAGTCCACGTTGGCGCAGAGGTCACGCGGCTTGGCGCGATTCTTGTTGAAGAGCTCGGGGCCGAGGCGTTCGATGGTCTCATAGAGCGCCATCTCCTCATCGCGGCCCTTGGCGTGGGCTAGCGCGCGCGCCTTTTCGCGCAGGATTTCAGTGCGCGGGTCAGAGAGTGTGTAGACCGCATGTCCGAGGCCGTAGATCAGCCCCGTGCCGTCGCCTGCCTCCTTGTTGAGGATACGGGTGAGGTAGGCGGCGACCTCGTCGTCATCGTCCCATCGCCTGACGTGCTCTTTGATTTCGCGCATCTGCTCCATCACACGCAGGTTGGCGCCGCCGTGGCGCAGGCCCTTCAGTGAAAGTGTGGCGGTAGTCACAGCAGCGTAGGTGTCGGTGAACGACGACGATACGACGTGCGTGGTAAAGGCGGAGTTGTTGCCGCCGCCGTGTTCGGCGTGCAACACCAGGCAGAGGTCGAGCAGTTCGGCCTCCAGCGGTGTATAGATACCGTCTTCGCGGATTAGCAGCAGGAGGTTTTCAGCGGTGCTTTTCCCGACTTCCGGGTAACGCATCAACAAGCTGTGTCCCATGTGGTAGTGGGCTTTGGCTTGGTAGGCGTAGGCAGCGATCACCGGGAATTTAGCGATTAGCGAGATGCTTTGGCGCAGCGTTGTCTCGATATCCAGTTGATCCGGTGTCGGGTCATAGAGATAGGCCATCAGCACCGTGCGCGCGATGCTGTTCATGATGTCCTTGCCCGGCGAACGGATGATTACGCTCTCTTTAAAACCGTCCGGCAGACGCCGGCAGGTATCCAACAAGTCGTTCCAAACTTGGAGTTCCTGTGTGTTGGGCAGGTCGCCGAAGAGCAACAGGTAGGCGGTCTCCTCGAAACCAGGTCGCTGTTCTTCTTGGAAACCTTTCACCAAGTCGTTCACGTCGATGCCGCGGTAGAAGAGTTTTCCCGGTACAGAGATCTTTTCACTCTCCGAGATCATGTAGCCGTGAACACTGCCAATGGCGGTCAAGCCGACGAGTACGCCGGTGCTGTCTGCATTACGCAGGCCGCGTTTGACATTGTATTTTTCATACAGGCTCAGATCAATCTTGCCTGTCGCACGAATCTTGTCCGCATAGCGCTTGACGAGAGCGTCGTCAAAAAATGGGAATTCGGAACCTACTGCCTTCATTGATGATGAACTCCTTGGCGAAACTTCTGCGCCACACGCTGCGGGCATGCGCCGCCCTGTAAAGACCCACAAATATAGCGGGATTCGGGAGGCGGGTCAATTCTCGGGTATGATTGATTTTCACCTGAACTAAGGATCTTGTGGTCAAAAGGCCAACAGAATGGTACCTTGTTTGGGTCATTTGAATGGCCGGAACGTTTCGAAAAGGTCTCGGCCGTTTTTTGTGGTTGTTGGAGTGATTCCCGGATGCGAAAAAAGGACATGCAGCAGGACGCCGTTCCATGTGTGAGTGTGGTCATCCCGACCCTGAACTCCGGGAGGACCCTGCAGGCGTGCCTACAGGCGATCACTGAGCAGAAGTTTCCGCAGGGCCGCTGCGAGATCGTGATAGCGGATGCCGGCTCGACAGACGATACGCTGGAGATCGCGCGCGCCTGCGGTGTGGACAAGATCGTCGAGAACCCGCTCAAGACCGGCGAGGCGGGCAAGGCCGCCGGTATTCAGGCGGCATCCGGCGACATCATCGCACTGGTGGACAGTGATAACATCCTGCCCGATCCGGAGTGGCTGCAGCGGATGGTGGCGCCGTTCGACAATCCGCAGATTGTGGCGAGCGAGCCGATCGCCTACACAGTCCGGCCGGAAGATCCGGCGCTGACCCGCTACTTCGCCCTGCTCGGCATGAACGACCCGCTCTGCCTGTTCACGCGCAATTACGACCGCCTGTGCGCCATCACCGGTACGTGGACCGGACTGAAGGTCCCGCAGATAGACCGGGGCGATTATCTCGAACTGACGCTTTCTGAAGAAGCCTTGCCGACCATCGGCGCGAACGGCTTTGTTTTTCGGCGTTCGTTATTGGAGCACGTGGTTTGGTCGCCCTACTTTTTTGACATCGACGTGGTGCATCAAGCCGTGCGCGCTGGCTTTACGCAAGTGGCCAAGGTCAAGACCGGTATTGTGCATCTCTACTGCGCACGTCTGTCGGACTTCAGGCGCAAGCAACAGCGGCGCATCCGCGACTTCCTCTACTTCGCGCAAGAGAAGCAGCGCACCTACCCGTGGGACCGCCAGAAGCGGTCAGGCATCGTGCTCTTCTGCCTATCGACAGTATTGATTGTGCCGCTGCTCATTCAAATGGCGCGCGGCTTCACACGCAAGCCAGATCGGGCCTGGCTCTATCACATCCCCGTATGCTGGATCACGCTCTGGATGTACGGCTGGGCAACGCTAGGCAAACTTTTCGGATTCAAACAGTCCCCTGTTTTGCGGGATTCATGGCAGAAAGAGTGATGCCAACTCTTTTTTTCAAATGGTGACGACCTGTTTCTAAAGGATGGATTCATATGGGCTTAATTTCAATGGGAGTCCCTCAAGACATCACGTTAAGGCTTGCCTCTTTGGGGGGAGCAAAGGTTTTTGTTGAGTCAGGCACTTTTCATGGGGGAACGACTAAGTGGGCTGCCAAGCACTTTTCTGAAGTGCATACCATTGAAAGGGATGAACAACTGTTCAGGACTCATCGTGATGAGTTAACTGCACTGAAGGGCGTTAAGACTTATCTGGGCGATTCCCGGAAAAAATTGCCGGAGATTCTTGAAAAAATTGGCGATCAAAGTGCGGTTTTTTGGCTGGACGGGCATTGGTCCGGCACAGGGACGGCTGGAGAGCGTGACGAATGTCCCCTTCTTGATGAGTTGCAATGCCTGTCAGAGCGACGTTCTGACAT
>Ga0208824_1003075_pt1 | contig 11903 bp, 8 predicted proteins | sample AD_JPNTR3_MetaG_FD_184447 | JGI IMG/M metagenome (GOLD analysis project Ga0208824, IMG submission 184447) | Active sludge microbial communities of municipal wastewater-treating anaerobic digesters from Japan - AD_JPNTR3_MetaG (SPAdes) (version 2) | ecosystem: Engineered > Bioreactor > Anaerobic >...
CAGCGCGCGCTCAAATACTCAAAGGAAGAAGAGATAGCGGGGGCCAATTTAGCTTCTAATCCCAATACTTCTACTCCCCTATTCGATCGGCCTGCTATTAGTATCGTGTCGTTCAATTTTGCGTATGCAATGCGCAGCGAAATACGGGCTCAAAACTGGGATATCGTCGTCATTGACGAAGCGCATAAATTGCGCAACGCCTATCGAACGCAAAATAAAATGGGACAGGGTATCCGCTGGGCGCTGGAAAGCCGCAAGAAGATTCTTCTTACGGCAACACCGCTCCAGAACTCCCTTATGGAACTCTATGGTCTTTCTATACTTATCGATGATCAGATTTTCGGAAGTCCCGAGGCTTTTCGGGCCCGTTACACCAATGGGACTGCAGACTTGACAGAGCTGCGTCGCCGTCTTTCAACCTTTTGTACTCGCACTTTGCGCAAACAGGTAAGCGAATACATCCGCTACACCGAACGTCACCCCCTTACTCAGCCTTTTAGACCGAACGATGAAGAACAAGATTTCTATAATGCAGTTTCGGACTTTTTGCGGCGAAAGGACAGCTATGCGCTGCCAAAGGCGCAGCGACATCTTACCGCGCTGATACTTCACAAACTTCTAGCTTCTTCGACCAAGGCCATTGAAGCGACGCTCGGCATGCTTCTTGCCCGACTAGAGCGCCTACGCGCATTTGTCGAGGAGGAGAGGGAAAATACAACTAGAGAAATGGCTAGGGCGCAGGCCAGCGCAAAGGCTCTCAGGACACTTGTCGACGATCCTGAATTTGCAGATCGATTGCTCGATGGTGAAGACATGGAAAGCGAGCTTGCAGACAGCCTTCCCGAGACTGATGCCGCTTCTGATATCGACGCATCGCCCGCGCTCAATTCCGCTGCACATGCTGCGAGCACTGCACTCGAAATCAGGAATAGTATCGATATAGCGCAACTTGATGACGAAATCAGGACGCTGCATGACCTCATAGAAAGTGCGAAACAGATACGCGAAGACACAAAGTCTAAAGCGCTTCTTACTGCGCTCGAATTGGGTTTTTCGCAGATGAAAACCCTCGGAGCTGCACGCAAAGCCGTCATCTTCACCGAGTCGAGAAAAACCCAAGCTTATCTTAAATCCTATTTGGACGCGCATGGCTATGCCGGCCAGATTGTCACCTTTAATGGCTCGAATAACGACCCTGAATCCATTGCCATCTATACCCAATGGCTCGAAGCGAACCGCGACTGTGGCCGCACAAGTGGTTCGCGAGAAATCGACATGCGCACCGCGCTTATCGAACATTTCCGCGATCATGCAACGCTGATGGTGGCCACCGAAGCGGCCGCCGAAGGTATCAACTTGCAATTCTGCTCGCTTGTCGTCAATTACGATTTACCATGGAACCCTCAACGCGTTGAGCAACGTATTGGACGTTGTCATCGTTATGGACAACAGTACGACGTTGTGGTTATCAATTTCCTGAACGAGCGCAACGAGGCCGACAGGCGTGTTCTCGAGTTGCTCACTGAGAAATTCAAGCTGTTCGATGGTGTGTTTGGCGCGTCAGACGAAATTTTGGGCACCGTCGAATCTGGCGTGGATTTTGAAACCCGCATCCTCGAAATCTACCAGGAATGCCGCACCACCGAGGAAATTGACGCAGCATTTCGAGCCTTGCAGGACGAGTTGGATGCACAGATTCAGTCGCGCCTTACGGATACGCGGCACAAACTGCTCGAGTACTTTGATGAAGATGTCCACGATAGACTTCGCCTTCGGCTTGAAGATGCCCAGATGCAACTTGATCGCATGGGAAGGCACTTCTGGCAGCTGACACAGTGGGCACTCGTGGATGGCGCTCGATTCTACAATGAGGAGCTTGCTTTTGATCTTGAAAAATCGCCATCTCCGCAAATTGCGCGAGGTCGTTACCATCTCGTAAGAAAACCGAGCGATACAAAGCAGCCAGAATGGGCTTATGAGACCGATCGTTTTCTCTATAGAATTTCTCATCCACTTGGTGAGTATGTCATCGAGAAGGCAAAGAACGCAGATTGCCCGCCAGCCGAAATCATTTTCGATGTGACCCATCACCCTACCAAACTGAGCGTGGTAGAGGCGCTCAAAGGTGAGGCAGGCTATCTCGTGCTTCAGAGGCTTGTCGTCGAATCGTATGAGCAGGAGGAATATTTGCTTTTCTCTGGCTTTACCGACGATGGCAAGCCACTTGATCAGGAGACCATGGAAAGACTCTTTCTCTGCGAAGGAAAGGTACATGGGCCAATCATCATTTCTCCACATGATAAGGATCACCTTGCTCTAGAAGCAGAGCGCTGCGCCACAGTTACGATTAGTCGATCATTGGAAAGGAACAACCAACATTTTCTTGAGGAATGCGACCGACTCGACCGATGGGCGGACGATATGGTGAATGCCGCAGAGAAGGCGCTTTCCGACACTAAGGAACAGCTCAAAGCCCTCAGGCGACAGTCTCGACAAGCTCCAACACTGCAAGAACAGCACGAAATTCAACAGAAGATAGCCAAGCTTGAACGTCAGCGGCACCGTCAGCAGCAAGAGATCTTTAAGGTGGAGGACGAGATTATGACTAAGCGCGACGCCCTTATTGATGACCTTGAAAAGCGCCTTGCTCAAAAAACCGCGGCTGAACAGCTTTTTACCATCCGTTGGGTTGTGAAATGACCCATTTCATGAGAGGATATGAACATGAATCAGAAATATGAAAAACTGAAAGGTCTTCTGCAGGAACTTTTCCAGCTCGATCAGCCTGACCTCGACTTTGGTATTTATCGCATTATGCACGCCAAGAGCGCAGAAGTGACAAAGTTCCTGGACGAGGACCTTTTGCCGCAGGTTGAGGCAGCCTTTGCGCAGTATAAGACTGCTGATAAAAGCGAGCTTGAGGCCCAGTGTAGGCGCGCCATCGAGCAGGCAAAAGAACTCGGTTTTTCCAATCCGGAGGAAGCGCCCAAGGTCAAAGAACTCAAAGAGAAGCTCGACACTGTTGCGGTAGACACGGGTGCGCTCGAGAGCGAGGTGTACGACCATCTGTATAGCTTTTTCAGGCGCTACTATTCGGAAGGTGATTTTCTTTCCAAGCGGGTCTACAAACCTGGCGTGTATGCCATCCCGTACGAAGGCGAAGAGGTTAAGCTCTACTGGGCCAATTACGATCAATATTACATCAAAACAAGTGAGTATTTGCGGGACTATGCGTTCAGATTGCGCCCAGAGAATACGGCCAATCCGATGCGCGTGCATTTTAAGCTTGTTGATGCCGCGGAGGGCGAGCACGATAATGTGAAGGAGGCGCAGGGCAAAGAGCGAAAGTTCAAGCTGGCTATAGGCAATCCTCTATCGCTCGAGTCAGGCGAGCTTGTCATCCATTTTACCTATGAACCAGCGGAAGCAAAACAAAAGGACTTGAACGCCGCCACCGAAGCAGCGATTCTGGCATTGGATGATCCAGCAATTATTACATGGATAGAGTTACTCGGGCGCAAGTATCGCCGCGCGGATGGTACGGAGTCCGACAATACATGGTTACGCGTCCACCTCGACCGCTACACCGCGCGCAACACCTTCGACTATTTCATTCATAAAGACCTCAAGACTTTCCTTAGCCGCGAGCTCGATTTCTATATCAAGAACGAAGTGATGCACCTGGACGATATTGAGAGCGAGAGTGCGCCCAAAGTAGAGCAGTATCTTTCCAAGATCAAGGTTATTCGCACCATCGCAGGAAAAATCATCGATTTTCTTGCGCAGCTTGAGGACTTTCAGAAGAAGCTATGGCTCAAGAAGAAATTCGTCACCGAAACAAGCTGGTGTGTGCGCATCGGCATTATACCGAAAGAGTTCTATCCTGAGATTGCCGCGAACGAGGCGCAGTGGGAAGAATGGAAGGCTTTGCATGGTCTGGAAGGAGAGGTCTTTGCGTCCAAGAGTGGCGATTTATTTTCGTCGCAAGCTGTGCGCGGCACGGTCGAGTTCTTGTCGGCCTATCCAACTTTGATGATCGATACGCGCCATTTTGACGCCGACTTTACCGCACGCCTTCTCGACGCGTTGGACGACATCGATGAGAAAACTGATGGCGTCCTCGTCCATAGCGAGAACTTTCAAGCGCTGAACCTAATGCAGCGCAGGTATCGCGAGAAGATAAAGTGCGTGTATATCGATCCACCGTACAATACAAATGAAAGTAGTTTTCTTTATAAAAATGAGTATCGGCATTCATCGTGGTGTACAATGATGGCTCAAGGTTATGAGAAAACTAGAGAGTTTCTTTTCCCTAGTTCCGTTGTTTCAACAGCAATTGACGATTTTGAACTGTTACACCTAGGTCTCGTCAAAGACACAATCTTTAGTAGAGAAGCAAGACTTGGCGTACTTGCAGTAGAAACAAAGCCTTCTGGTCGAACGAATGACAATTTTTTGGCGACCTGCCACGAATATTACTTACTATACAGCCCAGAACCAAAATCGGCTGAAATCACCTTTTTTGACCTATCTAACGAACAGAAAAGGCAATATCGCTATATAGATCAAAAGGGTGCATATAAATGGAGGGATTTTTTGAGAACTGGCGGGTATTCCACACCTGAAGAAAGGCCAAATTCGTACTACCCCATTTTTTATGATCCAAAGACAAACAGAATCGGACTTGAAAAAGGTAATGGATGGGAGGTTATTTGGCCTATTGATAGTGATGGCAAGAAAAGAGTTTGGAGAAAAACCCCTAGCTCATTCTTAGAACATCTCAGCCAAGGCGAAATAAGAATAGTGAACAATAATGGAAAATATAAAGTCTTGATAATTGACAGAATCAAGCAAGGTATACGACCTAAAAGCCTGTGGGTAAATCAAAAATATGATGCTTCAACGTACGGCACAAAACTACTGAAATCGATGTTTGGCAATCAAGGGTTATTTTCATTTCCAAAATCTGTATATGCAACTCAGGACGTCGTTTATATTATAGCCGGGGATGATGAAGAATCATTTGTCCTTGATTATTTTGCTGGTTCTGGCACGACTGGCCACGCGGTCATCAATCTCAACCGTGAAGATGGTGGCAAGCGCAAGTTCATCCTGGTCGAGATGGCGGACTATTTCGACACGGTGCTGCTGCCTCGACTCAAGAAGGTTACCTTCACGCCAGAATGGAAAGATGGCAAGCCAAAGCGTCTCGCCACCACAGACGAAGCCGAGCGCAGCCCGCGCATGTTCAAGGTGATTCGGCTCGAATCGTACGAGGACACGCTCAACAACCTGGAATTGCGACGAACACCAGAGCAGGAAGATGCGCTTTTTTCTACTGAAGCACAAGGGCCTGGCAACTTGAAAGAGCAATATATGTTGAATTACATGCTCGATGTTGAATCGCGGGGTAGCCAGTCGCTCCTCAATATCGATGCATTCAAAGACCCGCTTTCGTATACGCTCAAAGTAAAGCGCCCCGGTTCCGACGAAAGCCAGGATACTACCGTTGATCTCATGGAGACCTTTAACTGGCTCATTGGGCTCACGGTAAAGGAAATGTCTGCGCCGCAGCGTTTCGATGCGTCGTTCGAGCGCGATAGCGAAGGTAGGCTCAAACTGAAAGATTGGCTCCGCCCCGTACAAAATGGACGGTGGTGGATCCGCACCATCCGAGGCATACTGCCTGACGATAACCAAGAGGCACTTGTTATCTGGCGTAACCTTCCTGGCACTCCAGAAGAAGACAACCTCATCCTCGACGAATGGTTCAAGAAGTCCGATTACTCCACCAAAGAAAAGCTGCCAAACTACATCTATGTGAATGGCACCAACAACCTCGAGAACATTCGCCTGCCCAACGCGACCTGGAAGGTCCGCCTCATCGAGGAAGACTTTAAGAAGCTGATGTTTGAGGAGGAAGAGAGATTGTAGAGCAAGTCATTGGAGTAGAAAGAGTGTTGCATTTGACCCCCATTGTTTTGCGGACGCCCTGTGTTATAGGCAGTTAGATGCTGCGCTTGTGGTTCTTGGTTTATGGATAGTGCAGTTTTTATGATCGATACCTAATTTGAGCGCAAATACAGGCTTGTATTGAGCGAAGGATGTTCAATGCGTGAGAGCAAACCTAAAATCCATTTCGATAATACACACAGACTAGCGAGTAAACTTTCACCTAGCGATATTTATGCATGGTTATTGACGGAAGGATACTACCCAGAGAATTATGTCTTGCCCCCAATGTTTCTTGTTGAAAAAATCCCTAGCAGAACTCAATTCTATGCTTATAAGCAGCACAAACGTTATAACGTTCCTACCAAAGAGCTGGTGGAAATCAATTTTCCGAAATCCAATCTCACAGATAGGACTTTTGGTATAATTGAACCACATATCCACAACGACATAGCTTTCGAGATATCAGACAATTGGAATCAGATATTAGAGCTGTTGTTTAGCAGTAAGAACCATGTATATTCATATAGCTTCCCACTTCCCCTTGATTGCAAGCGGATTGGGAAGATGGGCAGGCTACGTTCAGGTCGGATGATATATGAGTTTATTGAGATGGCAGAAAAAGATTTAGTTGCAGAAGCGTATCAATACAAATACATCGTTAAGACTGACATCAAGAATTTTTACCCATCTGTTTATACCCATAGTATCCCTTGGGCAATTCACTCAAAGACAACAATAAGACAAGCGCAAAATAGGTATAATTATAGCTATTTTGGAAACCGATTAGATAGACTGTTCCAGAATTCGAATGATGGGTGTACCAATGGTCTCGTTATAGGACCTGCTGTCTCAGACCTAATAGCTGAGATTATTTTGTCGGCAGTCGATAGTGAGATCAGCAATGATCTGAAAGATGACTACTTGATTGTCAGGTTTAAAGATGATTATCGAGTTCTATGCAAGACTGAAAGCGCGGCACAAGACGCGATTAAGGATATTCAAGAACATTTGAAGGACTATAAGCTCTTATTAAATGAAGAGAAGACTGACATCTTGGATTTACCAGAAGGCTTGTTTAGGCCATGGGTTACTGAATACCAAAAAATCAGGCCTCGCAAGGGCCCTATGAGCTTTAGAGAGTTCCAAGAAAGCTATTTGAACGTGTTGAAAATTGATAAGGATTTTCCGAATACGGGAATAATTGATCGTTTTTTAGCTGATCTATGGGATTTTAACTATAACCTATATATTCCTTATTCTGCAAGAGATCTTGAAATGATTATCAGCATGCTCTTATTGCTAGCTGACAGGCGAATCAAAGCATTCCCATCTGTTCTTGCGATAATCGAACAAATTCTGAAGCAATATTGGACTGTTACCGTAAGGGATGCAGTGGAATCGCATCTCAATTCACTGTTGGAGCGACTATACTCGAACGCCAAGAATAATAGATATCTCATTTCATGGTTGCTCTATTTCCTCAAGAGCAACAACCTGGCGTTAGGTCGCTCGTACACTTTTGACGATGTGATTGAAAAGACGATTTATTATGACGACGATAGTTTGCTTTTTCCTTCTAAAGATTTTCAACTGGTCAGACATATCGCTCAGGCAAAAACCACAATTTCAATGCTGGAATATCTAAACGTTTTTCCTAAGAAATAAAGGCTTCTGCGAAACAGAAGATGGCTGAATCATGATAGATGTTTTTGACCTAGCATCACTAATATTCGGTATATGGCAGTTTATAGATGCTAGAAGGGCAAAAAAGAAACAATCTAAGATTGAATCGCAATATAAGAATTTGCTTGAGAACCTCCCCGGCGTTCTTACGAAAGAGATTGTGAAGACGATTAGACCAAACGAAGCTAATCTAAACGACAAAGAATTGGCGAGCGCAGATTCCCTTACTTCTGCAAGTTTTGCTGATTTGGATGGTGATGGTGAAGATGAACTGATTGTTCAATTCCCTTTCAGTGTACACGGCAGTGCTATCCAGATATATAGATTGACTAATGGGCGTCCTGAACTCTGCGTAGAAGACATTTCAGATACTCCATCGGCTTTTCAGATTGACTTTTCAGACAGAGTCCTCGGGCCAATGCTAGTCAAAGTTGTACAGGATTCTACTTATGAAGTACCCTATCACTTGGGGCTCCGTGATACTATTTGGCTGCGTTTCGAAAATAATAAGTTAATTGAGTGCAGGCGACAGACACCATCGGAACAAGAGGTAGTAGAGAAATTTCATATGCGCGAGCAAGAGGAACAAGAAAAATACTAATTTTGCCATTACTATTACAATATGAGGCTTTTAATAAAGAGGACTTAGGTCGAATCGACCTGCCTCAATATGGCATGATTGAAGTTTTCGAGGCGGCTACAAATATAATGTGCCCATCTATTAAGGCAGCAATTGCTCAAAAATAAAGTGAACCAATCGTCTCATGCTGCTGCACTAAATTCCTTATTTTTGAACTTTTTCCCATAGATTGCATCTGCAGTCTCATACTCCAGAGATTGGTGGAATTGTTCGCTGTTGTAAAACTTCATAAAGCGAGAAAGTCCATCCTTCAACTCATACATGATTCGATAGTTCTTGATGTAGGTATCTTTATACTTCAAAGACCGCCAGAACTGCTCGACCCTGATATTATTCAAAGCTCGGCTAATACCATCCATGCTGATCTGTGTCCCATGAGATTGCAATACCGATACAAATGCGTCAGAGGTAAACTGACTGTATCAGAGTCGATGATAATTTTCCGCACCCGCGAGCCATCGCTGCGATATGTCCTAAGACTAAAGTTCAACGCTGTATTGTGCATATGGTTCGGAACTTGCTGAAGTTCGTGCCTTTCAAGGATCGGAAAGCGATTGCTGTCGACCTTAAGAGGATCTACGCAGCGCTGTTTGAAGAAGTGGCTGCTGATGAACTTGAGATTTTCTCAGCTAAATGAGATGCGCGCTATCCGATGATCTCCCGAACATGGAAATCGCGATGCGCAGAACTGACGCTGTTTTTCAAGTTCCCTGAGACGATTAGGAAAGTGATCTATATGACGAATACGATAGAGTCGCTCAATTTCACCGGGCGGAAAATCACGAAGAATTGGCAGAGCTTTCCGTCAGCCGATGCGGCCATGAAACTAGTGCCCATGGCCACTAAAACATCTCGAAGCAGTGGACGATGCCGATACGTGACTGGGGTTCGGCGATCAATCAATTTCGGATTCTCTATGGCGACCGGGTGCTCATATAAATCGAGCCATTTACACAAATAAAATTGCAGGCTTATGAGGACTGGACCTGATGGTATTAGTTTTTTTGGAACCATTAAGATTCAGGCAGAAGACAATTTAAAAAAAGCACAGGATATCCTAAAGCTATATGAAGAAATGAAAAACAGAGTCCCGCAGTTGACTCATTCTCAATTTGCTATTCGGGCCTTGGATTGGTTATTCAGCCAGCCAATATTCAATCGTTCTGCATTCATTGATTCCTCAGAAATACCAAAACCAACCGCGCATCGTATTCTGTCTATTTTGGAAGAAAACAACATACTCAAGGTTTTAGTACCTGGTAGTGGTAGACGTTCGGCAGTCTTGGTTTTCCCAAAGCTTCTCAACATTGCTGAAGGCAAAGAGATTGTTTGATGCTCATATAGTACTGACAAAGATTTTTGTGTCTCAAAAAATAGACTTTGTGAGACACAAGGCTTATTGTTGTGAATATATGAGACACAAGCGCGGAGAAAGTGTACCATTGATCTTATCGAGGAGCGAAGAACTTTCCGGGCGTAAGCCAGAGTATAGGCTCATCGATGACAGCGAGTTGCTTTAGACGATTTACGCAGCATGAAAATTCCTAAATGTACCTCTAGATTTCTATTATGGACGATGCTACCTTATATAAGAACAGTTCTCAGAGTTGACATAACCATTTGGAGTAACTAGCCGTGATTCGGACAACGAGCTTTAACATCTTTTTCCCACCCATCTTCAATGTAAGAGAGCTAATCTTCAAATTAGAAAATGACTTAAGTGAGTATTTTGCAAAACCATTCAATCTCTTCCCTCTCCCCAACGAGGCTCCTCCTGAATTTCCGCGCATTTCTGCGTCATCTCATCATGGATATACGACGCTCAACATTTCTATCAATAGTGCTCAGATCGTAACGAACTACGATGCGAACTTTTCAAATGATTGGTCAAAATGTGAAGCTTATATTAAAGATAGAATCTACAAGGTATACGATCTATTATCACCACACTTTTCCAATAGGCTCTTGTTCTGTGGGCTTACCACCGACCTACTCATTGAGACACACGAAATTACCGCCGTACAGCAAATAAAAAAGAGCTTTTTCAAATTGGAACACGAAGAGCCGTTCGATCTATCATGTAGAGTGACCTTTGTCAAAGACAGTAAATATTATCTGAATTATCTTATTCAGAATCAGAGATTGAGCAGCCCTATTGCGGTTTCTGGCATACCTATGAAGCTCATCGAGAACGAGCATCAAATTGAGGTAAATCTAGACATCAATGATAGATATGCTCTTAACTACGATCCTCATTATATTTCCTCAAAAGCGGCAATGGATAAGATTCTAGAGATTACAAGGGAGATAATTACAAAAAAAATAGATAAGATAGTGTTCGATGGGAGGTTTGATTAATGATTATGTCAGAATCGGTACTATCTTGGACCATGCTTCCCACGCTAACCAACAGTGAGGGAATATTATATCCAGCTCCCTATGGTGATTATAAGCTTACGCCTGCCCAAGTATCATACCAAACTGGACAAGCCATGACAGGTAAAAGCCTGATATTGAATGAAGGAAGAGAGTTCACAAAAGAAGAGGCCGAAAGATATCAGAAATCACTGGTCAAGCTCGCAACCCCTACGGGCAAAAAGATAGAATATTGATCACGCAGTATGCTTGGCCCCTATATTGATTTTGTTGCAAGCCTTTTCCCATGTATATCGCCCTATACACAGGAAAGCGCCAAAAGTGCACTAGAACAATTCTACTCTCATGGAAAGCCCTTTAGCTGCTTTACTTCTGATCAAATCAAAGGCTTATCCCAAGGAGATATTATTTCGTCATTGCCATTTGAAATCATAGATGAAGATGGGTCGATGTATGAATTGAATACTTCCGCCTGCATACTCTCTAATTCATGTGACATTGAAAATGATAAAACCTTACTTGCTGCTCCAGTTCTTGATATTACCAGATTGGATATCGATAAGGAGAATCTGAAGAATAATCGATACTATCGTTTGCTTTATTTCCCTGACGAAATCTTTACCGATATTGTAGTCGACTTAGGTCTAATGATGCCATTTTATACAGCTGCGATTCAGAAGTCCCTAAAGAGCGGTAGAATTAGAAAAATACATTCCCTCAACCTGGTTGGCTACTATCTACTTATATCTAAACTAACAGTGCATTTTATGAGGCCCGAGGATAAAGATGTGCAATCGTCAAGGGGTGTTATGTGACATATGCAATACTTGAGTGAGTAGTGTTTGCTACATAGCTGGCAAGTATACTTGCACATATATGTGACATTTTTAGGCTAACGAAACAACTTTCGACTATGATACCCAAAGCGAGGCTATCTAATGTATTACCTCGATACGAACATGTGCATCTATTCTCTTAACGGCAGATTCACATTCCAGTCGATCAAAGCGAAAACTATCTCGACACCGCTATTCGATAAGAGTGTCTGCCCAGAGCGCTTCCAGAAATGCCTTGACTGGAAGGATTTCGATACCTTCCGATAGGCGCGGCTCTGGAGCCTGACAGACCAGAATGCGATGTTTGAAGGTGGCTTCATCCGCAATGGCGATAAGCCCTTTCAGATGACGGTACTGCGGTAATTCAGCCGCTTTGACTTCTATGGCGATTTCGTCTCCAACGATGAAATCGA
>Ga0208824_1003079_pt1 | contig 11894 bp, 12 predicted proteins | sample AD_JPNTR3_MetaG_FD_184447 | JGI IMG/M metagenome (GOLD analysis project Ga0208824, IMG submission 184447) | Active sludge microbial communities of municipal wastewater-treating anaerobic digesters from Japan - AD_JPNTR3_MetaG (SPAdes) (version 2) | ecosystem: Engineered > Bioreactor > Anaerobic...
GTTGAGTCTAAGTAAATAACAGCGTATTGCTTGCTTAAGGATCTTGATTTGAATTTATCAATATTAACGATGACTTGGTCAGTTATATTGGATATAGTTGTCTTACTATATTTTTGATAATACAAAGCTTCGATAATAGTGGCAATTTCATCGTTTGTTAATCCTGTTTGATATAGTTTTAGAACTAAATCTTCAGTAGACTCTCCACGACGTACGTATTTTGGTACTAAAGGCGAAGAAAACTCACCATTTCGGTCTCTTGGTATAACTAAATGCAATTTACCATATCGAGTATCAAAATCACGATCGTAATAACCATTACGCGAATTACCAGAGTTAAATCCTGCACGCTCATACTTCTCATATTGTAAGAAGGCAGTTAATTCATATTTGAGTAATTCATTAATTGCATTCTCAAGTTCAACACGAAATAACTCTTCAATAGCAGTTTCAATATTTTTATTATTCAATAGACAATTGATGATATTTGATGTAAAATTGTTCATAGAAACTCCTTTTAGTGTTAGGTTTTGGCGAACTAATTTTACACTAGGAGTTTCTTTTTTTCAACTAGAATATCAATAAAGATATTCTAATCCATTTACACAAAATATTTTACACTATCCAAAGTTATGGTATAATCAATTATATAAGAAAAAGGAAGGTAATAACAATGTCTAATAAAAGAACATATACAGATGAATTTAAGAAACAAATTGTTTCTCTTTATAAAAATGGTAAAACAACCGCTTCATTAGTAAAGGAATACGGTATCAGTGCAGCTGCTGTATATAAATGGGTAAAAGAAAATGATACTACTGGTTCATTTAAAGCAGCCGATAATCGTACCCCTGAAGAAAATGAAATGATATCACTAAAAAAAGAGTTACAACAATTAAGAATGGAAAATGATATTTTAAAGCAAGCAGCGCTGATAATGGGACGAAAGTAGCTGTCATCAAAGCTAACAAACATAAGTACAGTATCAGCGCAATGTGTAAAGTACTAAAAATATCACGAACTGTTTACTATTATGAAAGCAAGGACAAAAAGGTTGACTCTGACCTTGATAATGCAATTATAAAAATATTTAAAGATAGCCGAAACAATTATGGTACTAGAAAAATAAAGGTGATGCTTAAGAATATGGGAATTATTGCATCAAGACGAAAAATAAGCAAAATAATGGCTAAATACAGCCTTATTTCGAATTATACTAAGAAACAATATAAGATTCACCAAGGTACATGCAATAACGAAAAGGTTGAAAACGTGGTAAATCGAGAATTTAATAACCGTGATCTGCTAGAGGTTGTTGTAAGTGACTTAACCTACGTAAATGTTTCCGGTTTATGGAACTATGTTTGTTTTTTACTTGATTTACACAGCAGAGAAATTATTGGTTATTCAGCTGGACGTAAAAAGGATGCTGGGCTTGTTTATAAAGCATTTACATCTGTAAAACCCGGGTTAAACAAAATAAAGATCTTTCATACAGATCGCGGTAATGAATTTAAGAATCAAATCATTGATGAACTCTTAAACGCATTTGATATAGAAAGATCATTAAGTAAAAAAGGGTGTCCATATGATAACGCTGTCGCAGAAGCAACATTTAAAATATTTAAGACTGAGTTCGCTTTTAATAGGAGATTTAATTCATTTGAGGAATTAGAACGAGAATTATTTGATTATGTTAATTGGTACAATAACCTAAGAATCCATGGTAGTTTAGGTTATTTAACCCCAACAGCATATAAGCAAGTGTCTATATAAAATTTGTATTAAAAAGGGTCACCAATCCATATTCTAATCCATTTACACAAAATATTTTACACTATCTGATTTTTGACTTTGGTCAACTATTAATGTATGATCATAATAGGAATAATTCTTTTGATATAAAATATCATATCAATGAATTAAAAAAAGATTGTTATCAATTAACAATTACTCCAAATAATGAATGGCTAGAAAAAGCTGAGTATCCTGTTACTATTGATCCTTCATTAAATAGTTCAACAACATCATTATCTATTCATGATACATATATCTCAAGACAAAATCCCACCCAAAGTTATAGTGGCGATTCTATTATGAGACTCAGTAGTGATTCATTATTTTATGATGTTAATTATGGCTTATTCTCCTTTAATATTCCATCAAGCGTTATGAGTAAAACAATTACATATTCTCGTTTAACATTTAACTCAAGTTTTTCCTTTATGAATGCCCAGATAGATTTATATAAAAATGAAAGTTTTTTTGGAGATTCAATAACTTGGAATGCTTGGAATGATTGGGATTTTAAACATGAACCTTACCCTGTTGATTATCATATTTATGATGGTAGTAATCAAGTTATCTTTGATATAACTAAACCTGTTAAAGAATGGCAAGCAACTGGTAATACAAGTACTCCTGGTTTTACTTTGAAAAGTTCTAGTGATCTTACTGAATTATATACAGTTGATTACCCGGTTGCTGAAAGTAAGCCGCTGATTACTATTGGTTATGAAGAACCAGCAGGATTAAAGGATTATTGGACTTATACTTCACAAGACTTAGGAATGGTTGGAACGGGTTATGTAACTGATTATACAGGTAATTTAACTTTTGTTCGAAATGATTTTCATTTTGAAAATGAACTAATGCCTTTATCATTATCATTCTATTTTAACACATCGGGTAGAAGTAACAATATTGGATATGGTAGTGGATGGAAAACAAATTATTATATGAAATTACAGTATACAACTACTCTAAAATATAGTTTATATAAACCGGATGGAAATAATGTATATTTTCAAAATGAAATCTATGATAGTGTTACAGGAACGTACAAATCAATTGCAGAAGATGGGTCTGGAATGACACTCATAAGAACATCAAATTCTTGGAAAATTCAAACTAAATCAAATATTGAGTATACATTTGATAGTGATGGACGATTAATAGTTATAACAGATTTAAAAACAGAACATCATTTGAACGTTCATTATGTTCCTGATTTAGTGTTTAACACGATATGGGACAAAATAGATTATGTGAATGATGAAATAGGTAATAAAATTCAATTTTTTTATAATACTCAGTTTTTCAAACCTCTTCAAGTAGACCTAATTTTAGATTGTAAGAGTGTTGAATTACAGTTGGTAACAGAAATGCCTTCAGTATATCGTACAGTAGAAAGTAGACAATTCTATTATGATAGTTACAAAAATATTAATTATATTACTCAAGGCTTTAATTATGGAACAGAATCATCAATGATAGTAAATGATTACACTTTACAATATACTTTTTCAAGTAGTCATTTGCTTTTAGACGCTTATAATGAAAATGATAACTATAAAGTAACCTATCAATATGATAATATTAATCGTGTGGATAATATCGAATATACGGATATTGAAAATGGATCTGAAGTAAGTTTGGGTTATACTTCAATTGAGTATATACCGACAAATCAAACCATATATACGGATTATAAATTAAATTCTATAAAATATACTTTTGATAATTGGGGCCATACCATTAATATTATCGATAGTTTTGGAAATGCAACTTTTTATAAATATAGTAATCCTTATTCAGGAGTAATGAATTCAGAATACCCCTATGTTTTTGATATCGTGAATGCAGAACCAGATTATATTAATACAAATAAGTTACTAGAGAGTTCAGAGCCATTAAAGCAACAACAAAATTACGTGAAGAATTCAGGGTTCGAAAATTATTTACATTGTTGGCTAACTGGTCCTAATGGAATAGTTAATTACAATTCCTTAGAAAAAGTTTTAGGCCATTATTCCTTAACAGTGACAAACGAATTAGAAAGTGGTTCCTATGCCTATCAAGACGTAATATTAGATACTGGTGTTTATTCTATCCAAGGTTGGATAAAAAATAATTCTAGTACAGGTGGAGCTTCTATTTCAATCATTAGTGCCGATACAATTATTTCATCAAAAAATCCTATCAATGGTTCGGATGATTGGCAACATTTTGAATTACGATTTAAGATAGATAGTCCTAAAACCGTTTCAATTCATTTATTAAATACGAGTATCTCAACGGCTTATTTTGATAACATCCAACTACTTGAAGGATGGTATGATGAGGAAATAAATGAATTTTATGGTACGAATTTTATTGATACAAGATATAACATCTTAACTGATAATTCCTTCGAAGAATCTTCTTCTTTGTGGAGTTTAAGTAACGCTGGAGTAAGTACCATTATTGTACCAATTTCAACTCCGAATGATACTATGAATAAAATTTTAGGAGGAAACGCTGTCCGTATAATTGGTGATTCACAAACATATAATTTTGCTTCACAAACGGTTATGTTATATACTCCTAATGGAAACAATTCAACTATTATCGTTGGTGGATGGGCGAGGGCATATTCAGCAGTCCCAAACAAAGGTTATGCAGATGGAATTATTGATTCTGATGATAGATTTTTTGGATTAGAAGTGACTGTTCAAGTCGACTATAACGCTTATGAGACATATTATCTTCCATTTGATCCATCCGTTAGAGATTGGCAATACCAAATGAAATCCATTACTTTACCAGAATTCACTTTTCTTAATGGAACAATTCAAATTAAAGGGGTTTTCCAAGGTGAAGGAGAAGCTTATTTTGATAATTTTCAAGTCTATGTTGATAAGATAACTACAGAATATTCTTATAATGATAGAGGAAATTTAGATACTGTAACAGAACCATCTGGTAAACAAACAACTTTTGAATATGTAGAATCTTCAGATCAGATTGAATCAATCACAACAAATGATATAACGACAGGTATTAATTATGGAGATGATTTGTTAGTTGATAGTGTTATAAGAGATAATGTTAGGGTAGGATTTCATTATAATGAAGAAAATCAGGTGGATATCACTACATATGGAATTCCTTATGGGTCAACTATAACCACTTCAACTACATATACGGATGATTTTCAATATATAGAATCTGAAAAGGATGAATTTGGAAATGAGATTCATTATACTACCAATCAGTCTATTTCTGCCATAACTGAAATCATTGATGCTTTGGGGACATCACAAGAACTTCATTATGATGCATATGGAAATCTAAGTTCAACATCGATGACTGCAGATGGAATTACCATAGGATGTTCCTACACCTATAATCCTGATAATGGTAAACTTGAAGAAATTAACCGGAATGGTTTAATATATGAAGTCGTTTATGATGAGCTAGATCGAATAGAAAGCTTAATGATTGCAGGGAATACGATTGTATCGAACACTTATAATGATGATTATGGTTATGAAACCAATTTAATTGAAAATCAGAACTATGCGAATGGATATGGTATTCAATTTATTTACGATGATGAAGATCGAATTCATCAAGTTAAAGAAAAAAATGGTGAGAATGATTATACTATCCGTTTCGTTTATGAATATGACTCAAGTGGAAGACTTAGTATTTTAAAAGACTGTAATGATTTTGCGAGTGATAATTACAATAATATTTACTATTATTCCTATGATTTAACCGGAAGAATAACTAATATTATTGATCAAAATTCCAATATAATAAGCTATGGATATGATTCTCAAGGACATGTTAATGAATACCATTATATTGTCGGAGACGTTGATAATGAGGTTTATTATAACTATGATTCTACGGGACAATATCAAGATACAGTTTTTAATTCTGGTAGTGTGAATTACCATTTCGATACTGATGAATTAAAGCGTTTAGATAATATTGAATTTTTATTTTCATCTGGTTCAGTAAAAAAGGTATTTGATTATGAAATTTGTTATGATCTAGGAGATTCAAATCGAGTATCATATATGTATTATTATCAAAAGTATTCAACGGAAGAAAATGACATTTATAATTGTAAAAAAAGTTGGCATTTTCAATATGACTCCAATAATAATATAACTGATATTGATATGAATTGTTATGATTCTTTAAGTCCTTATACCACTCATAAAGAGCATTATGATTACCGGTATAATGGTTTTAACGAAATAATTAGGGAAAACTATGATGATGGAACTACTTCCTTTACCAAAGTCTTTACCTATGATGGAAATGGAAATATTGAGACAATGAAGACATATGAATATTCTACTTCTGATACTATTGATGAAAATACTCTTTTAGAATCTATTGAATTTGATTATATATCAGATAGAATTACGCAAATAACAGTTAATGGAGTTGTAAATGATGCTTTCACCTACGATGAAATAGGAAATTTATTAACGGATGGAACCAATTCATATACTTGGAATGGAAAAGAGTTAACTCAAATCGAAACTAGCACTGGAACATATAATTATCTCTATAATGACCAAGGGATTAGAACTCAAAAAGAAAAAGTCAATGGTGAAATAACTAAGTATTACTTGGATGGAAATAAAGTATTGGTAGAAACCAATGGAACCGATACCATTTACTATACCTATAATTTTGATGGTTCATTAATCAGTATGAATTTAAATGGAACAGAGTATTTCTATGTCACCAATTTGCAAGGAGATATTATTGAATTAGTTGCGGAAGATGGAACTACTGTGGTATCATATAAGTATGATGCTTGGGGGAATATCGTTGGAACGCCATTCGATATCTCCAATGTTGATCTTGCCAATAAAAATCCTTATCGTTATCGTGGATACCATTATGATAATGAGACATCATTATATTATTGTAACTCAAGATACTATAACCCTGAAATAGGTAGATGGTTAAATGCTGATGATGTTAGTTATTTAGATCCAAGTTCAGTGAATGGATTAAATTTATATAGTTATTGTGGAAATAATCCAGTGATGTATGTGGATCCGGAAGGTAATTTCCCTTGGCTTATTCTTGCTGCTGTATTATTATTTACACCAGTTGGTGGAACTGCATTACAAGTCGTAACTTCAGTTGTTAGCTATGCTGGAATGGCTGTAGCTTCAATATTTGATGAAGATATTAGAAAAGATATGAATGCAATTGGATGGAATCCATTTAATACAGAGGAATCTGCAACATTAAATTCTAGTAAGGTTTCATTCTATAAAGGTGTACCAGTGTTTAGAACTTCATCTGGAGGACGTTCTGGTTCATTTGGAGCTATTTTCTTAACAAAAGGTAGTGTAGTAGATGATTTGAGACATGAAAGAGGACATAATTGGCAATTGATGATGATGGGAATTGGAACATATGGTTTTACTGTAGGTATTCCATCTCCATTAAAACTTGGGCCATGGGATAAAAGTGGTAAATATTATTATGCACCATGGGAAACAATGGCTGATATTTTGGGTGGAGTTACACACAGATATGGAATGCCAATTCCACAACGACAAATAACTAATGCTTGGATGTATTATGGTATTAGTACACTATGTTTTCCATTTACTGCTTTATATTGGTTATAGGAGGAAAAATGAAGAAATTCACTTTATTGATATTATTATTAATTGCAACTTTGTTATCAGGTTGCGATCCGAGTACTTATTACTTTAGTAAAATTGACTATATAGATGAAATAGAACGAATTGAACTAATAAAATATACTAACGAAAATTATAAAATGGTTGATTCAACGAAATATGTTTTAAAATTTGATTCATCAAAAGTAGAAAATATTGAAATTTTAGATAAAGATAAATTCAGTGATTTTCTATGTGAATTTGAAGAAATTGTATTCCATATTGAAAATGATAGTGTAGATGAGCCAACTGGATACTGCTTATTATGGTATTTAAAAAATGGTAATTTCATTGTATTTTCGTGCACTATGATTGAAGGTGATAGGGCATATAGTATGGTTTCAGAGTTTGATTCAACAAATAATTTCATAAAACATTATGGATACTTTGCTGCTAGACCACATTATGAAAATGTTTTAGAAAAATATTTTAAAAATTATGTTAAAGAATAAAACCTAGAATTTAGATACTAACTACTTTTTTGAGTAAAATCAATTGGTTTTTAATATGTAAGATAGCCATCCTAATTTTAGATTTTTATAATTTATTTAACTTTTAATTTCATACCCCGTCACTTTGATAGTTAAACATGGTTCAATGAGTAAAGATCCTTACGGATGGGTATTCTCAAGATGGATATAGATTAGGTATAAACAAATTTGGCGTTTTGGTTCTGGTTTTTAAAAGGGGTTTAATGTGTTCGTTAATAATAAGAGTTTTGTTATAGATAAGTTAAAGAAATCAGATTGGTTTTTAATCGGTGATTATAAAAAGATGAAAGATCCCACATTAATCTTTACTTCATTTCTGGTAATTTCTAATTGTTATTGGTTCATGGATACCATTTATCGCTTGATATTGATAATAATACAGGAAGGTGTTATAGTTTTTATGCATTGTTAAATGTTTTAAGAATTATTCCAGCAAATTTAACCATTCCACAAAGCAGTAAAGCAAAGTTATATTTCGTATGTGATGATAAATTAACAAACATATCTGGATGCCATTATGTACCTTTTAAAGAAAGCTGCTGTTGGGATTATACTAATAGAATATTAGCTGTTGGTGATATCAATGAGAAAGGTGACTTAATTGAGTTTGCGACTAATACTTATGCAAAACTAAATAACAATAAACTATTAGCAATATATATTAAGTTACAGTTCGATAGTATTGGAAAATAACTGTTATATTTTTTGAGTTAATATTCTTCACCGATAATCAACTATTATAGGTTAAAATAATAGCTATCATAATCTAAATTATAACTAGACAATAGCTTCTCTATTATAGTGATGTCGAGACTGAGTTGTATTACTGTAATTCAAGATATTATGATGCAAGTCTATGTCGATGGATAAATAGTGATGAGCCGATTTTTGTTTTATTCGCTGGTGAATCAACAATAGGATATAATTTAACCCAATATTGTAATAATAATCCAGTAAATAAGCTTGATTATACAGGATACTTTAGTGTTTCATCTTGGACTTTGGCAATATTAATAGATTCAGTAATAATTTGGCTGGCAGGAATTCTTAATGCAACTTGGCTGTCATTAATGGCTCCTTTAAAGACTTTGGCGAAGAATAAAGCATTACAAGTGTTTCAAAATGTAGTGATACCTCAGTTAAGTGGTTTTTTTGGCAAGATACTTGAAATTACATATAGAGCCCTGATATGGTTAGGTAAAAAGGCACTTGCAGCATCCATAAATTTTGGAGCAACGCAAACATTTGGCTTATTAGTAAGTAATGGAGCTTTATTTATATCTGCATGTTTATCATTGGGTGGATTGATAGCAGCAATAGTCGATTCAAAATCAGACGGAAAATTTAACGGACGGATTAAACTATGGTAAAAAAAATTAAAGTAAATATAGAAGAAGACATATTTTTTAAAAAAAGCTTAAATGAGCATTTTAAATTCAGTGTTTATATTAATGGTGAAAAATTAAAGGGTTTAATCAATGGAACTACAATACTGTTTGAAAAACAAGTTGTTGAATCTGATGTGGCAGTTTTAATTAAACTAGATGATAAATGGAATCCGAAAGATAAACTCAATATCTTCTTGGAGTGTCTTATGTGTTTGGATTTGACTTTTGGTAATGTGTATGAACGGTTGCCGATAAATGCCAATTATTCAATTGTTCATGCTTTGGCTGCGGAAGAAGAGGAGTTAGTAATTCATTTAAAGAGTAGTCAGGTTTTGAAGGTAAATCAAAAATCTTTAACAATGTGGAAAAAGGCTGCTGTCGTGCAAACAACCATCGTATTAATCTTAATTCTTTTCATCACATTCTTCCTTATATTACTATTTACACAAGGGTTAGTCAGGTATGTTTTGTTTATAATCTCTATATTGTGTATCTCTTTATTAGGTCGGATTATAAGAAAGAAATTTTTGGAAATGGAGAAACTATTAAAGCAGTTAATTTGAAAACTTGCAGCGGTGGTTGCCAATTTTCGTGAATATTTTAAGCGTAATTTAGAATCTTTCTTTTCAAGGTAAACGTGTAAAATGTGACGGCTTGAAATAAAAAGAAATATTGGTTATACTATTTAAGTATATAACCGATATTTCCAATAGTTCGTCCAGAAATGGTCTGGATAGGCAACACTAATTAAAACACTTTTTATATAGACAATGTTATGGTGTAATCCATTAGACTAGGGAGGTAATAACAATGTCTATTAAAAAAACTTATACCGATGAACTTAGAAAACAAATTGTTTCGCTTTATAAAATCTCTTGGTTGGAAAGTTTTAAAAGTAGTTTCGAATATCTGGAGTGCATTTAAACAACCGGGAAAGATAAATTTAAAGCCATTTGAAATTGTAATTGATGTTGCAATATCAATTTTTGCACCGTCTGTAAACTTTGCATTAAAAGCTCTCACATATCAACCAGTTAATAAGCAATTGGTTGAGATTGAATTTAAAAACGCGGGGAAATCATAATCATTACACTAACTAAAATGGGATTAAAAATTGGGATAAACACATTGCTTCCTGCAGCTGTAAACAACCTAATATTTAAACATGCCTTGAGGTTCTTAACAGTAGGAGGGATTGCAGGTTTAATATTAGACATTATAGACGGGAAAATTGATTATTGGTTCAATTATGGGAAATGGGCGTGAGCATTATGGTTAACTTAAGAATTTGTATTGCTGGATATACGGACACTGTTTCGGTATATGTGAATGATGATTTGCTTATGATGTCTTCATTAATAATGGATGCCAAGTACACTTATTCTGTGTCCCAGGCGTTTGTAAAGTTAGAATTACAAAATGTTCAGAAATTCTTAATAAACAGTGGGAAAAAAGTAGCGTTAAATTGGTTGTCATGTATATCGGGTATTTCAGATTTTACATTAGAGAGGCAATGTTAGAAGCAAATATTAGTTCCATATGCTTTAATATTAATGTAACTGATATTGATCAAACAATTGATGTAAAATTGAAATTAAATTCTTCAGGCTTTGAAATTGTGCATGGAATTGAAAAATGTAGCGATATTCATATTGAAAACAAATTGGATAATAGGCACTTTGAAATAATTCAGGGTTTAAGCAATTACACCTATGAATTTCTTCAGGGTTTTATGACCTATGAAAAAGTTCAGGGTCGAAAAAACACCATCAATTAATGTGATGTTTGCCTACACATTACAATGAAATTATTCTCTATGGACGTTCTCTTTAATGGGGACGTCTTTGTTTAGGGAATACATTATTCTGTTTCTTAATCGATTGAAATTAACATAGCCATTAGCAGATTTGAATAATGTTTTAATTCTTTTTCCATTCCAATAATTCGGTTTTCATCAGGACTTCGATTATCAGCTGCTTTAAAAGAACCAGTTGTATCATGTTCTTTTACCCATTTATAAACGGCAGCAGCACTAATACCATATTCCTTTACCAGGGTGCTAGTGCTCTTTCCGCTTTTATAAAGTGCTACAATTTGCTTTTTAAATTCATAAGTATAAGATTTTTTTATAGACATTAATATTCCTACCTTTCATGGTTCATATTACCATTATACCATAACTACTGCCTATATAAAAATTGTTTTAATTTGGGTAGCCTATCCACAACCCTTTGACGATTATTGTTTAAGGGTGCGCAAAACTAGTCAGGGATGTTGTATATTTTGATGGGGTGCGTAAAATTTACTCAAGGGTGCGTAAAACTATTCAGGGGTGCGTGATTTTTGCTAGGGGTGCGTAATTGTATTAAAATAGGTAATCAAACACATAAGAAAAGCAAAGGTTTGATACAAAATGGGTTCGTTAAGAAATTTTAGGGTAAGCCTAAAAGAATGAACAGTAAAAGAGATACGGATTTTTCCTAATCACGTATCTCTTTTTCATATCCAATTCTTTAGGGATTACA
>Ga0208824_1003080_pt1 | contig 11891 bp, 9 predicted proteins | sample AD_JPNTR3_MetaG_FD_184447 | JGI IMG/M metagenome (GOLD analysis project Ga0208824, IMG submission 184447) | Active sludge microbial communities of municipal wastewater-treating anaerobic digesters from Japan - AD_JPNTR3_MetaG (SPAdes) (version 2) | ecosystem: Engineered > Bioreactor > Anaerobic >...
GGTGATTATAAAACTTTTTGCACCAGATAAAGGATGTTATACTGGTGCACATGAAAACGCAAGACTTTGAAAGCATTATACTTACAGAGAATAAGGCTCGTCTTTATTTTCGAAAATACTGCTGGCAAAAACGGCATGTTTTTTGCGCACAATGTAGAAGCTATAAAATCTATCGGATCGCAGGCCGGAAATATCGCTGTAAACGATGCCATTACACCTTTCATGATTTTACTGGCCGATGGGTAAACAAACTGCATTGCTCTTTGAAAACCTGGGCTTGGCTGATCAAGTTGTTGGAACTGGAGATCAGCGCCCTTCGGGCGGCGGTTCAATGTGGAATCAGTTATCCCACGGCCCTGCGAGCGTACGATCTGCTGCGGTATTCGATCCTGGCTTCGGCTCAGGGCGCCCGGGACTTTCTGGGCGGTGCGATTGAGCTGGATGAGAGCTGCTTTGGCGGCCGACGCAAGGGCAAACGAGGTCGTGGAGCCGCCTGTAAAGTGCCTGTATTCGGCATTTTGGAGCGAAACGGCGTGGTTCGGGTAGACGTGATCAAAGACGTCACGGCCCGGCCTCTGCTCCGATGACCGGCCGGCGCTCCGGTTGCGTCCCCGCAGAGCCGTATCCTCTGACCGGCAACTTGATTGGAGAAGAAATCAGAACTTGACACAAGAACCGAATACAGGTATGAAAAGGTCGGGAGTCCTAACCTTCGAAATGGACCCAAAACAGGGGTACAGTCAAGACTCTAACGAAACAATAAAAACCAGATGGGAGTTTGTTGGAAACATTGCAGAGACAAAAATTCGTAAGAAATACAAAGGCAAATCGGTTAGCCACTATGGCATGTTTATTAAAGGTGCTCGAAACCCTATCAAATACTGGAAGTGCTAAGTGGATGACATTAAATTTGATCCTATGGTTGGTTTTGTAAAAAGGGGCATATGACTGTCCAAGAGATGTATTACAAACGTGTTATTTCCAATGAACTCCAACAGCTCTTGATGGATGGTAGAGAGCTTCACTGGCTTTACAATCTGGTTCGAGAACGGAAGGAACTCGATTTTCTGATTGGTTCCAATAACTCTCAGGAGTGGGTTTCGGTGTACTGCGGCACGACAAGGCTTTTGAGAATCTCCCTTAAAAGAAACAGAGTGAATATTGCAGCCGATCATAAGTATCTTAAATACGCCAAAGATAAAGGGTTGGATATATATGGTATTAGAGAAACGACAGACTTGTATTTCGAAAAGGACTTTGTTCAAATGCTTGTTTATTTACGTCAAGATAATCAATTGGACAGGTATTACTACAATAAAAAAGAAGGCTATTTTCAGAACTTATTTTCTAGACAATTTGGAATTGACGGCACTGGGCATGAAAATTTTGCAGTGATTGATAAGGAGGCAGTAATTGGCTACCAAGATATAAGGGCTAAACAGAATTATTTTAGCAAAAAACAAGATATATTTAAGACAATCAAAAAACATCTGAGTGAAATCGATGCCAATAAATACGGTAGAAATATAAGCAAGGATGCTCTAGGAAATGAGGTTGATTTCTTGGCTGTGAACAGGAGCGGAGATGTCCTTTTGATTGAGTTCAAACATGGTTCCAGTACAAAGGGAATTTACTTGTCACCAATACAGATTGGACTATATTGCAGCATATTTAATGATTACGTACGCCGCAATAGACAGGATTTCATGGACAATATCGGAGAAGTGATAAAACAGAAGAAAGCTATAGGGTTAATATCTCCGAATTTTCCTAAAGTGTCTCTAACTGGAAAAATCATTCCCATGCTGGTTATTGCTCAATTTAATCCGAAAAGTTCTGCTTTCGATACATTTGGCGAAGTCTTGAAGATATGCAGGGAGATATTTAAAGATAACACATGGCTGTCTGATTTAGAGGTGTATGAATATGACGAACAGCGTGAATTAAAAAGATTACGTTATTAATATGAACCTTACAGTCCACGGCGAAAGGGTTTAATCAAATATGCAACCGAAAGAGATTAATAATAAAGACGTAATCCTTATAACCCATGGTGATGTTGATGGCATGGTCTGTGCCGCCCAAATACTCCGCAGAGAAAAGTCCAACATGGAACTTGTCTTTTCGAATGCTAAGTTTATACATTCTAAATTGTATTCTGTCTTACAAAACAATATACCAAAACGCATATATATCACTGATATACCCGCTAGCATTGAAGTTGAACAGTCTCTAAATATACTGTTCAGTAAAGGAAGCGAGGTTTTCTGGATTGACCACCATCCGTGGCCAGAAGGGGTATATGATAGGATTGTAAAACTATGCACAGAAGTGGTCTATAAGAAAGGATTGGAATATCCGGCCGGAGCTCTTGTAGGTCAATGGCTAAAAAAAGAAGACCCTTATTATGAACAGGTTGGGAATATATGTTATGCCTATGAAAAAGGCACGGATTGGGAAAGAAATTGGTTCCGGCTGTTGGCGAGTTATGTCGGCAAATCAGAACGAGAGGTGCTGGAGCGACTTGCTTATAATCAGGACTTCACACAGACTGACCTTGATAGAATAGAACAACAGAAGGAATCTGAACAGATATCTGAAGATATCCTTTTTAAACAACCTGAGACTGTAACGGTTAAAAGTGGAAAAGAAATGGCAATCTATGACACATCCCAAATGAAGGGAGTCTATTTAGGTCAAAAAGTATTCCAACATCATAATGTGGACTTCTGCTTGACGAGAATATCAGAAAAGAAGTGGTGGCTTGCGTCTAATCCAACTTCAAAGCATTCCATGAAAGCACTATTGGGAAAACATCAACTTGATAATATGACTATAACTATTGCAGGCAGGGAAAACGAACTGCTTTCTATCGAGAATGTAAAAAATATCGATAGTATTGAACCTCATAAACTCATAATAAGTTGGTTATGCGATAGGTTATAATCTCTTGGATATCGACAGGGTATCAATAGGCGGGAACTTATCTTCCATCTGGCATATATGTTGTCCTATTCAGGATCAAGTACTCAAAATGAGGACTTGAAATACTTTGGCTTATCCCCCTAAAACTGGGCCATTGACAAGGTTAGGATTTCCCTGTAACTCCAGTCCAGAATTACCGGAGAAATCGAATGAAAAAGGGGCGGTTTACGGAAGAGCAGATTGTGCGGATGCTGCGGGAGCTGGAGAAGGAAAACGCCCGGCTCAAGCGGATCGTGGCCGAGCGAGACCTGGAAATTGACGCGATGAAGGAGGTGCTCAAGGGAAATTTTTGACGCCCGGCCGGCCATTACAGCCGCCACCTTCATGTCAAGGCCGGCATCGTGAAACTAAAGGTTCTCAAACAGAAGGCCGGCTTCAATGAAAAGGGCTGCCCTCAATTGAATTGAGGACAGCCCTGCAAATTGCAAACACAAACAGACAATCCAAAACGCGGTTATTGTTTCTGGACGGTAATCACTCCCGCTGAATAGCCCGGCATGAGCAGCCGGAGGGTTTGTCCGCTCAGTCCGACTACTTTGGCCTGAACGCTCACGGCGTCCGGCTCCGCCAGGGTATTTCGGGCATACAAACTGCCGGGGGCCACATAGTGCATCACGGCTGTCGCCGGCACAAACGAACCGTCAATCTCAAAGGCCAGCGATTTGGCAGAAGGATCCGGATTGACGACGCGAATCGTCAGGGTCCGGCCGTCTTCCGACAAGACACTCACCACATTCAGATTTGAATCCTCGCCCGTCGTCTGGACGCAATACGGAGCATAATGATCATGCCAGAGTTTCATCACCACATAATTGGGTGCAGGAAACCATCCGGTATGGTCAAAGTTAATGAACGCATTGTCCCAGCCGGTAGCCGAGATATGCCGGAGGAATAGGGCCGGCCCGCCGATTTCGAATACGTTCCCCGTTCGCTCAAAGGCATTCAGGAGACCGCCGGCATACAGCCCCGTCCGCCAGTCCGTGCTCTGAGCATTCCACTCGGACATATAAATCCTGATGTTGGGATTGGACGAAGCAGCGATACGGCTTTCGAGAGCTCGGATATGGGCCTCATAATTGAGGGGCCCCTGCTTGAATGCGTTGGCGTCTTCATAATGGTGCACGCTGATAAAGTCAATCAAGCCGGCGCAACTGTCCAAAATCGCCTGATTCCAGCTCTGGTCAAATCCGCTTCCGCCGCAGGCAATCAGATAAATCGGCATCCCCAGTTCGGCTGCCTTGGCCCGCATTGCCGGAGCGAACATCTGCACGGCCGCACTATAAGCCGCTGAACCAGCCGCCCAGGTTTCATTGTCGATTTCCCAGTAAATCACATTGTAAGGTTCCGGATGGCCGTTTGCAGCCCGCACCGCACCCCAGGTGGTGGAAGCGGCATCGCCGTTGCAATATTCCATCCAATCCAGTGTATTCTGGATGTAATCGCCGCCGGCAAGAGTAAACTGGGCCGGGGCTCCGCAGGAACTGTTCAGAATGCCGGTGTTAATCACCAAAAGCGGTTCTATGCCAAGCGACTCGCACATCCGCAAAAACTCATCTGTCCCGTAGGAATTGGTATCCTGGTCATCCCACATATAGGCCGGATATTTCCGCCGGAGATGCTGAGGGCCGATGGCATCCTTCCACAAGTACAGTGAGGCAAAACAGCCGCCCGGCCAGCGAATAATCGGCGGACGAAGCGCATTTACGGCCTCCAGCAAGTCCGGACGATAGCCGCCGGTCGCCAGCGCATCCTGTCCCATCAAACTTACCTGGTCAAGAAAGACCGTTCCAGGCCCTTGCAGAACAATCCGCAGAGAGCCCGCGTTCGTCGCACCTGCAGAAGAAATCTGGAATGGGTATTCGGCCCACTCAGAGCCGGGAGCTCCCAGTACGGCCTGCCCCAGGACGGTCCGGCCATCCAGCAGTTCGACGCGAAGGCCGGCCGGCAAAGACCCCTTCATCCACAGCGAACCGGTATAAACCTGCGGAATCCACTTGAAATTCTCCTGCTGCAGACCTGCTCCGGCAGCAGCGGCATCAATTCGCACACTTACATCATCATTCAGTGCATCGGTACTCCTGGAGGCGGCGGCCGCTCCGAAGAATGTCCAGTAGGAGGCCGCAAATTGGCCTATTGGAAGTTCCGGAAGGCCGCTGAACAGCATCGTCGAATCGTTTAAAGAGACAACCTGGATATTGCGATAGCGGGCTTGCGTAGCCCACGTTCCCAGTCCCACCCTTCCCGTCAGATAGGGTCTGGAAGTGTCGGTATAGTCAAACAGCTGCTCATCGTTCAGCCACATCTGAAACCGATTGCCTTCGCATCGTATCCGAATCGAATACCAGACGTCGGTGTCAATGCTGCCGGCAACATAAGGGGTAACAACGCTGCGGCCGCCGTTGACTTCTTTTTCAATAGCATGCTGGGTATTGTTCCAGCCGCCGATATTGCACCAATAGAAATTGTCGCTGTCGACCACTCGAAACAGAATCAGGAAGGCCTCATTGCCGCTGTCTTTTTTGGCCTCGAGGGTCAGTTCATAATCTCCCCAGGAGGGGTCGCCGAACTCCATATGCACATCCGTCGCCAGACTGGACTGGACAAGTTCACTTCCTTCAATAGACCAAAGTCCGCCGCTGCTGTTGTCCAGTTCAAAACTGCGGTTCCAGACCAGTTCGCCCCACAGGCCGCCGTTGACGGAATGATAAATATGTTCGAGGAAATGCCCATAGACCTTCTCGTCAATTGTATTCTGAATACTGGAAGGATTGACCGTAAACGGCTGCTTGGAAATCTGAATCGACCGTTCGTAAAGTTCTCCATCATAGACCATCGTGTCCCGCAGCCAGTCGCCGGCCAGCGTCTGGAGTTCCAGCGGGGCTTCCGTCGCCAGCCACAGCCGGGCCAGAACAGCAAAATCCTCTAAATTCACAAAGCAATCCAGATTATAATCGGATTCGACATAGCCCCATACGCCGCAGACATCTTCATAAACAGAAACCAGGACCTCATAAACGCCGCCGCTGTAGGCAGGATCATCGCCGGCAACCGTCAGCACAATCAATTCCTGGGGATTCAGCAAAGAGACATCGTCAATTGCAACCGTGACGGTCTGCGGCTGATTCCAGTTGGAAGAAGTAAAGGTGAGAGTTTTGGGCCGGCCGCCGCCGCTGCCGACTGTCAGACCTGCCGGCGGCTGAATGGTAATCAAAACATCGGATGTCGGTGCCGCCAGCAGTTCTACTGAAAATGTGTCTGTCACTGCCGGCCGCATGGTAAAAAGCACGGTCCAGCCATCGCTTTCCGTAATCCGCACCATCGGCTCATGAAGGGCATTGGGCCCCCATGCAGAATGCAGGGCAATCTCTTCCGCCGTCAGGGCGGTATCATAAATCCGAAATTCATTGATTGAGCACTGGAGGAGGGGGTCTCCCTCATAAAGACTTCGGGCCAGGTACGCATAGGTATTTCGGAGGCGGCTCAGCGTGGTACTATCCAGCGAAGCTGTTCCCTGAAGCACCCCGTCGATATAATAAGCCAGCGTACTTCCATCAATTGTCATTGCGTAAAAATGCTCTTGTCCGTCGTTCAGCTCCGGCCCGTTGACGCCAACTTCATAAGCCCAGGGATTCGAGCTGCTTGCTGTATTGGCAATGGCCGCCCGCGAGACATCATCGCCCCGCGACGTGCAGAGCATCAGATAATCCCGGCCGTAGCCGCTGCTGTACCGCCCCCCGAAAGCCGCTGTCATCGAAAAACCCTGGTTAAAAGTCGGTTGCGTTGCCCACAACTCCAGCGTAATCGCCGAATAGGCATTGACGGCAATTTCCGCCGCCGGCAGCTCTACATAATCATCGACACCATCACAAACCAGTTGGCCTTTAAGAATGGCCGCCCCATTCATCAGAACACCGCTGGCTCCGCTGACCGAATCTGAGGCATCCGATGTAAAACTATAACGATGCCGCAGGGCCGCCGGAGCAAAACTGAATGTCAAGAAAAAGAAAAAAAGAATACCAATCCGTGAGTGAATCTTCATAATACCCCCAATCACAAAAAGACAGTTTCCTTAATTCCCCCTGAGGATAGACAAATCCGCTCCGGTACGGCTGTCCCATACCGGAGCGGTTTGAAAGCAAAAAAATCAACCTGAATTACCACTCGCAAGATGAAACAGGAATGCGCTGGCATTCGAGCCACTCATGAGCAGCTAGGGCAACGTCTTCCAAATTTACCTTGCAGTCGCCATTCAAATCGACCTTATCAAAAGCACCGTCATCCGGGCTGACGCACACATACTCATCAGGCCGCAAGCTGACGTACATCTGAGCCACTTCTGTCGGGGTCATCGGATAACTGTAAAGCCGAACTTCATCAATCGCACCGCTAATGGAGTTCTCTGTGGCTCGGCCGCCAATGGAAAGAGGCGCTGTCGGCAGAGGGGCGGAACTCATATTCAATGTCATCCGCGAATCTTCATCCCCATCTGTAAACAGCCGCACGGTGGTGGTTGCCGGATCATAGGTCACAGTGAGCATGTGCCACTGGCCATCGCCGATATTCGGTGTTGTTCCGCCATTCAGCCGATTCCAGGGTGATTCGAGAATAAAGGAAAAATACGGAGCCGGATACAGGTGGTCGGTTCCGAACAGCCATCCGGCACTGCCGGCATCCAGTTTCGAAATCGGCAGACGCCAGCCGACCGGGTTGGAAGTGTCCGCCTTATACCACAAACTGGTGGTAAACCCCTGCGGGAAGAAGTTGAAGAAATTCGGATCACCGCCGATGGCCACAAAGTCTCCATCATCCTGGAAAGCCATTGCATCGCCGGCAATTCCGTTTCCTTCGCCAAGATAATTCTCGTCGCCCGGGCCGAGCTGACCGCTGTTAGCAATCGCTCCGTCGTGAGCCGGTGCGCCGGGAACTTCCTCGCCAACTGAATCAAGCATGTTACCGTCAAACTTCCAGTATCCCATCAGACGATGCAGCCACAGCTGTGCCGGTTTGGAAGGTTCGGACGGCGTAAGGCCAAAGTAGGCAATTGCATAATACTGACCTTCCTCTTCCAGCCCTGCGCCGGTAATCGTCAGTGTATTGGTGCTGGTCCCGGAGAACTTGCCGTTATCCGTCAGTTCGATATCCGGATCGCCAACCTTAAACCACTTGTAATACTGCGCCGAGGCGGAACCTTTCACAGTAATGACCGCATTGCCGGCAGCGTCCGCCACCACATTCGAGGGATGGGTAATAATCGTCGGTATTGGAGCAATCGTGGTAAAAGACCAGATGGGTCCTATCAAATTGTTCGGGTCGCCGGGATGTCTCGGCTGGCCGGCACCATCATTGAGGGCTTCTTCCACGCGCCAGTAATAGGTCGTGCCGACCTGTAGGGTCAGCGGTCCGTACGAGACGGTGGGGTCTGAACCGGTCTGCTGGACAGTTGCATAATAGACCGGCGTCTGATCCGCGGGACTGGACAGATAAATATGGTGTGCCAGAATTCTCGGATTGTAGAGATTTCCGGTCTCGAGGAAATTGGGGTCCCGGCCTGCTTTAAACGAGAGCATAATTCCCTGAGCAGATGCGGCTTCCCCTTCCACAACCAGGTTGCCCACAGAGCCGTCCTCGTTAATCGGAGTCACCTGCGGATCATAAGCATAGGGCTCAAATCCAAGCATATTCACCGGCAGGGCTACATTGCTGAACTTGATATCATCGAGATTTCCCTCGATATGATCCACCTGACTTCCGTTGTACCATCCGCGGCCGAAGGTCCAGCTATAGTTCGTAGCCGCCAGTGCATTATCCGCGCCAACGCCCGCAAACTCGATAGACCCCACAACCTGATAGCCGTTTCCGTCCAGTTTATCACAGTACATTGTTACCGTCTTGCCGTCACTGACCACCGCCAGACGATACCACTTATTCGCCTCGGCTGCAAAATTGGAATCCAGAACAATCCGTTCCCGACCTACCGTCAGAAAGTTAATTCGGAAATGATCGTCAATGGCCCCTCCGGCGTCATTTTCCTGAAGGTAGAAATCCGCCTCACTTCCGCCATAGGTGGCCCCATCTCGTCCAATCAGGGTATTCCAGCCGTTCACGGTATCCAGCCGAACCGCCACCTCGATCGTCCACTCGAGGGGCGACCAGCTGTTAATGCCCTCAGCCGTCGTGTAGCCGTCCTGACCACCGCTGAAAACCAGACTCAGACCTTGCCCATTCCAGCTCTCGCCTTCTTGAGAGAAGCGCGGGCCGTTATTCCGAGTCGCCGAGGCCCAGGCCCACATATCATAGCCGTTTCCGGACAGATCAGGCACGCCTACTGCGGGTGCCGTTCCGGGATTGATTAACTCTCCCGGCGTTCCCTGATCGCAGTTATAATGCAGCACTGTCGCCGCCGAAGCCGGCAGACAAATCAGCAGTGCCGCTGCCGTCAAAATGAATAGATTAATAATTCTCATAATAAACTCTCCCAAAAGGATTGATTGAGTCTTATTGTCCGCCATCACTTACCACCGCATGCCTCATCCGGAACTCGCATGCATTCCGTCCACCAGCCGATTATTTCCGCCAAATCATCCAGGTTGACGCGGCAGTCGCCGGTCAAGTCATAGCTCAGCGGATTTTCGGAATCCGGCACACAGATAAATTCATCTGTCCGGACATTCGTATAAAGTGCGGCCACTTCCGCAGGTGTCAGGGCGTAGTTGTATATCCGCATTTCATCCAGAAGGCCGCGATAGTAGGCATCCGCCGACCACGCACTTCGTCCAATCCAGTTGTTGGCACGCTTGACCACGTTAGGAATCTGGACCGTACCGGAAGCCACGGGAACACCATTCTTGTAAATGGTAACCGCACCTGTTTCGCTCATCGTTACAGTGAACATCTGCCACACATTCAGGGCCAAGGCATTGGCTGCATCTACATAACCGGCATTGGTGCTGCCTTTATAAACATCAAACCGCAGGGTGGTTCCTGTGCCTACACGGGAGAGGAAAATGTTGTCACTGTCGGTGCCGTTATTGCAGGACAGGAAGCGAGCCCAGTTGGCCGCCGTCTGCGGATAGGCCCACAAATTAAATGTCAGTCCGCCAACAAAATCGTCCGCCAGACCATCCACCAGATCAATGTAGTGCGTGGTTCCCGGCAGATAAACCGCCTGTCCCACAACGCCGGTCTGATAGGTAAGGGTAACAGACAGCTCTGTTGAACCATCTTTTCCTGTTCCGTGATACCCGTTGCCGGAAGAATCATTGGTGTTTCCATCAAACGGCCAGTAGGCCACCAGTTTCTTCAGCACAAGTCTGGCCAAATCCGTTTGGGTGGTACCGACTTCATTTCGGGCCTTTGCATAATATGTGCCCTCATCGGCCGCTTCTACATTCGCAATGGTCAGAGTAGAGGTAATCAGGTCGCCTTCGGTGACGGTCTGGATTGACACATCCGGGCCCGCTGTAATTTCCACATCAGATGGCGTGCTAACCTTGTACCACTTAACCCAGCTCACGGGAGAAAGACTGAGACATTGCGCCGTAAACTGCGCTGTTTGGCCGGCAAAGAGATAATTGGAGACCGGCTGAACTTCAAACACCGGTGCCTGGGGAATCGTGGTAAAACTCATCCCAGCGCCCTGATACACCGTGGAATCCGCCATCACGGTATCCACCCGCCAATAATAAGTCGTGCTGAACTGAAGGGCTTTTTCAAATGGAATTGTATAAGTCGGTGCCGTCAGTCCTGTAACCACCAGCGTGCTGATGGCGCTCACATCGGCCTGGTTGGGGTCAGCAATATTCGGATCACGTCCAATATACAGATTGTAGGAAGCCGCGCTGATACCCGGTTCAAGCGTCCAGGAGAGCGCAGGAGTAACGATCACTTTTTCTGCGCCATACGCCGGGGTCACGTTTCGGATGACAAGAGGATAAGGATTATCCGGTCCAAAAAACTTTGTAAGCCGCACCTCTCCCGCATTGAGGGCTTTATCATAAACACGGAATTCATGGATGGAACCGGCCCATTCCGGATCATTCAAATATCCGCCTCGACCCAGCAAAGCAAGGTCCTGAGAAATATCAGTCAGCTTATTGGTGCCGGTCAGCGCCGTGGTGCCCTGATAGACTCCATCAATAAAAAATGAAACATGGGTTTGGGTCAAAGTGGCCACCATATGGTGCTGAACATCGTCATCGTATTCAGGACCATTGACGCCGTTCTCCGTAGCCCAGGGATTCGAGGTATTGCCGGTAGAGATGGCCGCACGGCTGACATCATCCTCCCGAGCCGAGGACATAAAGAAATAATTGATACCCATCCAAGTTGCCGATGCATTATTGCCGCCGTAATAAGCCAGCATGGTAAATCCTGTGTTTTTGCCGGCATCCGGGGTGTACCACATTTCCAGCGAAAATGCCTCATAGGTATTGATAGCCGTCCCTGGGCCGTCCATTTCCAGCAAGTCGTCCACGCCGTCCAGCACCAGGGCCCCGCCGGCCACATGGGCATCCCCCACCAGCGTGCTTATCAGCCCGCCGACGACATCGTTGGGGTCCTTCTCGAAATCATACCGGTGCGTAATCGCCGCCGAGGCCGGCACAGCCAGCAAACACACCAGCACCACACTCATCATACACTTTTTCATAAGGAATCCTCCGCAAATTAAATTAAGGAACATCTGCATCGAATCAGTTTTCGCTTCCGCGCGCCGCTCCGGCTAAAATTCTTTACATTTTCTCATCGCCCTCCCATTTTTTTTCAAAGGATGCGGGTGCTGTTCGCAGCACCCGCATCGGTTTTTCCTGACATAATATAAGCCAATCCTGAACTTTTTTAATTCCTCTTCCGAAGCGAAATCAAAGAACCCAGCCCCAGAAGCAGCATTGTTGCCGGTTCCGGAATCA
>Ga0208824_1003085_pt1 | contig 11878 bp, 8 predicted proteins | sample AD_JPNTR3_MetaG_FD_184447 | JGI IMG/M metagenome (GOLD analysis project Ga0208824, IMG submission 184447) | Active sludge microbial communities of municipal wastewater-treating anaerobic digesters from Japan - AD_JPNTR3_MetaG (SPAdes) (version 2) | ecosystem: Engineered > Bioreactor > Anaerobic >...
CAGACCATCGCCGCGCGGGCCATATCCACTTGCAGCCAAGCTTCCTTGCCGCCGGGGCAATGCCACCACGTGTCCGCCCGCCCATCCACCGCCAGCTCGGCCTCGTGCCCCTCGGCCGCGCCGGATGCGGTCACGACCCAGCGCTTTTCCGCCGGCACCGCCAAACGGTTGGCCTTGACCGTGGCGCATCCAACCAGCGCCCCGCCCAACAACGCCGCACCCAGCGCAACCGCCAATATTTTTCCACACTGTGGAAAAAAGTTTTCCACAGTGTGGAAAAAGTTGTGCGCACGCGCCATGAGCCGCCTCACCCGCCATAAAGCGCCAGCGTGCGGCGGATGCGCGCCACCACGCGGCTCTTGCCCAAAACGGCCAACATTTCGAAAAGCCCCGGGCCCACGCCCGTGCCCGACACCGCCACGCGGACCGGGTGCACCAGATCGCCCATCTGCCGCCCAGTTTGCTCCGCCAGCGAATGCAGCGCGGCATCGGTGGCTTCCGCCGTGAACGGCTCGGGCAGTGCGACCAGCACTTCCAGCTCTTCGCGCAGAATGGCCAGCGCGCCTTCTTTTAACAGGCGCTTGCGTACGCTTTTTTCGTCATACGGATACTCCTCCGTGAAGAAAAACGCCGCCTGCTCGCCGAGATCGGAATAGAGCCGGATGCGCTCGCCCATGCACATGATCACCGCCTGGAAATAAGCGGGATCAATGTCCTCGCGCCAGAGGCCCTGGCGCTGCATGGCGGCGCGACAGCCAGCCACCAGGTCCTCCACTCCGCGCCGTTTGAGATGCTGGCCGTTCATCCAGAGCAACTTGGTCATGTCGAGCTGGCTCGGCGCCTGCCGCACGCGGTCGAGCGTGAAGGCGGCAATCATTTCGTCGCGCGTCAACACTTCGCGGTCGTCGCCGGGGCTCCAGCCCAGCAGCGCCAGCGAGTTGAACAACGCCTCCGGCAAAAACCCTTTGTCCTGAAATTCGCCGACGTACGCCGCGCCGTCGCGCTTCGAATACGGTTTGCCCTGCGCGTTGACAATCATCGGCAGGTGCGCAAACTGCGGCATGGGCGCGCCAATGGCCGCATACATGGCCACATGCTTGAACGTGTTTTCCACGTGGTCGTCGCCGCGGATCACGTGCGTGATGCCCATGGTGATGTCGTCCACCACGTTGCCGAGGTGGAACACCGGCGAACCGTCGGAGCGCACGATGACAAAGTCCTTCAAGTCTTCGGCCTTTTTGGTGATTTCACCTTTGACGAGGTCGCGGAACGAAATATCCGTGCCCGGCATTTTGAACACGATGGCCTCGCCTTTGCCCGTGCCGCCCTTGTCCGATTTGTAGGCCGCGCCCTTCGTCAACAGCATTTCGGCCACTTCGAGATGCCGCGCGCGTTGGGTGCTTTGGTAGAGCGGCTCGCCGTCATACGTCAGCCCCAACCACGCCAGCGAATCCAGCACGGTCTGCACCGCGGCCGGCGTGGAGCGCTCCAGATCGGTGTCCTCAATCCGCAGCAAAAATTCACCGCCCGCATGACGGGAAAACAACCAGTTGTAGATGGCCGCCCGGATGTTGCCGATGTGGACGTTGCCCGTGGGACTCGGCGCAAAGCGCGTGCGAATAGTCATGAAACCGTGATTCCTTTCATTCGTCGAAAACGCATACTACCTGCCCAGCGCCCGCCCCACAATCCCGCAATCACCAGCGCGACCACCGCGGCACCGCGCCCATGCCGCCGGCTTTTTCCTCCTGCAGCAGGCCGGGATCAATCTCCGCCAAGAAGCGCGACGGCGGGCACAGCATCACGCCGCCCTCGCGCGTTTTGCGCATCCGTGGCTGGCATAGCCAGAGGTAGTCCTTGGCGCGTGTGACAGCCACATAAAACAGCCGGCGTTCTTCTGCTTCGTTGGCGGCTTCTTCAAGTGAACGCGCCGCGGGAAACATTCCATCCACCATCCACAGCACAAACACCGCTTTCCACTCCAATCCCTTGGCCTGATGCACGGTTGAAAGCCGGATGGTCTGCGCGGGTGTGCCGGCGTGCAGGTTTTGTTCGGCATCCAGGTTGGTCAGCAGCGCCATCTCGCTCAAGAACGCGGCGGTGTCGTCATACTTGGCCGCAAAGGTCATGAGTTCCTCAACATCTTCCAGCCGCTGCTCCGCGTTCTCGAAGGTTTCCTCCGCGTAATCGCGATAAAACGCCTCCACCAGCCGGAAAATCAACTCGGCGGGGCGGTCGAGCACGTCGCCCTCGCCTTCGCCGGGCGCAAAGATTTTTGCATCCACCTCGGCCCACAGGGGCTGCGCGTCCTTGGGCAGCAGCTTGGTCAGTTGCGCGCGCTTGGCGGCATCGCGCAGGTTCACGTGCTGGCCCAGATCGCGCCAAAGCGCCTGCGCTTTTTTCGGCCCCACCTTGGGCAGCATTTCCATCAGCCGCATGAACGCGAGACTGTCGGCCGGATTGACCGCCAGCCGCGGCAGCGAACAAACATCCTTGATGTGCGCCTGCTCGAAAAACCGCACGCCGCTCATCAGATAATAATCCAAGCGCGCGCGGGTCAGCTCCAACTGGAGTTCCATGGAGTGATAATGCGAGCGGTACAGCACCACGATTTCGCTGGGCTGCGCCGCGCCGGAATCCAGCAACTGCTGCACCTTGCCCACGATGTAGCGCGCCTGATGCCCGCCATCCACCAGCTTGACGTACACCGGCTTGACCTCCGCCGGGCGCGTGGCGCGCAACACCTTCTGGTATTGCTCCGGGTTGCCCGCAATGACGCGGTTGGCCACGTCCAGAATCCCCGGCGTGCTGCGGTAGTTGTCTTCCAACTTGATGACCTGCGCCCCGGGATGCCGGCGCTCAAACGAAAGAATGTTCTGCACTTCCGCGCCACGCCACGAATAGATGCTCTGAAAGTCGTCCCCCACCGCCAGCAAGTTGCCGTGGCCCGACGCCAGCAAGTCCACAAAATCATTCTGCAACTTGTTGGTGTCCTGATATTCGTCCACAAGAACGTGCTGCATCTGCTCCTGATAGCGGGCAGCGACCGACTCATGCTCCTGCAAGAGCTTCAGGCCATTAACGAGCAAATCGTCAAAGTCCATGGCATTGAGCGCGCGTTTGCGCTGCTCATAGAGCGTGTGCACCTTCAGAATGGCTGTCAAGTCCACGGGGTGCGCCCCAAAGCGGTCCGCTACCGTCTCTGCCACATCCGCCCCGCGGTTCGCCGCCAAACTGAACACGCTGCCGAGCACTTCCGCCTTGGGAAACTTTTTGTCGCGCAGGCCCAGCTCATTGATGCACGCTTTCAGCAGGCGCGTGGAATCGTCTTCATCCAGAATGGAATAATCGGCGCCGTAGCCCAGCAGCGTGGCGTGGCGGCGCAGCATCCGGTTGGTGGCATGGTGGAACGTGCCGCCCCACAGTCCGCCCACATCCTGCCCAATAAGCTGCATGGCGCGTTCCAGCATTTCGCGCGCGGCGCGGTTGGTGAAGGTGAGCAGCAGCATCCGGCGCGGTTCCACGCCGCGCTCCAGCGCCAGCCATGCCACACGGTGCGTCAGCGTGCGCGTTTTGCCGGTGCCGGCGGCGGCAATCACCAGCACCGCCCCGTCCGGCGCGGTGACCGCGCGCAACTGGGCTTCATTCAGGTGCTGGGCAAAATCGCAGGACATTTACGGGCGGCGTTCAGGATGGGCTGGCTGTCACCAGGTCAGCCAAGGTCAGATTGCCGAACCCCTGCTGCGCGCCCTGCTCAATCTTGGCCAGTGTTTCTTTGAGCGATGTGTCCACCGTCAGGCTGGCTTCCAGTTCGGCGTGGCTACCACCCTCGCGCATGAGCTTGTTCACCAGCTCGTGCAGCCGGATGCTGTCCGGGGTGCGGATGAGCACATAGCTTGCATCGCGGCTGGCCACTTGCGTCAGATAGCCGCGCCGCGCCAGCATGGCCACCACCGTGTTGATCAGCCGGATGGGCGCCTTGGTCTGGCGGGCAAACTCGGCCACGTCAAAAAATCCTTTGCCGCCATCCATGGCCCGCCCGGCTTGCCGCAGGATCATCAGCGCCACCAAGATGCGCGCGCGCATGCTGGCGGTGTCGGCCGCGCTTTCCAGCCGGTAGGTGTCCGAATTTTGCAGCGCAAAGGTGAACTCCGCGCCCAGCAGCAGAATCACCCACGTCACATAGAGCCACAGCATGAACACCGGCACGGCGGCAAAGGCGCCATAGATTTTGTTGTAGTTGGTCACCCCCACCTGCAGCACGGTGAACATCCGGATCCAACCCAGAAAAATTACCGCCGTCAACAGGCTGCTGAGCACCGCCGGGCGCAGGCGCACACGGGTGTTCGGCACAAACACATACAGAAAGCCGATGGCCAGCCACATGATGCCGAACGCCGCCACATTCTGCACCCACGCGTTGGCATCCACCCCGAGTATCTGCTGGTTGAACGCAATCCGTGCCTTCAACGCCCCCACGAGACCGATCAGCAAAGGCATCAGCACCAGCACGCTGGTATAGTTGGCGATCTGCCGCAATAAACTGCGGTTTTTGTCCACGCCCCACACCCGGTTGTAGCTTTTTTCCACGTTGGCCAACAGCAGCACCGCCGTCAACACGAAGAAAGCCAAACCGATCCACCCCAGCGCCGCGAAGTTGGTGGTGTTCACAATGCCCAGGATGGTATGTACGAATTGCTGCCACTGATCGGGCATTTCGGTGAACCACGCGAACTCGGCCAGCCGCTCGGCATCGAACTGGCCCATGCCGAAGCCCTTGATCAGCGCAAAACCCACCGCCAAAATTGGCACCAGCGAAGTCAACGTCACGAACGTCAGCGACGAGGCGTGGATCGTCAGGTCGTCATCCATGTAGCCGCGGAACAACAAATGCCCCACCCGGATGATCCGGGCCGGCAAACTGCCCCCGCGTTCATCGCCCGGCAGCGCCACCAGCGCCCGCGAGGTAAACTTTCGGATTTTATTTACACGATCTTGCAACGTCATAACGTCCGCCTTTCCTGCCGCCATGTTGGCGGCCTTGGCTTCCACTCCCCCTTTGTAGCACAGAAGGCCAGTCCACCGCAGCTATATTTGCGGCAGTTTTTCGATAATCCCCGAGGCCAGCACGTTGTCGCCATCGTACAGTACCGCAACTTGCCCGGGTGTGATGGACAGTTGTGGCTCATCGAACTCCACCCGAATCTGGCCGACGGCGGTCGCGTGCGCAGTTGCCGGCGCCGCTTTGTGCTGCTGGCGGATTTGCACCGCACAACGGAAAGGCTGTTCCGGCGGCCCCGCCAACGCCAGCCAATTGATCTCGCCCGCTATCAAAACGTTGTGGAACAGCTCGCTCTGTGGCCCCACCACCACGCGGTTGCGCGCCGCGTCAATCTCCAGCACATACCACGGCGTCCCCCCCCCGCCCAGCGCCAGCCCTTTGCGCTGGCCGATGGTATAATGAAGAATGCCCCGGTGCCGCCCCAGCACCCGCCCGTCGCGCGTGACAAAATCCCCGGGGGCGGCATCGTCTGGACGAAATAAAACGCCGTAGTCCTTGCTCTCCACAAAATCCTGGCTCTCCGTCTGGACCGCCACATCCGCCAAACCCTGTTCGGCCGCCAATTTTTTCACATCCTCTTTGCGCCACTCGCCCAACGGGAACAACAATTTGGCCAGTTGATCCTGCAGCAAGCGCGACAAAAAGTATGATTGGTCTTTGGTTGCGTCGCGACCGCGGCGCAACAACCAACGGCCGCTAGCTTCATTCCGTTGCACCCGAGCATAATGGCCAGTGGCAAAATAATCGAACTCCACCCCCAACTCTTTGGCGCGCGACAACAAAAAACCGAACTTCATCTGCTGGTTGCAGCGCACGCAGGGATTGGGCGTACGTCCGGCCAGATATTCCTTACGGAAATAGCCCAGAACCGTTTCCTTGTATTCCGCGGCCAGCCGCACCACCTGATGCTCAACCCCCAAGCGCTCGGCATTGGCCTTAGCCGCCGCCAGATGCTTGGCTTCCCCCGGCCCGAAACAGCCGGCGAAACCCGCATCCAGCGCTGCCACAGAGCCGTCCCACATGCTCATGGTCAACCCCGTCACCCGCCAGCCATCGCGCTTGAGCAGCCACGCCGCCATGCAGGAATCCACGCCACCGCTCAACCCTACCGCCACACTGCGCCCGTTCGTCTTCACGGTCGCACACTTTACCCCGCCCCCTCCCGAACCGCTACTGTTCTTTGCCAAAACCCCTAAAAGCAAAAATTTCGGCCCACGCTTTACTTCACTTATTGCAATATGTGAATTCACTTATTGCAATAAGTGAAATATCAAAAAATGCCCAGCGACCGAATGTCGGGCAAACTGTCGCCGACAGTTGCTCAACAGGGGACTAGGAATTCGAAACGAGCCTCAACACGCGAGGCGTTTCATGAATAGCGTACAATCGCCCGGCAGGCCGGCAAACAAGGGGCGCGTGGCATAGGCCAAGCGGTTCATCTCAATATACCCCTGTTTGCGGAAAGCGCCGGCCGACTTGATGTTCGTGGCCTCGGAAACCAAGTACTCATATTGCTTGTCGCGCAGAAGATTTTCCAAGCGACGGAGCAACGCCATGGAAATCCCCGCGCGCCAATAAGGCCGGGCGACGGCTAAATAAAAGACATTGGTTCCCTTGCCGGGAAAGCCGGCTAACGGGCGGCTTAACTCTTCAAAAAATTCATCCATCTGGCCCAGTGCCAGGCGATATTCTGCCGGTACCACGCGCAGGGTTTGCCGATAGCGCTCATCGTCTAGGCTCAAGGCAATGCCGGCCAAACGGTCAGTATCGGTATCCAACGCCGTGATGGCCAAATGGTCTTCAAAACATTGATCACAAATCGTTCGGACATACGTCGCCGCAAAATCTCGCGACAGGTGGAGCGCCTCGGTCAGGGGCTCCAAACTGGGGAAAACATCAACGAGCAAGTCAGCAGATTCACGCAGTCGTTCAGCGGAAAGTTCCTCAATTTGTATATTCATCGGGTGGGAGCGCAAGGCCCCCGCTAGGTGCCGGCATACTTGGGTGGCTGGAGTGCGGTCTTGAGTGTTTGGGGTGATCTCAGACCGCCAAGTCGCTGGCGGTGGGTGATGCGGCAGCCGCTAGTGTCACATCAGCCTCAAGGATCGTGATGAGGGCGGCGCGTCTCAAAAAACGAGTCGTGCCCGCAGGCGCATAAAGCAAAAGCCCGGCAAAATGCCAGGCCTGATCAGCCGCTCGCTGGACAATTCGGTTCATTGAAACAGCACCCATCCTACGCCTTCCCTAATGGCTGTCCAGCACTTTCCAAAATAAACATATTTATGTATATCTTATTGCCTTATAACATGTTGCAAATTCATAAATGGAGCTGCTCGGAAATAGAAAAATCAAAATTATCAGCCGGGGAACGACTCCTAGGTGTCCAGGCTAAGGCCGCAAGTTTTCCCTAATACTACCTGGCTACAAACCCTGTTGGCCATCCTTGAAACTACGTTCTTTCTACGGGATATCTCCCGACAAATGCTAAATGAAACGGAAGATACCGTGTTCAATGGATGGGTGACGTCAATTTCCAGTGACGGCAAGCCCGGCGCGGGGAAGAACGAGTCTTGCGTTCTTTTCCCGGTCAAATTCAGGCAATAAAATGGAGCGAGCGATGGGATTTGAACCCACGACAACCACCTTGGCAAGGTGGAGCTCTACCACTGAGCTACGCTCGCCCTTCTATTCAGGACGCCGCAAATCTAGCATACGGCCCTAGACTTGCAACCATTTTTTCCGGCCGTGCCGTGTAGTTTTCAAACCGGTCAATTGACAAAGTAAATGCACCCCCCAGGGTCTCTTGGGGGTGCGTTTAGTCTACCAAATGGCGGGGGTGCATTTAGTCTGCCAACCCCTCCGGGGTTGATGAGGGAGGGAATCCGCAACTCCTCTCCCCCCCCCCCCCCCCCCCCCCCCTCCCCCGGGGGAGGGGGGTGCGTTTAGTCTGCCAATTTGAGTCATTCTCCGGACCAACCCTGGGGCAACCCAGCAACATAAGGAGAACCTAATGAGCAAACATCAACACCTCACGCATGAGGATCGGATCGAAATTGAAGTCTCGCTACGGCAGGGACATTCCATACGGCAGATTGCCGCTCGCCTCGGTAAATCCCGCTCCTGCATCTCAAGGGAAATCAGAACTCGCTCCGTGAGCAGCGAGAAGGGAGCAGTTGGACGGATTCGCAACCGGTGCATTCATCGGCATACCTGCCACAAGGTTCAATTGTGCATGGACAGGCCCGATTGTCTCCGGCATTGCAGCGCCTGTTCCCGGTGCAACAAGGTCTGTGCGAACTTTGCCGAGGAACACTGCACGAAGCTGCTGACGGCTCCCTATGTGTGTAATGGTTGTGCCGACGAGCACCGCTGCATCCTGCGCAAACGCTTCTATCTCCACAAAGTCGCCCAAGCGGATTATCGGCACACATTGGCTGAATCGCGCAGCGGAGCCAACATCACCCAGGACGAACTGCTGGTGATTGACCAGATCACCACTCCGTTGATTCGCCAAGGGCAGTCGGTCCATCACATCATGGCCAACAATCCCGACTTGTTCCACATCCACGAAAAGACTCTCTACCGCTATATTGCCGGGGGATTGCTTTCCGCCAAGAATGGCGACATGCCGCGGGTGTGCATGCTCAAACCCAGAAGGCGCAAGTCCGTCGAACACAAGGTGGACAAAAAATGCCGCCTCGGACGAACCTACAAAGACTATTTGGAATTCCAGCGCCAGCACCCGGACCTGTTGACCGCTGAAATGGACACCCTGATCGGCAGAGTGGGCGGCCGGGTCATCCTGACGCTCATGCTGCCGCACTTCGGATTCATGATCGCCCGGATTCGGGAGTGTAACAACGCCAGAACCGTTGCCGAGCAGTTTGCCTGGCTGTGGCAAACACTCGGGCCGGAACTGTTCCGGATCATCCTGCCGCTGTTGTTGACCGACAATGGCAGCGAGTTCAGTGACCCCCTCGCCTTGGAAATGGCTCCGGACCATACCCCCCGCACACACCTGTTCTATTGCGATGCTTGCGCAACCAACCAAAAGGCCAGAATCGAAAGGAACCACGAGTTGATCCGCGCCATCTTGCCCAAAGGCACATCATTCGACCACATTACCCAACCAATGCTCGATGTGATCATGTCGCACGTCAACAGCTATTCACGCCCCAGTCTGGCCGATAAAGCACCCACCGACCTCTTTGCCTATACATTCGGCACCCACGTATTGGAGGCACTCGGAATGAAGCGCATCCCCGCCAACGAAATCATCCTCAAACCCAAGCTGATCGACCAAATCATGTAGACAAACACACCCAAAATCACAGCCCCCATCCGGGAATGAAAAGGGGGGTGCACTTACTATGTCCGAAACACATATTTGCTGCGCCTCACGTCCCAACACACCCTTTTTCTGCCAGAACTCGTGTGTTTTCCAGCCCTAAACAGTTGACTCAACCGCTTTACAAGCCAATTTGAATTAGTTGCAGCCAACTCAAAATCAGGAACATACAACTCTTGCCGCCCATAACCCCCAAACTGCGCCGTTACTTTGTCAATTGACCTATGTGAACCATGGTGCAGACAATGGATAATCCTGCTGTTTTGCCCCAGAATAAACGCTACATAGGGCCAATTCTCATATTACAATGATTAGTGAGGATTGGCTCGGGCGCAGGGAGGGTGGACCGCTACTTGACGTTAGCTTCGAGCATGGGGTCGGTAAACATCACATGGCCTTGGATGGGGCCCCAGTGTCCATCAGGCTGACGATCTTGGCTGAGATGGATCGTGTATAGCCGGGTGTCGGCATTTACCCGCGCGGCACATTCGGCCACCACAGAGCGCGTCGTGCGGTGGCGCAGCGCCGTGCGCGTGGAGTCAGTCCACTCCACGACGCTCTCCATTCGCCAGTCGGGTGTGGCGATAATGGTCTTGAGCCGACGGCAGCCGGGCGCGGCTTTGGCGACGATGTCTTCTGCTGCTTTCTTTAATTCGGCGGCATCATTTCCGCTGTAGGCATCGGGCCGCAGACGCGTATCGGCGGCGCGGGCCGCCCGCAGGCGTACATCGGCTTGCGCCACCGCCTTCAGACGGGCACGGAGCGCATCAATCTTGGCGGGATCCTTGCTCAGTCCTGCCGCACGGTCCACCACATTCTGCGCTTGTTCCATCTGGAAACGGTCGAGAAACAGGATTGTCTCGCCTTGGCCCACTTTGGCCTCTTGTGTCCGACAAAAGGCCTCCATCTCGTTGAGTTGTCGGTCCGCTTCGGCAAGGTCTTCCGCGGCATATTGGGCGCAGGAGTTGCCAAAGTCTTGCAAGGCCACCGCCAGGGTACTGACCACCTCTTGCAGTTCGTCGGTGGCGTTCGCGCCCAGATGAGCTTGGCGGTAGCCTTCCAAATCCGCGCTGGCGGCGGCATGGATCGCCAGCCGCCGTTGCATTTCCTCTGCCTCGTGGGTGGCGCTGGGGACCAGATACTTGGCAGGATCATGACCGCTGCGACCGATCCCGATCACATACGGCTGCAGGCGCGCAAGCCAATCAGCGGAGGCCGCGCTGGCCGTGGCGGACTGTGCGGCGGCTGCCGCTTGAGCTTCCGTCCGGGCCGCCTCCCGGCCTTGGGCAGTCGCTTCCAGCGCGTCAATGCGCGCTGCCATCGCCACGATCTCCGGGTGCTGCGGATCATACTTGCCCGCATAGCGGCGCTCCAATTCGGCCATGACGCCGCGCGCCTCCGCCGCCCCCGACCGCGCGGCGGCGATTTTGTCCGCCTCCGCGATATGGTCCACGGCGATGACCCGTTCCGCGCGGTCCACGACGCGTTCAACATCCCGCAACTTGAATGCCACATTGCTGGGCAACGGTTCCTGCGCCCATGCCCAGCCGGCAAGCAACATCAGCCCCACACTCACACCCAACCGATACGATTTCATTCGTACTCCTCTTTCCTGATATGTGTCGTTCGCCGTGACCGTTCCGATCATCATACGAGGGCCAACCGGAATCCACACCGCCCACAGCAGTGATGCCAAGGTAATGATTTTTTCCTGCCGTGAAAATCTTTAATTCTCCATCCGCGTTTTGGGAGAGGCGGCCTCCGTGCCGTCGTCTGGGCTATGGCTGATGTTTTTCTTGTAGCCGGCCTCGGTGGGGGCCGGGGCTGTTGGCTCCTGCGCTTTGCTTCTTCCGACGCTTGGGATGGAGGATTTCTTGCAGAATTTGGCGGCGCCAAAACCAACCGGCATCTTTTCCGCGCTGGCGCGTCGCGCCCGACCGCTCGCGGACACGAGTCCAGCTCGGGTCGTCCGCAACGCGCCATCATCGGAAAATCTATCGGTTATTTTGGCGCGACAGCCCCGCCAAAATCCGCAAGAAATCCTCCACATGCACGTGCTGCGCACAGCGGACAAGAGCGGGTTCGTGACTCCTCCTGCCGTGCGCGCGGGGCGCGGACTGTTGTGGGACAGGATTCCACACCGTGGAAAATCCCGCCAACGCGGGATAAGTATTTTTCCACACTGTGGAACATTTTCGCCAAAGTTGTTCCATTGTGTGGAAAAATCGCAAAAAGTTTTTCCATTGTGTGGAACGTTTTGGCCTGTTTTTTTCCATAGCGTGGAAAACTTTTTTCCACGGTGTGGAAAAAAATGGGCGCGTGGCGGTGGATTTTTCCACGGTGTGGTGGCGCCGACAAAAGTCATATTTCGATATAATGCGTTGCGGCAGGGGAAAATACGTTGTTTTTCTGCTTGACATTTCTGGGATCCTTATACATCATAACTCTATGATTAATAAAGGGTTATG
>Ga0208824_1003110_pt1 | contig 11814 bp, 6 predicted proteins | sample AD_JPNTR3_MetaG_FD_184447 | JGI IMG/M metagenome (GOLD analysis project Ga0208824, IMG submission 184447) | Active sludge microbial communities of municipal wastewater-treating anaerobic digesters from Japan - AD_JPNTR3_MetaG (SPAdes) (version 2) | ecosystem: Engineered > Bioreactor > Anaerobic >...
CACGGACAGGAATGTCCGTGCTCCTTTCGCCGCGCACAGCGCGGCCGGTCAAGCAGACGCTTGACCCTCCCGGTGCTCCGCGAGCTCGGTAAAAGATTTTGTGCGGCGGCAAGCGGTATTCCGCGCGACGCCGCTTTTTGAACCCTTAGTCCCAGCACTTCGTCGGTTACACTTCGTCCCTACACTTCGCCGCTGGCGTAATCTACCAAGTGGTTTCGACTGTAGACGACTAAGTGTGTGTCTCCGCTCACGGCGCGGAGAGAAAGCGGTGCCGCGACCCGCGCACAGCGCGGCTCTTGTCACCGCAAATTTTCCGCTGCGCCATGCACGGTCTAAATACGCCAGATACCTGCCAACTCTCAACGCTCAACTTTCAACGCTCAAGTAGGCGGCGCATGCGCCGCCGGACGAGCAGACGCTCGTCCCTCCCGGTGCTCCGTAATGAAACCTGAAACCATCCTTCCGCACAGCGGAAGGCGGCTCGTGGGGACACTTGCCCTCCAAATCAAATCATGTAGTTCATGCGCCCGCGTAGCGGGAAATTAGGTCAATCAGGCCAAAAAAAATTAAACCACGGAACACGGGCAAGATGCCCGTGCCACACCCGTAGCATGGGCGTCCCGCCCATGAAGCGCACACGGGCAAGATGCTCGTGCCACACCCCTTTTGCAAGGCGTGCTGTCGCTGGCGAGAACGCCCGCGTTATTTTCTCACGACCTCCTTTTCACCAGAAACGTATGATCCTCGCGCACCCCTGTCACGAACCGATTGCCCAAATTTACTCGATTCCCCTTGCCGATCACGTTCTCGTTTCGTACCATTGCAACGATTTTTATGCGGGGAAGGTCGATTACCGAGATGACGCGGATGGCGTCTCGGCGGTCGCGGAAACACGTCCGGCCTATGCCGGAGAAGAGAAATGAAAAAGGGGAAAGTTATGATCTGCAATCGCAATGTTTGGCTGGCGGTAATCGCGGCGGCTTTCGTTTGTCACGGCGGGCAGGAGAATCTGGTGCGCAACCCCGGCTTCGAGCAGACGGAGCCTTCCGGGGCCACTGTCGCTTGGCCCGAACGCAAACCGGTGTATCGCTTTGCGGATGGCGCAGGACGGGAGGGCTCGCGGGGACTGGTCTTTGAGAACAGCGATCCCAAGTTCTACTCGTTTCCGTCGCAGGCGCTCGACCTGCAGCGCGGGTGTTGCTACGCCTATGAAGTATGGGTCCGGACCGAAAACCTTGTGGGCGAGGAGTCGGGGGCGGCGGTCTGCATGGAGTGGTATGACGGCAGTAAATATCTGGGCGGGGCGTATGCCGAAGGGGTGCGTGGAACCAGCGAGGGCTGGCAGCGCGTACACGGTTTCACGCGCGCTATCCCGACGAATGCCACGCGCGTCAGCATCTCCCCCTATGTGCGCCGCGGCATGACCGGCAAGGCGTGGTTCGATGATCTCAAGGTGACGCGCTACGTGCCGCCGCTGGTTCGCGCCGTGAGCGTTTCCACTTATCGCCATGTCGCGGCGGAGGGCCCCGTGTCATTTCATGCGGCGCTCACGTTGGACGAGTCCGGCGTGGTGCCTTCGGAAGTGAAGGGACTTTTCAGCATCGAAACGAGTGATGGTCAGACGGTGAAACGCTTGGAACCGGCGACGCTGACCGAACGCCATGCCGCATGCACGTTGGACGCGCGGACGCTACCGGTCGGCACCTACACAGTGCGCTTTACTTTGAATATGCGTGACGGGACATCTCGCGGTAGCGCGCAGACCCATTTCTTGCGCGTTGATCGTCTGCCGGAGCGGCGTGTGTTCATCGACCCGCACCGGCGGCTGATCGTGGACGGACAACCGTTCTTCCCGCTCGGCATGTATTGGGGCGGCGTCAAAGAGAAGGAGTTGGGAATTTACGCCAAAGGGCCTTTCAACTGCCTGATGCCGTACGGCAGTCCGACGACGAATCAGATGGATGCTTGCCATGCGCGCGGCCTCAAGGTGATCTACTCGATCAAAGATTACTACTCCGGCACACGCTGGGCACCTGCCCACATGAAGACCGAAGCGGATGAGGTGGCCGAAATCCAGCGGCGCGTGGCGCTGCACGGGAAACATCCGGCCCTGTTGGCTTGGTACATCAACGATGAACTACCACTCGCGATGGTGGATCGGCTGGCCGCGCGCCAGCGGTTGATGGAGAAGCTTGATCCTGATCATCCCACATGGGTGGTTCTGTATCAGCATGACCAAGTGGACGCCTACCTGCCGACCTTCGATGTGATCGGAACCGATCCCTATCCGTTGCCCGCCAAGCCGGTCGGTACGGCGTTGCTGTGGACGCGCAACACGCGTGATCTTTCTTTCGGCACGCGGGCCATGTGGCAAGTGCCTCAGGTCTTCGATTGGGGCGCATACCGCAAAGGCGAAGCCCGCGAGAAAACACGCGCGCCGACGCTGGCGGAGATGCGCGCTATGGCGTGGCAGTGCGTGGCTGCCGGTGCGAACGGATTGGTTTTCTACTCCTTCTTTGACCTGTTCAAGATGCATGACCGCGATCCATTCGAGCGGCGTTGGGCTGATGTCTGCGCGATGGGCGAGGAACTCAAGCGTTACATTCCGGTCATGCTCTCGATCGAGCCGCTGCCGCAATTGACTTGCAAGGCACCGGCGTCCGTGGAAACGCGCGCGTGGCGTGTGGGGTCACATCTCTACCTGCTGGCAGTGAACGGTGACACGGCGGCGGCTGATGCCGAGGTTTCGATCGCGGGCGGCTTCTCAGAGCTTCACGCTGAATTCGGTCAGGTGCCCAAGGTTTTGGACGGCGGTCGACTGGCCTTCTGCCTTGACCCGCTGGATCCGGTGATGGTGCGGGTGAAGCTAGGTAAGAGGTAATAGGGTCTAATTCCCTTACTGCTCCTGCGGCACGACGACGAAAACGGGTGTTCGGCCAACCTCGACGGACGCCGCGCCGACGAGTTCATTTCCCATCGCATCCCATAGGCGCCCCCCCTGCGGCAGAGCCGCGCGATCGAGCCGTGCGCGTCCCGGCACAAGTACGTCGTCCCATAGAACGCTCACCGAACGGTCGTCCCCACGGAACCGCGCCACGCGCATGCCCTCGGGCGGCGGGGCCAAGGGGGCGGGTTCAAGGCCATCAATGAAATAGGCGGTCACGGCGGTGGCGGCGGCCACCGGCGAGACGGCACGGTCGTAGTCGGCCAGATTCATCAGCCCGTGCCCGTCAAAACGGTCCGTGTTGTGCAGCGAATAGAGGAAAAGCTTGGCGATGCCGTTCGCGAACGTGTCCGCCCAGCAGCGCGCGCCAAAGGCAACCGCCTCCTCGAGATCCTCGGGCGGCGTGCGGCGGAAGGTGTAGAAGCTGGCCGTCATGCTCAGGTTGCCTTCCGTATTCCAGATTTCCGGCGCGGCGCGAGCGCCGAACGTCGCGCGCATGTTGGCGATGAGGGCGCCGCCGTCGGTATCGCCGTCGCCGGGGACGTTGCAGAAGTAATAGTGCATCGAGTTGATGTCCGGCCGCTCCGCGACCGGGGCGCTCTCCAGAAACGGTTTCACGTAGTCGGGACTCGACAGCTCGGTACACCAGCCGACGACCTTCGCGGACGGATTGCCCTTTCGGAGCGCCGCCGCGCCGGCGTTGAAGACGGGGCCGAACTCCGCCGCCGTGCCGCGGAAGAAATAGCCGGAGATGTAGGGTTCGTTCCACACCTCCCAGTGGTCGATGCGGCCGGCGTAATGCGCCGCCACCTGCTCGCACCAGGCCGCGAAGGCCGCGGCGTCGTAATGGTGCTTCCCCTGCGCGTCCACGGGATGCGCCCACTCTGGCGGCCCGTCCGGCAGCCCGAGAATCGCGATGCCCGCCGCCCGGACGGCGTCGACCGGTTCATCGAACCATCTCCACTCGCCCGGCTTCGGGTTGCCGCAGGACATTTTCGTGATGCCCGAACAGTCATGCAGCCGCTCCCAGCCCATGCCGATCGCCCGCGCATAGCGGATGAAATACGGCGAAAGGCGGAAATGCGTGCCGAAGCGGCTGCGCTCCCCCAGTCCACGTGGAGGCGGCAAACGGGCCAGCACACGCTCGCACCGCACGGCGGACGAGGCGTCCTGCGGCACAAGCTCCACGCGTAGAAGGCCGTTCGCATTCGGCTCAACGTCGAGGTGATGCGTCTTGCCGCCGGCCACAAGCTCCACGCGCCGCTCATGCACCAGGCGGTTCGGATACGCCGTCACCCGCAGGGTGGCATGCACCACGGTCCCCGTCGGGCTGTCGGCCGCATGCGCCGCCAGGCGCAGCGGAAGAGGCCGTCCCCACGGCACGATGGCCGGCTGGTCCGTCGGCGCGTCGAATGCCAGTTCAAGCTCGTGGGGCGCGGCGGGGGCGTACGGCGTCGCGCGCGACCCCAGTTCAAACTGGAGTCCGTCCACGCGCACGGCATGGCCGTTGTCGCAGGATATCGTAAGCGCCGCCTGCCGGACATCCTCGGGGACGGGCGGCGTCGTCACCTCCAACCGCACCCATCCGTCCTGTGCCGCCACGGGAAACGTTTTGCCGAAGCGCCATTTGTTCGAATTGAGCCGTCCGTCCCAGCCGCCCAGTCGGACATGTGCCGTACCTTCTTCGCATTTTGCCCAAAGCGAAAATGTATACGCTTGCCCGCTCGCCACATCCATCGGACGCGTGACGGTCTCGCCCGCCGTATAGGGACGTTTCGGGAACCACAGCGCCCGTCGGCCGAACTTGCCGCCCGCGATCCATTCCGGACGCGCGTCCTGCCATTCGCTCCACGCTTCGCCGGTGAAGACGGTGTTGATGAAGAAGTTGTCGTCCTTCGCCTCGCAGGAGCTTGATGGCACGAGGTTTCCGGCGACGGGTGGATTGTTGTTCTTCTCCACGGTCGCGTCGGGGTTGGCGTCAAATTCCTCAACCATCACGTCGTCCAGCAGAAAGTGTCCTATGCTGCCTGTGGAGACCATCACGCCAAATCCGCTCTGCACATCGGCCTTGGCGCAGAATGCGAACGCATGCCGCTGCCAGCCGTTCGTGGGGCGGAACGTGTTCCCCGCGCCATACATCGTCCAGGGGTAGCCGATTTTCCGCACGCACACGTTGATCTTGCCGGGATGATCTATGCCTTTCAGGAGAAAGCTCACGCGGTACCAGCGCTGCTGCCACATCGGCCAGGCGGGCGAGAAGATCTGCAGTTCGCCGCCGAAGTTGCCGGTCATGTCCACGTTCATCGCCCGCCCTCGACCGTCTGCACCTGTTTGGCTGCCGAACGCGCACGTCCGTCTGCCCCAGTTGCCCACGATCCAGCCCTCCGGGGCGCTCCGACCGTCCAACGGCATGTCGTCGAACGTCCAATGCGCCACAAGCCGACCCGCATTCGCCCCGGCTAGCGACACTATGCAGCCCCACACGGCCACGGAAAGAGCAAGCGACGTCTTCATCTGACGACGATCACCAGTCTGCCGTCGCCGCGCACAACGCGGCAATGAATGCGGCTTGTCCGATGCGAGGCCGTGACTGACCTGCACTTACCTTCCTGCGCTTCGTGTCGTGAATCGTCATTTTTTGAGTTCCTTTTCTTATCGCGCTTGTGTCGAGTCGCAAAACGCTGACAAAAAGGCATTGTCACACATTCCGAGGCGTTTGTCTAATGGACTTCCCCCCAAAAAAATCGGTTCGTGACAGGGATGTGTGAAGATCGTGCGTTTATGGTGAAAGGGGGAGTAGAAAGTCGGGCGCGGGTGTCCTCGCCCGCAACAACGTGTCTTGTAAAAGGGTGTGGCACGGGCATCTTGCCGTGTTCCATGGTTTCATTTTTTGACAGGATTTCCCGCTGCGCGGACGCGTAAACGACACGATCGACATGATTGACATGATTTGGAGGGCGAGTGTCCCCACGAGCCGCAGCCGCGCTGTGCGCGGATTTTTCACTTCTGCGTTCTGCGTTCGACGTTCTGCGTTCAAAAGAGACGGCGTTAAACGCCGCCCACTTGAGCGTTGAAAGTTGAGCGGACGGCGGCTCGTGGGGACACTCGCCCTCCAGTGCTGCGGTCTGGGCTCGCGAAGCACCGGGAGGGTCAAGCGTCTGCTTGACCGGCCGCGCTGTGCGCGGCGAAAGGAGCACGGACATTCCTGTCCGTGCCACGGGTTGGAAAACCCGTGCCCCTATTTTAATGCCAAGTTATAGGCAAGGAGTTTTCGACTTCAGAGTTTAGAGTTCGACGTTCAGCGTTCTGAGTTAAAAAACTCCTAACTCCTAAATCCTAAATCCTAACTCCGCGCGGCAGCGCGGCCGCGCGGTAGGCGGCTTCGCGTTCGAGGCAACCCGCGACGGCGGCGTGGATCGCGTCGAGGGTGTTTAGTTCATGCAGGCGTCCGCGCACGTAGGACGAGCCTTTGAGTCCGTGCAGGTAGCGGAAGAGGTGGCAACGGAAGGTTGTGGCCAGCGTTTCCTCCAACTGTGCGGCATCGACAGGCAGGCCAGAGCGCGCTTGGATGCGTTCGAACAACGCGATTTCGGCCGCGATATGCGCTTCGAACGTGTCGCGGATCACGGTGAGGTCGCGGCGCGGACGCGCGCCGGCAAAGGCGGGCGCCGGAGGTTCTGCGCCGGAAGCAAACGCCGCCAGCGTGTCTTCAAAGATCCAGGGATTGCCGAGTGCGGCGCGGGCGATCATGATGGCGTCCACGCCGGTTTCGTGAAACATGCGCCACGCATCGTACGGGGAGGCCACGCCGCCATTGCCGATGACTGGGAGTGTCGCGCGTCGTTTCACTTCGGCCAGCAGGTCGAGATGCACGGGACCGCCGTGGCCCTGCGAGGTGAAGCGTCCATGTAGCGTGAGGGCGTCGGCACCAGCTTGTTCGGCGGCGTCGAGAGTTTCAAAGATGGCTACACGGTCAGGGGACGGCCCAAGACGCGTCTTGAGGGTCAGCGGCAAACGGATGGCGCGTCGCATCGCGGAGAGAATGGCATGGATGCGGCGGGGGTCATGGATCAGGGCGGCGCCGGCACCGTTCGCGGTGATTTTGTGAACCGGACAGCCAGCGTTGAGGTCGATGCCGACAAAGCGTCCGCTCTGCTCGACACGGACGGCGGCCTCTGCCAACGACGCAGGGTCGGAACCATAGAGATGGGCGATGACCGGTCCTTCGTCGTCAAAGGTTTCCAGCAGATGCCAGGTCTTGTCAGAGGTGTGTAGCAGGCCAAGATCACTCGTCATTTCGGTATACGTCAGCGCGGCACCGTGCTGATGACAGAGGCGGCGCATCGGAGCGTTGGTATAACCGGCCATCGGTGCCAAGAAGAGTAGGGGGGACTGGCGGGATGGAAGGTCGAAACATGCATGCAGAGTCTTGCCCATAACACGTGAAGCATAGCGGAATTCTCCAGAATGCCACACCACAAAAAGCGAATCATGGCGGAAGTAAATCCTAAATCCCCCAATCCTAAATCCTCCTTGTCTTGGGCGCTGTGTTATGTCAATGTTTCACCGATGCGGTTAACTCGTCTAGGCAGACTTCAGCCATACAGGAATATGAAACGGCTACGGCGCATTGTCGCGGTTGCCTTGGGCTGTGCCTTTACCTATATGCGCGCCCGGGTGCGACTGTACCGCGAGATGAAAAAAACCGGCGTTTCGGTTGATACCGCCGTCTGTCTCGGCTCTGCTTTACGTACGGCATGCGAGCGTCTGGGCCCCACCTTTATCAAGTTCGGTCAAGTGCTCAGCACGCGGCGCGACCTGTTGCCGGATGGTGTCGCTGACGAGTTGGCGCGGCTGCAAGACGGTGTCGAGGCCATGCCGCTGGCCGACGCTATTGCGGTGGTGGAGAGCGAGTACAGGCAGCCGCTCAACACGATTTTCTCTTATTTTTCGGAAACTCCCCTGGGCGCGGCATCGCTTTCTCAAGTACATGCGGCGCGCCTGGCCGCTACCGGCGAAGCGGTGGTCGTGAAGATCCAGCGTCCCGGTATTCAGGCGCTGGTCGATACCGACATTGATTTGCTGAGCCGCTTCATTCCCTTGCTCGAACGACACGTCGTAGAACTGCGCCACCTGAACCTCCATAGCATCGTGGAAGAGTTCTACAAGACGATCCGCATGGAGATGGATTTCAAGCGTGAAATGCACAACACGCAGAAATTCCATAAGATTTTCGCCGACGATCCAACCGTCAAAATACCTCTGATCTACAAGGAACTCTGTACCGACAAAGTTCTGGTCATGGAAGAGCTGAAAGGTGTTAAGATCGATCAGGTCGATGAACTTGTTCGGCTGGGCTATGACCGCGACGCGCTCTCTAAGAGCTTGGTGGCGTTGTTGTCGAAACAGATTTTTACGCACGGCATTTACAACGGGGATGTTCACGCTGGCAATATTCTGGTGATGCCGGGGCCGACCATCGGCCTTTTCGACTTTGGCATGGTGCGCACCATCGACCCCGAAACGCAGAAGCTGATGATCGACTTGTTCGTGGCGGTGGTAACCAAAGACGCGATCCGCATGAGCCGGATCCTTGTGGCGTATACCGAGCCCGGTCATCAGCCGGACACGAAGCGTCTGGCCCGCGATTTGCATGAACTGCTGGTGTTCTATTACGACCTCTCCGCTGAAGACCTGAGCGTGGAGACTCTGCTGGAGACGATCATGGACCTGCTTGCCACGCATAAGCTGGTGATGCCCCAACAGTTGATCATGCTCTGCCGGGCGGCGGTGATGACCGAGAGCATCGTGCGTACGTTATCTCCGCGCATCTACTTTGTGATTGAGCTTTCGCCCTTTATCAAGGAGGCTATCAAGAACCGCTTTTCGTTGAGTAACGTACGTGATGAACTGGGGCGGCTGGCGGCTGACGGAACACGCGCGATCAGGGCATTGCCCGGTGCGCTGGGAACATTCCTGACGAATATGAACGACGGTGTCCTGCGGATCGAATCGCAACATCGCGATATGGAGCGGTACACGCATCAACTCCGCCGCATGACGACGTGCCTTGCGTTGAGCGTGATCAGCGTTTCGCTGTTTCTGGGGTCGGTCGTGCTTGTGGTGTTTGCCAAGGACGGTGCGCCCGGCTTGGCGATGGCCGCTCGCATCGGACTCATCGCGGCTGCGATTCTGATCTGTGCGACATTACTCAAAATGTTCCGACAGCGCTAACGCGGGCGATGTCGCACCCCTCGCACAAAGGCACTGGAGAAGTTCAGATTGCGGGTTTCGCCCGCATTAGGGAGTTGAGGATTGGTATGAAAGCACTTGTTCTTGGAATCATGGCATTTTGTGTGGTCGCCTCCGGTTGGAGCGGATCGGTTCCGTCACCTGCGGTGTGCGTGAGGGCATGTCCTGATGGGGCGCAGTCGGCGCCGCGCCAGTGGAACGGCATAGCACCCCAAGTGAAGGCGTGGGAGCTCGGAAAGCGACAAGAGACGCTCGCATGGTTCGAGGAGAACCAGTTCGGCAAGACACCGGTCGGCCGCTTGCCGGATGAGGTGATTGGCGAAACCTACGTTGCCTTCACCAATGCGGGCATCCGTATTGAGATCCACTGCAGTCTGCCGACCGGCGCTGATGCCGCGCATCCCGTACCGGTTTTTCTCTTCGGCGATCATCGGGGCGGTAATGTACCGCCGGATTTCGCGCCGGAGGAATACGCTGGTGTTCCGACAAACTCGATCACGGCTCGCGGCTATGCCTATGTGCGGTGGAACTTCAACGCTGTCTGCCCGAACGTGGATGCGAAACATTCATTCGAACGGTGGCCGCTCGGCATTATCTCCTATGTCGCGACAGGCGACAGGAATGCGACGAACGTCGTTCGTCAGGCGAACTCTTGGGGAACGATTGGCGCATGGGCGTGGGGTAACTCGCGGGTGATGGACTGGATCGAGACCCGTCCCGAACTCGACGCGACGCGTGTCGCCGTGCTCGGGCATAGCCGTGGCGGGAAGACCGCGCTTTGGACGGGCGCACAGGATGAGCGTTTTGCGATGACGATCTCTAACGGTTCCGGCTGCGGCGGTGCGCGGCTCGGACGGGCGAAAGATCCGAAGGCAGAGACCATCCGGCAGATCCTCAAGAACTTCCCGAATTGGTTCTGCCCCGCCTTTGTCGCGTGGATTGACCGGGATGCTGAGTTGCCGCATGACGCGGATGACCTCATCCGCCTGATCGCCCCGCGACTCGTCTATGTGGCGAGCGGGAGCGAGGACGCCTGGGCGGGTCCGGCGGCGGAGAAGGCGGCCTGGGATGCGGCCCATGACATTTATCGCGCGTATAAACTTGAAGAACGTATGGGGTACCACTGCCACGACGGGCCTCACAAACTCCGTGCCGACGACTGGGAGAGGTTCATGGATTTTGCGGACCGTCATCTTAAAGCACCGTCCACGGCGGACTCGGATGCGATCGAGCGTCGCATCGCGGCGGCATGCGTCGACGGTTCGCGTGCAGTGACGTTGGCGAAGAATGCGGCATCGGTGGACGGCGTTTGGCACCTGACGCGGGCAATCCTCGTGCCGGACGACTTCACGCTTGTCTTTGATGGCTGCCGCGTGGAGCTTGTGGACGGGACGCAGGACAATCTTGTGCGCAACGCCGGTGCCGTAGAGGGGCAGTGTGTGCCGAACCGCGGCATTCGTATTCTCGGCAAGAATGGAGCGGTTCTGAGCGGTGGCAAACGCAACCACTATTTGCCCCGGCGCTCGGGCGATCCGAACGGCTGGCGGTCGGTCGGCATTCTCCTTTGTGACGTGAGCGACTACGAGGTCGGCGGGTTTGCGATGGAGGAAACCCAATGCTGGGCGATTTCCCAAGAACGTTGTTGCCGTGGTCACATACACGATATCGTCTTCGGTTCGACGGACATCATGTTCAATCAGGACGGCGTTGACGTGCGCAAGGGGTGCCACGATCTTGTGATCGAGAACATCTCCGGTATGACAGGTGACGATGTTGTTGCGTTGACGGCCTATCGTGATCCTCCCGACTCTCCCGCGCGCTTCGGTATGCAGATCGGCGGCAATGCGACGCTGGGCGAAGCGGATGACATCTACAACATCACGATTCGCAATATCCGAGCCCGTTCGTCGGGAGGGCATGGCGTCATCCGTCTGCTGACGTGTGATGGAATCAAGATGCACCACATTACGGTTGAGGATGTCGTTGATACGGCGACGGGGGATGAGAAGCGCCCGCAGGCGACAATCCGCATCGGAGACAAGAGTTACCACAGGACAAAACGGTGCGAGTTGGGTGAGATGCATCATATAAACGTCCGAGGCGTAAAAGCTTCGGGGAAAGTCGCGGTGTGGATCAGGGGGCCGCCGAGTGACTCCTCGGTCGTTTCTATCACCGAGGTGCCGGGCGGTAAAAAATATGAGATTTCTGCGCCGATGGAAAATGTCCAGCTTGACCAATAATGTGTCGGGTTAGGGATTGACTGCCGCTCCCTTCTCTCGGCATAATGTGTATCAACTGTGGAAGTTGAGAGTTGCCGGTAGATTCCATAAGATGCCAGTGAATGAGAGGGACGTCATGAACTATAAAACGTTGTTCCTGTGTGTGTGTGTCGCCGCATCTGTCGTGCAGGCCCAAACCGTGTTGACCTACAACGGCGCCAACGATGGAGACTGGTTCGCGGCGAACGTCTGGCTTGATGCCGCCAGCCAACCTGCGAGTTGGCAAGATGGTGCGGTGGCAGTGATTACGAACCGGAATGTCAACCTGACCGCGAATAAGGAGTTTCCCCAAAAAATCTGGTCATTCCAGAAAGACCAGTCCGAGCGGGTTTGATTCGG
>Ga0208824_1003113_pt1 | contig 11808 bp, 10 predicted proteins | sample AD_JPNTR3_MetaG_FD_184447 | JGI IMG/M metagenome (GOLD analysis project Ga0208824, IMG submission 184447) | Active sludge microbial communities of municipal wastewater-treating anaerobic digesters from Japan - AD_JPNTR3_MetaG (SPAdes) (version 2) | ecosystem: Engineered > Bioreactor > Anaerobic...
GCTCGACCACTTCCGCCTCTTCGCCTCAAGCCTGCTGAACCGTCTCCCTCCCATGGCTGTCCCTCCTCGGGTCTCACCATGGCAGTTTCATATGGGCTTGTGTAGATGCGGTTTATTGGGCGCTTACGTTTCTTTAAATCGAGGCGTGGGCGAAATCGGACCGCGGGAAGGCTGGTCGCAATCCCTTCGTAAATCAGGTCAGTTTCTTTACAACATTAACGTTAATATATTCATACATATACAATATGCCATGTCGCAATCCCTTCGTAAATCAGGTCAGTTTCTTTACTACTTCGGCGGTAGTGCTCGGAAAAGCGATCCTGGAGTCGCAATCCCTTCGTAAATCAGGTCAGTTTCTTTGCTGGAGGCACTGGCACAAGAAAACGGTGGATTGGAGGCCGGTCGCAATCCCTTCGTAAATCAGGTCAGTTTCTTTACAGCACAAGGAGAAATGATATGAAGGCATGGGATGTGAGTCGCAATCCCTTCGTAAATCAGGTCAGTTTCTTTGTGTGCATATATAGGGGCAGACGATGAAACAAGCTCTCAGTCGCAATCCCTTCGTAAATCAGGTCAGTTTCTTTTCAGAAAGCCCACGAAGAAGGAAATCGAGGCGTGGGCGAAATGTCGCAATCCCTTCGTAAATCAGGTCAGTTTCTTTGCAATTGATACCGGCAATCGGCCAGGTGGTTGTGGGTCGCAATCCCTTCGTAAATCAGGTCAGTTTCTTTGTTTTACTGATCCTTGACAACTAAATAGGTGAACGGAATGTCGCAATCCCTTCGTAAATCAGGTCAGTTTCTTTGTCAGTGGCTAGTCAGTACGCTGTCAGTGGATGGGAGATAGCAGTCGCAATCCCTTCGTAAATCAGGTCAGTTTCTTTTTTTGGCTACAGCGGCGAATGGGATGAGGAAATCAGTCGCAATCCCTTCGTAAATCAGGTCAGTTTCTTTAATATCAGGATCACCAGCGAATGGGCAGACCGTAATCCGTCGCAATCCCTTCGTAAATCAGGTCAGTTTCTTTAAATTGAAGGAGGATACAATGAAGAGGATAGCTTATTGGTCGCAATCCCTTCGTAAATCAGGTCAGTTTCTTTCCGATCACCGGGCAGCAGATAGAGGACCGGGCTATCGTCGCAATCCCTTCGTAAATCAGGTCAGTTTCTTTGCAACATCGCAAGGGGCCAAAAGGGTTGTAGTTCAGGGTCGCAATCCCTTCGTAAATCAGGTCAGTTTCTTTTAACTATAATAATTCAAAGTAAACAAAAAAAGTTAATGTCGCAATCCCTTCGTAAATCAGGTCAGTTTCTTTAACATCAGATGTTACAATAATGGATGAAGTTGACCCTGGTCGCAATCCCTTCGTAAATCAGGTCAGTTTCTTTTTCGGCGGATCGCCCGAGATGGCACTAGCTGAATATGTCGCAATCCCTTCGTAAATCAGGTCAGTTTCTTTAGCGCCACCCAAAAGGCAAAGAATAATAAATGGATACCTTCCCATTTCCGCATACCTTCTGAGCTTTTTTGTAAATCACCATATAAATCCAAGAGCCTTCTTCTCTGAATTGTCATGTAAGCTCATGATCTTCAAGAGATATTTGATATTCCGCACACCTCTTTTTTGCTGCAGATAACTTTATACATATTATCATGGAGATAGAATAAAATGGGAATTCCCTGTCAGGTCTGCGGAGCACTTTTTGAAACCCGAACATCAGTTGTCTCCCCAATCAGTACACATGATACTCCTCGTCAGGATCAATAAAAATACCCTTGCCGATGATATCTGGGATATAAGCCGCACATTTCTCGCAGAGCAGGAAATATTTCACGCCGTCGACCTCCGGATCAATGACTGCTTCGATCCTGTTCTTCATCTCGCGCAGTGTCCCGGCTCTGACGTCGAGTTCGAAGATTGATTTTTGCACCCGAACGCCGTAATCTTCCGAGATCTTCGCCACCTGCCGCAGGCGATCAGGGCCGGATATGTCGTAAGCAACAATTATTTTCATGCCTACACAACCATGTAATCGAGCTGGGTGAGCTTCATGCCTTTGCCGGAGATCAGAACCTTCCGAAGGCACCTGCTGCAGATTCTGTATATTCTTACCGAGTCGGTCTTCATGTCGATTTGCGCTGCACAGTAAGCTCGGATGCGCTTTATGGCAGGTTCGTCGAGGTCGCATTCAAAGACGGATTTCTGGGTGTTAAGCCCGAACTCCTTGAGGAATCTGTGCAGCGCCGCCCTTGTGGCATCATTGGAAATGTCATAGGTGATGAGGGTGATCACGGTCCCGCCTCCGATTTACTTCAGCAGCATGGGCTGGTACATGTCAGCCTCGCCCTCGATGACTTTCCTGAAATGACCTGCCTGGTAGACAAGGGCATCGGCATAGGTGAGTTTTCTGTCAGCAGGTGGATAGAAGAATTCCGTAGTGAGCTTTTTCTCAAAGGCATCAATCACCCGGGAGAAGGCGGACGGTGTGAGCCTGACAGGATATTTCGCGGTCAAGACTTCCTGTGCAGGCGTTTCCGTCATCCTCTGCTCAGGGAGATCGATGACATCCGGAGCATTGCCGATATCAGACATGAGGCCTATAGGGTCTTTGAGGATGGATGCGATGTTCTCCTCCTTCGGCGCTTCCTGCACATCATCCTCGGGTTTCTCGACAATGAAGTCGTCTTTTTTCAGAATCTTCAAATTGAAGAGCGAGAGGGCGAGAGTGTCTGCGATAATCGGCCTGAACTCCTCCATGAGGTCAAGCACCAGGGAGTATCTGCCGTAGTCGATGGAGTGCAGGGAGCCTGGATAGGGATCAAGGCCTGTAATCCGAACCGCTGCATAGACACGGTTCATGAGGAATGTATAGAGGAGGGAGAGCACTGAATTGACCGGATCAGTGGGAGGCCTCCTGACACGGCGGGTGAATCCCCAGTCGTCAACGAATCCTTTCGGGAAGGCTTCGAAATAAAGGGCCGAGCCTTTACCTTCATAGCCTCGCACACTGTTGACAGACTCTGCCTTGTCGAGCATCTTCAGGATGTCCATGATCTCTCTGGCCTTGCTTCCGGCAACCGGTATGCCCTTTGTCCTCTTGATGCGCATGAGCACGGTGGCCATGTTCGACAGCTTCCCTGAGACAAATGACTTTGCCGACTTCAAGCAGAAGTTTTCGTCATCGATGAGCCGCCACTGGCGCTTGCGCAGATAAACATTGCGTGGCTCCTGCGATGCCAGCCTCCCCAGATACCGGCCGTTGAAGGTGAGAAACACCACGTCGATGTTGTGCCGCAGAATCTGTGCCAATGCCCTGTGGGTGATCTCTACATTACCATAGACAAGTATCTGGCTGAGTTTGTAGGTGAAGAGTGTGTGATAGGTGTCGTCGCCCTTTTTCACGAGGAGGTGCCTCCCCTCCTTGACAATCCTCGCTCCCTGGGTTCTGATATAGACGATCATGTACATCTCCTTCGCCGCAGCTCCTTTTCCTCCCTCCGGGGCAGGAAAAAAGAAAAATCCCCACCCGTTCCACTGAAGGGAAAGGGAGAAGAGGATTGCGGCATGGTCATTGAATTTATTGAGAAGCAATTCATGCTGTGACCATACCGTTGTCCTCGCAGGCCTTGCAAACACCGCAACGTTGCCGTCAGGCAATCAGGGCATAGGCAGGAAAATTCTTGACTTCCATCCAATGTTCACGTCACGTACATGCATTATTCGAATGTCAAAGAGCAATCAATAAAGATTGAGAATTCAGCCCACTGTATGGAGGTTCTTACCTTGCCTACATGATCGATTCTCTAATATTACCTGCTCAATTATTTTTCATGTAAATACTACCGTGTTGTATCCTCGTTCAACCAGGGGAATTGGAGGGCGGCGGCTCGTGAGGTAAAGTCTTCGATGCTGTCTGCGATGAGTTCAATTATCGACTGTCTCAGGTTCTTGTAGCTTCTCTTCGTCACAGGATCCAACCCATGAGCCAGAATAGATTGATTTCTCTGACGGAGCTGGCCTTGAAGATGCTCATTCCCTGCATACCGGTGGCCAAGAGTGTGGCCCAGGCTTTCAAGGATACGATAATCCCAGTCAAGCCCTGTCTTGATCTTGCCGTCACGTTTATCTCTCAGTCGTTCCAGGTCCTCATGTAGGTGAATGGAGACCTTTGCTATGTCTACATCATCAGTCATGATTTCAAAGTCTCGTTCAAGGACATATTGAGCTAACAGTTCTGTTACGCGATACAGTCTTGCCAGGGCATCATCATAACGGCCTTCTATTGCACGGCGTTCAGCGTTGTTGAAGATATCGATGATCAACAGTTCTTTTGGAACTTTCTTCTTGTCCTGGGCGAGTTCTTCCAGGGCTTTGAGTGCCTCAGCCCTCGGATGGAAGCAATCCAAGGCAGGCAACTCTTTATCCAATTTTTTCAGTCCTTCCAGTGCACCTTTATGGTTGAAAAGGTCCCAGAGGTGGTAAGCTGAGACGATAAGTCTCAATTTTTGTCCTATTTGTTGATCATACTCGTCAAGCAGCTTGAGATTGGATCCGGACAACAGTTGCTCGGCAGTATCGAAGCGCAATTTTCTGATAAATTCTTCAGCGATTCTAAGATCATGTGCCGCGAAAATCTGTGTTGGTATGATGGTGCGGAACTGCTCGGTGCCGTCAATCACTATCCCGTCTTTTCTTTTTCCGGTTATGTAGCTGATGGAGCCGCACTGGTTGTGTATGGCGGAGAGAACGGCACCACTGCTCATTGCTTTGGTGCCGCTGGTGAAGTCGATCTGGATTTCGTCATTAGAAAAACCTCTTTTGCTGAGCTCTTGAAAGATACCGTTCATTTCATGGAATATAGCCTGAAAATCATCGACATCCTTCAGCATGGCTATTTGGTATGCATCGGAAGAGAGCGATAGCTCACGGGCTATGATCTTGGCGTTTTCCTCACTGCCGGAGCTGGCTGCTAGGAAGAGATAATCAGGCCGATAGTGTGAGATAGCCTTTTTGAGTGGCTTGAATATCTGCACATCCGGCCGGGCGCCTGTCCCTACGGTGACTATGAGTGCACATTTCTTCATTTTTTCCTCCTCCCGAGAGTGTGTCTGCGTCACCTCGTTGATACACTCCCCAATTTCCTCATACATATGAGGGTCGGGTTGAAAAATGACCGATTGCGGAGATTGTCGTGCGGACCATACCTCTCCTCACATGAATGGTTCGATTTTTACGATCACAAAGGAGTTGCCTTTCTGAACAACTGTGATCTTTGCCTTTACATTCTTGCGCCTATTGATCAATCGGTTATGCATTGAATCCGGTATGAGTTCCTTGCCTTTACCAAAGGCCCTTCGATTTTCCACTCGCGCAACCACGGTTGCATCCTGTGCCCTCCATTCAAGCGTAGCGTTTTCCCAGACATCCTCTACAACCGGTTCAGGCTCTTTTCTCTGGACGGCGTTAGTTGTGTGGTCTTCCCGTTGCGAAAATCTCATCCAACCCATGGGTGCCCATTGATTATTCTCCCCTAGCCAGACACGCCTGGTTTTTGGAGCAGGGTCATTGCCTCTGTTATGGCCGAAGATATTTCTGATTTCCGTCCTGATGCCGGGGGAGAACACTTCATCAACGGTAGTAGATAGCATGCCGGAGCCGAAACCGATCCTGAGAAAAGAGCCTTGTTGTTTTTCATACCAAGTATAAAGGCTCTGCGCTGCATCTCTTGCATCCGGACTTTTGGGTTTGGTATATTCTGAAAAATGTTTCTTCTCATGATCAAAGATGCTTTTATTCATATGCCTGACATGACGCAGGAGATCATTGAGATCTTTTATGCACCGATCTTCTGTCTTGAAATGGTTGAATAGCTGCATATCCATAATCAGTTCGGTCATGAACCGTCCGGCCACGACAGCCTCTACCCAAACCTCAAGAGGCCGATCAGGTCTTTCCTGTTTGCTCCAATACACCTCGCCCGAAGCATTCTTCGAGAGAAATTGCAGTTTGATCAGCCTGGATTCGATCTGGCCGATGGGGTATGCATCTCGTACAGTCAGGCATCGCAAGATGTCCCGGTTTGGGCCGTCTTTTTGATCTGTGCCAGGAATCCTGAAGTTTTGCAGAATATCCCTTTGGAGAATCTTGTATGAAAATTGTTTCTTTTCCTTTCCTCTTTTCCCCGATGAAAGTTGCCGCAGATTATCTTCTACCCACGACTCCTTTTCTCCTCTCAAGCCGGGATCGCCGGATAAAATACCATGCAGGAGACTTGTCCGCAGGGTACCTTTTATGGATGTTCCGGGGATGAAGACCTGACCATGGGCATCACGAACAAAGGGTCGGAAATCCCTCATTCTGTCTTCACCACCTCGTATTGAGCGCAATGCGATGTCTCGGATATTCTTGTCCAAGTCCCTGACGTCTTTCCCTTTCAGGTATTCGGCAATGGAACGGAATCCCGAGCTGACCGAATCAACAAAATCATCTATTAGATTATGGTCCTGAAGAAATTCGCAGAACTTATCCTCGTCAATGACGTAGGTTTTGCCTTTATGTAATATGAAGTCTGTAGTGCGAAGACTGCCCTCTCGCGAACCTATGTGAATTGGCGAGGCAACTTTAAGGATCAAAGGTATTTTATATTTCAAATCCTTTTTTCCCAATATCTCGTTCATGCATCCTCCCATGGAAAAAGAAACGCAAGCCCGGAGCGATAGACTCTATGAAAAAGTCCGAGTGCTTGAGCATCATCGGGTGTAACATCCACCAGCATGCCCCTGACCGGTTGATGTACCACGCTGCCCTCGCTGAACATGCGCAATCTTTTGCGCTTGAATGTTGTGGTGTTTCTGCCGCTCACTATGTAACCCCGGTTTTCAAAAAAATTCCATGCAGCAAAGATATCTCTTATATGAGGTTTTTCCTTGGAATTGGGGTAATAGCTTGACAAGAGCATGTATCTCTTTTGGTTTTTCTCTTTTTTGAACCATGATGCCGGTGGAGTCTCAAAACCCGAAAATTCAAATGTGCCGAACCCATAGGTGCGCTCCCCACCAAGACCTAAGTCGCCAAGCATTCTAAATGCACTCTCCAGGACACTCTTCCAGGCATTATCGCGTATATGGACAAGTCCGAACAGTCCGGCACCTTTTTTGAAATGGATCACCCCACAACGCCAGAAGCTGCTATTGCTGCTCTGCCTGTCTAAGGCAACCCGAGGTCTCAGCTCCTCCTCGTATGCTGTTTTTATTAATGATTCGCTACGAGTCTTGATCTGACTTATGCCATCAAAGCTGAGACGGGCTTCCCCAAGCCATGCATGAGTATCTTCCGGGCAAAGATATTGTATCTTTTTAATCTCCTTTCCAAGAGTCTGCATAGTCTCGTTATCCACAGGCGGTTTGCATAACGGCCTGGGTAAAGCATATTGGACAGCACCATCTCCACCGCGTTGGTAAAGGAAGAGGGAGCTCAGGATAAAGCCCGGGTTATCACCTCGTAGAATCTCCACCGTTTCATCGGCTTTGCCGAGCACGCACAATGCATTGATCAGCGCTGAGGTGAGTGTGTCAGAAGTAAGCGTGACATGTGAATTCTCCATGCCGATACCACTTGCGCCAAAGTGCACCGGCCCTGTGAAGGTAAGCCTGTAGCTATACGTACTCATTTTCTATCCTTTAGTGCGCCTGAAAGAATTCCACCAACTCACTTATATTTTCCAGATTCGTTACTTCTTTTGTCTGGCCTCTCTCACCACGGTAATGTCCCAGCCTCTTGGCCTGAACATGTTTGAATTCGAACTTCACCTGACCGTATCCCCGTGAGCCATGTCCGCCCAGAGCGTCATCGTGTAGCAGATTGACAGCAAGCTTCAGATTTTCGAGATCGGCAGTTATAGTCGCGACATCCTCGACATCGTATACCATGGACAATCTGAATTTTGCCCCTCTCGGTACTCGCTCGAGGTTACGCGGATTTGCGGCCGATGTTATGCGATCGATACTGTTCTCGAATTTCCACTCGGTATACAAGAGTCCTGATGCAAGGTTTTCCAGATCGGCCGCATTATCAAGACATAAATCTCTCACCTTCAGTCGAGCAGGAAAGTTCCGGTTTTTCTCCCCAGGTCCAGTCGATCCAAACAACCGGCATACCGGGCAGTGCAATGCGCCGGGATAAGCGATATCTATTTCCTCAAAATTTTTTTTCTTACTTTTTCCCGCATCCCAGTCATTACATTCATGGCGGCTTGTGTTACTGCCACCGTCTCGATTTGGATATAGATCCGGATGGGCTTTTTCTAAAAGTGCCCTCAGTTTTCCTTTCAAAGAAGAACCAGGAATATAGGGTTCGTTTGACAAAGGATCTCTTACAACGGGTGAATCTAAGGCACCGATCTCCATATCATCTTTGGATGCTCCGATATGCAGACCGGTAATACACTCCAATATGCCTGATAATTCTATCTTGCCGATCAATTTGCGATTTTTCGTTGGGTCCATAAGTATTCACCTCCCTAATTGGATCCACCATAGTAGCGATGATACGCGATAATGCCTTCAATGAGCCGCAGGAGCTTTTCGAAATTCTCCCGAGACTCGGCCCCGGACTTGATGGCAGGATCAAGGACGTTCATGAGCGGTTTGATCTTATCTTCCCTGCCGGCGGCATAAGCAAGCTTGGGGCGCAGGAGGATGATTGAACCCTTGATTTGTTCAAAATCGCCCTTTTTCAAGCCGGCTTCAATCCGTCTCACGGCGTCAAGGAATCTGCGTATCTGGCTGACCTTTATACCCATTGAATCTTGTTTATTATTTTTTAGATATTTACCTTTTACCAGAAAGGATCCAACTTCGTCCGCTATCTTGACTATCCTGTCTATGCTTACTCTCTCAAGATTTGCCAATTCATGACTATATTGGTCGCAACACTTGGCCAATGGTTTTAAATTTTCACTCATTGTTTATCCTTCTCCTTTCTCATCATCATCAAAATCAGCAGGACCACCATCTCAAGGTGATGCCAATCGACGTTGGTTGAAAAAACGTAGTCCTTCAGGCTGCTCCATGACTTTTCAAAACCTTTACTGGGCCTGAAACGCCCAAATAGATATGCCAGATGCAGAAGAAGCCAAACAGCACCCTTTTTCTCTCTGTGTTCCCTGAATAAAAGCAGCATCCTATACAACATGCTCCTGCTGAGGGAACCCTCCGGGAGACCAAGATGGTTTTGCCCAATCGTAAAAAGGTCGGCGAGGGATCGTATGCGTTCTTGGAAAAGGGCGACGAGGTTCCATTTGAACACATGCTCGCGACTAAAGATCGTTATAGACTGTTTCGTGCCGCTCTTGGCAGCCTTTTCCGCGGTGTGGGCCTGATGCGCCAGATGATAGATAGGATCATGTGAATCTCCCAGGATTATGCCGCCCGAAACAGTGATATAAGGGTTTGCCGTTAATCTTCTCAAGGCGGCATTGATATCGAAAGAAGATTCCAATATGTCCAGCCAGTGACCGATTAGAAAGAGGTCGTCGCCTCCTGAATATACAATGGTCAGATAACGCTTTACATCCTTTCTGTCCCATAACAGAAAGGGCGTGGGATACCCCTCATCCATTCCAAGGATGCCGTTTATATGGTACTTGAAAAACAGGCTCATGTTCCGGGAAAGAGAGGCCATTCGGGAGAGCGTGCGCTCGTTTTCGGGCAATGATTGGGAGAAGATGGTTCCCAGATTGTCTACATCCATTTTTAGAACACCTATCCTGTTCATGCCGAACCCTTCCAACGCCATATCCTCAAGCTCTCTGCAATCCTCTGGAAAAAACACTCCCGCCATGAGGGGCCTGCTATGCGGATGCACATAGTTCGACAGGTCCCAATCATTCAAATGAAATACCGCTGAAGCATTTTTGCCCACATCGTCTTTGTATGACTCGCCAATGTGATAAAAGCAGTCATTGATGCAGATGTCATTCTTACCAGCTGGGCGATCGTTCATTCTATAGATCACCACACGGTTTTTCTTTCGTGCCGCCGCCTGAAGACTGCTTCCCAGGAGGTACTGCTCCCGGCAATATTGGCAAGAAAGGAGTTCGGATTTGTCATCCGATAGAGGGTTGAGCGGCTGGTCTTCTCTGCCGCAGATTTCGCAGTTTCTGGTAAGGCAGCTTTCTTCCGGCATGGCCGGTTCGTCCAGAAGGTCTTCCAAGTGGTGCTCCCATTTGCGCTGCTTCGAGCTTTCTATTTTCCTGCCGAGCTCTCTCCAAGGGCCGGATGCGTCAGAGAAGTTCTGCTTTAAGAACGGCACGAAATCGATGTGCATTTGAAGAGAAGCATTGAAGGACTTGAATAGATAATCGTTGATCCTGGAACGCACAAACGCGACGGTTTTCTGAGCCGTTTCGCTATTGGGAGCCAGGAGGTAAAAATGACCTCCGCCGGTAAAGATGATGTTGCACCGAGTTTGATCGAACCCTTCGAGCAACATATCCACCGTATGTTCAATCAAAAGCTCCAGATAGAAAGATCGTCCTTTGAGAGATTTGAGAGCACCTTTCGAGGATATCGTATAAATGAAGTTCTGGACTCCGGATATGTCGCCGCCAATCAAAAGCAGGGGTGCGGAGTTTGTATCACCGCTTGTTTCCCAGTTGGTGATTTCATCTTTCAGCACGTTTTCATTGAATTTTGATTGATACCTTGCAGCATAATAGTCATAGAGACAAGATGCTGTCGCGGCGGTTATTTTCAGGTGATCGAAAAGGGATATGTCGGGATGTTTACGATAAGAGGCTGCATCATCCCCACCATAAACCTTCAGGGTGATGGCAGGGATAAAAGATGTATATTTTTCTAGGAGATGGGCAATGGCTTCAACGTTATAATGACATGACTTCCGCTTCAGGATATCGAATTCGCGTGAAAATCCAGCCCAGAGTCGGCGATACGCGTCTTTGTCGTTAGCCCCCTCTTCTCCAAGAGGCTCGATCCATTCCCCAAGAACACCCAATGGATAATAACTCATAGAGGGGAAAAATGAGCCATCTTTAACCCTTACAGGATCACGAATCCGGGAAAAAACATTGGCAAGTTGAATCTTGCGATGCCATTCTTTCCCCTTGTCATTTTGAGGATCATATTTTTTTCTTTCCGCTGCCGAGCAATTATCGGCCTCATAAATGATGAGGCTGATATTGGATTCCCATGTTTCGGGCTCGTTGCCATGATGGTTGCGGGCTCCAGCAGAAATAATCCCTTCACCATAGTGATCTTTTAGCCATTCATATCCTATTTGTACATGCGTGCTACCATTGTCCTCTTCAAGTGCAGCACGCTGTTTGAACTTGCCGATATCATGGAGTAAGGCGCCAAGAACCATTTTGGTTTTCGATGGTATATCTTTCATCTTCATCGTATTCTCCCTGACTCAAACTGACTTCTAAACATAATCACCTCATCCATTAAATCTTCGCAACGTTGCCACCTCACAGGATAACCCGGATACGTTCACGCGGGATTCGGATGCCGTAGCGGGTGTCGGGTTTGTTGCCTTTCGATTCGATGACCAGCTCGTGAGATGAGCTCTGACCGAAGGTGGCAATGATGTCTCGCCTCAGCTTGCTCTTGTATGAGTTGAAATTCTGGGCGTTCAGGTTCATGATGCCTGTGTTGCTCATTGCGGCAAGTTCCCTGGTGCCGGCGATCGTGCGATAGATATTCATGATCTGATCGGTGCGGTCGAGTATGACGGTGATCGGCAGATAGCACTTCGAGCAGGACCGGCAGCCTGTGTCCAGGGTGCAGG
>Ga0208824_1003114_pt1 | contig 11805 bp, 6 predicted proteins | sample AD_JPNTR3_MetaG_FD_184447 | JGI IMG/M metagenome (GOLD analysis project Ga0208824, IMG submission 184447) | Active sludge microbial communities of municipal wastewater-treating anaerobic digesters from Japan - AD_JPNTR3_MetaG (SPAdes) (version 2) | ecosystem: Engineered > Bioreactor > Anaerobic >...
CGGGACAGCACGACGGGAAGTCTTCGCACCCGCTTCGCCCTCACCGTCTCTTGCAGATTACCGATATCCTTCTCGAGAACGTGGCGGTAGAGGAACAGCAGGGCGTTGAAGGCCTGATGCTGGGTGGAGGCGGAAACCCGTTTCTCCACGGCCAGGTGGGAAAGGTAAGCCACTACGTGGCCGCCGTCCAGGGTTTGGGGAGGGATTCCCTTGACGAAACGGTAAAAGTCCCGGACCCAGCTCAAATAGGTCTTCTCCGTGCTCAAGGCCCGGTGCTTCAAACGGAGGAGGCGGACGAGCTCTCGGCCCATTTCCTGCCATGCCTTGAGGTTGTCGCCATCCTCGGCCGGTCTGTCTTGTAAGAATTGCCTGCGGTAATAACGATAGAGGTCCAGGGCCTCCTTGGCCTGTTTTACCTGCCATTCCTCATGGTGCAGCTCCATCCCTTTGAGGAATTGCCGCACCTCGTCGTCAGTGAACGGATCGTCCGGGCCCTTCCCGATCGTATCCTGGAACCGGCGTACCCAATTTACGTAGTAAGGGATGCGCTTTTCCGGAACGGCCTTTTTTGCGACGAGAAACGATTTGAACGAGTCCATAGACTGTCCCTTGAACTTTGTCTTTGCCATATTCCATATAACATCTCTTTCCGAAACACAATCACTTCGATCATGACATGACATGACGCATCCCGGTTCCCCGAATAAATTATAACATTGCGTGATTATTGGTATTTATTGCATACGAGCGACCTTTATTTTTTCGTTGACAACCAGTATCTCGCTACGTATATGGTGACCTGGGGCGGTGGTGTGTAGAATATAGTGATTATTTAAGTTAGCCTGCTTCCTCAAGCGGTGGCAGCCAACTAAAGGGCGCTATGAACCTATCTGGCATTTCGGACAAATCGCTGCTAGGCAAAGTCCTTCGCTTTCCGCTTCGGCTTATTCCTGCTCAAACCGTACTGCCAATTATGCAAGGCAGGTTGAAAGGGAAGAAATGGATTGCGGGATCAAGCAATCATGGGTGTTGGTTGGGGAGTTATGAGTACGCCAAGCGTATTACTTTTGAGAAAACTGTTACCCAAGGAAGTGTCGTGTTTGACATAGGCGCGAATGTCGGTTTCTACACGCTTTTGGCATCAGTGCTTGTCGGGGCTAGGGGAAGGGTCTTCGCCTTCGAGCCCTTCCCAGCGAATGTGGTTTACCTGAAAGAGCATTTGCAGTTGAACAACATTGACAACGTGACAGTTGTCGAAGCCGCTGTTTCGGACAAATGCGGCACGGCCTTCTTTGACGAAGGCCCAAGTAGTTCAATGGGACACATCTCGGCAAATGGGAGACTTCGGGTTAGAACGGTCGCTATAGATGAACTCGTTGCCAGGAAAGAACTGCCAGTGCCCGACTACATAAAAATGGATATCGAAGGCGGAGAAGGGTTGGCTCTCTCAGGCGCAAAAGCAACACTCGCACAATTCCATCCAACTATCTTCTTGGCTACCCACGGAAGCAGTATTCATCAGGAATGTTGTCGTTTGCTTCAGTCGCTAGATTATGAACTACAGCCCATTGATGGAGTGGATTTACAGTCATCCAGTGAGATACTCGCTACCTACAACGCGGGCTAACAACGGGTTGCAGCCGACGTTGCTCCGCTGCGCTCCGCAACGCGGCTGAACCCAAGCCGTTAGTGCCAAACGGGGTATATGCAATGAACGTAGTAAAGGGTGTGATTATGTGCGCAACCAATTTTTTATACTTTGCTATTATCTGCTGTCTTGGATTGGCATCAGGGACGTTGTTAGCAGCAGAAACTATTGAGATTACGTCTGCTACATATGGAAAAAATTGCGGAGTGCGAACTGGAAATGTAACAGATTATGTCTCAGCAGTGTGCAATGGTAAGTCGCGCTGTGAATACTATATAGATCATAGAAGAATTGGGGACCCTGCATATGGGTGCCGCAAAGATTTCCAAGTGAAATGGAAATGCGGAAGCAAACAGTGGAGCAACACCGTCTCTGGTGAGGCATCTGGAAATTCAATTCGCCTCGGTTGTGAAGAATAGACGCGATGTAGTTAAAAAAGAGAAATAAGAGGCCATGAAAAGAGAAATAAGAGGCTAGGCTTGATTTATTCCGATAGCCCTAACAAAAGCATGCAGCCGACGCGCTCCGCGCTGCGGCTGAGCGGCAGATCGTTAGCCGCACAATTTGTCCGCTCCGTGAGGTACAATTAAAGCGGTATACGTACGAGTGAAAAAGGAATGCGAACAGAACACCGAGATATTCAGGAATGGATAAAGCAGAGCTATGGACAATAATATCAAGTCGCAGTGGAGATAGACGGGCAAAACTATCTTCCTGACAAGGAGCGACATTGGTATCAACCGGATGTTGTATTGCGCGATAGCAATGATCACCGATTTTCGCAGCGCGATTTGATATAAGAATTTTTGTCGCCAGCCACGGACACAAACGTAGATAGCCTAACAATAAAAGTAACTTACAGTTGAGCATCATTACCGTGATTTGAAAATTCCTTATATCGAGTGACGGTGTGCCAAGGATTTATCCGTTGTTATAATTCACAATTTCAGGCAACTCATCATCAATCGATTAACTTCCATGCCTCCGAACATCCTATAATTGCAATAAAATCTTGTTCATGCCTTTGAAAGGGCAACCGGTTCCGACTGTGGGTAATAGACCGGAACCTGAAAATAGGCCCCATAGTCGACGCCCGGGAAGGGGCCCAGGACCTCGAGCCGCCAGCGCAACCCCTTCATCTTCTCCCTTTCCTCGATCGGGATGGCCAACTCGACGGGAATGCGGAGCGTGCCGTCCCCCGGCCGGATCACGTCATGGATCGGGACCGTCTGCCGGGTCTTCCATTGGACGTCCACACCGCGGCCCGATGCCTTGGGCCAGAGGTTCTGAAGCTCCACGTCAAAGGGCCCTATCGGCAACTCCGGCAGACCGGACTTGATCCGGGGAAACTCGATCTCGATCTCCGCCTTGAAGGCGTCGCCCACGTAAGCGGGCAGCGTCTTGAGATGACAGATGGAAACCCCGAACTTCCTCTTTCGGAAATAGAGATAGGCCAGAATACCCCCATACCCAAGGACCATCGATGTTACAGCCGTGGTCAGAAGCAGGGTGCCGGTCTCACTCCCGGGATGGATCAACCCCCGCAATAAAAAGGGAGACAGGGGAATCAGGGGAACGGCGATGACCGCCGCCAGCAGATCGCGGGGCCGGATCGTGACCTTCCGCTTTTCCAGGGAGCGATAGAGGAGTCCCAGAACCAAGGCCATGCCGCCGCAGAACGACAGGGCGATCACCAGGGTTCGGGTCGGAATGATCAACGCGCCCAGGATGATGATCCATAAAAGCAGGACCGCAGACACGATCCAGAGATAACGCAGGGCGAACGGCTCTGCGATCGTATAGACAACCTGACGGTTGCGCCATTGCGGATCGGCCATCCACGGCTCCTTCTCCAGATCGACATTCTCCCGGGGACGATCGCGCAGGGAATGGACGGTCTCCCGGATGATCTTCACGCCCAAAAGGAAAAGAAGCAGCATCACCGCGCCCAGGAACGCGAAAATCGGCAGGAGCAAAAGAAGCTTCGGCTCGTCTTTCATCATAAAGATAATATAACCGCTCATGAGAAATGCAGCCGCCCCTAGAGCGGCAACAAGGGTTCCGGCGACAAGGGAAACGATTTGCCCGAGGAGACGGAACGATCGACGCCTTCCCGGAAGCCCGACAGCGGAATTGGCCATTGACCCCACCCTCCTTTTGAATTTTCTGAAAAAGCGACCCAGCCCCCTTGCCTACGGGAATGCCGCCCTGTCGTTTCGGACCTTTGTGGCGCCTCTGACCTTAAGACCTCTTTGGTCTTTGCCGCCATACCGTGCCCCGCTTTTTTACCAAAACCGGTATCGCAATTCCTGATTTCCGGGATACCCGACCTGTCCCCTTGGACTATGAGGTCTTGGCACTCATGTTTCTTGTCCGGTGCGGGGTAAGCGTCGAGGGAACCTTTTCCATCGTGATACCTCCGCCATATTAGTTTAACTCAACTTTGTTCTCCAATAAACACCGATTTTCGCGGACGGTTTAACCGTCATTTTGGTATAAGGTTTTGAAACTGTCATCATTGGAAATCAAGGTTGAGTTTCAGGCCGCCGAGCCAGGAGAGAGACTGCGGCAGACGTTGCCAGGGTACGCCCCTGAGGATGGGGTTGTGTGCCCAGCGGGGATAGGAAACCCGCAACTGTCAATGATCGGCCCTATAGATCCATGCTGTGATCGCCGCAATGGGGCCACTTCCTGATCGCCGCAATGGGGCCAAGTGCGGATCCCCCCCTTTGCCAATGTAAATGATGCCATTCACCGGGGAGGAGCTTTACGGGGAAAAGCCCTTATTTACTCGTTTTCCCCGGCGCCCAAAGTTTCCCCCCGCGGGGGGGTGTTTTTGGGAAAACAGACCGTTTGGGCCCAAAGATTTCCCCCCTTAAAAACGACACGAAAGCTCCGTATTATGAGCATATTACAAGTGCTATATTAGATCAAAACCGGGCTGACGCAAAGGTATGCCGGAGCTCCGGCATAGGTAAAGTATTTGAATTCATTGAGGAATCGGCGATGGGCAAAAAATTTTCCCACCGTTTTTCATCCCCTTCTCCCCGGAGGGGATGGGTCGCCCTCTTTGCGAACTGCAATCACTTCGATCCTGACATGACATGACGCATCCCGGTTCCCCGAATAAATTATAACATTGCGTGATTATTGGTATTTATTCCATAAGAGCGACCTTTATTTTCTCGTTGACAACCAGTATCCAGCTACCTATATGATGACCATGGCGGTGGTCTATAGAATGTAGGGATTATTTAAGTTCGCCCGCCTTGCTTTATCTAACACGGGTGAGTACAATTCACTCAGAATATTATCAAGGGTTTTGAAAGAGGTGTAACTATGGCGTCTACGGCAGCCATCATGACAGTGACAAAAATGCTGGAATCCTTGCCCGAATCGGTACAAGAGCAAGTGATCGAGCATCTGCGCGAGTATCTTGCAGACCTACAGGATGAACTAAAATGGGATAGCATGTTTGAGCGAAGCCAGTCTCAGTTGATGGCAGCAGCCCGTCGTGCGAAGCAAGAAATTGCCCAAGGGCGCGCGCAACCGATGGATTATGAGCAATTATGAAATCGGCCACCTTGCTATCTTTCTGGGCGGCATACGAGCTTCTCAACGAAGACGTCAAGCACAGCGCCAGGAAGGCCTATCGCCTGTGGGCACAGAATCCCTTTCATCCTTCCCTGCATTTCAAATGCATCAATCGCGAAGAGAGCGTCTGGTCTGTAAGAATTACGCGTGGATATCGCGCTTTGGGTATTCTCGAAGGTGACACAGTGACATGGTTTTGGATTGGTGGTCACGATGAATACGAAGGTTTCTTCTCGTGGTAGAGGTACGGCAGGCTAACCTCTCGCTCCAGCGGACGCGGCAGAGCCGCGCCGCTGAGCTAGAACGTTAGACCCCTCCACGGACATCCGGGTCGGGCACAAAGGAAGGGAGAAACGAAATCGAAGTGAACGACGGTGACAGCAACCTCGCACCCGGGGACGTGGTCTCGGGCTTGGAGTCCTCCGAGCTCGTCGAGATCCAGCGCGTCGCTCCCTTTGGCGGTAAAACCTTGGTCGAGGGAGTCGGGCTCCAGTCCCGCCGGATGGTGAAGCGTCCCCTCGCCGCTGATGAGCTGGCGGCTCTCGTCAAAGTTCGCGGTCAACAGCATACGTTCGATAGCGACGCCAGGCTCTTCCTTCTCGGAGCCGAGGCCGAGCGTATTCGGATCGCTCACCAGTTCGACCCGCTTTTCGCCGTCAACTCCAGCATCGTCGACCCGCTTCCTCACCAGGTGGAAGCGGTCTATCGCTACCTTCTCCCCCTGCCGCGAATCCGGTTTCTGCTCGCCGACGACACGGGGGCGGGCAAGACCATCATGACCGGGCTTCTGATCAAGGAGCTGCTCTTCCGGGGAGTGCTCCAGAAGGTCCTGATTATCACCCCGGGTGGCCTGACGAAGCAGTGGAAAGAAGAGGAGCTCCAGGAGAAGTTCGGTCTCCACGCGCGGCTGGTGAATCGCGCATCCTTCGAAGCCGAGCCGGGCCAGTTCTCCCGCTACGAAGAGGGCATCTTCGTCACGTCCATCGATTTCCTGGGGCGGAATGAGGGCTGTCTCAAGGCCGCGTCCGAGACGCAATGGGACCTCGTAGTGGTCGACGAGGCCCACAAGCTCTCCGCCTACGAGTACGGCACCAAGCTCGAGGAGAGCGAGCGGTACAAGGCGGTGAAGGCCATCGCCCGCAAGACTGACCACTTACTCTTCCTCACGGCGACCCCGCATCGAGGAAGAAAGGACACGTTTCGCCGGCTCCTTTTGCTTCTCGATGAGGATCTATTCCAGAAGGATGAACACGTCGCCGACCGGGTTCGCGAGCAGGCAGCGCCTTACGGAGCATCGGGCGAGCAGGACTTCGAGGACGAGCGCCCGATCAGCAAGGCGCGGAACCGCTTCTTTCTTCGTCGCCTGAAGGAAGAGATGGTCGACTGGGATGGGCAACCCCTCTTCAAGCCACGCCACACCAAGACCATCGGCTACGACCTCACGTCGGAGGAGAAGAGCCTCTATGACGCGGTGACGAGCTACGTCCGGTCGCAGCGCAAGGAGGCCAAGGCGAAGAGGAACCGGAACGTCGAGCTGACCCTCATGGTCATGCAGCGCCGCCTCGCCAGCAGCCTCTATGCGATCACTCGGACTCTAGAAAACCGGCTGCGCGCCCTCAACGAGGTCCTCTCCATTCTACGTGATCCGAGCCGGTCCGAGGCGGAGAAGAAGAGGCTGTTCCGGGGAACTCCCGATCCCAGCGATCCGCGCGACATTACGGAATACGAGGACCTGACCGAAGAGGAACGCGAGCGGATCGACCAGCGGATCTTCCGTCAGGTCCTGACGGATGACCCGGAGAAGGTCGAGGAGGAACGGGACGAGGTTGAACGGCTCTTCCGGCTGGCTGACAGCCTGAAGCACCACACGGAAGCGAAGTTCGCCGAACTCCTCGCTGTTCTCGATTCCTCCGACGTGATCCGGGCAGAGGACGAGAAACTCCTGATCTTCACCGAACACCGCGACACCCTGAACAGCCTCGCCACGCGGCTCGAAGAAAAGGGATACACGGTCGCCACGATCCATGGCGGCATGGATGTCGACTCCCGCAAGCAGGCCCAGCGACAGTTCAGGACGCGCGCCAAGATCATGGTCGCCACTGACGCGGCTGGCGAAGGCATCAACCTCCAGTTCTGCCGCTACCTCATCAACTGGGACATCCCGTGGAACCCGAACCGGCTCGAACAGCGGATGGGGCGCATCCACCGGTACGGTCAAGCCGACGACGTTTGGGTCTACAACCTCGTTGCCCAGAACACGCGGGAAGGATCGGTCCTCCAGAAGGTCCTCTCGAAGTTGGACGTCATGCGGGAGCAGATGGGGTCCGACCGGGTCTATGATGTGATCGACGAGTGGCTGGAGGACGTTCCCCTGGTCCGGTTGATCGAGAGCGCGATTGACAACGACGACGAGTCCGCAAGCGCCCGGGAAACCGACGCGGCCCTCACGACGGCATCCAACGAGAGGGCCGCGAGGCTCATGGCACTCCAGAAGAAGACCTCTCTCGCCTCACGGCTGGATTTGAGATCGGCGCGCGAGCTGCGAGACGCATCGGACGAGCGCCGGCTTCAGCCCCTTTTCATCCAGCGGTTCTTTGAGCGCGCTTGGACCGCTTGCGGAGGCACGGTCCGCAAGGACGATCACTTCCCGGTGTGGCACATCGGCTCGACGCCGACCGCCCTCCTGGAACTCGCCCGGGAGCGGAGGCAGCCTCTCTCCGACAACTACGACACCCCCTTCGTCTTCGATAAGCAGCTCGTCAGCGTCGCGAGCAAGGTGCGTGTCCCCGAACGGACGAAGCTCATGGGACCCGGTCATCCGCTCTTCGACACCCTGATCGAGTGGGCGATTCGGGAGGCGCGGCAGGCCTTCGCCAAGGGAGCGACCCTCGTAGACCCGAACATCGCCAAGCCCCAGCGGGTGTGGCTCGTCCGCTCGACGATCGAGGACAGTCGGGGGGCGGGCTTCCAGCCTGCGAGCTCAAAGAAGAGGGTCGCACACGAGCGCCTGGCGGTGGTCGTTCAAGACCACATGGGCCTGCGCACGACCTCGCCGTCGTACCTGCTCAACTGTCTCGCGCCCGACACGGCCGTGCCGCTACCCGACATGGAGTCGCGAACGGTCGAAGAGATCCAGGCCTGGGTCTACGAGCAGATCACCGAGCGGCAGCTCGACCAGGTGAGGGTCGTCCGATCCGAGGAATGCGACCTGCGCCGGGAATACCTGAACACAGCCTTCACGGACCTCATCCTCGAACTGCAGGAGGACCTCAACGACCTACAGCAGGCTCAGCTCTTCGGCGAGGACAACAGCGACGAGGTCGAGCGGCTGCGGCGCCGGATCGAGGAGTTGAAGGCGCGCAAGGCGGATCGCCTGAAGGAACTGGACCTCATGATGAAGCTGACGGCGAACCTCCCGGACTTCCTGACGGAGGCTGTAATCGTCCCCGCCCCTGTAGCCGCGGTCGAGACGGATGAGGCACCGCCGAAGGGCGTGCCGATGCGCCGGGACGACGAGGTAGAGGCCATTGCCATGGACGTGGCCATGCGTTACGAGCGTAGCCGCGGGTGGTCGCCCACGGACGTGAGCCGGGAGGGCGAGCATTACGACATCCGCTCCGAAGGGCCGGGCGGAGAGAAGCGATTCATCGAGGTCAAGGGCCGCGCGCAGTCGGGCTCCATCGTCCTGACCGGTCCGGAGGTGGACAAGCTGCGCCAGCTCGGCGAGCGGGCCTGGCTCTATGTCGTCACCTTCTGCAAGGGTCGGGGGGCAGGCTTCCGGCCTGCAGAAACGGAAGCAGACAAGATGTCTGCCCCCCGACTTCACATTATCCAGGATCCGATCTCGAAGCTCAACCCGGAGGTTCTGTACCGGCAGATCCAGTACCTCGTCGAAGAGGGCGACTGGGCGCGGCAGGGCGAGGAAGTCGAGGCCCCGTGGAAGCCCGAGGAGCAGGGCACATGAACGGTGCCGGATTCAGGTGGGATGATGGCCTCGTGGGACCTGCGAGACGAATCGCAGAGCTGGACCGTACTCCGATGCGGGTTCTGGCTGGTCCAGGCACTGGTAAGACCTTCGCCTTGATGCGGCGGGTGGCTCGTCTCCTTCAGGAGGGTGCGACTCCCAACCGGATGCTGGTCTGTACCTTCACGCGAACGGCCGCCCGGGATCTCGAGGTGGAGCTGGCACGTTTGGGGGTTGAAGGCCTGGACGAGGTTCGTGCGGGAACGCTGCACGCGTTCTGCTTTGGTCTGCTGGGTCGAAACGAGGTTCTCCAAGCCACCGGTCGCGTCCCGCGGCCCCTCCTGCATTTCGAGGAGCGGTTCCTGCTACAAGACCTGGACGGTGATGGCTTCGGAGGAATCCGCGACCGGGACCGCCGCCTCCAGGCTTTCAATGCGGCCTGGGCGCGCCTCCAATCCGACACGCCAGGCTGGCCGCAGGACCCCGTTGACCGGGCCTTTCACACGGAACTCGTCGGCTGGCTCCGGTTCCACCAGGCCATACTCATAGGAGAACTTGTCCCCGAGGCGCTCCGCTATCTGCGTGAGAACCCTGCGTCGCCCCACCGCGGCGTGTTTGAGCACGTCCTTGTCGACGAGTATCAGGACCTCAATCGGGCCGAGCAGGTCCTCCTAGACCTACTCGCCGAAGCGGGGCACCTCATCGTGATCGGGGACGAGGACCAATCCATCTATTCCTTCAAGTTCGCCCATCCGGCGGGGATCGCTACCTTCGACAGGACTCATCCCAACACCCACGACGAGGCTCTTGAAGAGTGCCGTCGTTGCCCTCGATTGGTGATCGAGATGGCGAACACCTTGATCGCCAACAATCGGAAGAGGACCCCTCGCGTGCTTACTCCGCTGCCGGGGAATCCCGATGGAGAAGTGCGCGTCCTCCAGTGGCCCACCATCCAAGAGGAGGCCGAAGGGATCGCCGAGATCATCCGGCGGAGAATTCAGAATAGGGAGGTGGAGCCAGGCAGAGTTCTCGTCCTGGCGCCGCGCCGGCAGCTCGGCTACGCGGTGCGCGACGTTCTAAACGCACTTGGCGTCTTCGCCCACAGTTTCTTCCACGAGGAGGCGCTTGACGAAGACGATGCCCAACAGGCGTTCACTCTCCTCACCCTGCTTGCGAACCCGGAAGACCGGGTGGCGCTCCGCTGTTGGTGCGGTTTCGGGAGCCCATCCCTGCGAAGTGGGGCCTGGGCGCGTCTGCGGCAACATTGCGAGACGAGTGGAGACACGCCTCGGGCTGCCCTGGAACGTCTGGCCTCCGCCGACCTGACCATTCCCCACACGGGGCCGCTCGTCGAGCGATTCAGGGAGCTGCAGAGGCGCCTTGGAGCACTCGAGGGCGCCAGAGGCCAACCGCTCGTGGATGCGATATTCCCTGCGGATCAGGAGTGGGCGGCGCCCATTCGCTCCCTGGCGGCGCGGTTGGAAGGAGACGAGTTTGAGCCGGCGAAACTTCGAGAGCATCTCCGTATCGGCATCACGCAGCCCGAGCTACCAACGGATGTCGACTACGTCCGCGTGATGAGCCTGCACAAGTCGAAGGGTCTCACGGCCGACCTTGTAGCCGTGGTCGGTTGCATTGAGGGACTCATCCCAACGCTGACTGACGGCACAACGGCCGAACAGGCCGCATCGTTGGAGGAGCAGCGGCGCCTATTCTACGTGGCGATCACAAGAACGACGCAGACTCTGATTCTTTCCAGTGTGACTCAGTTACCTAAGGATCTTACCTATCGTATGGGTGCACGGGTGAGGGCAGGAAGCCGGAGCCATGCAAACAGCATCGCGTCGAGATTTCTCAGTGAACTCGGCCCCTCGCGGCCTGCCGCCGTGCCGGGGACCGTTTTCCTCGAAGGATTGCCAGCATGAGCGGGCGAGGAAACAACGGCAACGAGTGCCCGCGCCTGATCGAAGTGGCGCTGCCGATCCGGGAGATCTCGGCGGAGAGCGTGCGGGACAAAAGCTTACGGCACGGACACATCTCGACCCTGCACCTGTGGTGGGCCAGGCGGCCGCTGGCGGCGTCACGGGCGGTCGTGTTCGCGTCGCTCGTGCCAGACCCCGACGATCCACGCTGCCCGGCGGAGTTCCGCGCCGCGGTAGAGCGCCTGCTGGCAACCCACGTCTCCCCAATACTGCGCAAGACGTACCTCCTTCCCGATCCCGACAACTCCGTTCTACCCGAGGAGCAAAGAGAGGCCATTCGAAAGTGCTGGTTACACAAGCTGCCCAAGCATTGGCCGAATGAAATCGAGAAAATCACCGTTCAAGATGATCCTTATGCCCCTTACGACGGCATGCCGGACACGCTGCGCAACCGGCTCCTCATGTTCATCGCCAAGTGGTCGCGGGAGTCGCTGGCCTTCGAGGCGGGCAAGGCGAAGAAGGAGCCGGACCCGAAGTGCCTTCTCGACGACCGGTCGCTGGTGAAATGGGAGACCTCTGATCCGGAGAACCCGCAGGGGCGAGAGGTGCTGCGGATCGCGCGAGAGCTGGTGAAGGTGGCTTACGGTGGGAACATCCCAACGGTCCTCGACCCCTTC
>Ga0208824_1003121_pt1 | contig 11786 bp, 11 predicted proteins | sample AD_JPNTR3_MetaG_FD_184447 | JGI IMG/M metagenome (GOLD analysis project Ga0208824, IMG submission 184447) | Active sludge microbial communities of municipal wastewater-treating anaerobic digesters from Japan - AD_JPNTR3_MetaG (SPAdes) (version 2) | ecosystem: Engineered > Bioreactor > Anaerobic...
CCAAGAAATAGTCTCAGTACCTTCAAAAGAAGGCGTTCTAGCTCTCCTCAAAACATTAACATTAATTTCATTCATGTTATTCACCCTCGGGATACCACACCCATCCTCCCAACTACAAGCTCCTCTTTCCCCACCTTTAAGAATGGCCAAGTGATCCGGAATTATCACTTTAGCCATAACATCATATTTATTACCATCAAAAATACCGGAACTAAATTCATCTACTGAAAAGAAACCCACACTTACATCAAATCTCTTATTATCATCGATAAGTTGATCTACTAGGCTCAAACCGGAAACATTGCTAGAATCTATCCAAACCTCTCCAATTAAAGAATTAGCATCTCTATCGAATTCAACATTAAAAAAATATCCTACAGTAAGTGTTGAAATAATCTCAGGCACCCTCGCACTAACATATGTACTACCAATCTTAGGATGTCCTATTGTAACCGGAGAAAAATTCCAACCAGGAGCGGATACCGATAATACTTCCTTCGGAATATATAATCCATTCAACACACCTTCACGAATTGCAACTACTGGAAATACATAAAATATTTTCCCATTAAGTTCTCTCTCTTCGCGTTTAACAGCTTCATTAGTCAAGGAAGAAAATAAACGTATATCAGTCATAATCCCTCTGAATTTATATCGAAAAGTTTAGCAATTTCGTTCACCTCTATATAGTATTAGTCTTCCTCCTCTTCATTCTCATTGTCACCACTATCAATCTTAGAATCAACTTCTTTTATAGTTGAGAATCCCATAAGACCGGGAACGTTTAGAATCTCAAAGGCTTGTTCCTTAGTAATAATTCCTACCGAAACCGCATCGGCAAGTTTCTCGGCAGCACGAGCCCAAGTCCACACGGCCTGAGCCTGTCTAGTTTCATCCATCTCAAACAAAGACGGCCAATGGACATCATATACTCCATCAGGAGGAGAAATCACTCCAAGATCGATCATCTTATTAACAAAAGGTCGCAAAATAACCGGCTCGGCAAATTGTTCCTGCCGTTCTTTGATCCTGGAATTCCAGTTAACTTCATCCTGTTCCGAAGCAAGCTCACCACGCTCCGATCCAAACAAAATTCTTTTTGGAATCTTGGTAGTACCGGAGATTAAAGTAATGATAGCATCAAATACTCCGGAAGGATCGGCTATTTGAGAACGAATCGGCTTAACATCAACACCTTGAGTTCTTATTACCCTTCGAATCCCATGAATATATTCTTCAATCTCTTCATCCAATTCGGCAAGGCTATCATTGTCCAATTCACCTAACTGAAATTCTGGATTAACATCAACATGAAGCCCTCGGTAAGCTCCTTGCCAAAACATTTCAGCCGAACCCGGGACAGTCTTATCTAGATCATCCAGCAGATTAAATACGGCTTGCAATCTAGGCGTTCCGTATACTTCATCCTCCATAAGATCTTCTGCAACATGAATAACTCGACTGGCATGTACAGTAACATTCATATAATCCACTGAAGCGTATGACTCGGGAGACAATGTAATCTCATATAGCAAAGGCTTACCAAAATCAGGATCGCTACGATCATCTACCAATTCTTTAATCCTTACGCTTCCTTCAGAAAATACGGATAGATGCGTTATTTGATTTGGATCATCAAGCTTCCCTTCAAGCTTCTTGGAAAGATCTCTCCCCCGGCTCCCACCTATTCCAATCATAAGAATACCGTATCTTCCTATTCCAGAAATACGATCAACTCGTTCAAAATAATGTAATACCCTAAGTCTTTTATTCAATGCAACCCAATCTTTCTCAAAAGGAGTATCGGGATTTTTTGAATTATTTTCATATACAATAGGAGGCCTTCTCCAAGTTGCACTCGACGGAGCATCTACAATGCGCTTTGCAATACCACCTCTTGTATATTTTGCCAAATAATCATTAAATGAAATAACGGATTTGTACCCAAGAACTTTGTACAAATCCCTGGCACCGCCAAATTGCTTGCCGAGATATTGTGCCAAAGATGCACGAGATACTATAGATGCAAGTACCTTCAGCTTATTCTCGTCAAGTCTCTTTTCGACACTAACAGCATTAGATTTATTTGGATTTTTAGAATTCCATTTCTGTTGCATGGATTGAGATATCTTCAACTTAGCTTCTTCAGAATGCTTACTACCTTTCTTCATCTTCGGATCTCCCAGATATTGAAACAATATTCCTACCAAAAGATATTCTAGGTAAAATGCTTTTCTTATTGCTCTTCCTGTCACGTCCCCAACATAACTTCCTAGTTCCTCGCTGTAACCGTAGTAGCGCTTGTGTAGTTGAATCTATCTGGTCCCAGTAAGCCCCGCCGCCTTCCGGCGTTGCATTAGCGAATTCCTCAATATAATCATCTACCCAAGCCGCATTACGTGGAAGTAAAACATTACCTGCCTCGATGAATGGGACTATGGCATTTAATCTTGAAACCTTATCGTCATGACCGGGATCAAACGGAATAATACAAGGGATCCTGCTCTTCAAATATGAAATAACTGCAGGACCATTAGCCTTTTCTTCAACTAAGATATAGTTACAAGGCCATTTTGCATACATCATCTCAAGTGCCCTTACCGACTCGGGGAAGTCAAGCCGCTTACGTATCTGATGAAGCAAATAACGATTGGCGTCTTTTGCGGCCCATACCTGGCCGACTACATAAGACGAAGCACTAGTTGACTTAAATGAAAAATCCCATGAATGAATTACAACATCGAATTTCAAATTCCCGGAAGAATCTTTGGGAAGCTCATTCCAATCGAAATAACGCCACCATTCCTTTTTAACGATACCTCCCTCGGGCGGTACCGGATTCTGCTGGTACTGAGAAGCCCAGGCATATGTACCGACCACCTTCTTTATATGCTCAACGTCTTTCTTATCGTACATGGAAGGCCACAGGAGCTCCCCGGCAAATGTTCTCGGATCTTTGAACCCTATTGATGTAGTCTTCGATCTACGAGGCTCATATTCCATTGGAAGCTCCAGAACTTCCCACCCTCCTTGCTTCATCAAGTAACCTGCCAGATCTTCCTCGTGGACTCTTTGCTGAACAAGTATCATGACTCCGGTTTTTGGATCGTTTAAACGAGTACTCATGGAAGTCGTCCACCATCGTATAACGGCTTGCCGTTTGGCTTTCGAAGGAGCCTCTTTGACATTGTGGGGATCATCGCAGACTATCATCGTCCCACCGAGGCCGGTACCGGCACCACCAACTGAAGTAGCTATCCTATATCCTGTCCTATCATTTACAAAATATGTCTTAAGGTTTAGGTCACCGGATAACTTAAACGTATGGCCCCAATTCCTCTGATACCAATTTGAAAGAACAACATTACGGCAAGATACGCTGTGATCCGTCGAAAGCGTCGACGAATAAGAGGAAAACAAGAATTTCTCGGAAGGATCTTTAGTCCAGGCCCAAGCCGGAAAAAATACCGAACACAATCTTGACTTTCCGAATCTCGGAGGAATGCATATGACAAGACGTTTTATGTCACGATTGTAAGCCGCCTCTAGATGATCGCATATGATATCGATATGCCAATTGGAAGAGAATTTAGTCGTAGGATCCGTGACGTGCCAAGCCTCTTCAACAAATTTCTTGAATTTGATTTCAGGGCCTTTTGCAGACACGAGTCCCTTTTCAACCACTTCAAGCAAAGAAGATATATCGTTAGAAACTTCCATAGTTTACTATTATAGTATCGCATACTCTTAACAAAATGTCCTTAAATATTACTTTTTAACACTATTCTCAATATCTTTAACTACAATTCTTACTTTCTCAATAATTCCCTGATGCCTTTTCCATACCGAACTTTTAGACCTTCCCAGGGCTTTCCCAACTAATCTATATGACATTCCTTTTACATAAATCATCTTAACTATTGACTTTTCTTCTTCACTAAGCATCGGCATTACCGAATCAATTATCTTAAAATTATCTAATTTCCTATTTAATCTTATTTCTTCGTGTTCGTTGTTTTCCTCGGATTTAATCTCGTCATAGATATCTAGTATCCCAGCCTCGACAATCTCGTCTAACGAATCTATCTCAACAACATGATGAAACTCTTTTCTGACATAACTTATGATCCTGCCACACATTTTTATCGTAACATAGCTTCTAAATGTATTGCGTCTAGCCGGATCGTACTTCTTAGCGGCATCAAGCATCCCCAGCATGGCTTCTTGTACAAGATCATCCACAATAGATGAAAATGAAAAGCCGAACATGGCGGCATAGCGATATGCAAACCTTCTGGCAAATCTCATGTACCAAGCAATTTCTTCTTCGGAAAATTCGTATTTACTCATAATAAAAATTATAACACATGGAGATGCAAAAATGGTGGACACTTTTTTTGTTCCCTGCGATACTATAAGAGAAGATCACAAGCATGGTACAATGAATTTTAAAAAAAGCAGTACTTAGAGGTTGAAATTGGATTTGACTTGTGGTAGAATAGAACCGAACACAATGGAACTTAGAAATTTGCATACGCACGGACAACATGATACAATGGACATGATGGAAGTGCGTAGTTTTAACAGGTTGGGACAAGGGCGCAAGCTCACGGTAAACCACGACTGGCACCGGTGGCTAGAACCGTCGACGGCTGCCGGGCTCGTCCGGAATACTGTTGGCCCGTGGGTTAGGGTGAACGGCGCCGTAAGGAGTTATCCGTCAGGGGACTCCGATAAGGCACAAGGAACAAGGGTAGGAGTTCTTTCCTATTCGGGTTCCGGAAGCTCTCTTTGTCGGTTTCTGGACGCCTCCAAGCCCCCCCAACCATTGGCGATTTAGTTGCGCGAAACTCAAAAAATCGCGGGTAAGGGAGAAGTGTGTCTAGTCATTTCTGTTCACGAACTTTTGTATCGTGAAGAGATAGAAGAAAGGTTCTTAGGGAACTTTGATTTGAAAAGAAAAATTCTTCTGGAGTCCCTAGGAAATGAAAAAGAAAAAGAGTTTTGACTGATGAAAGCAAGTTGAGATCTTGGATCTCAACGCAGGTTTCATCAGTATTCCCGAAGGGAATATCAAAAAATCCCTCCACGAAAGATTCGAAAGGTTCTTAACGAAAGGTCCGAAAGGCTAGTAAGTCCCTTACGGGACAGAAAGAAAGTCCCTTACGGGACAGGGACAAAGGACCTGATAAGCACTAGGGCAAAACAAGATCTATCAAGATACGAACAAAGTGTTCAAAGGTTAAATTGGGAGAAGTGTGTCTAATTTACATTAGACCATTTTGGTTTACTTTCGTATCGATGCGCTTACGCGCCATTTTCTATCAGGACTAAGGGACTATAGGACTGAACCCTGTGCTTCGCACATGGAGCATCTCAGATAGGTTCGGCACTATCGTGCCTCACATCTTTCGATGCTCCATATTTTTTTAATAATTCTGATAAGAGATCTGATAGAAGTAACCTTTCCTCAGAAGTATTTGACTTCTGAAGTGAAGATAGGTAAGCAGAGATCATATCAGTATACCAGTTACAATTTCTCCGGGAAGGAATCTATCGTCAGAACTTCTGGAGCTGAAAAATAAGATAACCCGTTTGGCTATATTCCCAAATATGAAACTAGTAATATTGTAATGAACGGATGCCAATCGTCTTGCGATTTAATATATGTCTCGATTGATTTTTGGTTAAGTCTGTGATATAATGGTTCAATCGTTTTTAAATGTTCTGGAAAAAGACTCCTCAAATCGTTACTGTTTCCATAGTATGAGGTCTTTTTGTCTTAACAAGTACTAGTTGATAATCTAGAGCGGAGGTTAGGTATGAATGTCTTCAGCGATCCCTATTCCCAATTCATCTACAAAAGGACATATGCCAGGTGGCTTGAAGAGGAATCCAGGAGAGAGGGGTGGAACGAAACGGTGGGAAGATTTATGACATTTATGGAGCAAAAGCTACAAGATGCTCTTACTTTAGAGGAATATTACGAAATAGAAGAATCTATCATGAATCTAGAAGTTCTTCCTTCCATGCGTCTATTGTGGACTGCCGGTAAGGCCGCTGATAAGAATAATGCATCTGCATATAACTGTTCTTATGTGGTAATCGACGATATCAAGCGTTTTTCTGAAGCTTTATTCTTATTGGCATCGGGGGTTGGTGTGGGGTTCTCGTGCGAGAAAAAGTTTATTTCGAATCTTCCTACGGTAAAAGACGATAAGTTTAGTAAACCTGACGTTTACGTTATAGAAGATTCCAGGGAAGGATGGTCTAAAGCTCTATTATATGGGATGGAACGTTGGTATAATGGATATGATGTAGAGTTCGACTATGGAAATATCAGGCCTTTTGGTTCCAGACTAAAAACTTTTGGTGGAAGGGCCTCGGGACCGGATCCATTAATTCGTTTGATGAATTTTACAAAGCGGTCTATACGAAATGCCTCGGGGCGTAAGCTTAGACCCATTGAAGTCCACGATATCATGTGCATGATTGGAAGTGTTATTGTTTCAGGAGGAGTCCGGCGATCTTCTCTTATTTCATTATCGGATTTCGACGACGATGAGATGCGAATGGCAAAATCTGGATCCTTCCCGGAGTATCGCTACATGGCGAATAATTCCGCCGTATACGAAGAAAAACCGAATTACGATGAATTCCATAATGAATGGACTTCGCTGGTTGAATCGGGAACGGGAGAAAGGGGAATTTTTAATCGCGAAGCCGCTTACCTAAAGTCTCCCGAGAGACGTAAGAAGTTCCTCGATAAAGAACGTATCGGAACGAATCCTTGTGGTGAGATCGTCTTAAACAATACTCAGCTATGCAATCTTACCAATATCATAGTCAGGTCTTATGATGATCGTCGTAGTCTTTTCAGGAAAGCCAAGCTGGCCACTATTCTAGGGACGTATCAATCTACCCTTACGAATTTCTCATATCTTAGTGAGGAGTGGAAGAATACTTGTGAGGAAGAACGTCTTCTTGGAGTATCTCTTACAGGTATTTATGATAATCCGGATCTTGTGATTGATAGCAATCTTCTTTCAAATTTAAAGAATTATATCGTTAAGGTTAATGCGGAATATGCCAAGAAAATGGGAATCAATCCATCAACCGCAACTACTTGCGTCAAGCCGAGTGGAAATTCTTCTCAGTTGGTTAATTGCAGTTCCGGCTTACATCCACGGTATTCTAAGTACTATCTACGTAGAGTCAGGGTTGGTGCTGCGGACCCTATCCTAGATGTACTACGTGTATTCGACGTTCCGATTTATCCCGAGAACGGGAGTGGGGAATCCCCTACCGTATATGTTGCTGAATTCCCGGTTGCATCTCCCGTTGGAGCTATTACTAGAAGTGACATAGATGCAATTACTCATTTAGAGCATTGGAAATGTTTTTCCGATAATTATGCAGAACATACTGTATCGGCTACGATATATGTTGGGAAAGATGAGTGGGATAAGGTTGAGCATTGGGTTTACGATAATTTCGACAAAATCGTAGGGCTCAGTTTCCTCCCCAAGGAAGATGATTCGTTGAAGTATGATCTAGCTCCGTACGAAGAGATAGATCGTGACGAATACTATTACAGAATCAATCAGATTGAGAGTTTGGATATGGGATTGCTAAGACTGTTCGAATCGTCTGATTTTACTTCGGGAGCAAGAGAGTATGCCTGTACATCAGGGACTTGCGATATAATATAAGTTGTGGTATAATGATAGATGAAAAATGCTTTTTGTAGATTGTTTAGACTTGTTGTCATAACAGTAGCAATTGCTTTTATCGTATTTATGATATATGTTGAAACCGGGGTCTTTACATCATGTATCATAGGAGCAATTATAATATGGGTAGTCGGGATTTCTCGTTGGATAAACAATATAGATATTGTAGTTGGTTTAATTTTAAGAAAAAGGAGTAAGAATTGATACTAAGCATTTTAATTTGGACATTTCGCTTGTTGTTCATGGCGATACTTTTTGTACCGGTAATATGGTCTATTGCCACAGGAAATATTCTAGTACAAGTCTGTGGAGTAATTGCACTGTTGTTTCTATTGAGTATATTTAGGGGACTTCTTGATCTCGACGAAGAAGAGTAATTCGTGGAGGAAATATGATTTCTAATTTGTTACTTAATATCGGTTTGATGCTTGGTGTACTACAACAGTTTCCATCCCGAGACTTTATGTTGCAATGGGACTACTCGGATGAAGATTTGGCAAGGTTCGAAGTAACTGAATTTCGTCTGTACGAGGCTTTGTGGCCTAATTGCGGTACTCCTGACGGACCTTTGACTTGGAATCAAGCTCAGTCGATTGCTCCTCCATTGCGATCAGCTCAGGTTACAATCGTAGGGGATGGTATTGGAAGATGGTATGCAGTAACGGCAGATCAGGGAGACACTTGGTTTTATCGAGGTTGGGGCCAGGCACTCTCCACGCAGGTGCCGGTGTATGAAACCGTCCAGGAGGCTCTTCAGGGCGTTGGGCCGGACGCCATCCTCACAGCAGTCAACCGACATGTGAGGAACCTTGAGTCGACCAAGTTGAGAAGGAAGCTCGCTCCTGTTTCGACGATCAGCAAGGCAAGACGCCTTGCGAAGGAGCATCCGGAGGTTGAGCGAAAGGTGAATGAGTTTTTGGATAGTCTCTTGAAAGATTATTCAGTCTAGTGCAGCTGGGAGAAGGAAGAGAAGAAGAAAGAGGAGAGATGGCAATGAAACTCCAAATTGACCCGATCAACGACAGCATCTATTTCCTTGATTTTACAAGTGACCGCCGCCCGAAGGACGACTACCACTCCATGTTGGTAGGGCTTAGAACCTACCAATACAGGCGCGAGGTGCCGAAGCCGGATTTCTGGTGGGTATCTGAATCTTGTCGCATCGGCAAGGTTTCGCTGATGATCCCCGTCAGAAGTGTGCCGAACGGCGAAACGGGTAGGCGATGGAGCTACAAAGTAGAAGAGAACATTCAAGTAGAAGCAGGCCTCACAATTAGGCATTTTGATTGTAGAGTGCTGCGGGAGTTCACTGGCTTGACACGAGGAAGCGACGGAAGGTTGTGGTTCGTCGACGTGCCGACGGTTTTTAATTCATCAAGTGTTCTTTTTTTCGATGGAGCGCTTGTATCGATGGCGCGATGCCGTTGCCCGATTGCCGGCGACGAGGTCGAAAGGATCTTGGCGTATGCTGGCGTAAAAGCCGTGTACGTTGATGAGGATGAGATGTTCAAGCTGTATTGTGAGCGGAATGCAGGAAGTAGGATCAAAGATGAGAAGATTGAAGATCCGCTGGTAGGGATGCTGAGGGGGTTTCCGTTCGCGGACGGCAATCGGCTGATGTTTGCAAGATTTATCTGAGAAGGGAGAAGAGAAGGGAGAAGAGAAGGGAGAAAGCGATGAGCTACTATATTGATCCGCAGAACAAAGATATCTATTTCCTACAAACTCTTGGGAACCATTTGTGGGGCGTTTCCTACGAGCTGGTCGGCCTCCGATATTTTCGCTTCGATAGGAAGAAGCCCCGCTCCGGCTCGTGGTGGGTTGATGCTCGAACCTGCGAGGACGACGTCGTCCTCACAATCCCCGTGCGGATTGCTTCGGCTGAGGAGGGGGCCGACGCCCAGAAGCTTTATGGTGCTGCCGCTTCAAAGACCTATCAGACCGTCGTGAAAACTACAATCAACTCAGGTCCTGCGATTACCTGCTTCAACCCGAACGTCTTTCGAAAGAGAGCGGGTTTGGAGTGGTGGCGGGAGGACTTATGGTTCGTAGCGGCTCCCGCCGTGTTCGAAGCTAAAGACGTCGTTTTCTTCGACGGGGTTGTTGTTGGGGTGGCAAAGTGCCGCTACCCCAACAAGGCGGAGGCCGATCGAATCCTCGCACACTGCGGGATCCACGCCGAGTATCTGTCGGCGGAAGAGATCGACCGCTGGTGCGACGAGGTGGAGACGGAGCACGACCGCTATCACAGGATGCTGTTGTGTGGGAATGTGAATGAAGCAAACAAGAACAGGGATGAGATTGAGAAGGCGATCCTGGAGGGCTGCGGGTTTGAGAAGTGCGAGGGATCTAACTGGAAGATCTGCGGATTTCCGTTTGTGGAAGAAGGGGAGTTGACATTCGCGAGCTTCATGTGATATACTCTGATACAGAAGATGGAAGGAAGAAAGAGGAAAAAAGGAGAAAGGAAAGGAGAAAGCCATGGTCATTTACACCATTCGAGCAAGAAATCCACGGATTCAGTTTCTGCAACTGAACGAAACCGAGCACCTGTCCGAGGAGGTGAAAAAACAGCCTCCCAATTTAACAGCGGGAGAATTTAACAGGAGTGAATGATGGACGTGATCATATACATCCTCGCCGGCAAAGTGGATCTCCTTCTCGGCGGCGATGGCAAACTGGAGCTGCTGGACTTCAAGACCTCGCCGCGGCCAAAGGACAGCCCAGAGCTGATTGCCGCCTACGAGCGGCAGCTCTGCACCTACGCCCATATCCTGGAGCGGCGCTACGGTCGGCGCGTGGACCGGCTCATGCTCTACTGGACCTCGGAGTCGCGCAAAGCGGATGCCCTGATGGTCCTGCCCTACGACCCGCAGCGGGTCGAAGAGGCCGGGCGGTATTTCGACGAAACCGTGCGCCGCATCCAGGCGCGCGAGTTTGCGGTGACCACGCCGCCGGAGGCGCGGATCTGCCAGGAGTGCGACCTGCGGATGCTCTGCCACAGTGAAGGTATCATCCCTGAAACGGATAGAGGAAGGTAAACATGGCAAAGATTGAGATTACTAAAACCGAGCTGGTCTGGCCTGGCAAGTACAACGAGGACGGCACGCTGAAGGAAGTGCCGCGCGTGAGCCTGCCCTTCCAGGTCATCGAGACCGTCAACGAAAGCCGCGCCACGCGCGAGGCCCGGAAGGAGCGCGAGAGACAGCCCACGCTCTTCGACATCTACGAGGGCAAGGAGGGCGACACCTTCGAGGAGGGCTGGAAGAACAAACTCATCTGGGGCGACAATCTGCTGGTGATGGGGTCACTCTTGGAGAAGTTCGCCGGGAAGATCGACCTCATTTATATCGACCCCCCGTTCGCGACGGGGGCGGATTTCTCGTTCACGACCGAAGTTGGCGAAACCGGGGAGGAGATAACGAAGGAACAGTCGCTCATCGAGGAAAAAGCGTATCGCGATACATGGGGGCGCGGCCTTGCTTCCTACCTAACAATGATGCGCGAGCGCATTCAGATTCTCTACGACTTGCTTCAGCCAAACGGCTGCTTCTACATACACTTGGATTGGCGTGTCGCGTACTTTCTCAAGCCAGTGCTTGACGAGGTCTTTGGTCCAGATGGTTTCATCAATGATATCATCTGGCACTATAGACGCTGGACGGCCGTGTCACGGAAGTACCAAGGCCTCCATGACATCATTTTGTTTTACGCAAAGGGCACAGACTACTTTTTCGATCCACCATATGAGCCGTACGGCGACTGGATCAAGAATGACTACAAGTACGTCGATGAAGATGGGCGGCGATGGCGATGGCATACCGTGAAAGGCCATCGATACAAAGTCTATCTGGAGGACGAGAACAAGGGTGTGAAGGTGGGAGATGTGTGGCAGATTCCCTATATCGTCTCAACCGCAGACGAACGAACCGGCTATGCTACCCAGAAGCCCGAGAAGCTGCTTGAGCGTATTGTTACCGCTACGTGCCCCACTCACGGACTCGTCGCCGACTTTTTCTGCGGCTCTGGCACCACCCTCGCCGTCGCCGAAAA
>Ga0208824_1003126_pt1 | contig 11766 bp, 17 predicted proteins | sample AD_JPNTR3_MetaG_FD_184447 | JGI IMG/M metagenome (GOLD analysis project Ga0208824, IMG submission 184447) | Active sludge microbial communities of municipal wastewater-treating anaerobic digesters from Japan - AD_JPNTR3_MetaG (SPAdes) (version 2) | ecosystem: Engineered > Bioreactor > Anaerobic...
CGTTTTGCTCGTCTCTCCAGAGAGCTTCCCAGACTTGATAGATATGAGTATACTCTTGATACCGATGACAATTCCAACAGTATCCATCGGGACCATAGTAATCCATTTTTTTCCAGCAACTCGGCATCACTCCTCCTCTTCTTTCATCATACTTTTAAGATCATTATATGAAGGATAACATAGTAATTCCATATCTCTGATTTCCATATCGTTTACTAATTGTTTAGCATACATATCGATCAATGTTATAATATAGTCTCTTCTTTCATTGATAGATTCCGGACATTGTAATAGATTCATAAGTTTATCTATAGCTCTATCAATATACTTCTTTACCAAATTGAAATCTTCTATATCTTCTAACATTTCGGAAATCTCCTTGTTCACCATCCATTCTTCTCCAATAACAAAGTATAATTCTTCTTTAAATTTCTTTATTGTTTTACTTACTATATAGAGAGTTTTATCAAACATATTAATAAATGATACGTCATCTACTATAATATCATGAAATTCTAATCTAATGGCAGGATGTTCTCCTTGAGAACCATTCATATAGTGATAAAAATAGTCTAATTCGATTGAACATTTGCCATATTCGGTAATGATAAGCAATACCATATCATCACCTAAGACAATTTCCATTACGGAAATAAGATCATTTACTCTTCCGCTTCTATTGATCTTTATATCGTTTCCGTTTAGAAATGTTGTTATCTTTTCTGTAGCTCTTTCTACTACGTGCATTATTCCTCCTATTTAATTCTACGGAATCGCCAATTATCCTGACGCTCAAGGATTACATTCTTCCAGAGAACGTCAGAATTGGCTTTTACATGATTGATTATTCTATACGGACTATCCTGTTCTCCAGTAATAGTAAATAGTCTTCGAGCAGTCTTCTCTACTGCACCACTACCAAATCCGGAATGGATACCTACATCTTTATTAACTGCAGATGCTCTATTAACCTGAGATATGGCAATGAGAATAATGTTATATTTCTGAGCCATAACCGATAGAGACTTAGATATCTCTGCAATTGCCATAGTAGGACTGCGATTCCACGCAGGATGTTCGACTTGCTCGTAATAATCTATTACTAATACTTGAGGTTGATAATCCAGAATTAATTGTTCTATTCCCTCGATTGTAAGAATACCAGTTTGAACTGCTATATGTTCCAGAGCTGTATGATACTTGTATAATTCGTCTTTATGTTTAATTACCTCGTCTTCAGTATAGCCAGTTACTATACAATAATTACGCAACTGAATTACACCAGCAGATAGCTCTGGTCCATAATAGATGATCTGAAGCTCTGGTGGTCTTACTAGATCGTTTACCATATCTACTCCGAGCATTATATTCTGAATGATACTAGTCTTATTAATACCAGTATCTCCTTGAAATACTACGAGTTCTCCGGGATAGAGTACACAATCTACATCGAGACCGAATATATTCTTTAGATTAATATAGCGATCTTTGTTTTCTATAATCTGTAGTCTCTCTTCAAATGCTCTATCCAAATCGCTGACATTAAGTAATCCAGTCTTGTCTAGATTCTTATGCTTATAGAATAGACAATTAGGATTACAGAACTCTTTCATGATAATGTCATTACATCCATATCTATATGGCTTATTATATACTTGATGTACTTTATCAATAATTACTCTATCATCGAGAGACTGATTCGTTTTACTATTCCAGAATAATAATCCAGCAATAGTAAAATCTTCTGGCATACCTTGTCTCTTACAATGCGATGCAATGCGCATCACAGTATTATTTCTACTTCCTTCTCGTGGTCCAAGCTCATACAACTTCTGAATACATATAGCATAGCGATTATCAAACTTACCTTCATCTACTCTACCTCCTTTCTTCCAACTACTTGGTATTATCTTATCTCCGGAATCAAATTCAAAGCTTGGTACTACAAATTTCTCAAGGATTCCACGACCATTCTTCTCTTCTACTACGAAGTCTAATCTTTGAGAACGAGCAAGTTCTCGTATCTGATCAAGAGATAAAGTTCTTACTTCTTCTATAGAAAGTGGAATCTTATAGAGATTACTCTTCTCATTTAGACTATTCTCAAGACGAATAAGTTGGTTTCCACGGATAATAGATGAATCATCTATGAGTCCTATATTATATAGCGTTTGAGATACCTGTTCCGGAAGATATGTCGAAGGTTGGAAATCGAAAGCAGAATTATCAATAAAGATATGAAATCCAGTTCCACTGAAATAGATTTGATAAGCTTGATCATCGAGACCAATCTCTTCTAGCTTATCGAGGAATCTTAATAGCTTTTCTTTGGTATAGGTATCGCTATTGCTTCCTTTATCTATATCGATTGGAACACTATCTATTCCTCGTATACCACGATATGAAGATACGGACTTATTCGTCTTTAAATAATCCACTATATCTTCAGTATACCAGAAAACAGACCGGAAAAGGGGACGGTCTGCCCCCTTCTCCAGAATAGCGTGACTGATGTTCTCAGCTAGGATTAGTCTATTTCTATTGCTAGCTCTATATTCAGCTAGCTCGTAATACTTTTCAGTCATTGCATTAATCCTCGCCGGGAACATAAATTAGATCTTCTTCCTCCTTATCAGTGTTATAACCAGCAGTCTTAGCCGTAGATAGCTTCGGATTATTAGTGTATTGATTTACCCAATAATCGTAGCTCTCTCGCATCTCTTCAGCATAAGTACTGCTCTTTTTCTCCTTGTCCAATTCTAGATCAAGGACCGAAACTACTTTATCATAGCCATTCTTATCTTTAGCTAGATAGATCAGAAACGATTTATCTTCGGATAAAGCCTTCAATAATCCAGCTATATCCTTTATTGGCTTATCGTTCTCATCAACAAACTTGCCTTTGGCATTTACTCCGATACCTTTGAGTATTCCATCTCTTATCTTAGTATATCCCATCTGTTGAAATATACGATAAAGTTTTCGCAGATCTTTACAATCCGGATCTACTTCACCTTTGGCATCTCTATCAAATTTGATATAAAGACGCATCTTTCTGGTCCATTCTGGCGGAACGTCATAGAATCCGAACACGAAATCTAGAACTGCATCGTATGTAGTTCCGGGTGTCTGATCGATGATATCTACTATATATCCAGTGTTCTCACCGGGACTCTCTATTCGTCCCGAACTATAACTACTTTGACTTGGTAAAATTGGTGACATTATTCCTCCTTTCTTTTATATTCATTTGCCAATGCTTGATACGCAAATGGCAAGGTCTTATTAGCCAGCTTACTCAATCGAGTTCCACCAGTTAATATCTCATCGCTTACTGAGAATGATATAGTGTGCAGCTTTCCTTGAAAGACTGCACCGTATTCTGCACCATCTGGAAGATCAGTATCTTCTACATTGACATAGCCAATGAGATCCATCTCTCCAAATAACGCATTAGTAACTCCTGCTCTGAGAGCTGGATCTCTCTGATAAAAGTTCTTTACTTGAGTTGTAGTCTTGGCATGAATCGACATGCCGAAATCTACTTCAATTTGATTAACTTCTTCTTTCATTCGAATTAATGGTCTCACTAGAATATCTCTGGCATCGCTCCAACCGGCGCCATGCGGAATCTCGCCAATAGATTCTACTGGTTCGCCTTTATCCTTTCCAGATACTCTTTGATTATAGCTTTCGAGATAATATGCCTCAGACCAAGTCTGAAGATTATCCACCGTATCTACTGCCACTAACTCGAATTGTTCGTTAAGTTGACCAGAGACTGCAAGAGAATGGACTATGGCACATATCTCTTGGAATGACCATGCTTTATATCTCTTCCCACGAATAATATAATTCCGATCCTCTGGTGGAATTATCTTACCATTCTTATCTCGAGGTGGGGCGAAAGAGATACATGGTAGTACTGTCATTCCGTTATACTCTTCATACTTCAATACACATCTCTCAGTATCGATAAATAAAGTCTTTCGCACATCTTGAGATGGATTGAAGCGAGATAGTCCGTAAGTCTTTCCTCGTTTGAATAGACCAGTAATTGCAATTGCGATACCTCTTGGCATTTCATCATTAGATGCTTCGACTCTTGCAGCAAAGTCATCTAAATTCAACTTCTTTGACATTCGTTCCTCCTTATGAGAACCATATTATTTTAGTCCCAAAATTCGTCAATACATTCGAAGTTATAGTCACAAGTGTCGTCTTCTATATGATAGAATGGACACTGCAAACAGGTAGAATCAGGAATACCTAGTTCTCTATCAACTTCCCATATTGACTTATCTCTGTTAGTCCAGTAAGATACATTATATCTACTGGTATATGATATCGCTTTCATATCGGTAAAGTATTTACCTATTAGCTGCGGTAATACCCGGCTTATTCGCATATAAGTATTATACGCATCTAACAGATTAACATATTCTTTCTGAGTATGTTCATTATAGAATCCTACGGAAAGATTAACAGTCGGTTTTGGATATTCAGATGCAATACTAGATACATCTGTTACTGATCCACCTTCCTCTTCGTAGTTTTCCAAGATAAACAGCTTATTGAGACTATCGCTTACATAGTCATAGAGTGCGAGATCATTTGCACCTCTGCGATCTAACCCAATATAACAGTTTGTTTTCATGATTGTCTCTTCTTCTTTCTGAATAAATTCTGTAGAACCGATACTAGTAGTCTCTTCTCCATCACAAAACAGAAATATAGCCGGAGTACAATCTCGAATAAGAGATAGAGCAATAGCTATTCCAGCTCTATCATCTCCGCCAAGACAATCGAATTTATCTCCATTATGCAAACATCCTCTCTCTTCATGGATGTTTCTTATCTCCTGTGATGCTCTCACTGTATCAGTATGACAACTTATTAGAGGAAGCAGACAATTTCCTTTTATTCTATTTGGAATCATTAAAATATAATGATTAGCAAATTTGACTTGATAATATGGATTATGATCTCCGGCAGACTCAAATATGATACATTTGATACCGGTATCAGTTGCTTTAATACAGCTATACATCAATTTTCTAAATGCTTTCTTATTCTGCATTATTATTCTCCTCCTTAGGCAATGATGGAGTTAATCCAGATAAATCAATTAGATTTGGAAATATATATTCTATATTTGGATGATAACTACGTATTTGATATTCGTCGTCACCTATCTGAGTAACGAAGTTAGAACATAGTTGCATAAATTGATCATGATACACGCCTGGAATTAATAGATATGCTCTGAATATACATCTTCCATTCTCGTCAAATACATTTAGTTCTGGATAATCAGTTACATCGCTTACTGTTTCCCATAGAAGTAAATGATCATCTGAAATCGTTGGTTTATATACATATAATATATGACAGTTTCTATTAAACCAATCGGCTTCATACCATTTCATATTTACTTCGTCATAGACTGCGCAATCATCTACGCATTCTTCACATACCAACATAACACCAGCGAATTGACTATCATCAGAATAAACTTCATGCATCTGATCTACTGGCCATCGATCTCCACACCATTCGCAATAACCATAGTAATCATCATCTTCATTTACGTATTCTCGATCATAATCATCGGATTCAATTATGTCATCATCGTCATCATCTTCTTCGTCTATTCCACGGAAGATTACGAGACCACCTATTCCATCATTACAATTTATTTCTTTTGGTATTAGAATATAAGAAGCTGGATCGAAATAGATTGCAATTGGTTTTCTTTCGCTATCTACAAATAACTTCTTATATCTTCCACCACCGCATACTCTTTCTACGCTGACATTCGATTCCAATTTGCTTATTATCTCTTGATCAGATTTATATGAATACACTTTCCAATTCTCTTTTTTATCGTTGAATATATATTCTATAATCCAACGAGTAAGTCCTTGCTGATACGGAATTGGGAACGTGCCATACGATTTCAGGCATAGTATCTCACGTACTTTTTCGTAGTTCTTTTTATCTTCCGGAATAGCTATCCATTTTCTACCGATGATTCTAGTCATATCAGTATTAGTAATCATTGCCATCATCATCCCCTTTCCAGTAGCAAATTCATATGGTACGAGATGATAACATCCGTTTGGAGCAAAGCAACTACTCCAACTTACATAATCCGGATCCGAACAACGAAGAAACCAATAGAAGTCTATAGTAATAAATAGTCTTCCAGTAGTATCACGTATAGCTTCTATTTCTTTCTTATAACAATCATCTGTGAGAATCTCCTTGAGAAATGCTCTCTTCTTTACTCTTATCTTGTTATTGAAAACGAAGTAGTTTTTATCACTTGAATCTACTTCGTTAAAGTCTTTGATATGATCTCCGAGAGCATCAAAAAGGATATCGTTCTCTACCTTATCGACATTTACATAGTCAGTTATATCAATTGTAAGTTTCTCATCGAACACATGATTAAGGAATCTCGATTTCTCTGGTAATAATTCCTTATAGTTTTCCCAATAACTCATTATATACCTCCAGACTTTTATTGTATACGTCTAAATCATGTACATTGTTTCTTTTCAATAATGACATAGATAGATTCTCTAGTATCTGCTGTTTATCTCTGTCATCACAAGCATTAATGATTTCATCAATATTCTCTTTTACTTTTCTGAATGATGGATTTGCATTAATAATCGTAGATGCATTTCCTTCGGTCGGATCGTAGTAATAGGTTCTTATATGTCTATCAACGATTGTTACTGCATATTTTCGGACTTTGTAAATGAGATCATCTAATTCAAGATTACCATCGTCATTGATAAATGAAACATATATATCATTTAAGCGTTCGAATAAACCGATAGATGTCTTTTCTTTTTCTCTTTCGCATACTGAGTCGTATAAGCCAAACACATTATCTTTAGTATCATATATAATTACATCATTTGTTTTAATCTTGATACCATTATAGTTTACTATCATATTACATAGATCCAATACATCCTGTATTTTCTCTTTTTTGCTAAATCTATATAGCAATGGCTTATATACATACTTACTTACGTAGTAATAAAGGTCCGGATAGAATATAATTTGTCTATGACGATAAGTATTACTTGCATCTTCTTTACTCGGTATTTTAAACATCATCTTCTCCTTCGATAATTATTATTAATGTTACTATAGATAAGCAGGTAACGAAAAGCCCTGCGATATACAGGGCTTTGTTACCTATATTAAATGCTACTATGCTCAGCGATATTGCTATCGCTAATATAATTAGTGATACTCTCTTAATAATATTCTTCATATTGTTCTCCGCAATTTATTGTCGTTATAATAATTAGATATTCTGGCTTTAGATTCATAACGACTAAAGCTCCAGTTTCTCTATCATACCATGTTATTCTCTCTTCTGTTGTGATTCGTGGTAAACCAAATATATTATAGATAGCGAGATAGTTTGAGTAGAAACTATCTTCTAATTCTCTATCTGTTGAGACACGAGGTCGTATCTCTACGAGGCTTACTCGATTATCACAATAAACTATTGTTACATCTTCTTTATCAGACGAATAAGTTTCTATATTCTCTTCGGAACTAGTCTTAGTATATCCGATTTCATTCATATATTTATGAACTGCTATCTTATTGCTTCCAATTGAACAGCTTGGCTCAATGCTATTAATATTATGCTTTACTATTACTAGTCCAACTGTTACTGCGATAAAGACTAAGCATAACACTATGAATACTTTCTTTGTCATTCTTCCTCCTGCTTAATAAGCTCAATACCAAGAATCGGTCCAATATTCCAAGAACGTATCTAACATCTGTTCAAACTCTCCACATATTATCTTATCGGATTTAAATGACTTCATTAGTGCACTCTTTATTTGCTTAGTACTGTGTCCAATAAATATATTTAGATTCTCGTGTATTAAATCTTTCAGATACGTATACATCGATTCACAACAATACATATTATGTACTATTTCATCGAGTATAGTATCTATGGATCTCTCAAGACTATCTTTATTTATCTTCATTTTAATCTTCCTCTATAACTACCTCTAAGTTATATCTCTCTTCATCTATTCTTTCGTAGTCTTTTATTTTTACCGGAAACGAACTGTTATTTTCTTTGTCTTCGACTATAAGTTTTGCATCGTGATCTCTATAAATCGATGTTACTTCTTCTGTTTCTTTGTTATAGAATATGATTAGTTTATTCTCATACTCTATATATACACAGTCTCTAACATCGTTGTAGTCTGTGTAATCTCTGAAACGAACAATCAAATAATTCAATGATTTTCCCATTTCGTGTATCTCAATAGATACTCCATTTTGAGAATCGTATGCTTCCTTATTCCATGAGAATCCTGATTTATTAAGTAAGCAACCTAGATTAGCATTAATCATGCTTAACCAATATTTTAGTTCATCGAGTTTCATTTTTCCTCCTTATTGATTTCGATGAAAATAAATGGGATGAGAATCTAGTCCCATCCCATCGAGGTATCAATCGTCCCTGATTTGTCTCACGCTTCCTTCTTTGTCTATATTTCTTTATCTATCTCAAGTGTAATAAGATCATCTGACTCAGCATCATAAATAATATTCTTGACACTAATATTCTTTATTCCAGAAGTTTTGTAATCGAATAATCTTAGATTGATTTCATTATCCATGATTATATGATATACCTCTTCATTAATAGCATCATAGATAATAATGAATATTACTTTTGACAAAATACTCAAATTTAGAATATTCCTATCGTTAGGATTATAATAGTTTTTGGGATAGAAAATAACTACTCTCGAATACCATAGATTTTCGGTAAATTTGTTTATAGTAATTGCACAATTCTCCCGACTGTAACCTCCTCCTTGATCCTTCCAGTTCCAACTATATTTATCGTCATTAAGAATAGATTTTAATCCCGGATGTAATTGACTAAGCCATGCTTTTAGCTCGTTTAGTTTCATTTCTCCTCCTGCTTATTGCTTATTATTTATATTAAAATAAAGCTCTCTACCTTTCGATAGAGAGCTTATTATATCTATTCTCTAAGCTTCATAGCTCTAAGAGTATAGCTTCGAATCTTTTCAAAGATATATCGAGGCATCCTCTGATAATAATCAGATAATACCGTGACTTGTTTTTGACGTTTGTAATACTCATTACTTTTCCAAAATGTGTGGCTATCATCGATTATCATGTCTGGATCGGCAATGAGTAAATAGCCGTCACCAAGATAATACACTAATGACACTCTATGTGGTCCTATTCCTACAGCTATATAGACCGAGTCATCACTAGTTACAATATCAAAACCCGGGTAATCGGGATCTCCATTTGTATCCTGATTAACGACATCTTGTTCATCTTCAGGAACGATATATTTCTGTTCCTGAATGTTATAGTAAAACCTTCCGGTAAATGGAAAGTTTCTTCTCAGAAATTCGGCTACTAGAACAGCCGGAGTAAATATGTGTCCAATCCCGTATAGAGATTGGACTATCATCTGTTGCGTAGAACGCCTTTTTCTTCCCATCTTTATTCTCCTTAGATTAATTAAATGTCCGGAAAGAATACTCTTTCCGGACGTAGAGGTTTCAATGAACAAATCTTCTCTCTCCTTTACGAACGAGGAAAGAGAACTCATCTGTATCTCAAAGCACCAGCTGGTTTTGGTGCTGTGAAAATTCAAAGAGGTCCGGAGAGAATAATCCTCTCCGGACGTAGGAGTTAATCATGAACAAGCTTCCTCTGAGTAACAAGAGGAACTCATCTGTTTCCCAGAGCACTTATCAGCACCCTGAAAATTATCTAGAAAATGCGAGATCGAGGATCTCGTATCTTCTGTCATCAATCATAGGACTTTTCCAAAATGTTAACGATGGGCAGGAATCTGGTTTGATTTCCATCAAAGCTCCATTGTCATCAAATCTCAATCCAACCGAGTGAGTTTCGTTTCCGATGATGCACAACCAGTTTCCATCTCTGATTACACATCCAAAACGTAAATCGTCCCAGTTGCCTCGAAGATATGGCATCTGAGACCAGTCTAGATTACAACGATTGAGCCGTGGATTTCCATCGTCATCTATCCACAGCTCTCCTTCAAACAAACCGAATTTTTCTATCCCTTCAATGAGAGTTAGAGAAGCTGGGAACTTCTTCGCCAGATTGTTTAAAACTTTTACTATTTTATTAATCGTGTCCATCTTTACTCTCCATTCCAACTATATAGCCAATTGCTGGCATTTCAATCTTTAACTTCTCATCATTAAACCAGACTATTTGATGACCATCTATTTTTTCGACATTAGCAAATTCTATTTTGCTATCCTTACTGTATTTCTTTACTATTAATGTGTATGTTTTTCTAGGAAATACAAGAAATTCATATCCGCTGCAGGATAATGCCTGTATATAATTTTCTAAGTCTTTCTCGTCTATTTTTATGCTAATAACAAACCACTTTCCCTTTAGTTTAACTGGCTCGGAGATTTCATACTCAGACGCTTTTATGCAATGATATCCTTTTTTTTCTGGGTAGACTATGAAATTTTCAAATAACATCATAGTTTGACAAGTTTCGAAATTTGGAACTTCATACATAAAATACGGAGCATACTCCATTTTTAGTGGATCGGACTTAGATGTTCCTCCTTTAGCGAAATATATATCCCAACTCGACCTAAATTTACTACTTTTTAAGCAAATCATTTATTCCTCCTTACTTGCTTATGTTTATCTCAAAAAGAGAAGAGAGTCTCTTCGCTCTCTTCTCTTCCCAATGGCTATCGACTTAAATAACGTTGTATCTGTTTTACTCTGTCTTCGATAACATCGCTATCCCAGCACCAATTACTGGGCACATCATCTGGAATAATATCGATCAGCTCTCCTGTTTTGGTGTCGAATGTCAAATCTAATCCATGAACACCAAATCCTACTGAACAGTACCATTTATCATTTTCTTTATCTAGGATAGCTCCGAACTCAGGCCATACCCAACCCTGTTCGGCATAGGCATATGGAACTGTAACATCAGCAGAATGATCCAACCCCCAGCCTTCTTTACAGAAGGCTTTGCCATTGAAGAGTCCAAACTCTTCAATGGCTTCTGCTAAATCCCTAGCAGAACCAAACTTAGATCCGATTTTATTTAAAGTATTTGCTATCTTTTCGATTGCCATGATAACCTCCATTATTATAGTAAGTGGGCACTTTGGTAAGCCCTCGGCAAGCCTTTACTGCTCTTGCCTAGCAGCCCGACACAGACTCGATGGAAGAGAACATCGAGCTCGGGATTGAGACTATTTGTGCGAGTAAGCCTTTCTCATCGCTGTCATTGCTTGGCTTACTCGCTAATGAGAAAACAATAAAACTAGATTGAGACGAGGATTTTCTCCCCGCCTCAACCTAGTCAATCAGTTAGAAAGGAAATGGCTTCAACTCTCTCTTGGGAAAGGTGAACAACTGATTTCCCTTCTCACTGATAATTTCGCTCCCATCACTTCTCTTAGCCGGAAACCAGCCCTTTTCGATCATATTGTTCGCTTCTTCTTTCGGAACCCATACTTCGAAGCGAACAGCCTTGCTCTTTTGGAGCAAGGCTTTGCTAACTTTCCGACTTGTGTCCCAGCTATAGACTTCTACTGAGTCAAGTTTTACTAATCTAATAACACACATTTTCATCCTCCTAGGATAAGATTAAGAATTCGGGGAGAAAGACAAACAATATTTCGTATATCTACGACG
>Ga0208824_1003137_pt1 | contig 11747 bp, 5 predicted proteins | sample AD_JPNTR3_MetaG_FD_184447 | JGI IMG/M metagenome (GOLD analysis project Ga0208824, IMG submission 184447) | Active sludge microbial communities of municipal wastewater-treating anaerobic digesters from Japan - AD_JPNTR3_MetaG (SPAdes) (version 2) | ecosystem: Engineered > Bioreactor > Anaerobic >...
CCCATTGCGGGTTTAAGCTCATTTGCCCGCATGGCCAGCTACGGGGGCCGGTTGCTGCGGGGGGTCGTCAGTTTACTATGTTTGCATCGTGTGCGCATACATCGTTCAAATTGTTCACTTTGGCTATTTACGGTTTAGCAGCTAAAAGGTTGTGTTTTGCTGTATTACTAGCTCAACTTTTTGACCAACGACCTTACTGCTACCACCAAAATTTTAAAGCCACAGAACGTTTTATAGGATTTAACAATTACAGTGCCATAATTTGTATATACTTGTATATGTGTTTTTTACAAAGTGTTACCATGCATTTTATGTCCGTAAATGGTAAAAGGTGCTGGCAAAGCTGTGTCCGAAAATGATAAGGTGTAGGGTGGTTGGTGGTTTGTAATAGAACGCTGATGACGCAGATGGTTTAGTTGTTCGTTGATGGTTGTTACTGGAAAACCGACCTCACCCCTGCCCCTCTCCTAAAAGGAGAGGGGAAAGGACAAAACCCTTGCAGAAAAAATGGAAGTCTCCCCTCTCAGGGGAGATTTAGAGGGGTCGGCTAAATGGTTGCTCGTTGTTCGTGGGATTGAATGGAACACAGATGACACAAATAATGCAGATTTTCACTGTGTAACTCTGTGTAAACTCTGTGCAACACTGTGATACCCATTTAGTTGATGGTTGTTGGTTGATGGTTAATTTAAGTGGAACGCTGATGACGCTGATAATGCAGATTTTCACTGTGTAACACTGTGTAAACTCTGCGAAACCCTGTGATACCTATTTAGTTGATGGTTTTTAGTTGCCCCGCTTGTTTCTTGTCATGCTGAGCTTCGCCGAAGCATCTCTTTGTTCCTTCATCTATTATTAATGATATTCTTCAACCAGCAAGGAATGACGTAAGCAGTGGCATAAAAGCCAGACCCGAGAATGGGTCGGGGGTGGAACGTTGCGGTGGGCTTAGTAAGCGATACCACATGAGCCACGCCACAGGCGTGGCGAATAGTATCGCGTGGCAGTTCAACCCACGGGGTACCCATCGGGTCGGGCTTTTCAGCCTTGATTTTCTTTGGTTCTTTCTTGTATCAAGACAAGAAAGAACGTTTAGATAGTGCTTTGCATTGGTTTTTCGGTTGCGATGCAACGTTCCCCTTTTGCTCTTTGGATTATTCAACACGTGCATCGCCAAATACCTGGAATACCTCAATACCCAGGGTTAAAACCCTGGGCTACCTTAATTTGCCCCTACAGGGCAATTTTTTAGAGTTAACGCAAGCGCCATGAAACACGAGCCATCAAGGGGTTGTTCGTGGTTGGTTATTCGTTGTTCGTGGGATTGAATGGAACACAGATGACACAGATAATGCAGATTTTCACTGTGTAACACTGTGTAAACTCTGTGCAACACTGTGGTAATTATTTAGTTGATGGTTGACGGTTGTTGGTTTATAGTAAATTCATGACCCGTCCTCTCATGTCATGCTGAGCACCGCCGAAGCATCTCATTTTACCTTCAACCATTAATGAGATTCCTCGCAGGTGCTCGGAATGACAACACCATTGGTTCCTTCACCCACTTTGTCATGCTGAGCCTAGTCGAAGCATCTCTTTGTACCTCCATTTCCTTAATCCCATTTAGATCGGTTTTACAGTAACCACTCTTTGCAATGCTTTTCTGTTGCGATGCAACGTTTCATCCTTGCTCTTTGGAATACTTTAGCGTGCATCGCTTTTCTTTTAGGATTACTTATTGGGTTACAAATGTTTAGCCCCTACGGGGCTGGAAGCGGTGTTCGTTGCTCATTGCTCGTTGTTCGTGAATAGCACGTCACATACTCTGTGAAACACCGTGTTACACTGTGTAACTCTGTGATACTCGCTGTTGCTCGTTGCTCATGAGATGGTTGTCATGCTGAGCAATCCGAAGCATCTCAATACTGACCAAGGTGGAGATCCTTCGCTCCCCGCTAGGGCGGGATAGGCCGCTCAGGATGATAAATGAAAGTTTGTTGTTGTTCGTATTCCACATCGTACAATCTTTGTAACACCGTGTAGCATTGTGTGACTCTGTGATACTTTATTTAAATAGTTTTTAAAAACAGAAATCGAAAGATCAAAGAGCAAACGCATTCTGCCTTTCACAAAGTAAATTATACACTATACATGAAATCCAACTCTTTTCTCATAAACTGTATGCTATTTCTTAGATACACTATAAATTAAATTTAAACTATATTTGTATTACAGTTAAATAGTTATGTGCATTATGCTAGATGTAAGTAAATTTTCAAAGCATCTGTTCTGGGATGTTGATATTAACTCGTTATCGAATGACAGATACAAAGCTTTTATTGTAAAGAGAGTGCTAGAATATGGTAATCTTTCGGACTGGTTATTGCTTACGCAAAACATGGAGATAAAGGAAATTACTGCAATTTGTCAAAAACTTAGAACGCTCGACCCTAAAGCTTTATCCTTTATTTCATCACTATCAAATCAACCACGGAGTAATTTTTTATGCTACAACTCTCAGCAATCGAAAATCCAACCCTGGAACTTTTAAAGCGATTAATGGCCCATCCATATTTTAGTAAATTAATACTTTGTGGGGGTACTTCGCTTGCACTTCAAATTGGACATAGAAAATCAATTGACATCGATTTATTTGGGAAAGTTGAGATTGATGAAATTACCATATCAAAAATTTTTAATGAATTAGGCAATACTCAAATCATTACACGAACACCCAACATCCTTGTGTACGCCATTAACGATATAAAGGTTGACATTGTCAACTACCCCTATCCTTGGATTCAGGAACCACTAATAGTTTCAGGCATACGATTGGCTCAAAAAAAAGACATTGCGGCCATGAAGCTTGCTGCTATTACAGGACGCGGTAGCAAAAAGGATTTTATTGATCTATTCTTTTTACTCAACGAGTTTACATTAAAAGAAATGCTTGAATTTTATACCATGAAATACAGTGATGGTTCAACATTTATGGTTTTAAAAAGTCTTACTTATTTTGACGATGCAGACCTTGAACCTAATCCTTTTATGTTAGTTCCATTGGAATGGGAGAAAGTAAAAGCAACTATAACTAAAAGTGTTGAAATCTTTTTTAATAACATGTAAAGTTTATAGTGATTGCTTGGAGAAGTTTGTCATGCTGAGCTCGCCGAAGCATCCCTTTTTCCTTTCATCCTTTTATTGAGATTCCTCGACTAGCTCGGAATGACAAAAACCGTTGACTCCCTCACCCACTTTGTCATGCTGAGCTTAGTCGAAGCATCTCATTATTCTTTCACTCCTTTAATCTCTTTTTTTGATTTTAAGGCATTCGCTCTTTGCAATGCTTTTCTGCAGCGATGCAACGTCTCCTCCTTGCTCTTTGGAATACTTTAGCGTGCATCGCTATACGTGTGGGAGTTGTCATGGGGTTACAAATGTTTCGCCCCTACGGGGCTGGAAGCGGTCTTCGTTGTTCGTGTATAATGACCTCACCCCAAACCCCTCTCCTGACAGGAGAGGGGAGCGCAATAAGGAAGCTTTATCGTGGGTTAAAGTCTCCCCTCTCAGGGGAGATTTAGAGGGGTCATCTAGGTTGAATGTGGAAAACGGCCTCACCCCAGCACTTTACCCTGAGAAGGAATGGAGCGGAAAAAGCAAGCAGAGGCATAAAAGCCAGACCCGCTAATGGGTCGGGGGTGGAACGTGGCGGTGGGCTTAGTAAGCGATACCACATGAGTCACGATGCAGGCGTGGCGAATTGTATCGCGTGGCAGTTCCACCCACGGGGTACCCATCGGGTCAGGCTTTTCAGCCTTGATTTTCTTTGGTTCTTTCTTGTATCAAGACAAGAAAGAACGTAAAAATGGCTCTTTGCCGTGCTTTCCCTTAGCGATGCAAAGCTTCACCCTTGCTCTTTGGCTTAAGTATTGCGTGCATCGCAATGCATGTGAGCGTGGCCATGTGATTACAAATGTTTCGCCCCTACGTGGCTGGAAGCGCTATTCGTTGCTCGTTGCTCGTTGTTCGTTATTGCCTCGTAATACAATCTGTGTAACATCGTGTTACACTGTGTAAATCTGTGATACTTGCTTTTGTTCGGTTTATGAGATGGTTGTCATGCTGAGCTAATCGAGGCATATTAAAACTACCTAATGGTGGAGGTCCTTCGCTGCGCTCAGGATGACAAATGAAAGTTGGTTGTTGTTCGTATTCCACATCGTACAATCTTTGTAACACCGTGTAGCATTGTGTGACTCTGTGATACTTTATTTAAATAGTTTTTAAAAACAGAAATCGAAAGATCAAAGAGCAAACGCATTCTGCCTTTCACAAAGTAAATTATACACTATACATGAAATCCAACTCTTTTCTCATAAACTGTATGCTATTTCTTAGATACACTATAAATTAAATTTAAACTATATTTGTATTACAGTTAAATAGTTATGTGCATTATGCTAGATGTAAGTAAATTTTCAAAGCATCTGTTCTGGGATGTTGATATTAACTCGTTATCGAATGACAGATACAAAGCTTTTATTGTAAAGAGAGTGCTAGAATATGGTAATCTTTCGGACTGGTTATTGCTTACGCAAAACATGGAGATAAAGGAAATTACTGCAATTTGTCAAAAACTTAGAACGCTCGACCCTAAAGCTTTATCCTTTATTTCATCACTATCAAATCAACCACGGAGTAATTTTTTATGCTACAACTCTCAGCAATCGAAAATCCAACCCTGGAACTTTTAAAGCGATTAATGGCCCATCCATATTTTAGTAAATTAATACTTTGTGGGGGTACTTCGCTTGCACTTCAAATTGGACATAGAAAATCAATTGACATCGATTTATTTGGGAAAGTTGAGATTGATGAAATTACCATATCAAAAATTTTTAATGAATTAGGCAATACTCAAATCATTACACGAACACCCAACATCCTTGTGTACGCCATTAACGATATAAAGGTTGACATTGTCAACTACCCCTATCCTTGGATTCAGGAACCACTAATAGTTTCAGGCATACGATTGGCTCAAAAAAAAGACATTGCGGCCATGAAGCTTGCTGCTATTACAGGACGCGGTAGCAAAAAGGATTTTATTGATCTATTCTTTTTACTCAACGAGTTTACATTAAAAGAAATGCTTGAATTTTATACCATGAAATACAGTGATGGTTCAACATTTATGGTTTTAAAAAGTCTTACTTATTTTGACGATGCAGACCTTGAACCTAATCCTTTTATGTTAGTTCCATTGGAATGGGAGAAAGTAAAAGCAACTATAACTAAAAGTGTTGAAATCTTTTTTAATAACATGTAAAGTTTATAGTGATTGCTTGGAGAAGTTTGTCATGCTGAGCTCGCCGAAGCATCCCTTTTTCCTTTCATCCTTTTATTGAGATTCCTCGACTAGCTCGGAATGACAAAAACCGTTGACTCCCTCACCCACTTTGTCATGCTGAGCTTAGTCGAAGCATCTCATTATTCTTTCACTCCTTTAATCTCTTTTTTTGATTTTAAGGCATTCGCTCTTTGCAATGCTTTTCTGCAGCGATGCAACGTCTCCTCCTTGCTCTTTGGAATACTTTAGCGTGCATCGCTATACGTGTGGGAGTTGTCATGGGGTTACAAATGTTTCGCCCCTACGGGGCTGGAAGCGGTCTTCGTTGTTCGTGTATAATGACCTCACCCCAAACCCCTCTCCTGACAGGAGAGGGGAGCGCAATAAGGAAGCTTTATCGTGGGTTAAAGTCTCCCCTCTCAGGGGAGATTTAGAGGGGTCATCTAGGTTGAATGTGGAAAACGGCCTCACCCCAGCACTTTACCCTGAGAAGGAATGGAGCGGAAAAAGCAAGCAGAGGCATAAAAGCCAGACCCGCTAATGGGTCGGGGGTGGAACGTGGCGGTGGGCTTAGTAAGCGATACCACATGAGTCACGATGCAGGCGTGGCGAATTGTATCGCGTGGCAGTTCCACCCACGGGGTACCCATCGGGTCAGGCTTTTCAGCCTTGATTTTCTTTGGTTCTTTCTTGTATCAAGACAAGAAAGAACGTAAAAATGGCTCTTTGCCGTGCTTTCCCTTAGCGATGCAAAGCTTCACCCTTGCTCTTTGGAATATACAATACGTGCATCGCTAAATGATTTGAATACCTCAATACCCTGGGTTAAAACCCAGGGCTAATGTGATTTGCCCTTTCAGGGCGAAGCTAGACGAAGCATCTCTTTGTACCTCCCTTTCCTTAATCCCATTTAGATCGGTTTTACAGTAACCACTCTTTGCAATGCTTTTCTGTTGCGATGCAACGTTTCATCCTTGCTCTTTGGAATACTTTAGCGTGCATCGCTTTTCTTTTAGGATTACTTATTGGGTTACAAATGTTTAGCCCCTACGGGGCTGGAAGCGGTCTTCGTTGCTAGTTGTTCGTTGCTCGTTATTCGTGAATAGCACGTCACATACTCAGTGTAACACAGTGTGGCATTGTGTAACTCTGTGATACTCGCTGTTGCTCGTTGTTCATGAGATGGTTGTCATGCCGAGCTCGCCGAGGCATATCAATACTGCCCAATGGTGGAGTTCCTTCGCTGTGCTCAGGATGACTAGCAGAGTTGACAGTTGATGGTTGAAAGTTGATAGAGAAAAAAAGCATTTCACGAAGCATAAAAACACCAAAGACCAAACACTAAAAACTAAACACTAAACACCACCACGCTGCACACTGAACACTGTACATGGTAAACCATAAACAAACCTCTGCATCTCCCCCAAAAAAAAGCCGGCTTAACACCGGCTTTATTGCTATTCTATCTTATCAACATTTCCTGTTAGGCGGAGTATTAATGTTGAGTTACGGGGATCGTTGGTAATAACTGTAATGGTTTTACCCTGTCGGCCGGAATATCCAGCTGTTCGGAACGAAGCTGATATCTCAGTGGATTCACCAGGCTTAAGAACACTCTTGGATGGGGTTGCAGTTGTACAACCACAGCTTGCCTTAATCTTGCGGATAATTAAATCGGTTTTACCTGTATTCTTGAGAACAAAATCGTAGTTTACGGGGTCGCCCGATTTAACCGTTCCAAAATCGTACTGTAGGGTATTGAACTCAGCCTTGGGCGCATTTTCCAAATCCTTCTGCGTAAGCTTTGAAAAATCCTCCTCAATGCTTGCGGTAATGGTTATTGGGCTGGTGTTCATAGCTTTATCGTTAACAGAAATGGTGAACCTATCAACAACAAAGCCCCACTCTTCGCGCTTATCGGGGTTATAGGTGAGCACAATAGCGCCAAACTGGTTTGGTTTAACCACCTCGGGTACCACTTTCACCTGCATAAAGTTCATTCCCTGTGTGTTGGCCTTAACTGTTACAGGTGCACTTGATTTATTAATGAACCTAATGGTATCGTTATAGGTACTGCCTAAGAATATTCTACCCAAAGCAAAATGAATTTTTTCGAACTTAAGTTCGTCGCCAATAGGGGTTACATAGATTTCGTCAATGGTTTTAACATGCGGAATAACCTCGCCCTTAATCTGGAGAATTACGGTTGGCGTTTCGGCATTGGAGTATATGGTTACGGTTTTTGCAAATGGCCCTGGGCGTCCGGCTGGATTGTATCCTACAGTTATTTTGCCTCCCTTCCCGGGTGCTATGGGTTCCTTAGGCCATTCAGGGGTTGTGCATCCACACGATGTAGCCACACGCTGAATGATTAGTGGGGCATTACCTGTATTGGTAAACTCAAAGGAATAGTTGGCTACCCCATCATCTTCCTTTATTTTACCGTAATCGTAGGTACTTGTTTTAAAGTTGATTTTTGGAACTGCATTCTGCGCTGCAACTGAAAATACAAAAGCAGCTAAAACTGAAATTGTCAATATCTTTTTCATGATCAATATGTTTGAAACGTTTACAATTTTCTACGTACAAAGTTATAAAACGGGTTTCTAAAATCGCCTTAAATGTAAATGTTTTATCATCAACATATATTCCAAAAACATTACTAAATTTGTTAAAAATGTTTTAAAATGAGTATTGCACACCTTGTTTTGCTTTTGCTTATTGGGCTAACCGCCGGTTTTGTGGGTGGTGCTTTAGGCCTTGGCGGAGGGATAATTATTGTTCCAGCTTTAATCTATTTGCTAAATTTTTCCCAGCACGAGGCGCAGGGCACCAGCCTTATGGTATTACTCTTTCCCGTGGGAATTTTGGCTGTTGTAAACTACTACCGTGCTGGATTTATCGATTGGAAACTTGCACTGATTCTAATGGTAGGTGTTGTAATTGGCAGCTACTTTGGCTCAAAGGTATCCATTAACATCCCGGCCGAAACACTCCGGAAGATTTTCGGGTTTTTCATTGTTTTAGTTGGTATTAAGATGATTTTAGGGCGATGATTTCAAAAAGCGATACTGAAAACATACTGGTGGAATACCGCCGCCACCTTCACAAACACCCCGAACTCTCGTTTCAGGAGGTAAAAACATCAAGCTACATCAAACAGATTTTTGCAACCGAAGGAGTGAGGGTTGAGGATTTTGGTACACATCACAGCTTTGCAGCAATAGTTGAAGGCAAATTGCCTGGGAAAACATACGGGCTAAGGGCGGAACTCGATGCGCTACCAATTACAGAGACCAGCGGTGTTGCTTTTGCTTCGGTTAACCCCAACGTAATGCATGCTTGCGGCCACGATATGCATATGGCTATTGCCATAGGTGTTACGTTAAGCCTTTATAGGCAAAGGGATAAATTAAAAGGACGTTTTGTTGCAATATTTGAATCGGGCGAGGAGGTTTTGCCCGGTGGAGCGCAAGCCATAATTCAAACTAAGCTATACAATGAACTTAAACCCGATGCCATGTTCGGCGTTCATGTACTTCCAGAACTTGAAGTTGGGAAAATTGGTGTTTGCCCCGGAAAATACATGGCCTCGGGCGACGAGGTGTACATTACTGTAAAAGGGAAGGGAGGGCATGCTGCCCTACCCCACCTGCTTATCGACCCAATTACATGTGCTGCAGAAATTGTCCTTGGCTTGCAAACACTGGTTAGCCGAAAAGCTCCAACGCTAATACCCACCGTGCTATCGTTTGGCCGTATTGAGGCCAATGGCGCTACAAATATTATACCCGACAATGTTAGCATTTCCGGAACCTTCCGCACAATGGATGAGCAATGGCGCGAGGAGGCTCATAAACTTATACAACAAACCGCAACCGGAATAGCAGCATCACATGGTGCAAAGTGCGAGGTTGAAATCCGTAAGGGCTATCCATCAATATTCAACAACCCCGAACTAACACAACTTGTTAAGCAGACTGCTACTGAACTGCTTGGAAATGATAAAGTGGTTGACCTTGAGCCCCGCATGACCACCGACGATTTTGCATACTTCAGCACCCTTACACCATCGGTATTCATTAGGCTTGGTGCTGGCTTTCCAGGTTCTGATAATCCACAGCTTCATAGACCCAACTTTAATCCCTCCGAGGGGGCCATTGGCATAGCCCATAGCTTGCTCACAAGAATTTTACTAACCCTAATGAAGTAGATCTATGACTTTAGGTAGGAATTTTTTGTTAGCCTTATTTTTTACTCTCTTTCAATTTAAAACGCTTTACTCACAATCGGAATTCAGCAAGGTAGAGACAGACTACTACACCAGTTTTATCAACTACTACCAGTCCGATGGAATATGCTCGTACGAATTTACTGATATTATCCAGGACGGAATGGGGCTGATGTGGTTTGCCACACAGGATGGACTAATGCGATTTGATGGTAACAATTTTAAAACCTACCGGGGTGGAAAAACAAAAGGTCAATTACCGCACAGCGTTGTAAGTTCACTTGCTGTGGATAAGAAGAAAAACCTTTGGGTTGGCACTAAAGGCGGACTATGTGTTTACCATCCAGAATCCGACACCTTTGAACGGGTTGATTCCCTATTTGGGGAACCGCTGCAGGGACACCGTTGGGTAAGAGATATCTACGTGGATAGTAAAGGAAGGTTATGGGTAGATAGGCACAATGGAACGCTCAATTGCATTGACTTTGACGCTAAAACTGTTGAAACCTTTCAGCACGAATATGTCTACAATGAAATATACTACTTCCACGCCATAACCGAACTTGGCGAGGGTGTAATGCTGGGAGGTGGTTCTGCTCATCTTACCTGGTTAACCCGAAATCCCGATAAATGGAATACTTACCCTAGTGTTGAAACCATTATAAATAACGAAATAATTACTATTGCAGGAACTGCAAATTTTTACGACGATGGCTCCGATTATATCTGGGTAGCAAACTATGTTGATAATGCATACCGAATCAACAAGAAAACCATGGAGCGAACCCCACTTCCCCTACCATCGGTTTATACCATTTGCCCGAACGGCGATGGAAAGGTATGGATGGGTGGCTACCACTTTGGGGTTGTACTTTACAACCCATCGACAAACACGGCTACCCGCTACATTAGGATGGAGGGTAATCCGCAATCGCTGGCAGGTAACATGATCCTGGTAATTTACCGCGATAATCAGGGGAACACATGGTTTGGCACCAACAATGGTTTATCGCTGCTAACAACCTTTGCCCGAAAATCGACACATCTCCGAAAAATTGCCGACGTTAACAGCCTGCCATCAAACCAAATTACCTGTATGTTTCCAGACTACCCAAAAGGGTTATGGTTGGGTACCCAAAACAAGGGACTTGTATTCATTGATTTTAACACCAAAAATGTTACGCGATTCGGGTATTTTAACCACCCCGATAGCCTTGCATCAAACTGGGTTACATCCATTGCCAGGACAACTGACAACTCAATGCTTGTTACCCTTTGGAATGGATATGGTGGGGCGTTAAATCGGTTTTGGCCCGAAAAAAAACGGTTTAAACGATACAATCCAGATGGTTACTACTGGTACTCCAACGTAATAACAACATCCGATGGCAAAGCGCTTTTTTCACCATGGGGAGGAAGAGTTAATGAATTTGACCCAAGAACCGAAAACGTTACTTCTAGAATTTTTGGTTGTTTTGAAAACCAATGCTCTAACGTTTCAGGTTATATCAATAAAATAACAACTTCTAACAACGGATGGATTTTATTTGAGTTTGCAACACTATTAAATGTCTTAAACTCCGATACACTCAACATAGTTCCCAGTAACTTTACTAATCTAGATATTGGTATTCCTAAGCAAAAGCAAGTTACGTTCAATATTCAGGCAAAGAAAATGCTATTATTCAATAGCAATTTAATGATTTTAGGTAACGATAATAAAATATACCCTTTTAGCTTACCTACCCGTAAAATTGAGCCCCCTCTTTCCACTAATATCAACTTTACAAATATTTTTGTCGATAAGTATTTATATGCCCTAACCGATAGTGTATTATTCCGGTGGAACCAAGAGCGAGGGAGATTTGACCAGTTAACCTCTATCAAGCAATTTCCGCTAATAAAATCGATTGCCGATGGCAACGATACAATTTTTCTTGGCACATCGGAAGGTGTATATGTAATGACAGAACATACTAAAACTCTTACCAAACTATTCGATGCCGATGTTCAGGCGCTTACTTTCTATAAAGGATTTGCTTTTGGAGCAAGTAACAAGGGGCTTTTGATGTTTAATGGCAAAGGATTAGTAAAAAGATACCTGAGCGAACAGAGTATAACCAACTTCACAATTGATAGTAGCGGAAATGTTTGGGCAACCAACTC
>Ga0208824_1003140_pt1 | contig 11738 bp, 14 predicted proteins | sample AD_JPNTR3_MetaG_FD_184447 | JGI IMG/M metagenome (GOLD analysis project Ga0208824, IMG submission 184447) | Active sludge microbial communities of municipal wastewater-treating anaerobic digesters from Japan - AD_JPNTR3_MetaG (SPAdes) (version 2) | ecosystem: Engineered > Bioreactor > Anaerobic...
CCCGCGCCAACATCGAACTCGACCGAGTGGACGTTGCGCCGGGCCGCCTCGACCGCGTAGTCGTGGCCGTCGATCCGACATGCACGAGGACGGGCGACGAGGCCGGGATCGTGGTCTGCGGCAAGGGCGGCGACCACTACTACGTGATCGCCGACCTCTCGCTGAAAGCGTCGCCGGACGTGTGGGCGAAAACAGCGGTGGATGCGTTCATTCTGTATGAGGCGGACCGAATCGTGTACGAAACGAATCAGGGCGGCGAGATGGTGGAGCACACGATTCGCACGGTAGACAGGCATGTTCCGTTGCGCAGCGTTCACGCGTCGCGCGGCAAAATCACGCGGGCCGAACCCGTGGCGGCGCTGGCCGAACAGCACAAAATCCACCATGTAGGAATGTTCCCGAAGTTGGAAGACGAACTGTGTTCGTTCACAGGTGAACCCGGACAGGCCAGCCCGAACCGGCTCGATGCGTTCGTATATGCGATTACCGAATTGCACAAGCGGGCGCCGGCAACTGTAACCGCGCACTAATATACCTATTGACTTTCTGACAACAGGTGTATTATATTCGTGACATGATCGACTCGGACCTCAAACGATGCTACGACGGACTGATCGCCAAAATGCAGGCGCACGATATGCGAATGCAGTATTATCGCGGCGATCATCCGATCGCGTTCATCAACCCAAAATTCACCGACATCATCAAGCGCGGCGTCGTGTTCCGCAAAAACTGGTGCCAGACGATCATCGATGCCGCGTTGAACAAACTCGTTATTCAATCGTGGAACGCGCCGGACATCGATAACGACGCGCTGGCGTACCTGTGGAAACGGCACGTGCGCCGCATAGCGAACGACGTGCATCTGGGCGCGCTGATAACCGGCGAATCGTTTGTCGTGGCGTGGCCGGGCACGGACGGCGCGCCGCGCGCATACTATCACGACCCCCGGACCGTGCATGCCGTATACGACGAGAACGAACCGGAGACAATGCGGTTCGCATGCAAAATCTGGACGGTCGAAAAGCGGCGGCGGCTGAACCTGTATTACCCGGACCGAATCGAGCATTACGTTGCTAACGATGAGAATCCTATTTCTGCACAATCGTTCCGGCCCGTGTCGGATTCGCCGGTTGAACCGAACCAGTTCGGCCAGATTCCCGTGTTCCATTTCCGGTTGCGGTCGGATACGAACACAGGCGAACTCACGACCGGCGTGCTGTCGTTGCAAGACGCGTTGAACAAAATTCTAAACGACATGATGGTGGCTTCTGAATATACCAGTTTCCCGCAGCGGTACGCGATCGGCAATTTCGAGAAGAATCAGAAATGGCCGATAGGTCCAGGCACGATTCTCGAATTGCCCGGCAGCGCGGCGGGCGACCAGCCCGTGACGGTCGGTTCATTTTCATCGTCATCGCCGGACAACTACCTGCGGCCTATGGAAGACCTCCGCGATGCGATGGCGGTCCTGTCGGCGACGCCGCATTATTATTTCGCCGGGCAAGGCGGCACGCCGTCCGGGGAAGCGATACGCGCGCTCGAATCGCCATTGCTGTCGAAAATCGCGCGATACCAGAGCATACTCGGCGGCACGTGGGAATCGCTCATGGCATTCATGGCTCGCATATCCGGCATTGCCGACGGCAACGGAACGGACATCGAATGCGTCTGGGCCGATGCGCACACGCAACTCCCGCAGGCGCTGGCGCAAACGCGGCTCACCAACAAGAACGCCGGGATTCCGATTACGACTCAACTTCGCGACGAGGGGTGGACCGAGGGCCAGATCGCCCAAATGTTAAATGATATCAACGTCGAGGCTACCGTGACATCGATACCGAACACTGGCGCCATTCCGGCGACGGTCTCCCCGGCGGTCGCAATGGAGGCCCGAATGAAGGCGAAGGACATGATCGCGGGCAAGGTTGCGGGCGGCATTGCGGATGCCCTCGAATCCGCGCGGAAGCCCGTGCCGGAAAATGCCGTCGCGCAAATCATGGGCAAATTCGCTGATAAACGGGTCAGGACGTAGGAGGCGCGGACCGAATGGCCGGGTTGTTCACGGACGAGTTCATGGACGCGATCGAGGAAATCGCGGGGCAAACGCTCGAAGCCGCCGTGCTGGAGGAGTTCATGATCGGGCTGCTGTCCGAGGCGTACTACAATGCTATGACCGGGACAACACAGCAAACTATCATCGATGAGGCGCGGAAACATGCGGCGCAATTCGTGAAGTACGTTTCCGAGGAGCAAAAGACCGCGATCGCGAATGCAATCGCAACAGGGATTGAAGAACAACTCGGCGTGCAAAAAACGTCGCGGCTCGTGCGCGACAGCATCGGCCTCGACCCGCAACGCGCCGAACGGCTGGCGAAATTCCGGGCCGAGAAAGAGGCGACGGGCCTGACCGGCGACAAACTCGAACGCGCCATAGCCCGCGAACGGACCGGGTTGTTGAACGAGCGCGCCGGTCTGATTGCGCAAAACGAAATCGGGAAAGCGATCGAATCCGCCGGTCTGAAATCGGCGGCGGCGCAAGGGTTCCGATACAAGGCGTGGAACACGGTCGGCGATTCCCGCGTTCGCGAAAGCCACGTCATGAACGAGGCGGCTGGGCCGATTCCGATTGATGAGCCGTTTCCAAACGGTTCCATGTTTCCAAACGACGGAGTAGACGACATCAATTGCCGGTGTACACTGGTATACTCGACAGAGGCCGGATTGGAGAATCTTCGCGAACAATCGGCGAAATGGGCCGAGGACACGGCGGCACGCATGGCAGAGGCCGAGTTATAACGAAATGTGGATACCGATCTTCATCGACACCGAACAGGGTCCAATCATCGTGAATCTGGCGCATGTGAACTATTGCATGTCTACGCGGCATTGCAAAGAATGTCCCGGAGAACAGACAACGACAATTGTCGGACATCATTTTGAAGTTGAATCAAAAGAACCGCTTGAACAGTTCGCCGTGCGCGCGTTCGCATTGGCGAACATGAACGCGTCGGACAACGATGAACAGGCAAAGACGGATCTGGTGAAAATCAGAAACCCGTGGAGGGCATAAAACTTTGTATGAAAAAACCTGTTGAAAACGAAAAGGAAAGTGTGGTAGAACAATCGCGGTTTGAAGAGTCCGAACTTGTGCGTGACGAAATCCGGCGCAACGACGGATTCATAAAACTATTGCTCGCGCACCGGCGCATGTTGTTGCCGTTGCTACGATATGAGGAAGACGTGCTCCGGCGCGCAGGCTATAAAATTGAAGCAATGAAGTAGGCCAGCATCCGAATAGTTCGGATCATCGCCGCATCGAGCGTATCCAGCCGCTCGGTGCGGCGTTTTTTTTTGGCAAAACGACAACACAGGAGACAAAAGCAATGGCAAACGAACCACAGGGCACGGCAGGCGGAAACGCGACGGCAAACGCCGGAAACGGCGGGAATGCGGCGGGTTCGCAAACCGGAACTGGAACCAATCAGCAGTCGAGCACGGCAGATAAAACCGTGTTCACAAAAGAAGAGTTCGAACGCGAACTTCAGCGCGAGGCAGACAGGCGCGTGACCGAAGCACAAAAAGCGTGGGCGGCCAAACAGGCCGAAATACTCGCAGCCAAAGATCGCGACGCCGAAGCCAAAGTGCGCGAACTCGAACAGGCGGCGAAAGAGCACGAAGAATATGCCGCGTTTATCGAGGCTGCGCACGTGGCCGGAATCCGTAATGTGAAAGCGGCCCATCTCGTTGCGAAAGGCGGCGGATATTTCGACCAGCGCGGCAAGTTCAACGTCGAAAAATTCCGAAACGACAACCCAGAATTTTTCTTGCCCATGTCCGGAAACGCGAACGCGGGGTCCGGCGCGGGCGGCAACCAGTCGTCTACTTTCTCGATGGACCGTTGGATACGGAGTCAGGCAGGACGGTAGGCGTAATAGGAGGCTAGAAAATGGCCTATAACAACATTATAGATCGCGCGAACGACGCCGGGGCATTGATCCCGGAAGAATATTCGCGCGAAATAATCAAAAACATCCCGGCGAATTCCTTCGTGATGGAAAAGGCGCGCCGGTTGCCGGATTTGCCGCGCAACGTGCGCCGGTTGCCGGTGATGTCCGCGCTGCCGTCGGGCTATTTTGTGGCCGAGGCGCCCACCGAGGGCAGCATCAAACAGACGAGCAAGGCGGCGTGGGAGAACGTTTATCTGACGGCGGCGGAGATCGCCGTGATTCTCCCGATTCCGGAATCGCTTCTGGAAGATGCCGACTATCCGATCTGGAGCGAGGTATACCCGCTGATACAGGAAGCGTTTGGCGTCGTGTTCGACGGCGCCGTGATCAACGGCACCAACATCCCGACCGATTGGAGCACGGCGCTCGGCGGCGCGGGCCTCATCGCCCGCTGCAACACGGCGGGTCATGTCGTGAGCGCGGCATCGTTCGCGGACCTTTACGACGCGATTCTCAGCGAGGGCGGCGCCGCCGGTCTCGTCGAGGCCGACGGATTCAACGTCACCGGCCACATCGCCGCGCTCACGATGAAGGCGAAACTGCGCGGCGTGCGCAGCACGACCGGTGAACCGATTTTCAACACGAATCCGGCGCTGGCGAGTCAGATGCTGTTGGACGGCGTGCCGATCGCTTTCCCGGCGAACGGCGTAATCGATCCGGCGACGGCATTGATGATCTCCGGCGACTGGAGCAAACTGGTTTACGCGATTCGGAAGGACCTTACATTCAAGGTTTTCACCGAAGGCGTGATTACCGATGCGTCCAGTCCGCGCCAGATCCAATATAATCTGATGCAGGACGACATGGTTGCGTTGCGCGCCGTTATGCGTATCGGCGTCGCGTTGCCGAATCCGATCAATCGCGCAAACGGCACCAAATCCACGCGGTGCCAGTTTGCCGTGTTGACGGCTTAGGGAGGATTGGCCAATGAAACGCTCCCTGTTTTTTCTCGTGCCGACGCTTGCGCTGGCATTGGCGGCTTTGGTGGTTGCTCCGTTGCCGGTCGCCAATGCGCAATGGTATCCGCTTCGGTTCGATGCGTCGGCCCGCGTGCAGGGCGACGGCAGCACGCCGCTCGCCAACTGCGCGTATCTTGGCGCGCTTGCGATTTACGACATCGTGCCAACGAATGCCAACACGGCGAGCGTGCATGCAGCCGTGACGCTCGGCGCGGCGGGCCAAACCGTTACGACCGCAATCTCGAATCCGGACGTGCCGCGAACGCTGTCGATCACTGGCAATGCCGCTGGCATTGCAGGCAACGTCGTGATTGTTGGCCGAGACATCGCGGGCGCGTCCTGCACGGACACGATCGCGTTGAACGGCACGGCGACCGTAGCGGGCGCGAAAGCGTTCCGTACCGTGACCAGCATTGCGTTGCCGGCGAAGACGAACGGCAGCGGCGATGCGGTGAGCGTCGGCGTTGGAAACAAGTTCGCGCTACCGAACGTTGTGGCCGATTCCACGCGATTTCTCATCTCTACGCTGAACGGAGCAAATGATACAGGGACGTTTACGGCGACAGGTTCCATTCAGACGTCGTTGTATACGCCGAACGGCACGCCAAACGGAACGTATCATTTGAAGATCGTTTATTTGCTAGGGCGGTAACAGGGAGGATGCATGATATGGCGGCATCGGCAGAGCAGATAGCACGGCTCAGACGGATGATCGCCGAACCGGGCACGGGAACCTATGGCGACGCGGCGTTGAAAGCCGCAATCGAACGCCATCCGGTTTACGACCCGTTCGGCACGCCGCCAACGCTGGCCGATTATTCCACCGCGCCGCCCACCGTGACCGAGAATCCGGGTTGGATGCCGACATACGACATGAACGCGACGGCGGCAGAGCTCTGGGAAGAGAAGGCCGCCGCCGTCGCGAGCGATTACTCGATGACCGCCGACGGTTCGAGTTTGCGCCGCGATCAGGTGTATGAGCAGTACATGAAAATCGCGCAACGGTACAGGTCGAAAGCATGTCCTGGCACGCTCGAATTGCTGTCGAAAACCCGGCGGCTCGATGCCGAGACCGGCGGCATCGTGGAACACGTGAACCGTTACCCGCAGGGAGAGGACGACGCGCTGCAATGAATCCCGTAACCGCAACGGAATATGCCCGAATGCGGGCCGCCGCACAGGACAGCATGCTGGACGTGTGCACGGTTGGCACGCTGTCAGTCGGCACCAGCGGCGCTTACACGACACAGACGATTGCGTGGAGCGCCAATACGGTTTGCGGATTCGACGCAGGCGGCGGTTCCGAGACGCGCGACAATGCGCAATTCCCAACCAATGCGGCGCGATTGCGCCTGCCGCTGGGCACGGCGATAACGGCCACATCCCGCGTGCGCATCGTGTCCAAGGCGGGCGTTGCGCTTTCGCCGCAGCCGGAATTCAAAGTCGTTGGCGCACCTGCGCAAGGCCCTACGTGTCTTGTTGTGGATTTGGAACTCATGCCAGCGAAAGGAACCGGATAATGGCACGACGCACCGTACCTGGACGCGAACAGGCTGCATTCTCGATCGATGCCGATGAACTTCGCGGCGCGTTGCAGAACGCCGTGAAAAAAATCGGCGTCGGCATGGCCGATTTCCTGCAGGACGCCAAAGGACGCGCACAGAAACGTGCGCCTGTCGGCTGGGACATCGAGAACCGGTTGCCGGGCGGCGCGAAAACCAAAAAGCCGAGAGGCTATCGCGGCGGGACTCACAGGCGAAACATCCACGCCGAATGGGATTCCGCCTCGATGCGCGGCAACATCCACACCGAGGACGGTTACGGCGGCTACCTGCACATCGGCACGAAGCACATGGCGGCCCGGCCCGACATTCTCCCCGGATTCATGGAGGCGTTTCGCGATTGGGAACGCCGCGCGGAGGGATCGTTGTGATCGACACGAACGCTATCCTGCGCGCTTATCTGGTGGAAACTGGAACCCTGCTGCATACCCTGTGCGGCACGCGCATTTATATCCCGCGAATTCCGCCGGGATTCGACAACGCGCAGGCGGCGGTCGAAGCGACGGGAAACGGTTCCGGTTTCGGCGCGGACAAGGTTCACACCGATGTCGTGGCCGACTACCACATCAAATGTTTTGGCGGCACGACGGATCATGGAGCGGCGCGCGCGGTATACGGTGCGCTCGCCGACCGGCTTCATCGCGCCGAATTGAAAAAAACCGCGCACGGGTTTATCTCGTGCGCATATCAACAGGCCGACGCACAGGATCTGTTCGATCCGGACGTAGGCTGGCCGTTCGTGCTGGCATCGTTCCGCGTTCGGATGAGACCACTGTAACAGGACCATAGGAGATTTAGTTATGTCGAGAGACAATCAGAACCGCAGAATCCCGACCGGTTTCAAGGCGTTTATCGCGCCGCTTGGCACATCCATGCCGACCCCGCCTGTGCTGACCGATTCGGCATGGGAGGCAGAAGGCTGGTCGTTGATTCCATCATTTACCGGCGGACCGGCGTTTGCCGGTGAACCGAAGTTCAAACCGTTCAAGCCCGCGCATGCGCTCGGTAAGACGGCATCCGATCTCGTGGCCGCGGCAGACCATGTGATTACGGGTACGATTGATGAATCGGCGCTCGAATCGCAAGCCATCGGAATGGCAACTGGCCTGTTCACGACGGATGCAAACGGAATCCGTAAACTGGCTGAAGGCGCGAAGAATGCGGACTATCCGTTCATGCATCTCGTGTTGCTCGGCCACGGCACCGATCCGATTTCCGATAATCCGATCCCGCTCGGGTTTTTCTATCCGCTGGTGAAACTGACCAGTATGAATTTCCCGAAGTTTTCGAGCGAGAACAACAGAACTGTAGATTTGAAGTTCGACGCGTATATCGATGACGAAGGCCAATATATAGACGTTGGAACGGCTGTTCTTCGGTTCGATGTGCCGGAATCCGTCGAATACGCCGTGATTCCGAACGTCAAATTGTTGACGGCGGCCGCGGCCGTGACGGCGCTCGGTAATGCCGGATTCAGCGTCGTATCGCAGATATCCGCATTTTCCAATGCCGTTACGAGCGGCTATGTGATTGCGCAGAGTCCGTCGGCTGGCTTGACGCGATTGTTGACGGCGATCAACACGCTGACCATTTCGCAAGGCGAGGAACCGTAACCGATGATGAATCGCACCGATTTCGATATCGCATCCGGTGCGCCGATTACCGTGACGTTGGGGGAGCGGTCGTTCGCGATCGCCCCCCTGTCGTTGCGGAAGGCGCAAGCGTTCCGCGAGGCTTTCGCCGCCGCAATGACCGGCGTCGAATGTTTGCCGATGATCGCGGACAGATTGATCGGCGATGGAAAATCGCTGAATATGAATCCGCAAGACGTGCTCGCCGTGCTCGCAACGGCCATCGAGAAAGACGTGTACCGTCTCGTAAACCTGATGTTTTCGTGGGGCGACCTCGCGAATGACCGCGAATACATCGAGGAAAACGCGACAGAGTATCAGGCGGTAGAAGCACTTGTCGCCATGGTTACGCTGGCATACGGCCCTTTTGGAGTTTGCCTGCCTGCGGAACTGAAGAAGTTGAAGACCGTCGCACAGAATCGGAGCGCGACTGGGACAGAGACCACGGCGAGTTGATTCGATTATTCACGCTGTCAAAAGAACATGGCGTGAGTTTTACCGAATTGATAGATCGCTGGACGTGCGAACAGGTAAATGCCGCATCGCTGATTTTGCAGGAGGACAGGATGCGCGAGGCGCGAATGATGCGCGAACAGAACCGAAGCAAGACGGAGCGCGACAACAACATACGGCCTATGACATTTACCGATTTTATGGCGATGCAACCGAAAAAGCCGAAGAACATGAAAGGCTGAACAAATGGCCATAAATCTTGGCGACGCCATATTATATTTTGTCGGCGATACGAGCGGGCTGGTAAAGTCTGCCGATGAATCGGTAAAGATTGCCGAAAGCGCAAAGAACGATATGGAGCGCATGGCCGATGATGCGGCATCGGCGCTCCAGCGTCAGTTTGAGGAAGCCACTCGTAAAATTGGCCTTGCATTTGCCGGAATCGGCGGCGTGATAACAGGATTTATAGGCGCATCCGTGAAAGCGTTCGATGAATCCGAGCGCGCATCGAAACAACTCGAAGCCGTACTGAAATCCACGGGTGGCGCAGCAGGGATAACGGCAGACGAAATCAAACGGATGGCCTCCGAATTGCAGGCGCAGACCGGCATATCCGATGACGCGACAGTAAGCGCAAGCGCGATGCTGTTGACGTTCACGAACATCGGGAAAGAGATATTTCCTGATGTAACAAAAGCCGTTCTCGATTTGGCAACTGGCATGAACAACGGAATGACGCCGAGCGCCGAACAGTTGTCGCATACCGCGATCACGCTGGGGAAGGCAATGCAAGATCCGGTTGTAGGCGTAACGGCATTGCGCCGCGCTGGCGTCCAGTTGAGCGACGAGCAGGAAAAACAGATTCGCGGGTTCATGGCCGTAAACGACATCGCTGGCGCGCAGAAAATCGTGTTGGGAGAACTCGCGGAACAGTTTGGAGGACGGGCAACGGAGGCGGCAAAAACGTTAGGAGGCCAAATCAATCATCTACGCGAAGATTTTGGCGATTTGATGGAGGTTATCGGTGAGCAGATCGCACCTGCAATGTCAGGACTGATAGACTGGTTGAAAAGCGCGATTGTGAGTTTTCGTGAATGGGCGCAGGAACACCCTGTTTTATCGCAGGCGGTTGTTGTGTTGACCACGGCAATAGGCGGGTTCATGCTGGCAGCGTCTCCGATACTTATATTCCTTCCGCAAGTTGTTGCAAGCATCCAGATCATGATTGGATTATTGCCGTCCATAACGGCCTTTTTTGCCGGAACGGGCGGGATCGTTGTTTTGGTAGGCGCGGCGGTCATTGCGCTGCAACAACTAGCATCTGCATGGATGGCGGCGAATCAGGCGGCAAACGAGGCCGCTGACGTTCAGTCGAAATTACCGGCAACGCTGCGGCAGGTCATGGATGCGCTCGACGCGGCCGGAGTGAAATATGATGCTGCGAAGATTGCCACGATGGAGACCGGAGACGCCATTGATTACCTGAACAAACTCTATTATGAACAGGTTGTTGCGTCGCAGGCCGCCGTTGACGGCGTCGAAGCAAACGAAAAGAAAAAGATCGAACTATCCGCGGATGTAAAGAAAAAGATTGAGGAACTCGAAAAGAGCCATGCCGACAAAGTCAAGGAAATAACCGACAAATCGGCTGCCGATTCGCAAAAAAACGCTGAGAAACTGCTTGACCTTGCCAAGACGCTGGCCGACAAACAAAAGGATATCGCACAGAATTTTGGCGATGCCGTGCGCGACATACGCGATAGGTTCGCGACAACGGTAGCGCAAATGCAGCGCGAATATCGTGATCGCGTGCGCGATTTCAACACAAGCATCGCCGAAATGCAGCAGGAGTTTTACGATTCGCGGCAGGATGCCGCAACGGACTATTACGACGCTTTGTCAGACGCCGAATACGAATACATGCAGCGCAGAGCAGAACTCATGCAATCGGGCGATTATGCCGGCGTCGAGAAACTGGATCGTGAATATTCGGTTCGCTTGTATCGCATGGAACGCGAGTATAAACAGTCCGAGGCGCGGGCTGCCCGTGACTACCAACAAGCCGTTGAACGTGCGCAACGGAAAATGGCCGAGGAGGAAGCGGCATTTCAGGAACGGTTGCAACTCGAGGAGGAACGCGCACGCGAACTCGAACGTATTGCCGCGGAACGACAGGAACGCGAAACGGCGAAGGCCATTGAGGAATATAATGCGCGCGTGGAGGAAAATAAAAAGGCCGAAGCGGCCATTGCGGCAGAACGCGAAAAGGCGTTTGCCGATCTAGAAGCGAAATATGAACAAGCCATGCAGAAATTGGCCGATGAACTCGGAATATCTGTGGATCTGATTCGCAACAGCGCAAACGATGTTGCCAATGCGCATAAAGAAGCGAGCGACAAATCGGTTTCAGCATGGCTGGAAATGATCGATTGGTGGGAATCGCCGGAGGGGCTTGGCCATCAAAATAGCGCTGTGGAACAGGCGGCGACAACGGCCGAACGCATTGCGGAAGCCAACCGTATCAGTGCTGAAAAGACGCAGGGGTTCTGGTCGCGGCTGTGGGATTCTGTGAAAGGAATCTGGTCCCGGCTAACGAATTTCGATGCAAATCAAATGGTCATGCCCGCCATGTACGCGGACGGCGGGCGCACGAAAAGCGTGCCGATTATCGCAAACGAGGAAGGGCCGGAACTGGCGACGTTGCCGGACGGCACGAAAGGGATCATCGGCGACGGCCGGCCCGGCATTTTTGCATTGCCGGTGGGAACATTTATCCATACCGCATCAGAAACGGCTAAGATGCTGTTTCAATCGTTTGCATCAGGCGGAATTATCGAGCAATTGTCCATTGCGGAAACGGTTGCGCTGCAACGCATGCGCAAGGCATTTTCGGATCTCGTGAATTGGGCGCGCAACACGGGCCAGATCACGCTCGAAGCGTGGGGCATTTTACAGACCGGAATAGGCAATGGATGGAGCGACATCGTTTCCACCGCGAAACGGATTTCTGATGGAAAATTTCTTCGCGTGGAAGGCGTCGGCGGCGCTGGAGAAGGCACGTGGCTATCTCTAGATGCGCTGACAGGCGAGAATGCGGGCCTTATTCATTACCGGGATTCTGGA
>Ga0208824_1003148_pt1 | contig 11725 bp, 11 predicted proteins | sample AD_JPNTR3_MetaG_FD_184447 | JGI IMG/M metagenome (GOLD analysis project Ga0208824, IMG submission 184447) | Active sludge microbial communities of municipal wastewater-treating anaerobic digesters from Japan - AD_JPNTR3_MetaG (SPAdes) (version 2) | ecosystem: Engineered > Bioreactor > Anaerobic...
CGATAGTCCATTTTTTATAATATGCTATATAATCAACTGTTTTAGGTACATATCCGCTAGCATCAACAGGTTTTTTATCAGATACAATAAACTCATTGGGAACTATATCCTGTAACAGTTTCATAATTTTCTTACCATCAAATTCTTCTCTGACTTGATTTTTTTTGGATGCCTTTTTACTATCTTTAGAAGATTGCAATCCTGATATGGTATTCTGTATACTTGTAAAGTACTCTTTTAACATTGAAATTCTCCACCTGAAATTAACTTTTTCTTAAAATAACTGATACTGGACATTGTAGCACTGCTCATATGCAACAATCATATATTCTACTCAAATTAAATCATCATTGATTAAGTATAATATTGCCAATACATAAAATCAATATTATTTCACATTGTTTATAGTAATTGCTATTATTGGCTATTGTTGACCGGATTACAATTTAGTTAAAATTCCGCCACATTAACATCATTAAAATCCTGTGAAACCGAACCCACCACTTCATCATCTTTTTCAAGACCTAAATCATTTTCGTTGGTGTTATTCTTTTGTGGCTGCGGTTTTTGTTTCGATTCTTCTTCAATGTATTCCTCGCTTTTAGCTTTTTTAGCTTCAATGATATTTTGTAATTCAGCAGTACTCATGTTTTTCCATTCTTTTGCAACAGTGATATACCTGCCTTTGGGGAATTCGCGAATATATCGTTGAAATTCACGTGCAGCCAGATCAAATTTTTTCTGCATAAAATAGGCATACCCTTTTTTAATCTGGGCATCCTGATCTTTATGATAAAATTCATTTGTTAGTGCTTTATTAAAATAAGCGATAGCTCTGTCAAACTGTCGCATTGCAAAATATGATTCGCCTATCCAGTATAATGCATTTTCTGATAATTTATCGCCACCAAAATGTATCAATACCCTGTTAAAAAATCCTATTGCATCATTGTAATGACCACTCCTGAAAGCATTAAGACCACTTTTATATGCCTGTACCTTGTATGCATTTTTTACATCATTGACATACTGGCTTACCGCACCATAATACCGTAGAAAGTAATCATAGTGATTATATGCTTCAGCATCCATACCTAAATGCTTTAATGAACGTGCTCTTCCTAAAATTGCTTCTTCATTGCTGCTATCCTCATTTATAGCAATATCAAACATACGTTTTGCTTTTTGTATCTCGCCATTTTTCAGATACAAATGCCCCAATTCTGAATATATCTTACTTCTATAGTTTCTGTCCATTGAAGCATGGAGCAGGGTTAATAATTGATGAGCGCTTTCTTCACTATAATTCTGCAACCAGTTGATGTGAGCTATACGTGCAAGTATGTTTTTATACATCTCGTCAGATAAATTCTTTCTGTTATTTTTCACCAGATATACATACTTGAGATAGGCAAGCCTGTTAAGGTTTAATTTTTCATAACATTGCCCTATATAGTAATAGGCTTCAATTGCTGTTTTAGTATCAGGATACCGTGCAATGATCTTTGTCAAAATGGTAACAGCCTGATTAATGGATTCTTTATCATTTCTCTCATAAATAAGCGTTGCTTCGGTAAGTAACTTTTTTGCCTCGCTCTGAGGTTGTATTACCAGGACATAATATATTATTAACAATATCCCAATAACAATCAATAATGCCCCTGCTAATGTCTTTGTTTTCATAGTTACCTCGTTACTCCATATCATAAATTTACTGCGACCGTGCTATTGCAAAATCTTGCCAGAACTTTGCATCTTTAGGAAAATATGTTGCTACATCTTTTTGCATTAAATAGTGTAACGCTTTTTTATACTGCTTTAATTCAATGTAACTTCTGCCAATATAGAGATTGGCTTTTGCAATCTCAATACTATTCTTGGATTGTTCACTGTATTTGCTTAACGTATCAATACAGGTTTCATATTTTCCTTTATAAAAGGTTATCGCAATTATTTTGTTAATATCTGCGGTAGCTGATAATTTTTGCTTTTCCAGTTGATAGGGTTTGGCTTCTTCCTTTTGAGATTCAGGCAATTCTGATTTGCCAGTCTTTTCTTTTTCAGGATCTTGTAAATCCAGTTGTGCTTTTGCCATTTTTGTAACCTTTACTGACTCTGCAGTGCAATTAACACCCTTTATAATTTTCAATTCATTATCATACGTTTCCGGAACCAGAGCATAATAATATGAACCAGCGGGGATGTTGCTATCAATATACTCATTATTTGTAATATTGATAACATCAACAAGATATGCATTGTTTAAATCCTGTACTGAGAAGGGAGCATTACGCAATCTGAAAAGTTTAAAATACCTGTTCCCTGATGAACCTGTATAAGCCCATGATATTTTTACCAATCCATTCTGTTCAATAGCTTCTAATAGTTTTAGGCTAATAGGATGACCAACCGTAATAGGAACAGTAGTATAATTCATATCAGGTTTTAAGGTAGTATCAATAGAACTATCTTCAAGTATTGCTAATACTGCAAAATAGTAAGTACCCGGAATTGGATGAGTATCTATATAGTGGGATCGTTTTGCATCAACAGTTGCAACCTTTGTTGCTAATGCCAAATCCTGAGCATCAGTGATAGGCTCAGTATGCCTATATATAACAAAATTTTTAACATCAATATCTGGTTTATTCCAGCTCACTTTAAGATAGTCATTATCAAGTGTAGCCTTGATACCCGTCACAAATACATCACGCCGTAAAATAACAGAAACAGGTGCAGAAGTATAGCTCTGATCAGGTATTAGTTGAATATCTTCATTGCCTTCCATATCTTTAACTGTAACTGCATAATAGTATTTCCCAGTTTGTGCGATAGTTCTGTCTATATAGCTTTCTACATCAGATTGAATCTCCCCTACCAATCGTGCATTTTTTATTTTTCCCGGACTATTTAAAGGTTCAGTTGCCCTATAAACATTATAGACAATATTTGGTTGTTGAATACCTTTCCATGTTAACAACACCTGAGTTTTATTAACAATACGTGCATAGAGCAAGGTAACATGATCATACAAACGCTTTGCTGGTAATTCAGGGATCTTCTTTTTAATTACTATTGGCGCACTGGTGTAATTTACATCAGGGTATAGTTCAATATCTTTTTCAACAATCTTATCCCTTGCTAAAACAACATAATAATATTGACCTGGCGGTAGATTTGAATCGATAGCAACGGGTTCTGCTCCTGCTAAAACTACTTTTACTGTTGTAGCCTGTAATGCCACCTCTGGTGTGGAAGGAACCCGGGTTGTCCTTCCAAGTAAAAAGTCACATTTTGAATTGGGATCAACAGAAAATACTATTCGTACCGCACCTTCAACACCATCTATTAATTCTGCTTTAATACTACGCGCTAGATAATCTGGTAATCCTGGTGAGGTTTTTATGTTGGTATTATTATCATCAATAAAAAATTGTGCGTAAACAATAAAACCTCCGGATAGCAGAATAAATGTAACAAAACAGAGAATAAATAGCTTATTTCTCATCATGAAGGCAATTTTCCTTATCTACTTGCTAAATTAATTTTAATTTACAGTAACTATCGCAGAGCAATAGCCCTATAAAAAACTCTCTTATTACACTATTTCGGAAATATTTATACAACACTTGATGTATTATTAAAAAATTAAAAATGCTAAATAAAAAAATTAGGGCTCCTAAGAAAAATACTTGACCTGTTAAGCTATATCTGTTAACAATAATAGCCATTTGAAAGTACTATTGGTTATGCAGTAATGGCAAAAATGTTTTATATAACTGGTGCCATTTTGTAACACGAGAATAAAATTAATCATGTATGTTTTCTGCTATATTTCACTACTGAAAATATTTACTATTTTTTTATAAATTTTATTGTAAAATAATAGCTATGGATAAACAAGAAAAAATACACAAAAAGAAAATTATTATTCTGGAAGCTCTTAAACGTTTGTTGCAAAATGATGTTTATTCGCGTATCACGGTGCAGGCTGTTGCTGATGAAGCAGGTTTTTCAAAGGGGGGATTGTTACATTACTTTCCTACTAAAGAAGAAATGTATATTGAATTTATGGAATACCTTTTTAATGAAATTAATAACGACCATAAGAATGTGCTGAAAGGTAATCTGCATTCAAAAGCTAAAGCAAGTATTTCCGCCATGTATGGTGTCGAACGTTTTTTTCTTGATCCGGCTACCGCAAAGATATTAATCAACCTGATGTTATATGCTTATGAAGATGAAAAAATAATGATACGTCTTAAAGAATTTATACGTCGTCACCTGGAATTATATAAAACCATTATAAATGAAGCACGCGAAGATCAGCCACAACGCAGAAAAACTGACTTTGATGCTGAATTTCATGCTCGTATTGCACAGACCATAGTTATGTCTGCAGGGCTTTTTGAATCTATTGACCCGCTCCCCATTGACAACTTAAACTTTATGCGTTACATTATCTCTCTTTTCAGAGGATAAAACATTATTGAATATTTAGTTTGTCATAAACCATGAATAATAGTGCCTCAGTATCAATGTAAATAATCCTAAAAACTAATAAGTGTATCGTTATTTACTCACGATCCTTTCTTTATGTAACGTACTGGTACCATGGTTTCATACCTTTTCATATTTCAACGGAAGGCTATGACCATGTAATATTCGTTGCACGATGCTAAATTCATGGCACAATCAAATAATCCTATTAATGTATAAATTGTATAGTATATTTTTCATGACATATAATGCTGAAAAGTCATTTATTATTTGACAGTTTTACTTATCATACTATACTATGACTAATGCATTAACTCTTCATGAACAAAGAGGACTCTATGATGAACACAATTACTCATACTACAAATAATGGTACAGATAATAAAACCAGAGAAGAGCTGTTTCATGAAATAATTTTTAATAATCATAAACGCCTTTTTAAAGCTTTTACCAGCATTTCAGTATTGGCATTATTAGCCACTTTAATTATTTTTTTAACCGGTTCGGGTTCACACTATTTAACCTTGTTTGATATTATTATTACCGGAATCATTGTAGGTTTTATTTTACTATTGGGATTTTTGTTACTCATAAAATACCGTAATAAATGGTTTTCACCCTACCTTGCAATTTTTATTGTCATGGTTACATTATTTATTTTTCAGTACATTATCTATGGTTCACGAGAGCTTTTTGCAGCTCATTACATCATATTGGCATTGTCAGTATTTTACTTTGATACAAAAGTAGCTGGTTTTGCCTTTGTATCGGTAGTATTATCGCAGATTTTACTTTTTGTTTTCCGCCCTCAACTAATACCGGAAGGACCTGTAGGCAGTATTATTGGTGTACGGTTTTTAATCTACATATGGGTGGGTATATCGGCGGTATTTGGAACAAAAGCTACACGAGCTCTTCTTGACTTAGCCCTTGATAAAGCTGACGAAGCTCAAAACAAACAAGAAAGGCTTGTAGTCGTTGCCCAAAATGTTGAATATTCGGTCAAGGTACTTAATGAAAAATCCCTTGAGCAAACAAATGTCGTTGATACCATCAATGATTTGGCTAACAAACAGGCTGCATCTCTTGAAGAGATATCTGCGTCGGTTGAAGAGCTAACCAGTAATGCAGAGAATATCAGTGGTACTGCTCGCACATTATATCAGGAGATGCAAATTGCAAATGAATCAGTAAACGATGTAAAAAAGGTATTTGAAGAAATAACGAAAAGCGGGGCTACCGTGGCTCATGCTATTGAAACTATTACGGTATTATCAAGCGATTCAATCAATAAAATGGATTTAACACTGAATCAGTTTCATGATCTCATTACGTTTAGCAATACCATGTCATCATTTGTAGAAGTAATTAACCGGATAGCAGAGCAGGTTAATCTTTTGTCGCTCAATGCATCGATTGAAGCTGCACGTGCAGGTGAGGCAGGGAGGGGATTTGCAGTGGTAGCAGATGAAATATCCAAATTAGCCGATGCAACAGCACAGAATGCATCGCAGATAGAAAAAATTATTTCACAGACTCAAAATTTAATAGGATCAAGCAATAACAGTATTACTGACACATCACAATTTTTATCAAAACTAAACGGAGAAATACGTACCATAACGCACGAAATAGCACATACCAATACTCTTATTCAGGATGTAAATGTTTCAATAAAAACTATCGCAAATCTCAATAATCAGATATACACCGCAATTGAAAAAATTGAAACATCAACCAATGAACAGCGGATTGCCAACGAAGAAGCATCAAAGACAATTGTATATATTTCGGACTCAGCACAAAACCTAACTGATATAATTACTACTCTATCACAGATATCCAGATCAATCGAGGAGATTGCAGGAAGCCTTAATACATTAACGCAAGCGCTGATGCAGTCGTAAAAGGAATGTTATACACCCTTTGCAATGAAATAATCTTTATACTTTTTGTCAGTACCCATGATGTGATTGATGAGCCAGTCTTTTAAAAACTGGAGTAGCTCCAGTGAAAATGCAGTTTTGCCAGCTCTATAGCGTTCCTGAAATTCTATGACTTTCGTGGTTAGCGCATCATGTTCTTTTTTATGTTTCTGATAATCGGGATAATCATAAAGAACCATATAATCTTCTTCATGCTTAAAATGTATTTTTGTATAGTTAACCAGACTTTGAAGAATATCTTCCATTGTTTTTTTTGCACTTCCTGCTGTTAAAGCTTGATTTAATGTATTGATTAATACTACCAGTTGTTTATGCTCATTATCAAATGTTGTTACGCCAACACTCAGCGCATCTGTCCACTCAATAAATTCCATAACCACCTCTTATTTATTACAACCTTTATCTTTCATATAATCATTGAACGATACCTTTTTTTTATAGCATTCATCTTTCATATAATCAAGTAACGATAAAAAAACATCTGATTTAATATATCCCGGAATACGGGTAACAAGCTGTCCTTTTTTATCCATGAACACAAGTGTTGGTAATCCATCAACCCCACAATATGAAGCAAATTCCTGTGGGGTATATTGTTTATTATCAAATACAATAGCTTCATTATTTTCAACATTGATACGTATAGCAATATAGTCATTCCCCATTTTTTTGGCAACCATTGGATTCCCAAAGGTTTCTTTGTCCATCGTTTTACACCATATGCACCAATCTGCATAAAAATCAATAACTGCTGGCTTCTTGCTATTTTTTACTGCGGAGTATCCTGCATTAAAATCATACCACTTAACCTGGCTAAAAATACTAAGAACAAACACATTTACAATAACTATCGCCAGAAATAGTATTATATATTTCTTCTTCATGGTCAGCACACTCCATTATATTTTTCATTGTGATTTTGCACTCTATAGTACGCTAACATTTATTATGGTACTTGTAAACCTGTTTTTTACTTTACATTAAAAATACTGCAAGAAAATAAGTAATCAAAAAAAATCATCATAGCATATTAATGCTAATGAGTAACAAATCACTGACACTAATGAAATTGCATAACCTGCATACATTGTGGCATATTTCATACTATGCGTTACTATCCTTAACCACCAATACCATTATTGCACTATGGATGGTCATTGAAACTTTATGACTTCCATAATCAATTTTAATTAAACAGTTAATTAATATATTGACAGATAGTGCATAGCACAAATTATTGTCACAGGAGGAAAAAATGTATGTAAAACGTATACTATCAATTTTATTAATATTGACAATTTTTCTGATAGAGAGTTGTGACAATGATATCTTTAAGTACAGCATCCATGAAATTGATAGCAAATACAGCGGCAGTGATCTTAATGATGTCAATGCTGCATTAATTGACTCACTGTACAATAACCCCCTTGAAGATTTTACCTTTGCCGTTGTTACCGACTCACATACCGACTACGATAAGCTTGACAGTGCAGTAAGCATTATCAATGCAAATCCAAGCATAAAATTTGTCATCCATCTTGGTGATATGACAGATACAGGATTATTACTACAATACGAGATGACTGTTCGTATTTTAAAAAAGCTGCACGTGCCATTTGTAGCGGCAATAGGCAATCATGATCTTCTTGGCAATGGATTCATTATTTTTAAGGATATCTTTGGACATACAAATTTTTCATTTACCTGCAATGATGTTTTTTTTATCATTGCAAATGATAACAACTGGGAATCGAGCATAGGCGACATATTACAACAATTTAACGATCTCCTTGTTCATCATCAAGATGCACGATATAGAATTATCGCTACTCATATTCCCTTTACTGATAATGCACGTTATTTTCAGGAATTTTTAGATGACTATCAATATCTTTGTGAAGATTACGATGTTGCGCTTTCCCTCCATGGACACAGGCATAGACACTACTATATACCGGATTTTACCAGCAAAACTGCCATGCTCAGTGCAAATGCGATAGTCCATAATAAATTATATCTTATCCATGTAATGGCAACTGGTATAGAATATGAAATTGTTGGATTTTAACAAAACATCATGAAAAAGGTATGTATAACCATTATTTTTTTATTTCTTTATTTAAATCCCTTGTATTCACAGCTAAAGTATAAACAAGAAAGATCTTTTATTCCTGATTTTGTTGTTTCACAATTTGCTGGATATATAGGGTTTATTTCTTCTGGAGTGGGATATGATTTCTATGATGAAAGTCTTAAGCTGGAATTATTATATGGGTATGTCCCTAAATCTGTTGGTGGAATCAGGATTCACATGTTTACCGGTAGAGGTTCTTATTCATTGCTACGCTATAGAACTACGAATGAATTATCATTTTATCCTCTCAACCTTTCATTTTTTATTAACTATGCCCGCGGTAGGCAATATGTTTTACGATGGTCACCAACGTACCCAGAAAGGTACTACAGACCAACCTCCCTCTATACGGGAGAATCTGTTGGCATGAGTATAAAAAAGAGCTGTGAAAACGCTACCATCAAAGGTTATGAATTTTATGCCGATGTTGTTACGATGAGCGAATACCTTTATGAATATTGCAAAAATGAAACGGTAAAATTAGAGTATATCATAAGCCTTGCTTTTGGTGTTAGAATTTATTTTTAATAAAGCTTGCTATAGTGTTTACCTATAAAAATAGGCAATTTTTTTGGAAACAATAAAAAAAATGATACGCTTTTATTAATAAAATGTACTTGCAACATTAGCTATGAATGAAAAAATGTTAGCGTCCCCCTGCGGCATTTTCTGCGCTGCCTGTCCCAGGTTTTATAAATTTGGAATCTGCAAGGGCTGTAGAATCGATAACCTTCATGATAACTGTGAAATATATGACTGCTGTATCCGCATAGGGGGCATGGATTTTTGCTTTGAGTGTGAGTGTTTCCCCTGTGAACGGCTTAAACAGTTTAGCAATTATCATCATGGTGAAAATTTTGCCCATTACCGCCATATTATTATTGATAATCTACAACAGATTAAAGCAATGGGCGTTGAAAAGTGGTATAGTATCATGAATAATAGATTTATGAATGGAGAATATGGCATACAACAAAGAAATCCGGACGGTTCTTTTGACATTTCCCCCTGTTTATGTTGTAAATCAACAAATCATAAAAATTCTTGACAAAAACCATTTATGATAGTAGCTTCAAAAAAGGTGATATGAGGGAATATATGACTATCGATGAAGCCATAGAGCAAAATAAAAAAATTATCATTAAAGCATATTCTGTAAGCGAATCAATAGAATATTTTTTAAAAGTTGCTTTAACAAAAGTTTTACATGCCTATAGCTGTGATATGCTGTTGATACCGCTCTATACCAGTGTAAAAGAACTTGTAGTAAATGCTGTAAAAGCTAATCATAAATTTATATATTTTGAAGGACGAAAATCGTATGATTCAGTTTTTTTTAATAGCGAGAAAGCATTGCAACTTTTTAAGTTAGAGATGACACGCGGTGATGCTCGTTATTTTGATCTATTGGCTCGTAAGCAAAATCTTTATGCCATGATAACTATGTCTGTTATTGACAGTATACTTTATATTGATGTTGAAAATCCAACCCCCATGAGCGATATAGAAAAGGAGGCAGTTACAAAAAAGTTAACAATTGCACAAGACTGTCAGGACATCACTGATTATTTTATTCAAGCGCAGGAAGATGACTATAAAGAAGGTGCGGGGTTGGGACTGGTTCTTATCACCATGATGTTTAAAGGCATGGGCTTATCACAAAAACATTTTTTTATTGACTCAGATTTTGAAAAAACAATAGCATCCATGCATGTACCGTTAACTGCAACCACAATACAGGAATATAAAAAGCGCCTTGAAGAAACAACACCTAAGAGTGCCTGATACCATGAAAACGTTAGCCTTTTCATCATGCCCCAACGACACCTTTATTTTCCATGCCCTTGTACACTCACTTATCGATATCAATGGATTATCGTTTTCAACCCATATTGACGATGTTGAATCATTAAATCATGCTGCTCTGAACCAGCAATACGATATTACAAAACTATCGTTTCATGGATTTTTACATGTACAGGATAATTATGAACTTCTGGATGCTGGTGCCGCATTAGGGTTTGGCTGCGGACCTCTTGTAATAACACGGAAAGGATTAAACAATATTCAGCATGCTGTCATAGCAACACCGGGGATATACACAACAGCACATCTTTTATTCAGGCTTTGTTTTGGTAACAGTAACGAACTTGTCCATGTCAGATTTGATGAAATTTTACCCGGCATTCAGCAAGGTATTTTTGATGCAGGGGTTATAATCCACGAAGGACGCTTTGTATATCAAAACTATAATTGTGATATGCTTATTGACTTAGGGAAATGGTGGGAAGATGTAACCGGGCTGCCCATCCCATTGGGATGTATTGCAATACACAAAAAACATAGTGCACAAAAAAGCCTTATAGAAGAAATGATACGTAATTCACTAGATTATGCACGCAGACATCCATACGATTCAAAAGAATACATCCACAAGCTTGCGCAGGAACTTGATGAAACAGTAATACAGCAGCACATTGATCTTTATGTTAATGATTTTAGCGTATCATTAGGACATACGGGTCATAACGCTCTGGCTGCACTCAGGGAAATGGCACAATGTCAAAACCTGCTATAGTGATACAATGTGCAACACACACAGAAGCAAAACCATTTATTAATTATTTTCATTGCACTGTATTGCAACAAAAACCATTTAAAATATTTTTGGGCGATAGCTCCCTGCATATACTCATTGGCGGAATTGGCATTACAAAAGCGGCAATAGCTGCAACATATGCCTGCCTTGCATATGATGTTCAGCATATTATTAACATAGGTGCAGCAGGAGCACTTGCCTTGCAACTTTTGCCGGGAGATATATGTTGTGTCAAATCTGTTATCGATAATTCACGATATAATCTCACCACGTTAGAACCTTTTACGTATACCCTTGCACCCATTGATGAGTTGCAAACCTGCCGATGCCTCAGCGTTACAAAGCCTTTACGAACACAGGATGATCGCCTATCATACAGCACCATTGCAGATATTGTTGATATGGAGCTGGCAGGAATTGCATATGCATCATATAAATTTGGAAAACAATGCTATTCCATAAAATATATAAGCGATACAGGACAACACACAACACACGAAACAATAATGAATAACATTATCAATTTTTCAGAAAAAACAGTTGATA
>Ga0208824_1003149_pt1 | contig 11718 bp, 8 predicted proteins | sample AD_JPNTR3_MetaG_FD_184447 | JGI IMG/M metagenome (GOLD analysis project Ga0208824, IMG submission 184447) | Active sludge microbial communities of municipal wastewater-treating anaerobic digesters from Japan - AD_JPNTR3_MetaG (SPAdes) (version 2) | ecosystem: Engineered > Bioreactor > Anaerobic >...
AGTGTCATTACCATTATATGAGACCTCAGCAATCAATTCCGGAAAACGCTCGCCGCCTTGGGCAATCCCGATCGGACGTAAATCCGGTAAACTTTTTATCCTAATTGAATAAGCTGGGCTGACTGTCCGATTACCACTGGAGTCAATTGCAACAAAGCGGACGGCTACTAATTTCCCCGGCGTGCCTACTTGGAAAGTCTGGGTGGTTTGCCATTTATTAGCGACCGATTCAACCTCACCCATCCGAATCGATAATAAAACTGAATCGTTCTGAAAACTGATGATATGTTCAATGCCATCTCCGTCCAAATATTCATAGGCGCTGATCGTATCAATCTCGCAAAAAAATGACTGGACATCCGAGAGCTCGGTATAAATAGATAAAGTTATAGGCGTATTTTCCCCCGGTGAGGATGGAGCATAATCAAAACCATAAAAGGTCAAGCCTTTAATATCAAACAGCGTCGCTCCGTGAGCATCTTGTTTGGCAGTCTTGCTTTCAATATAATAATTAACATAGGTATTACCGGGATTGATATTAGTGGGCAAAATTATTTCATGGTGTAAATTACTGCTACTAAACGGCACCTCAGCCGGTTTCTCATATATCGCATATTTGCTGGAATCGAAAAGTTGAATATACATTTTCCCCGATTCGAAAGGCAAAGTACCACTCAGAATAACCGTATCGCCCGGTGCGGGATTGGTCTTGTTAAGGTTAAGCAAGATGGATTGTTCCGGAAAAGGCAGACTAACCGTCGGATCACCGATTAAATTATAAGAATATATCAATGAAAGTCTTAAATAATCAAAAGCCTCAGCCTGATAGCGAATTTTCGCGGTCTGGATCGCCTTACCTACTGTCATTCCGGGTTCAAAGATGACATCGTAGAAAGGTTTCGCCAATAGATAATCATTTTTAATCCAGCCAACACTGGATGCTCCCCACAAACCGATTGCTCCGCCATTTTCAGCCAAAAGGAGCATTTCACCTAATCCAGTCACATTGGTGAAATCACCGGTAAAACAGGTCATACTGGTCAGAAACGGCAGACGATCCAGATTCTCGAGTTCCGGAATATGATGTGAAGTGAAAAGCGAGCGGTCAGCCCATACGGCACCGCCGCCGTGTCCCATAAAATTACCTAAAGTAATACCGTTATTGAATAAATGTAGGAGCGTATCCGAGCCACCGTAGAAACGCGAACCGACGGAAGCCGGATTAACATAAATGCGATTGATATTGAATTCCTTACTGATCTGACGCTGGATCATATTTTCCGATTGATTTTTGAAAACGTTTTCCTGTCCAGCAATAAATAGCAGTTCATTATTCCAGGGACCAATGAGATTGTGTTTGGTATAATTTAGGCGCTTGTCAATTAGTGCTTCCAATTCTTCAATGGTTGAACATGGCCAGCGACCAATAGCATAATCCGGTACATCATCGTCATCAATTAGGGCATACCAGAAATCGCTGGCACAGGCTCCGTAGCTATAAGATTGAAAAAAATAAGAAGGGATGGAGCGCTCTTCCTTTATATCGGCATCGCCGACCAGCAAAATATATTCCGGAACGGGATTCCAGTTATAATAAACATACTGCAGGAATTTTTTGATCGCAAAGGGACTGATAATTCCAGCATTAAACTCGTTATATATGTCTTCAATTCCAACAACCAGAGATGACAAGCCGATGCTGGCATAAAAATCAGTCAATTTGGAAAGATTATTGACCCATTCCTGACGGGTAATAACGACCACTTCACCGCCGGAAGGGATCGAACTTAGACCGATTATCGTATCCAATTTTACCGAAAGCGGAAATTTCAGCGCCTCCCCGCAAGCCGCCCAATAGAGGGTCGTATCATCTCGCACATAATCCTGAAGCATTACCCGGTAGGAGTTAGTGCTTTTGATGTATTCCGTCGTAAAATCGCGGAGTTTGCTCTTTCCTACTTTATAAATTGAAATATCCGAGGTGCTGAAATTGGAAAGAGTAAAAGTATAAAGTCCGTCAATCGAGCTCTCCGGTCGCGTAAAATCGAGTTCATCATTGCCAGCTTTATATAACCGGTAATATTTTATCTTAAAATAATCCAGAGCCACCAGATCATACTTATTAGTTGGATCGTCACCAGCCACTGCGATCTGCAAGGTGTTTTTTCCGTCCAGAAGGAATTTATTTTGCAATACCTGCTCCGCACTGGTTCTAATCGTGTGCGCTTTCTGACCATTCCAGGCGCCGCTTGCCGCCAGTTTGCTATTTATGTGAAAAGTTACCTTATGATCGCCGGCATCATAGGTAAGTCCGTGCATACAAAATTGCGCCCTGAAATTATTGACGGTATTTGGATTCGGATGCGATAATTGAAAAGAATACTGTCTGTTCGTACCGCCATTGATTCCGTTATCGAAAAACCAGTGGTCGCGGACATGAGTCGGCTGATCAGTATCCACCTGACCCAGACGATGAAAGGCGCCGTTGACTTCAATGTGGGCGGTATATAAATAGTCAATTGGTACAACCGTCTCATCAATCGGAGAATTCACCTGAACCGATTCTTCGGCGTATCGCAGACCATAATTTTCACCCCAGGTCAGCCAATAAACATTTTTATCGGTAAATGGATCGTATTCATAATCAGCCACACTGTTGCGATTGCGCTGGCCAAAAAATTCGATATAGTCATTATTGTGGAAGATCCCGTCGGATTCGCCATAAACGTAAATTGGTACTTCATGTTGCTGATTAAATAGGCGGAAAGTACGCGGGTCAACTTTTTTCAAAGCAATGCCGCTGTCGCTTAGCGCCCGACAAGAAACGCGATAAATTCCATCCTCATCAACAATCAATTTAGCTAAAACTTTACCAGCCGGAAAAGTCACTGCCGGTTTCGCTAAAGTCGGCGACTGTTTAGCAATTTTTCTGATTGAACCGGGTGCAATATCGAGGGCTTTTAGAAGTGCTTGTTCGCCAGTTGCAACACTTTTTTGGAGCCGGGTCCCCGGTTTGACTTGCACCTGAACCGTCACTGAACCAAAATATTTTAAGCGCTTGCCTTGCTCAATCAATTGACAGGGAAAAATTTTGACACTGCTCAGCGGGATGCCCTTCAAATAGCCGAGAAATTCAACTTCTACTAAACGCATCGGATAAGCGCTAAAATTTTTAGCCTTGGGGAGAATCATCTTTTCCTGATTCGTTCCTTCTCCGGTAATAGGAATATCCTGCGATATACTCATCACTGCCGGTAACGGCACAACTTTTTCCAAACTAGTTTGAACTGTAAAAGCAATTTCATCCGGTAAAGCATTAATAATTTTTTGATAGACAGGGATTGACGGATAGCCATCACGCGCTAAATTTTCCAGACCGGAAATTTCAATGGCACAGGTTTGATTTTTCTCATCTACTGGAAATTTTGGCATTGGTAATTCGGCTTGCCATTGCCAGGTTGTAGCATTCAGCCATTTTTCCACAATTTCAATATCAGAAACCGCCGACCACAATAAACTTTGGCTGATTAGTAAAATAAATCCGCAGAATACAATCCGAAGTGGGTGTTTAATATTATGAGATAGATAAAATGGGACAGGTTTTATCGACATAATTACTTACCTGTTGCCCATCTAGCTATTATTATTGCCTCTGAAGAACAGCCGGCTTAACAATGCTCTTAAAGAATCCTCGTCAACATTACGATATAATATACCCTGATAGGCAACGGCAATTTTTTGGGTTTCCTCCGATACAACAACTACCACCGCATCCGATTCTTCACTAATACCCAACGCCGCGCGGTGGCGAGTACCCATTTGCGGATCAAGGTCAGGGCTATCCGAAAGCGGGAGAATACAACCGGCCGCCTCGATAATGTCATTCTGAATTAAAACCGCCCCATCGTGTAATGGTGATCCGGGATTGAAGATTGAAACTAAAAGGCTGGCTGATACTTCAGCGTTGATGGGAGTTGCCCGCTCTTTTATCGGCTTCAAACCCACTTCCCGAACCAGCACAAATAGACCACCCCATTTACGCCGCACCAATTCCCGGGATGCTTCGATCACCGCCTCAATCGTTTTGGATTTCGATTCACTTAAAAATCGTCTGATAAAGCGACTCTGCCCCAAGTAAATCAAAATCCGGCGCAGTTCCGGCTGAAAAATAATCACAAAGGCGATCGCCCAGATGGTTTGCAGATTACCCATTATCCAAGATAGACTCTGCAAATTCAGCGCTCTGGCAACAAAAGAGGTCAGTAAAATAATCGCCAGACCGATTAGCATTTGCGAGGCACGTGAGCCTTTGAAAAATTGATAGAGTTTAAGGATTATTATATAAACGACGATTATATCTATTACGTCCCAGATGGTAACGCTTAAAAATTTGATGGTAAAAAGAGTCATTTATGATTTTCCTTTTATAGCATCGGCAATTTTTACAGCGCGAACGGCGGCTTTTACATCGTGAACACGCACTAAATCAGCGCCATTTAGAACTGCGGCTGTCACAGCCGCCAGAGTTCCCTCCAATCGATCATCAGCTGGTAAATTGAGTACCTGTCCGATAAAGGCTTTCCGCGATGGCCCGACCAGAATGGGAAATCCGAGTGATTGGAGTTCTTCCAAATAACGCATTATCCGGTAATTATCCTCGGCTGTTTTCCCGAAACCAATCCCCGGATCTATAAATATTTTCGAGCCGTCAATACCGGCAGTGCGAGCCTTCTGAACCGAATCCGATAAGTATTTCATTATTTCATCAATCAAATTAGTATAATGCGGATCAGCTTGCATATTTTTGGGAGTTCCTTTGATGTGCATCAGGATAACCCCGGCGTTGTGCTTGGCGATTGTACCCGCCATCTGGGAATCAAAATTAAGTCCGCTAATGTCATTGATTATCAGCGCGCCGTTATTCAAAGTCCACTCAGCCACGGCCGATTTATAAGTATCAATCGAAATCGGAATTTTAAGGCGCATCTGCAACTGCTCCAAAACCGGCTTTAGTCGGGCAATCTCAACCTCGGCTGGAATCGGATCGGATCCCGGACGGGTTGATTCTCCTCCAATATCAATCAGATCGGCGCCGTCGGCTTCCATCTCCAGAGCGGTCTCTATAGCGGCGGACATTTCCGCATGCCGACCGCCGTCATAAAACGAATCTGGCGTTACATTTAAAATACCCATAATTAAGGTTTTCTGGTCGGTTTGGTACTCTTGCTGACCGATATGAAATTTCCTTGGCGCGGAAATTCGGGCCAAAAATTCTTCAATTTCAACCGCGAGTTTATCAAGTCCAAAGCATTGCTGTTTGAGATTGATTATCAAGCGTTCATATTGACGACGAGTTGCCATTAAAATTACCGGCGTTGGTGGTGCTTGTCCGGTGGGCACTTCACGCGCTACGGCACAATCGCCGCCGACAGACAATATTTGTTGTTTTAGAATATTGGCGGCGGGGGCGATGATCGGGTCGGTTTTTAGGATAAGGAATTCGCTTTTTCTAACCATAATAGCAATTCCCGCCGGATCGACATCCAGTGATTTCATTTCAGTGACGAGGTGATTGAGCGCGTCGTTTTTAAGCCGCCTGATCAGTACTGGCTCCTTTTTCTTTTTCGCTTTTTCTTCGTCGTGAACCGGTCTTTGCTTTAGTGGCTGGCTTAGTCATATTATCATCACTTTTATTTACGAATATATTAGCAGAATTAACTTCGGAATTACCCAGAATTTTAGCAATTTCAGCGCCATCCAAGACTTCTTTTTCGAGTAAAGCTAAGGCTAATTTGTGTAATAAATCAATGTTCTTTTTGATGATTTCGCAAGCTTGCTTCTCAGCATTTTCGACTATTTCACGAATTTCTTGATCAATCAGACGAGCGGTTTCTTCGCTGAAATCGCGATGAGTAGCAATTTCCCGACCGAGGAAGATTTCTTCATTTTTCTTACCGAAAGTAAGCGGACCGAGTTTGTCGCTCATTCCCCATTCACAAACCATTTTGCGTGCCAGTTCCGTCGCGGTTTCAATATCATTTCCGGCTCCAGTTGTCAATTCATTGAAGATAATTTTCTCTGCGGCACGTCCGCCGAGCAGAATACTGAGCCGGCTATTGATATATGAGCGTGAATAATTATGCCGCTCGTCCATTGGCAATTGGTGAGTGATTCCCAGCGCCCGACCACGCGGCACAATGGTTACTTTGTGGATCGGGTCGGCTTCTGGAATATTGACGGCAACTAAAACATGCCCGGATTCATGATACGCGGTCAGCCGGCGCTCCCGATCCGAAATATGTAGACTTCTCCTTTCGACGCCCATCATTACTTTGTCTTTAGCTTCTTCGAAGTCAATCATCTCAACGGCTTTTTTATTTTTACGGGCGGCTAAAAGCGCGGCTTCATTAACGAGATTGGCGAGATCAGCGCCCACCAGACCGGGCGTTCCCCTCGCCAAAACCGACAAATCGACATCGTCAGCTAAGGGAATTTTCTTAGTGTGCACCTTCAAAATCCCTTCGCGTCCAACTAAGTCGGGCATATCCACGACAATCTGCCGATCGAAGCGCCCCGGCCGCAACAAGGCGGTATCCAAAACATCGGGCCGGTTAGTCGCCGCTAAAATAATGACATTGGTATTCTCATCGAAACCATCCATCTCGACAAGCAATTGGTTCAATGTCTGTTCGCGTTCATCGTGACCGCCACCTAATCCGGCACCACGTTGTCGTCCAACGGCATCAATTTCATCAATAAAAATTATACATGGCGCACTATGTTTACCCTGTTCGAAAAGGTCGCGCACTCGGGAGGCGCCGACGCCCACAAACATTTCCACAAAATCAGCTCCACTAATACTAAAAAACGGAACTCCGGCTTCACCGGCTACCGCTTTAGCCAGAAGAGTTTTTCCCGTTCCGGGAGGGCCGAGCAATAGTGCACCTTTGGGAATTTTGCCGCCCAGACGCGAGAATTTCGACGGCGATTTCAGGAACTCGATTATTTCCTGCAATTCCTCCTTGGCTTCGGCACATCCCGCTACATCGTTGAAACTGACTTTAGGCCGGTCGCTGGTCCAGAGGCGAGCTTTGCTTTTCCCAAAACCGAAAATGCCCTTGTTATTTTGCCCTTGCATTCGACGCAGAAAAAATAGAGTCATCAGAATAATGAAAAGTAAAGGGAAAATATTGATGAAAAAATTTGTCCACTTGGTATTCTTTACCTTAAAATCATATTCGATCCCGGCCTCATCCCAGCTTTTTAGCATCTCACTATCAACAAAACGTAAATTGACTAAAATTTTTTCGGCTTCAATCGTCCTGCCGCCAACCACTAAGGGAACTTTTTGAGTTAACGTCCCATGAAATTCATTCTCGATAATCACTGCCGATTTGATCAATTTTTGATCCAGCAATTCCTTGTATTGCGAATAGGTAATGACCACTTCTTCTTGGGCGCCTCGTCCGAGAATTTGTAATAGAATGACCGAACTGAGAATTATGATAATCCACATCAGGGAAGTGCGTGAAGCCTTTTTCCAGCGGAAATCGTCTTTATTTGGTTTAGGCGGTTCTGGAGGTCTTCCTCTTGGCTGACGGGGCTTCCCAGGTTCATTTAAATTTTTTGAACTTTGGTTTTTGGGGTAGTTATTTTCTGACATATAGTTAAAATTCCTTTTTTTCTTACTTAAAAGCATAAACTGACGGTAAGTTGCGTAGTCTCTGGGCAACGTCCAGACCATATCCGACAACAAATTTATTTGGTATCTTAAATCCTACAAAATCAATCGGGAAATCCACCCGCGCGTCTTCTTTCATCAACAAAGCCGCGAAGCGAACCGAGCACGGATTACTTTCTTCCATACGACGTTTTAGAAATTTGATTGATAATCCGGAATCAATTATATCCTCGACAATTATTACCTCTCGACCGGTTATATCACAGCTAATATCCTTCCGCAGTAAAATCGTTCCGGAGGATCGAGTCTGATCGGCATAGGAAGAAATTTTGATAAAATCTACTTCACCGTCAATTGTTAATTTCCGGAATAGATCGGCAAAAAAGATGAAACTGCCGTTTAATACCCCGATAAAAATCGGTACGGTTCCTTGGTACATCGCAGAGATTTCAACAGCTAGTTCTGTAACTCGCCGGTTGATTTGGGTGACGGTCAGAAGTTCTTCGATTACCTGGCCGGCATACGGGCCATAACTGGCATCCAGAGTTATAGTCTTTTTCATATCTTTTTTCCCCTGTAGATCAATTTCAGAACGGTTTTAGTTTTCGAGGTAACTTTAAATTCATCCGACAGTGTTAAGCCGCAGAGCCAGATGATTTTATCTCCACTATAAAAGATTGGGATGCTGTTTTTATCAGTGAAGGGAACTTTCAAATCCACCAAAATATCGCTGATTTTCTTGGATTGGTTCATCCCGAGTGGTATCATGCGATCGCCTCTCTGCCAATGCCGCAAACCAAGATTATTTCCAACCAGATCAAAATCAATAAACTCTACCCCTGAGCGCCGTTTCCCCTTCTTGAAATTACTTACATCCATCAGTTCACTGGAAAAGGCGAAAAACTCATTCTTAATTTTCTCACCGGGGATAACGGGTGAAGATGACCAATTCGACGACCGATTGCGCTTTAAAATCAGCCGCTCTCGATCGATTAGAACTGTAATTTCACCGCCAAGATTCATACGCCGTCCGGTTTCACCTTCATTCACTAATTTAATCAATTGGTTCATCTGCTTAAAATTTAATGGCTTAATTGTGCCATCTAACCTTTGTAAAGATTGCCAGATTATCTCTTTTTCAACTGCAATAAAATAGGTTTTAAGGCTAGATTTATCAAGCACTATTTGTTCGGAATTCGCCTTAATAATTAAACTCTCCAGCGCCTTTTCGGCAAATTCGACAATAAATTGATGCGCTTCGCCTAAATTTTGCGCCAAATTAGCTAAAGTCGCTCTAATATTAGGATTTAGAGTATGTTGTACTGTCGGCAGAATCTGATTACGAATAAAATTACGTTCGTAGTCGTTACATAAATTAGTGTGGTCTTCGGCAAATGGCAATTCTCTCGCCCGGGCATAGTCATACAATTCCGCCTTGGCCGCAAATAACAACGGCCGAACAATATTCTCGCGCCGCATCGTAATTCCGGATAATCCTTGCAAACCGGTGCCTTTCAGCATTCTTAGCAGAATCGTCTCAGCCTGATCATCGAGAGTATGCGCCGTGGCGATGATTGAGTTCGGAAAATCAGCCGCAATTTTCTGAAAAAAAGCATAACGCAATTCCCGTCCAGCCATTTCGAGAGAGATCCGTTTAGCGCGAGCGATTTTCGGCACATTTTCCGTTGTGGAAAAGAATGGCAATGAGTGATTATCGCAAAATTGCCGGACAAGGTTTTCGTCAGAATCCGCCTCAGGACCGCGAATCTGATGATTAAAATGAGCAACGACAATCTCAATGTCCCAGCGCTTTTTCTCTGACATTAACAAATCCAGCAGGCACATAGAATCCACTCCACCCGAAACGGCGGCGACTACGGTTCGCACATCATTTAAAAGATGGTTTTGCTCGACGTATTCTACAAACTTCCGCTGAAGAGTGGTAGGTTTCATCGCCATTCGCCATTTTTTAGATACGGATTATGAGATAATTCCTGCCCAATAGTAGTGTTCATACCGTGACCGGGATAGACTTCAGTTGCTGGCGGCAAATTCTTTAATTTCTCCAGACTGCGCTTCAATTCCTGCCAGGAACTGCCTGGGAAATCAACGCGACCGACCGAATTCCGGAACAACGTATCACCGGAAAATAGCCGATCGGCGATCAGATAACAAACACTGCCGGGAGTATGACCGGGCGTTGCAATCACTCTAATCTCAAAAGGTTCGATTTTAAGTGTTTCTTCATCTTGTAGATAAATCACCTGACTGGGGACTCGAGTAATTCTTATTCCCAGCACCAATCCAAAAGGAATGGCGGATTTCAAAACGGCTTTTTCTTTAGCATGAAGATAAAACGGTATATCGTAATGATTTTGCACTTTAGCTGCGGCGGCTAAATGATCAGGATGCGCATGCGTGTTCAAAATTGCCAACGGTTGAATGTTCATCTCGCTAATTTTACCGATAATTTCATCGGCGTGGTCACCGGGATCAATAATCAATCCTTTCCGCGTTTGCGGGTCACCTACCAGCCAGACATTTTCTGAAAATTGTTGAGTAATGATTTGTTCTATCAGCATATTGAGTTTATTCAAAATTTAAAAAAACGAAATCCGAGTCATATAATCATACGTAAAGCAAAATACTTAAGGTGTATAATTTGACCTTATTTACTTCAAAACTATTATTACGTTTGTTCAATAATTACTCGGCGTTCTTAGCATCCTCTGCGGTTAACAAATTCAGACTTCGGCAAAAATTAGATCATCCAGATTTTGCAATTTATCCCGGTAAGAATGCGGATAAAAATACCAGACAGTAGCCGCAATCGAACTGAGAATAGAATTTCCATCTTGGGGCGAAAAGCAGAATCCTATTATTTCCCGATCCCCTTTAACGGTAAGACTCGGCACGGAAACCACCGATTGATTGAGAATCCGACCGAGGAATCCCATATCACGCGCGAATGCGAATACCAAGCTGGACTGAGTCTTATTGGTCAGTGCGATGAGCGGATTACTTTCAAGCTTATTGATCATTAAAGGCAAAGTAACCGGTCGTTTCAGCTTTAAATCGAAATTAACAATATGCAGATATTGAGAATTAACTTTCAGTGCCGATGAAAAAATATCGAGATTAACTCCTATGGTGCGAAACAGAGAAGCCGTATCCAAAGCTTGATAAGTTCCATAGTTGTCATCCCTGGGCAGACTAATCTGGGGTGCAGGAATAAAAGGTTTATTCTCACTAATGTCACTCGCCCGGCGAATACACACAAAGCGCCCCCAATCCAAGTAATTTTCGCCTTTTTCATCGAATGCCAAAGTTTTAATCATAGCGGCAATATTGTGCGCATTGCAGGAAACAACCCTGACAAACTGAACTTCGCTCGATACCAAAGCTTCATCGTTGATGCCGTAGGCATAATCCAAACCAAAACCAGCCGCTCTGGACTGAGCGATGAAAAATTTTGGCTCACCATCGAGGCGCGAATAAATTTCGGCTTTATTTTTCAATGGCTCATCACCAGGCGAACAATCTATAATCACTCCCGCCCGTTCAATTGCCTCTTTCGATGTGTAATCAATTTTGCATCCGACGCTTATAAATTCATCGGCAATTTCCTCACGAACGCATAATTTCGCGCCACGAGCTACCAATCCATTCAGGAACGCTTTATTTTCTATGGCTTTTAAATTTGGTTCAAAGGAGATTTCTTCGATTCCCAATTGTTCAAGGTGACCGAGTAACACGCCGATTAACGGGGCGCCAACTGTTCCCGTACCAATTATATGCACGATTTTGCGCGCCATTTATTTTTTTACTCCTGTTAAATTATCGTCATTTTAAATCCAAAATAGCCTTATAAATTAACACAAATTTTTGCGATAAAAAATTGTTAAAAGTAACCCGTTGTGTGGAATTAAGCGAGCGCATGTTTAATATGGTTTAGAGGTTTATTATTGATAGAATTCAGGAACTGTAGCAAAGTGAAAGCAGTCACTTTCGACAAAATCCTGGTAGCCAAGCCGACA
>Ga0208824_1003151_pt1 | contig 11713 bp, 18 predicted proteins | sample AD_JPNTR3_MetaG_FD_184447 | JGI IMG/M metagenome (GOLD analysis project Ga0208824, IMG submission 184447) | Active sludge microbial communities of municipal wastewater-treating anaerobic digesters from Japan - AD_JPNTR3_MetaG (SPAdes) (version 2) | ecosystem: Engineered > Bioreactor > Anaerobic...
TGACAGATTGTTAAGTGAGAGGCTCGGAATTGGAGTTTATGAACTAGCAAAGACTGTTAACAAAGAAGCCGTAGACGAAGAACTAAAAAGAATAGAATCATACATAGATTCGGGAAAGTTTGTAATTATAGATTCTATATATGACATAGACGAAATTAAAACTAAGCTTAGAGTAGTAAATGCAAATGGAAAAATAGATGTTCTATTCATAGATTTTGTTCAGCTTATAACAGACAAAGAAAGCAAGAGTAGTTACGAAGCCCTTAAGAACATTACAACAGCTCTACAGGCCCTTACAAAGGAGCTAGGGTGCTGTACGATGCTACTCTCTCAGATTAGTAATGAGGCACAGAAAGAGGGGACTAACTCTATTTATGGGTTTAAAGGAGCCGGAGAAATAGGGCAAATAGCCGATGTAGCTATTAGGATAGTACGTAAGAAGAACGACGATGGAGAAATGACTGATGACTATATCTTAGACGTAGTAAAAAACCGTACTGGAAGAAGCGGAATAGTAGAATGTAAGATATCTTTTCCCAGTGGAAAGATTACAGAAGTACTTTCTCAAGAAGACAAAGACGAGAGTGTTAAAAAATATGAAGCTCTGGAGAGCCTTTTTGGCCTATAGTTAAAAGGGTCTTGACATTTTACTATACATATGCTAAAATATAATAATTAAATTAATCGGAGAATCTTATGAAGAATCTCGAAAAACTAAAAAAGAGTGAATTAATAAGGAAAATTGCCGAGTTGGAATTTGGGAATGCCTCCCTTCGGGCCGAAGTAACCGTTTTAAGGGAGACACTTAAAAAACTTAAGGCAATTAATAATATATAATTTAAGATATGCATAGCCATGAAAATATCAAACAAGTTTAATTTAGGAGACATAGTATACTACCCAGCGGCAGACCTTAGAATGAGTAGGCTTATAAAAGCACCTGTTACTGGAATAGTAGTTACTATCTTAGATGGAAAAGAATCTATCATATATCAGACAGGACAGTCTTATGGGGTTTCCGAAGAGGACATGTTTAAGACTGCAAAACCAGCAAAGAGGAGATTGATTAAGATACTCCAGGAAAAGAAGAAGGAAATAGCTAAAGACATAGAGAAAACAATTAAGAAGGTAGATGCCACTAAAACAGAAGAGTTAGTTTTAGATTTAACTGGAAAAGAAGAAATACAAAATAAAGATGAAGAATCAAAAACAGAGGAAATCACAACTGAATAATGATTGGCTGGACTCTGCCTATCTGCTCGGGTTTGAAAAGTTTTTATTAAGCAAAACGCTCCTTAAAAACTTGCCCATATTTAGAAACTGGAGACTAAAGAGGGCATACGATAAATGGAATAGGGAACAGTAGTTCCCCGTTCCAGCGAGAGGTTTAGGGGTCTAGACGTGCTCCGTCGTAGGCAAGCTACCTTTACGGGTAATTTCATAGCGACGTTAAATGGCAAAAGCCCTAGCCAAAGAGATTAGCCCTTATATTGCTGACTCACGGAAAGCACTTAAACCTCTCACTTGAGCGCAACCGGGGATGATGGGTAAGACGTTGTAGGAGAATATCTTACACGTTAACGTAGGTTCGATTCCTACCATCTCCAGAATAAATTTAGATTATTTAAAATGACCAAAACACTAGAAGAAGGGTTTAAATCAGTTAAATCTTATAGTGACGCTAGACCTATAGAATCCTTTAGACATCCGGTATTTATTAATGGAATTGAGATTACTGGATTATGGTTAGATTTATATGATGCTATTTTAGAACCATTCAGAGACCGTATGGAGAATGGCTCTTGGACATTCATATCACCAGAGCACGAGAAACAATACAATAAAATAATGAGTGTCTTTGAGAAGGTTTTTGTTAAATTTAATAATCTTAAAAATGAATAAGACGAAGATACTGTTCTTTGATATTGAGATAAGTCCAATTATTTCTTACAACTGGAGACTGTGGCAGTCTGACGCCATAGACATTGTTGAGGATTGGCAGATATTATGCTTTGCATACAAATGGGCAGACGAGAAAAGAGTACACGTTATAGGGCAGGATGATTTTAAGTCCTGGAAACCAGGCGTTAACAACGACGAGGACGTAGTAAAAGCCTTACATAAGCTGTTTGACGAAGCGGACATAGTTGTAGGACACAACGAAGACGGGTACGACATTAAGAAGGTTAATGCAAGAATGATTTTTCATAAGCTTAAACCCCCTTCTCCATTCAGAACTGTAGACACACTAAAGGTCGCACGTAAGGTAGCGGGGTTCTCTTCTAACAAATTGGCCAACCTAGTGGAACAATTAGACCTTGGAAAGAAAATGGACGCAGGGGGAATTGACGTACTCAAGGGAGTCCTTAAAGGAGTTAAGAAAGATTGGAAACACTTAAAGGAATACAATAAAATGGACGTTGTTATCCTCGAGAGACTGTACTATGAACTACTTCCATGGATGACTAACCACCCCTCACTGGCAGTCCTTAACGACCAGCCTGACGCTTGTCCTAAGTGCGGTTCTACTAACCTTCGTAAAGGAGGGTTCTATATAACTAAGACAGGAAAGTATAAACGCTATCAATGTTTGAATTGTTCTGGGTGGACCCACGGAAGAAAGAAATATTCACTTGATGTTAAATACGTAGACTAATGAAAAAACTAATTAAAACAATAATAATTATTATACTAACACTACTACTCCTGCACCTTATTTACCTAAGTAGAGAATGGCTACTGGCTGTGTTGCTGTGCCTATATCTTCCCTCTTGTAGAATACTCTGACTTACCCCTTGTGTTTGAATGCCTCTATCTGACGAAGCCTCTTAACAGCCTCTGCCTTACTCTTGTAAACCCTACTTAACCTCTTTCCATTACTGGAGTACACTACGTAGCCCCCTTTAACCTTCCTTACCATGTTAATAACATTAAAACTTATATAAACTTACTCTTAAAGTATGTCTTAAAACCATCCCCCTCTTGACTAGGCAACTCCCTCAACCCCTTCTTGGCCTTCGTTATGACACGGGGCTTCTTTACAGAGACCCCCTTATCCCCCGGTTCTACTAATGTGCGTACGTAGTCACTAAGGGTCATCCCCTTCTCTTTTGCCCGTTTTACCCACTGCTCCTTTACCTCTTCTTCAATTCTTAGATACACCCTGCTCCCCTTCATTATACTAACCTACTCATTTTATTCCCCACAGTATACCACATGTGCGTACAGGTTGTCAATAGGCCCCCATTCCGTGCGGGGGAACCTCCCCCACCCCCTGTGGAAACTATCTCCGTGTGCCACCCCCCTCTATCCCATAGTAATTTATTATAGGTATGGTATGGCTTGTAGCAATATATACACTTACTTTACTATGGGCTTAGTGTGTATTGCAAGGCTGTCGGGGGTGAATATGGGGGAACTTCCAAAGGTTATGGGCTGTATTCTGTAATTAAGGATATAGTAGTATGTTATAGGTATCTTATATATAGTAGGGGCTTATAGTGAGCATCTTTTAATATCGTGGATTTTAATATCTGATTACTTTACTTCTCTATTACAACACTTTAATGAGCCTATAATATTATATTTTGTATGTGATAGTATTATATTAACTTCTCCACTTGTTCAGATATTATCTCACTTTCTCATTATATTACTCATATATTTGTATCCTATAGTATTTTACCCCTTGTCTTGTTTCTATGGTGTGGTATACTTGGATAATGAGCAATTAAAAGTTCAAGTTCTTTAACAATTTAACAGGTTTCTATATTTAAGTTATTATCTTTTAAGATATGGTTAAGATATTAGTTATTAGAGTTTCAAACTTTCCAGAGGGGGACAAAAACTTCTACATTGCTACACTCTATCACTTATACAGGGGTGAAGAAGTCTATATAATATCATCAAAGGGTGAAGGTCTAGATAGTGTAATGAGTAGTATATATTCAGAAGTTGGAAGAATAGCAAGAGATTTTACATCTAGGGGTTTTGAAGTCAAGATAATAGAGAGATAGTATATGTAGTATCTTATAGTATAGGGATAATGTAATAATTATCCCTACTATATAAGGTATTAAGTAATAAGGCTTGGCTTATAGTGTTATGGGCATTGACATTTGAAACATTTTAGTGTAAAGTCAAGATACAATTGAAGAATAAAAGTGGCAGGGGTGCATGTAAAATCTATATAGAGATTAACACCTATACAAGCATAATGCTGGGTTTTGTATCCCTACCACAAGAGAGTGTTAAAAGTTAAATTATAATCTTTTAAGGTATGAGAGATACAAAGTATTTCGGCAACCTTATCAATGAACGACAAACACCTTACAAAATAAGGGAGTTTGAAGAAAGGGCTATTGCTCAAAAGAAGTTTAGAGATAAGGGTTTACAACTGTATATAATAGATGATAATTATGCAGTAGCAAGAGTGAAAAATGGCAAGATTACAAGGTATACAATACTGGGGGATATAGACAACTACAAAGAATTGTATACTAACAGCAGGGATAATGAAGCAGTATGCAGACAGGCATTGTATCATGGGGCTTGTTTACTAACTAGGAGGGCAGGCAAGACAATAGGGCTGGGGTATGACCTATAACATAGCAAGGTTGGGGTATTGATTACGGAATATTCCAACCTTGCTATAAGATACTTAAAGTCCCATAGTAGTGATTACTATAAGTATTTGACAAGGACTTGAAAGTATGATACACTAGGGTATAATAGAAAAGTAAAGTCAAGACCAATTGAAGAATAAAAGTGTGTGGCAGGGGTGCATGTAAAATCTATATAGAGATTAACACCTATACAAGCATAATGCTGGGTTTTGTATCCCTACCGCATAAGAGTGTCAAAAGTTAAATTATAATTAAAATAATATGAGAAAAGAAGTTTTTAATATATTAAGATATAGTGTAAGGTGGGGAGAGAATAGTATATATGCAACATGTAAAAGCCTAGAAAATGCAATTGCAATGTGCAACAGGTTAAACGACGAAAGTCAACAAGGACTTGTTCCTTATTATATTTATACTATTCAAGTAAAAGAAGTGATAATGACAGATGAGAGAGAAAAGAATAAGAAGAAACAAGTTAGTTAAATTATAATTAAAATAATATGAAGAAGATACCATATGAGCAGTATAGAATAAGAATGAACTTAGAGAACTTTGATATATTAAAGATAGGTGGGAGATATTTTAGAAGTAGTGATGAAGATATGTATTATAGTGAGATAATAGAGATAAAGAAAGATGAGTTTATGAGATATAAGAAGTATGCTCTAAAAGACAAAGGGACAAAAGAAATTACAGAAAATGAGAAGAAAGAATTGAAGAAACATGCAGAAGAAGGGCTAGACTTTATACACAAGTATCTTGGATATTAAGATGGCTCTATTACATAAGTTGTAAGAAAGGTAAATATTATATAATATATTTTAACTTATTAAGTCTTTAAGTATGAAAACATTTTACATAATAGACACCAGTAATGAGTATAAGGGGTTATCAATACCATTCAAAACAAGAAGCGAAGCATACAAGGTATTGAAAGAATTGCAGGAAGTATATGGTAAATTAAGATTTTATATAACAGAAAAGAATAGTTAAATAGCAACTACTATATAGTAGAAATAATTATCTAAATTGTAATACATAAAATAAAAATAAAAATAAAAACCTTGTTTGTCTGTAATTAAATTATCAATCTTATTAAAATGAAAAGAAAGTGTTTCAGTTGTGGTCATGAGATAGGAGATAGAGATGACTACTTAGAATATAATGGAGAGATATATTGTGGCGAGTGTTATGATGAGTGTGGCGAATGTGGTCAGTTGTTTCCTAGTGTTATGATAACTTATGTGGATAGTAATGATACTAATGTATGTAATAGTTGTCTTGACGACTTTTACAGAGGGTGTTATGAGTGTGGGGAATTGTTTCATCTTGACGATTTACACTATATAGACGAAGGAGACTTTTATGTATGTGATAGTTGTTTTAATAGTGGATATGGGTGGTGTGATGGGTGCGATAGGACATTCCACATAGACCACCTAACATATTCAGAAGAACAGGACAGAACATATTGTCCCGACTGCTACGAAGAATATGTAGATGACGAAGAAAAGAATACCTTTTCATACCATTCAGGATACGGCAGAGATGATAAAAGTGATGGGTATAGATATAGGGTTGGCATTGAGTTAGAGAGAGAAGATATAGACTTCAAGAAAAGCATAAGTGCATACGACTTCTTGGAGAAAACAGGCTGGGTTGTTGAAAGGGACTGCTCACTACACGACCTATCAGGTTTTGAAGCGATAAGTCCGATATACCCATTGAAACTTGGGCAATTAGAAAGGATATTCAATTCAGATGACATAAAGAAACTAGCAAGAACAAAGTATAGTTGTTGCTGTGGTGGACATATTACAATATCAGATACTAAAAGAACACCATCAGAGTTAATAGATGATATAGGTGGATACCTACCAATACTATATGCAATGTTTCCAAAGCGAGTAAACAATGGCTACTGCTCACCGCTTAAAAAGGACAACTACAAATACCAGTCAGGACATTATGCACTCTCTAAAAGGGGTAATGGTAGGGGTGATGGCCTAGAAATAAGGCTGTTTGATGCACCGAAAGATGAGAAAGATATACTCAACAGGTTTAGGTTGTTAAAGTATATGCTACAACATAAGGCAACAACTATTGAACAGGGACTAGAAAACTTAAACGAAATTGATGGATTAAGAAAAGCAGTAAAGTATCACCTTGATATATACGATATACCATACAAAACATTCTATACCAACCTTGTAGAGTATGCTAAAAACATAGACCTTTTAGAAGTAAGGGCTGATGTTGAACAAGTAGAAAGTATTTTAAGTAAATAACTTATATAATTTTAGTAGGAGGTAAATAAACATGTGTGGAATAGCAGGAGTAATAAACACAAAAGAAGAATACAAAGAAATATCTAAAAAGATATTCAAATCCATTATGATAAGTAATGAAGATAGGGGCAAGGATAGCACAGGTGTTCTTGCAATAGATAGAGAAACAAATGGGTTCTCATTATTCAAAGACACCATACCAGCAAGTAAGTTTATGAAAAGAAAGAAGTTTAGACAAGTAGAAGCAGATATATGGATAGGACATGCTAGACTGGCGACAACTGGCGAAGTCAATGTGAGAAATGCTCACCCACTTCAAAGGAAAGAAGTGTTCCTAGTCCATAATGGAGTAATAACAAATCATAAAGAACTTGGAGATAGTTTGAACTTTGAACATGAAGTTGATAGTGAGATACTTATACCGATAGTTGAGAAGAAAGACTGGGACTTGTTGCAGGAAGTTAAGGGTAGTGCAAACTTCATTGCTTGGAATAAAAAGGAAAACGAATTGTATGTAGAAAGACACGACAACCCACTCTATTGCTTAACATTAAGAGATATGGGGATAGTTATGTTTAGTTCTGTAAAAGATGTTCTACACTTTGTAGCAAATCACTACTCAAATAATGATGAAGTCTTTGAGTTTCCTAACAATATGCTGACAATACTAGATATGTATGGCAGACCAAAGCAAGACTTACTAGCATTGAAGTTCCCAGTAGAAGTAGTAAACAACATTATCTATCCCTATCAGGACGGAAAGAAAAGAAAATGGGACACCTTTGATGATGAAAGATACCCATACTACAACGATTATGATGATTACAGGAAGAATTACTTGAAGGATATTAGAACAAAAGACTTAGTAGATGATGGAGATGATGAGAGCGACATCTTTGATGGTATAGAAAACAGCGAGTTCTGTGAAGTGTGTGGGTGTGAGTTAAGTAGAGAAGAAAGTGAAGAAGGAATATATGAATGGGGAGTTCCATTATGCTACTCATGTTTGACAGACCTAGAAATAGCAAACGAAACAATAAGAGATGGTGGGGAGATAGATTTGAAGTCAGAGCAATGGAAGAAATATAAAAGTATTTTAGAGCCTTGTATTTAATTTTTTAAGGATAAAACAATGGAAAACAAAGAAATATTAGACAAGTTAAAAGAAAGGATAGTTCAAAGATACTTGGAAGAGTTTGTATGGAGATGGAGAAGTTCATCGGTAAGAGAGGAGGTAGAGAATGTTATCAGAGATGAAAAGGAAAACTACCTAAGATTAACAGAAGAATTAAAGGATAAGGTTGTAATAACAGAACTTGGTAAAAGCACGGTAGTATCAGAGATACCAGAACTAGACTTTGAAACATTAACAATAGGTGGAAACGAAAAGTATATTAGACTTGGGTGTATCTTTGTTTATCATATTCAAGGTTCTAGTCCAATGGAACTTGCAATAGATAGGGTGTTAGAGAGGGTTCGTAGGTTGGATAACAGAATGACAATAGAAGAAACAGATGAGGAAGATGATTACGGAGAGCCTTATTGTACAATGGTACATGATAATGATGATGGAGAGTATTATCCACAGGATAACTTAAATATCTTGGTTGATAAAGTTGAAAAAGGTAAGTCAATGGTAAACCTAAACAAGCCCCATTATGCATGGGTATACTTCTCATCTCTTGGTAGGTTTATCTCAATAGATGAAGAAACATTTAGAATATTAAAGGGAATAGGTCTAGTAGAAAGGGAGTGTATAGGGTGTGGCTCAAAGATTTTAGGTGGAAAGACCGTATGTCCATTATGTATGCATGAGTTTGAAGAATGTAGCGACTGTGGAAAAGAAGTTAGAGTGTCAGATGGTAAGGTTATTGGTAATAGGTTTGTTTGTAATGAGTGTGCAAGTTTGCCTAGATGTAGAGGGTGTGGATACCCACTTAGAGATACAGAAGGGGTTCTGTGCGAAAGGTGTTCTGGAATAAGAGGCATATTAGAATATCATAGTGGGTTGGGAAGAAGGGACGAAAGTGATGGATACAGATACAGGGTAGGAATAGAAGTTGAAAAGGAAGACGACTTCTGGGTTCACAATACAAAGACAAGAGAAGTGTTAGAAAGAACTGGCTGGATAATAGAAAGAGATGGCTCATTAAATAGGGATATAGGGTTTGAAATGATAAGTCCAATATACCCGTTAGATGTTACAGAAATAAACACAAGAATAGAACCTATAAGCAAACTGCTAGGTGCAAAGACAACTGCAAGATGTGGTGGACATATACATGTGTCAGATACAGAAAGAACACCATACGAAATACTGCTGGATATAAGGGGTTATCTTCCATTGTTATATGGGCTGTATCCAGATAGGGCAATGAATGAATATTGTGAGGCAAAGGAAGTTGATAGTTATTTAGAAAGGGGACACAGACAAGCCATTAACATAACAGATAAAACCTTAGAGTTTAGAATATTTCCAGCAGTTAAGAATAAAGAACAACTATTGTTTAGGCTAGAACTGGTAGAATATATAGTTAAGAATAAGGAAACAGATGTCCTTAAAGTTGGAGAATTATTACTAGACAAGAATAGCGAACTATACAAGATACTTAATAAGAGAATAAGTGATGAGAGATTAAAGATAAAGGCACAGGCATTCGTAGATTATACCAACTACTTAGATAGAGATGCACTTGTCTATACGGAAAACAAGATAGAGAGAGTAATAAAAGTTCCAAAGATAAAGGAAGATAAAGAAAAGGAGTTTGAAGAAAATGTTAAACGAATATCAAAGAATTATAGGAACGACCACCGTGAGTACTACTTTGCAAGGAAGCCTATATCAGAAGGAAGATACGGATACTTCGCAACACTAGTAAAAGGGTATAAGAAAGAAGAAGCATAATTTAATTTAATCTAATATAAATATGAACATAATACTATCAAAGACAACAAGCAAGGATACCATAAACGAAGTTGTATCCTACATGGACAATGAACTTTCACCACTATGGTATAGGTTAAGTAAACATAGGTTCACTACAAGACCACCTAGTTACGCAGATGTTTTAATCAGGTGGGGGTGTTCAGCCTCTGTTGACACGGAGAGTGAAGTGGTGTATAATAAAAACATAAAGCAAATAAAAGACAAAGGAGTTGTTAGAAAGTTGCTAGATGAGAACGACATACCAGTTCCTGAGCCTGTTGACCTGACAAAAGTTGACCCCTACGAAGACCTACCTCTTGTGGTAAGACCTGCTACTCATCAGAAGGGTGGGGACTTTCTGCTCTTTAACAATATATCAGATGTTCTCGATAAGGGATACCTAATTAGCAGGTTAGATAATCCCTATGGGTCTAGGCTCTATCCCAAAACTCATGAGTATAGAGTTCATATAGGACATGGTAAGGTTCTCTTAGTTCAGGAGAAAGTCCAAACTTCTTTTGAACATGTCGGAGAGAACTGGAACTATGAAAATGGCTACTCTTTTGTGGTCATTCCTTGGAAACAATATAGAAAGGAGATAGTAAGCCTAGCAGTAGAAGCCTTAGAAGTGGTTGGTTTAGACTTCGGTGCTGTGGACATAATGTCTGACCCACTTGACCACTTTCTTCCTATTGCAGTAGTGTGTGAGATTAACACATCGCCACGATTAGAAGGATACACGGCGCAAAGATATGCAGAATACTTTGACTGGCTGATAAGAACAAAGGAGACTAGGCACTTTGAAATACCACCTGATTTATCTGCAAGGCATTATGTATTTAAGCACAGGGAGTTAAGAGATGGCGACTACGACCTAGACTTTAAGGAGTAGAATAAGTCCGAAATGACTATAAACTTCTAGTCTAATTACAGACTTAAAACAAGGGGAGACCTAGGGGTGAGGTCTTAACATATCACCCCACTTATCTAAATTATTAAGGGGAGTAAAATGGAAGACGAAGACTTTGACAGAGATGACATTGAAATAGACTATGACGACTATGGTGGATATGGCTGGACAGGAGAAGACGACGAAGATATTGACAGTCTTATAGAAGACATCTGTCCAAACTGTGGCTCTGACAATGTCCGCAGGGACGAACATGACTTCCTTGTGTGTGATGACTGTGGATATGAGGAAGTTCCGAAGGACGCCATGGGGGTATGCGAAAGGTGTGGTGCAGATACACCAGAAGCACTACTCATAAACGGGATATGCCCTGCCTGTGTGGACGAAATAGAGGGCAACGATTAAATTAAACTATAAACATATATGAAAATTACATCTAGGTTCGTTCTAAAAGCACCTATTAAAGACATTCCTTATTCAAATGAGGAAGTTGGTCTGGAAATAGAAAGTGATGAGATAGAACAGGGGGACTGGACTGCTGTTAAAGCACTCATGTTAACCCAAATGAAAGAGATAGTAAACGATTACATTAACAAACTTTCTGATGAAGTGTTAAAGGGTCAGTCTTCTGTTGTTGAAAAGATACAAGTAGAACTTGCCAAACAGTATGAAGATAAACTGGCAAAGGCAAGTAAAGAGATTTATAGGTTGAGAGACCTGTGTGATAAGCATAATATAAATTATAAAGAAGAAGAAAATGGAAAAAACTAATAAATATCTTAAATTGGGGTTATCATTTGTTAATGTAGATGATTTATCAGCAATAGAATATATATCAAAGCAAACGGATTATTCTTGTTATGACAATAGCAAGGTGGGTAATGATAGATTCACTTATAAAATACACTTGAAGACTGGAGAATCATTTCAAGTTACGCTTGTAGGGGAAGAGGAATTAAAGGTG
>Ga0208824_1003152_pt1 | contig 11710 bp, 11 predicted proteins | sample AD_JPNTR3_MetaG_FD_184447 | JGI IMG/M metagenome (GOLD analysis project Ga0208824, IMG submission 184447) | Active sludge microbial communities of municipal wastewater-treating anaerobic digesters from Japan - AD_JPNTR3_MetaG (SPAdes) (version 2) | ecosystem: Engineered > Bioreactor > Anaerobic...
CAAATGTTTTTGAAAACTAATCAGTTCTCTGCCAATCTCGGGTCATTTATGCTATTTTTGATCAATTAATTGGAAGAGTAAGGCACTGAAAACTCATTTTTCACTAGCATTTGAGACAGTGCCCATTATTGTCAAAAGCGCAAACGCACGATCTGCATTCATCCGGATAATGTCCCATGTTAATCATTTTGCGCGTTGTTGCACAGGAATCATTCCACAATTGAAGCAAACTCTTATCCCCTCTATCCTTTATGGATCCAGCAGGTTTCAGCATATTACATGGTGAGATTTCCCCGTAGTAGTTAATGGCAATAGTAGAATATAATGGCGCACACCAGAAACGATTAACTACTTTTTTGAAGAAAAAATCATTCATCGGATAAGAATGAACGAATCTTATGTAATCTGTTAACCATTTAGCCAGAACATCAACATTTGTCTTGATGTGAGCATTCCTCTCAAAATCTAGGATCCTCCGAAATTGATCTTCAATATCTATCAAATTATCGAGTGACACGTTGAGGCTTCTTTTATTTTTATTATTAATAGGTTCAACCTCAGGAAAACATGATATAAAAATTACTGGCTGAAAAATAACCCGATTAACGCCTAGTGAATTCGCGTTTACCACAACATCAAACAAATCTTTGTAATTTTGTGCAGATATAACTGTCATTATATTTACTGGTATATGATGCTTGACTAGAATGGTTACCCCCTTGGTTGAACGAGAAAGAGCGTCTTTAGCACCTCTAATATATTCTTCATTTTTTACCGAAAAGGAATCGATTGATACATTTGCGAATGATTCGCAATCTTTTAGTATTTTAATTTTATCAGATGATAAATCGGGCAAGAGCATTCCATTTGTTAATATAGACGATTTTATCCCAAATTTATATGCATATTGAATAACCTCAAATATGTCTTCGAAGAGTAATGGCTCCCCCCCCCCCAAATCTAAAAAAGGAATTCTCGAAAAATTCATCTCATCTATTATCCATTTAAGATCTTTCAAAGCCAATAATTTCTTTTTTGATTTAGCACATCCTTGTCCAATTTCGCAATAAATGCAATGTTGATTGCATTTGTTCGTGAGATTGACACTGACCGAAACAGGTGAGGATATGTTTAAATACAAACTTTTAAATAGATTGCCATACATGTTCTAGTCCCTTCTCGCCGTAAGGTTTAAGTCTACTATATATAAATACCAAATATTAGAATTCGGCTGTTTTCTGAATATCATCCAAATTATTCGTGAACCACTGATGAACGTTCTTCAGCCCATCCTCAAATTTCATCTCTGGCTGGTATCCCAGTATCCTCTTTGCCTTCTCCACCGACGACAGCAGCCTGCACTTCACATCCCAATTCCTTCTCTCAGCAAATACAATCCCCGCCCCATTTCCTGTAAGCTTGTTCACCATATTGGCCATATCAATTACCCTGTGCTCCCTGGCCGAGCCGAGATTGAAGGCCTCGCCGATTGCCTCCTCCACAACCCCCATCGCCAGCAGTCCGCGGATTATGTCATCGACATAAGTCCAGTCCCGCGTCTCGGTCCCGTCGCCAGTTATCGGCAACGGCTTGCCGTTCATGGCCCAGTAGAAGAAGTTTGGTATGACATTCCTGTACCTCCCAGGAACCTCCCCCGGCCCGAAGACGTTGAAGAACCTGGCATTGACCGTCGGCATGCCGTACAGGTTATGGAAGTAATTGGTGTAAAGCTCTCCGATCAGCTTTGTGACCTGATAGGGCGTGTGCAGGCTGATGGAGGTATCATGCTCCTCAAAGGGCATCACGGAATCAAGGCCATAGACCCCGCAGCCTGAAGAGGAGTAGACGAAGCGCTTGATATCCACAAGCTGAGCATACTCCAGCACCTTCAAAATTCCCATGCCATTAACCATGAGATCGATCTCTGGATTATCTACCGAGTTCTGATTAGCAAAGTGAGCCGCCAGATGGAAGACGTAATCTGGCTTCTCCTTGAAAACGCGCTTCAGCATCTCATCGTCCAGGATGCTCCCCTTCACGAACATGATGTTCTTGGCCTTGGGAATGTTCCACTCGTAAGAGGAGGAGAGGTCGTCCAAGATTATTACCTTCTCGGCGTTCAGCTCAGAGAGCTTCCGGCAAAGGTTTCCGCCTATTGCTCCCGCCCCGCCGGTGACAAGAATTGTCTTTCCATCATAATCTGAGTAAATGTCTTTCATTTATCGATCCCACTTACAATCTGTTGCAATTATATCAGGCATTCTGTACGTTTTTTTTTTTGGTTTGAGTCTGCATCGCGCTAATTTTGTTCAGCCAACTTGCGCAGAATAATAAATCATAAAGCTCACAAAGAGCACAAAGTCTGCACCAAAGCCCTGCTCCTCTGTGGTGAACGTTGGCAAAGGCCTCTAAATCCTGTAGTACCACTTCATCCATTCCACAGTTCGCTTGATCCCTTCTTCCGGCGGGTATTTCGGATCATGCTTCAGATCCCGCACGGACTTGGAGAAGTCCATAGTCTTGATCTTGGTGGTGAAGGGCTCGGCCTCTTTGTAGGTGACAAGGGTTTCATCCCTTCCCACCGCCCTCAGAATCAGGTCTGAGTACTCCTTGATGTCCCGCTCCCACTCCTGGCGCCCGCCCACGTTGTAGGCCTTCCCAGGAATGAAGCTGTCCACGATATTGGCAAAGGTCCGGGCAGTATCCTCCACATAATCAATTATCCTCTTGTGGCCCTTGAAAACGGTGTAAGGCTTGTTGAAGAGAGCGTGATAGATCCTACATTCCGCACCTTCAGTTCATCCCGTAATAATTTTCGCATCCATGCCCCAACAACCTCAGAATTGTGACCTGTACGCTGTTCAAGTTCACGCTGACTTTGATGACTTTGCCTTCTGAAGTAACAACAGACTGGATTACTCCCATAAAAATCTCGAAAACCCATCTCATAGTCGGCCGCTGAGTTGGTTTATTTAGTTGATTAGGTATTGTTTGTCCCGTTTCCTTGAGCTTCTCCCTTAGCTGCCATTCGGCAAAGGAGTAAATAAGTAGACTGAGAACCATAATCATGCATAGCGCTTCTATCCTTTCCTCCTTCTTCAGGTAAACCTCAGAGACATGGAAGCTTTTATCCTTCAGGAAACGAAACCCACGTTCTACAGTCTGCTGCCCTTTGTAATAATTGAGCATGACCTCAGGATCAAGATCGGTATCGTTGCTGACTAATACGAATCGACCGAGCATCTTGCGTTTATTGTTTAGTGCATCCTCATTTAGACCAATCTGGGCTTCGATTTTAAAGCTGACCTTTATGAGCTCATCCTTCTTTGGTCGACCACGCTTTTTTTCAACTTTTTCTGCCACTTGAAGTATATCTAGATTTTTGAGAATGTGATGAGGATGCGCAGATGCCCAGATCTTAGCATCGTTTTCGGCATCAGGAATGCAGGCGAACTTCTTACTCGTGAGTTTTTTAAGCTCTTTTTCGGCCTGAGTGGTCTCCTTCTGGATCTTCCTGTCGAAGGTCTGTTCATCCCTCTTCTGTTTTTCATCAGACCAAACAACAACGGCACGTTGCGGAATGCCACCATAATTTAGGTCGGCAGCGTAAAAGGCATATCTAGAATCGATGCCAGGAGTGAAATTCAGTTCAGCATTGAGAAGTTTATCTACCTCTTCTAAAGTCGCCGGGGCACGAGTGATCCATTTCTTCTCCGTTCCCAGAAGCTTGATATTATCCTCGGTATACATAGCACTATCGGCGATCCAGTAGCTTTCGTCATCAAAGTTGATTGCCTTTTGCGTTTTTTGGATCATTTTGATTATGCTTTTCTTGTCCGATTCATTACCAGAAAACGCTTCGGTATAAAGTGGCAATCCAAACTGGTCTGTTACCAAACCGAGAACAAACCGTTTAAGATCCTTTCTGCCGTCTTTGGCATGACCAAAGGTGATTCTCATCGAATCCGTGCCGTCAGGGGCATCATTTTCGTATTTGCCCTGAACGCTGAAGTTCGTTGTATCAACGTGGATCAGCTTGGTTCCTAATGAGAAATTTTTCATGACCTGCAGAGTAATCTCATTGAACAGCTCGGTCGGGCCGTATTCATAAATCGCATCGAGCGTCCTGCCGACTACATCATCATTGAGATCTGATGGAGTGACGCCTTCGCCGAGAAGCTTTTCGGTTGGTATGGTCATGAAGAAATTGGGAAACAGGTATAGCCGCTGATGAGTGAACCCTAAACCGTTAAGGACCATGGCTTTAGTTGTTATCGAATGAGGAAGATTCCTTGAACCTTGTTTTGGTAGTGCTCTATCTATTACTTCTGCGATTTTCAAATAATCAAAAGTGCCAGCTACGATACCAAGATGACCTATATTATATGACTGGACATCTACATCCATGCTACATCCCTTCAAAAGGGCATATCAGCTATTTATTTAAAAATGTTACTGATATTTAAAAGCCGAAATTCGGAAATCATGAGTCTAAAGTGCGGAATGTAGGATAGATGAATTTGGGAATGAACCCCCGGTATGGATTGTAGTGCTCATGCGGGCCGCAGCAGTTCACCGGCCGGACCCGGACGGTCTGGGTGCCGAACATCTTGGCCGAGTTCATGCACATCAGCTCCCCCGCCCACTTGGTGATGGCGTAATCGTTCATCTGGTAGGTGTCTTTTATGGGATTGTTGATCATCACATCCTCAGACATGATGCCCTCATAATCCCCGTAGACCTCAGCACTGGAGAAGAAGATCATCCGGAATTTCAATTTCTCCTGCAGGCGGAGAATGTGCTTTGTGCCCATCACATTGGTCTGCCACAGATTCTCATAGTAATCCTCACCATTCCAGCGCCCGTACTCGGCAGCCAGGTGATAGACGTAATCGAACTTCTGCTGGTCGAAAACCTTCTCCAACTGCCGGTAGTTCCTGACATCACCCCGGATGTAGTCTTCCCGGTCGGTATTGTAAAGGTCCAGGGCCGTTACCTCATGACCCCGGCTCTTAAGCTCATTTACCAGATTGGTGCCGATAAATCCTGCACCGCCAGTTATTAAAATATTGCTGGATTACATATGCTTCACCTTTATGAGAGAATTTATATTATTTGTAATTAAATGATTCACTTGCTTTTTGTGTCGCCAACAGAATGTCTTATAAAATAATTAAATGAGTTAAATGCTATTCTTATATAAGAACATTTGAGTAAGTAGTTATATATATCATATTTCTTTAGCTCATAGATCAATCCATCTATGAATAAAGATATATATAAAAAAAATAAAAATTTTATTGTTATTGGTTTTTTATTTAAACTATTGATTAATTTTAATATAAATTTTTGATTGAATTTGTAAGGAAAATATAAATCTGGACTTGATGAATCAACCTTATATTTTATTTTATTAAATTCATTATAAATTATATTAAATGTCTGAATCCATCCGTTTTCATTGACGTAATTTTTACAGGTTGCTAACTCCACATTAGGTAAAATATAACTAATCTGTATATAATCTAAAAAAGTTATATTTCTATGACCAAATATACCATGCACCATTAAAAGCAATAGATTTACCTCATTATTTAATACCCAATGATCTTCGTCAAATATATTCGCCTTGACAATCGAATTCCATAGAAATGGTTCATTTAAAAAAGTATAATCAAGATATCTTGTTTCGATATATATATCAATTTTTAAGTAACCATCTTTGCTCAATGCGGTTTCAACATCTGTCTGATAAACCGATTTAAATCCCCTCTCAAGCAAAGCTTCAATGAAAGCTTCTTTTTCATCCCCATGAATCAAGACATCAACATCCCTAGGCACGTGAGAAACATCTATGCAAGATTTGATGAGAATGTGATCAATCTTGTTTTGATTTGAAACCTCATTTAATAATTTGAGCGTTCTCTTGAACTCCTCCAATCTCACGGATTCACAACTAAATCTCTCACTGGTGGTTAAATCCAAGCCCATTTCTTTTAGATTAGTGATAAACAGGTAATAGAGACCATTAATTTCTGCTAAACGCACTACTCTATTCAGCAATTTTCGATTCTCAAGCAACCTTATAAGTGACGATTTATCAAATTCACCGTGATATACTGCAGACTTTAATAACGAAAAGGAACTAATTTCACTCAAGATAAAACGCCTCTTCCTTAAGATATTTTTCCACACGAGCATAGATAATTTCAGATATATCTTCTTTTTTCATATCAGCACTTATCAATATAAAATTATATTCGTATGCAACATGTTTAAAGAAAGAATTCAAATCAACGTAATATTCCCTTTTGACGGATCTGTCAAAAGATTGACTCATCCGAGAGATTAGAATTTCAACATTACCCTCAATATAAAATGTCAGATCTGCCTTTGGGATCAATTTTAAGAATATTTTAGCATTCCTTCCCAATAAATCATATAAGAACTGGATGAAGTAACGATCACAAATAATAACTCCATTTCGACTCATAAATAATTTCAAATAAATACAAGTTAAAATTGCATAAGAAACTCCTGGTAATAACAAGCATACTTTCCTGATTATATTGGAAATATTCCTATTGCTAGATCTCCCAACCGATGACGTAGATAATTTCCTGGGACTAATAGACAAATTTTTTCTGAACTTGTTTCTGGATAGTCTTGAAAACGAGTCAATTAAGAAATAAGCTGGCCTAACGCAGACGGCTTCAATACCATTTGCCGCAAGACGATCAGCCAATAGGCGGCACTGAGTGGTCTTGCCACTGCCGTCAATACCAATTACAGCGACTAGTGCCATATTAATGTTGGAGTTCTCGATAAAGCCCAAGAAGAATATGAGAAACTGATGATGGGCTATAATTATTAATCACATATTTTGAGGCATTAAGTCCCATTTCATTCTTTTGTTCTAATGAAGAAATGGCTTTCCTCAAACCATCTGTCAAGGAATTGAGATCATTAGGATTAACAAGGATGCCGTTATGTCCATCCATGATAATTTCCGATAGGCTGCCTACTCGTGTGGCAATTACTATCTTTCCGCAAGCCATAGCTTCAAGAACAGATAATGGAGGATCTGCAACTCCATCAATGTTGATGAAAGGAGCGACAAAGATATCGCTCGCTGACATCAAACTATGCATATCATTCACTATTCCTACTTCAATAATAATATTTTCTAGTCCTGATAAACGAACCAACTCATCTAGTTCTCTCTTGCGATCATCATACCAGCTATAAGGCTCACCCCATGCTACAATTAAACGAATATAATAAGCCTCTTTTATCAATTCTCCAATGGACTGAATCAAGAGATGCACGCCTTTCCATTTCGTCCAGCTCCCACAATATAATACTACTATCGCTTCATTAGATACCCCTAATTCTTTTCGTTTTTCTGATCCATCTCCAAGGGGAATAAATACGGATGTATCAATAATTGGTGGTATTATAGTTATATTCTTTTCAATTCCGATCTCTCTAAGAGAATGCTTTATCTTGTTGCTAAGACAACTGATACTGCCAGGATTGCTTAAGAAAATTTTTGAAAAGAACTCGGAGGAGAATAACTGATAGAGCCCTTTGCGATCATTTAAAGGCTTTTTATGAATAGGAGAATATAATGTATAAACTATTGGCTTTCTTAAAAAAATAGATATCCAATATGATAGTATTGCAAAGAGAGAATAAGCAGAATGAATATGAATAATATCAATGCGGTCATTTTTATTTTCTCTTTTTAATAAAGGAACAATTTTTAATAAAAATTCAATACTGCTCCGCATCGATGCATATTCTCCGCTTACATTGATTGGATATATTGTCCCCCAACTGTATTGCAGAACCTCATTTTCCATCGATCTATTTACATCGGTGGTTATTATTTTTACATTATGTCCGAGACGGGTTAATGAATCTGACAATCTAACGATATTATTTACCAAGCCACCCGTAAACGCACCGCTCTTGGAGGGGACGATTTCTGTTGCAATAAAAATTATATTCAATTCAATTCACCTTTTCCATTATTTTAGAAGAAATTCCAATCCAAAAGCCTATTGCATAGAAGACATGCTCGATCAAATAGACCACAGGAATGGTGAATAAATATATAGCTTTGGGATTAAAAAGAAATAACACAACTGTATAAATTGCTATCAATATGATATAGCACGCTATCATGTAAATAAAAATATTAAAATTTATTAATAGTGTAATAATTGCTATTAGGGCAAGAAGCGGAGGAATTGCCTGCAAATCAAATAAAAAGCTTTTCGCTCTACCATATCCGTATTGCCGCATTCTATTTGCGAAATCCATTAAACCTCGGCCATGGTTGTGAATAACAACTGCATCAGGAACGTATAGCAATTTCCCATAGGCGAGAAGTTTCCTATTTAAATCTGTATCTTCAGCCGTAGTCAGATTTGTATCAAATCCTCCCACCTTTAATAGATCGCACTTTCTATATAGAGAATTACATCCACTAATGCTTGATACGTATTTTCTTTGGCCAAAAATTCTACCTTGAACGGAATTAGCAGCACCTAAAAATGTATTCTGCGTTAGATTAATCGATTTCTCCCAAACAGTCTCCCCAATATTTTTGACACAACCACCTACGCCTACGATACCTCTTTCCATTCCAATTAAGAGTTTCTCGATCCAATCAGCTTCAGGTATACAGTCAGCATCAGTAAAAGCGATATATTCGCCTTTCGCATTTTTTATTCCAACCTGGTTTGCGCCAGCTCTCGTCCCGTAATTTTCGTATAGTACCGTAGCACTATATTTTTTTGCTATTTTTACGGTGTCATCGGTAGAATTTCCGTCTACTACTATTACTTCAAAAGGGGAGAATGTCTGGCTATATATCGCATCAAGGCAATGAGCCAGCTTATCTCCCATGTTTTTAACTGGAATTATGATAGAAACTTTACATCCATATATTTTTTGATGTGTTTTATTAGATGGCATATCTATTCCTCTTTTAAGTTGGCAAAGGAGTTAATATCGATTCGGTTCTGCAACCAGACCATTCCGGAGCTCTTCATTCAGACAGTTCTTTAAAGAAATCAATATTTAATGATTTTTAAAAATATAATTTTCATACATCCGATTTTTCGCTAAAAGTTGTTGACCTCTGTGGCTTTCTCACCGGCGACATGAAGGTTGTTAATTCTCAAAGATCTGCACAATCTTCCACATGGCATTCCTGTCCCAAAACGGGCTCCTCCACCCGCCCCCTTGCTGCATCATCAGCTTTGCCTTCTTCATCATCGGATGACCATCCGCCCCCGCCAGCACATTTGCCCCCCCTACCTCGATCGTCTCCGGCCTCTCTGTGTTATCCCACAAGGTCACGCCGGGCACGCCCAGGATGCAGGCCTCCTCCTGCACCCCTCCTGAACCAGCCAGCGTCGGGCCCTGATACCAGCCTCCCACCCCCGGAGCCCGTGCGGCACCGGTGGGCCGGACGCCTTCATTGCTCCGGGATGAAAACGCCGGACTGAAGCACAGAGAAGATAATTTATTTCTGATTTCACAGATAAAAATTCAGCGAAGAGCCTAGATTATCCCTTTCGCTTTAAGGGCAGATTTAACCTCGGCCATGTCGCTCTTCAACTGGACAATGCCCGTTTCAAGTGCCCGATCCATCTTCCGGTTCACATCTTTGACTTCGATAATAAGATCCTCTTGTTTGTCTAGCATCTGATCCTGTTTGTCTAGCATCTGATCCTGTTTGTCTAGCATCTGATCTTGTTTGCTGAGCATCTGATCCTGCTTGCTTAGCATTTGATCCTGCTTGCCAAGCATTTGATCCATCTTGCCGCCCAGGTTATCGTTCATGCTTCTGACTTCATTAAGAAGTTCATCCTGCTTGCTTAGCATCTGGTCCATCTTGCCGCTCAGGTTCTCATTCATCTGATCCATCTTTCCGCCCAGGTTCTCGTTCATCTTATTGACTGCAGAGATAAGCTCTTTTAGGTAGCCTGCCGCTGTGTCCAACCTTGTGTCGGTCTCCCCTTTTGCCACCAGCTTGCCGAACGAATTGAACTCGCCGCTTGCAGGAGAGTAGCTCTTTTCTATGGATGAGACATAGATCAGGGCATTCTTTATGTCTATTGCGCCCTCGAACCACTTGAGCTTTTCATCTTCGCCCTCGGCTATGATCTTCACCCTGTCGTCCTTCAGATTCTCTATCATGCCCTTCAGGCCAAGAGCATTGGCTATATCAACTACCCTGGCTCGATATCCGACCTCCTGGACCTTCCCGGAGACGTATGCTGTGAACCTCATCGTCATCTGTAATTTCACGCTCTTTGTATTTGGCTTTATCTATGAAGGCGCAGATGTTCGATTATGCTCTCACCTGCCCGGCCGTCCCCAAACGGGCTCCTCCACCCGCCCCCATGCTGCATCATCAGCTTTGCCTTCTTCATCATCTGATGACCATCCGCCCCCGCCAGCACATTGGCCCCCACCTCGATCGTCTCCGGCCTCTCTGTGTTATCCCGCAGGGTCACGCAGGGCACGCCCAGGATGCAGGCCTCCTCCTGCATTCCACCCGAATCGGTCAGGGCCAACCGGGCGCTGGCCTCCAGTTGCAGGAATTCCAGGAACCCCAGCGGCTCAATGGCTCTGATGCCATCGAACTCGAATCCGAAGCTCTCCGCCATCTTCCTTGTCCTGGGGTGTACCGGGAAGATCACCGGCAGGCCGAACTCGGATTCGAGCATCTCCAGACCCCGGATGATCTCGCCCAGTCGCTCCCTGCTGTCCACGTTCTCCTGCCTGTGAGAGGTGGCCAGGAAATATCCCTTGGGCTCAAGATCCAGGTCAGCCAGGACGTTGACCTTCCTCATGGCGATCTCCAGGTTCTGATAGACGGAATCCACAATGGTGTTGCCGGTGATGTGGATCTTCTCCTCAGCTATGCCCTCTCTGAGAAGGTTTGCCCTGGAGGTCTCAGTGGGAGCAAAACAATAATCGGAGACATGATCCGCCACCACCCGGTTGATCTCCTCAGGCATACTGCGGTCATAGCTTCGAAGGCCCGCTTCCACATGCCCCACCTTGATGTGCAGCTTCGAGGCCACCAGGGCCCCGGCCATCACAGTATTGGTGTCCCCCTGCACCAGGACCACATCGGGCCGCTCTGCCAATAGCACCTTCTCCAGGCCCGCCATTATCCGCCCGGTCTGCTCACCGTGATTGCCGGAGCCTACATCTAAATTATGATCCGGCTGAGGCAGCTCCAGCTGCTCGAAGAATATCCGGTCCATGTGGTAGGAGTAGTGCTGGCCGGTGTGGATGATGCTGAAGTCCAGGCATCGGCGCTGGCACTCGCGGATCACCGGAGCCATCTTGATGATCTCCGGTCGGGTCCCGAGGATGATTGCAATGGTCATGGTAGATCGTAGCCTTTGGATTTTTGGGTTGATTGGACTGCGATAAACGGAATTTAACCACAAAGAGCACAAAGATCACAAAGGTCTCGCAAAGGTTAATACAGTTCCTGATAACCCGAAAAATCCTTTGGTGCGGGCTTTGTGCCCTTTGTGAGCTTTGTGGTTTATTTTTAAATGAATACCCCGCAGCTTGCTGCGGGGATGGTCAGGAAACCGACTTAAGGAAAGCGGCATAATCGATGCCAAATGATTGAGGTTAAAAAGGCAAGTCATTGTGCCTATAAGATTCG
>Ga0208824_1003155_pt1 | contig 11694 bp, 10 predicted proteins | sample AD_JPNTR3_MetaG_FD_184447 | JGI IMG/M metagenome (GOLD analysis project Ga0208824, IMG submission 184447) | Active sludge microbial communities of municipal wastewater-treating anaerobic digesters from Japan - AD_JPNTR3_MetaG (SPAdes) (version 2) | ecosystem: Engineered > Bioreactor > Anaerobic...
AATCAAGCGGACAGGAAGTGCAAATTTGAAGGGCATTGCAACTAATAAACTTTATCGCAGGTTGACAGTGAAGTGTTCCAAAATGCCCGCCAGCTTTTAGCCTCAACCGTTGTGGGTAATGCGATTCGTGCGGCCAAAAAACTGACGGAAAAAAGGAACGATTTTTGTTATATTTGCAGGTATGAAAGAGATATTAAAACATATAGACCAAATAAAAGGACTTTGTTCACTATACAAGGTTAAGGCTCTATTTGCTTTTGGTTCCGTGACGACAGACAAATTCAGACCTGACAGCGACATTGACCTTGTTGTTGACATTGAAGAAAAAGACCCTCTATCTTACTCAGACAGCTATTTTAATTTCAAATTTCAGTTAGAGCAGCTTCTGCAAAGACAAATTGACCTATTGGAACAAAAGTCAATTAGAAATCCATATTTGAAAGAACAAATTGACAAAACAAAAGTCTTAATTTATGGAAGTTGAAATTAAGACTTGGCTTGTTGACATTAAACAAGCAATAACAGAAATCAATCTTTTCCTGCCCGACAAAAAAGATTTCTATGCTTTCCAACGTGACCTGAAAACCAAAAGAGCAATAGAAAGAAACATAGAAATAATAGACGAAGCCGTTAATAGAATTATTAAAGCAAATCCTGAATTTCCGATAACAAACGCAAGAAAAATAATTGACACGAGAAACAGAATCATTCACGGCTATGACAGCGTTTCCGAAGACATTATTTGGGCAATAGTGGTTAGAGAATTAGAAAATTTAGAAGCTGAAGTTGACGAACTATTGAAAAAATAAGCACTACCCACAACAGCGCATACACGCAAGTGGGGGGCTTGGTGGTTTGCAAAAGTCTGTGCTTTCTATTACATTAGCTGCTCAGTGAAAAGAATCGCTGCAAATCAGCCCCACCTGCGTGTATGCGCGAAACGTTAAATAACGCTTCCTTTTTTTGTTTTTTTTCAAAATCTATTCCTCGTAAAATCATGAATAATTCTTCTTTGGACAACTCGCTGTTTGGAGAGTTTTTTCGGACACTTGGACGCTTAAAAGTTCCACGTTCGAGTCGCTTGTAAAAGACTGCCAATCCGTCCTGGTTCCAATGCAAAATCTTAATAACTGTCCGTGGTTTATTCAAAAAAAACGAATAGATAGCCTAATTGTGGATTCAATTCCATTTCTGACAATACCAATCCGTAAAGTCCGTTAAAGCCATTTCACATATCGGTTGGTTGCGCATACATAAAAACCTTGCTGGCTTCGTCAAATCCAAACATGATCAGGCAAAAACAACTATCTGCAATCCAGAAGGCGTTTCTATTTCCAAAACCTTCCCTAAACTGGGCTCAGAAAAACTCAGTTCTTTAAATCCTTTTAATATCGTAGGTTCCTGACTCTGTTTAAACTTCTTTAGCCAATAATCAAATTTAGCCAAACTATACTACTTGTCCTTTAAAAAGTTCTGCTTTGTCTGGCCTGACTCAAACCACGATTCTATATCCCCAAACATTTTCTCTTGTAAATTCATCATTCTTTTGTTTTTGGCAAAATTCAAGAATAATTTTTAGTGAAAATAGACGTGGTTAGTAGGGGGGATACGTTTTATAACTTTAAATCATCCACCAATCCATCCCTTAACCGATACAGTTTTCTTTACCAAAGAAAAGCTAAAAATCAAGCTCCATCGAGTTCACGATACTGTTTATGTGGAAGCTGAGAGAGAGGCTGATACTGTGGTTGTGGTGAAGGAAGTGGCGGTGGAAAAGATAATTGTAAAAAATAATGCTCCTGAGTCCGAAAATGGAGCATTTAATTTCTTTGGTTTGTATAACTATAGATTCTTTATCCTAATTGGATTGGGGATTTTGTTTTTGGTGGTGGTTTGGAGGGGGTGGCCGAGGTAAAGATAATATAAAATGTAAAATCAGAGGTTTTTAGAATTTAATAGTAAAATTAGAGTAGCAACTTAAATTAAAAAATTCACTTTTTAATTATCCAGACATCCTGTGTCAATGAGCCATTATTATCAGTTCCCGGGAAATGAATTATTTCAGAAGCAGATTTGAAAAGTTTTCTCACAAAGAAAGGTGGTTGAAAAGCACCATAAGTTCGATGTCCCTCTTTTGAAGTAGTCTGACAAACTAATTGCCCCTTGTCGAAAATAAGTTTGTCGGCATCAATAAGTTTTGTTCTAAAAACTTCTCCATGCATCGTCAGATAAAGTATTCCACCTGGCTTTAGAATCCTTAGCAACTCAGTTGCCCAAGCATAGTGCATTTCCTTTGATAAATGGGTAAAAATCGAAATCCCATAAATAACATCGAAAAACGAATCTTGAAAATCGATCGGTGGAGCAAGCTCATTGGTTATAAATTTGACATTTTTCAGATTTGAACTACACCATTCAATATATGCTTTATTGTAGTCTGATCCATAAACTTCTGATGCTGGTAATATTTCGGGCAAATGCCTTACTATTCTACCCGGACCGCAACCCCAATCCAGAATTCTGCAATTTGAAGTATCAACATACTTTGAAAATGTTTTTGCTAATTCCTGAGCTGTTTCTTTACCACCAAAATAATACCCATTATAGTTTAACCTATAAGTTTCGTAAATGAAATATGCCGGAGGCATTGGCACTCCATCATTGGTTTTAAAAAAGTCAGAAATATTTTTACGATATTTAATCTTGTGCAAATGGAACCTGCATTTGTCGGCCAGCATTGATAAGCCAAGCTTGCGAATGATAATTATTAGCTTTCTTTTCATTTTGCAAATTTATAAAAAAATGAATTCTTTACAAAGGAAAGACTAAAACAAAATTCGCATAAAAAGTCTTTTGTTATTATTACTATTTATACTATTTTTACTTAATTTTTAACTACCACAAAAACTGACAGAATTTAAAAATTGTCAGTACCGTCCAATCAAATTAGTTATATCACTACATATTTTTAATAACTGAGATATTAGTTTTAATCGCTTTTATGTCATCATTTTAAATACAGATAGACTATTAATAATACTTATAAATAATTTAATATGATTAATGTATATTCATTTGTGTTTCATATATAATTTTCAGATTTACATAATAAAAGTAAAAAATAGTTATTACATTTGTATTTATAAACTTTAAGACCTATAATATGAAATTAAACTATTTTACATTAATAATCATTTTAATCGCTTTTTCTACAAGTGGAGGTAAAATGTTTTCTCAGACAAACACATACCCATACCCACCTTCAGGGCCGTTAGGACTTGGCACTGATGATCCCACTGAGCAGCTTGATGTGAGTGGGAATATTAATTTATCAGGAGCAATAAAATTTGCTGGGGTACCAAGAATTACCGACGAACAAATATTTTATCCAAATGGTAGTGCTAATGATCCTAGTTACTCATTTACAAACTCTACCTCAACTGGCATGTATATGCTATCTCCAAATAATATGTCATTTTCTACAAATGGTACGGAAAGAATGAGAATGACGAGCACTGGTTTGATCTATATTCCGTCTTCAGGAACATTGAGTATTGGAACATCTGCCAACAGTGAGAAACTAACTATTGCTGGAAATATAAGATTTTACACTCCTAATTCTTTTATTGGAACGACTACAAACTCTTCGTTCTTTTTAAGAACATATAACCTTAATCGAATGGAGATAAAAGGCAATGGAACAGTTAATATCTTCACAAACCTCACATTTCCAGTAGGGGCAAACATTGCTATTGGGAAAGCAGATTTAGGTTTAGACACAGATGGGATAAGAATTCATTATGCACCGGATGCAAGCCATGCATTCATTGACTATAAAGACAATCTGTTTTTTAGAACTGGAAACTCATGGACTACGCCATTAATTTTACAAGGAAATGGAGCTGTTGCAATTGGAATATCTTCCACTAATTATGGTAATGATGGGAGCCAATATGTAGTTCCATCTGGATACAAATTAGCTGTTGGAGGGAAAATAATTGCTGAAGAGCTTGTTATTAAGCTACAATCAAGTTGGCCAGACTATGTTTTTTCAAATGATTACAATATAATGCAACTAAGTGATGTTGAATTATATATAAAAGAAAATGGGCATCTTCCTTCTGTACCAAACGCTGAACAAATTAAAGAAAATGGTGTGGAAATTGGTGAAATGAATTCTTTATTGTTGAAAAAAATTGAGGAATTAACGTTGTACATTATCGACTTAAATAAAGAAGTTTCGAGACTAAAGTTAGAAATTGATAATGTCCAACAACAAGTTAAATAGTAATTATTACAATCGTTATGAAAAAATTATACTATTTATTCTTATTAATTTTAATAAGTAATTTTTCACACTCGCAAGAAAAAAAGTTTTTTATTGGAATCGGCGTTTATGATTTTGATAATGCAAGTTATGCAATTCCAGGTACCGAGATTACTGAAGGATTAGATTATAATTACCTAAAAACTTTATCTGATCAAAAGTTTAATCTTATTCTACCATATCACAATCTTCTAAAGTGTCCAACGAAATGGGTTACTACACTTCCATCAAAAGAATTTTTGGATCGGGCTGAATTATTGAATTTAGATGTCATTTTAAATTGCCCGGAAGTTAATATAAATTGGTATTTAGCACCTGGTTCATCATACAATAGTACACTTTGCCAAAGCGGTTTACAATACTGGGGAGATCATCCTGCTGTAATTGGATGGCATGTCATAGATGAACCATCACAGCCAAAGTTTAGCGAAATATCTTGGTTTTATGGTGATATTGCAGATAATAACTCTTCACATTATCGATTGGCGACACTTTATCCTTCGTATGCTAATTATGAACAGTTATTTGGTATACCAGGATCTCTTCCAACAATGTTAGAATACGAATCTTATGTTGATGCTTATATTTTAAATACTAGTCCAAATATTCTTATTGGGGATTTTTATCCATTTGTTAACCCTACTAATAAATATAGATATTTTTATAATTTAGATATATTTGCCAGAAAATCAGCACAATATGATTTACCTTTTACAATGATGTTAGCCCCTAGCCTAGAGACTTATCCTTTAGCAATTTCATTAGCGGAATTTCGCTATCAAATTTTTGCTAATGTATTTTATGGAGCAAAAGGCATATTTTATTGGGCAAGAGAGGCTAGTTGTGGAGGAGGCAGCTACTATCCTGGCATATCCACCAATTGTAATTTATGCATGAATAGATGGGATAATGTATATGATGATGTGTTTATTAGCGACTTAGTGGATTTGCACAATAAATTAATTAATGCTGGAGATGTATTAACAAGTTTAGAGTTTATAAGCGCATATCATGTAACAAATCAATCTACTGTAGTAATCGGCAACTTTGACGAGATCCCTTCACAGTCTGCTTGGTCAATGTTTCAAAATGAGCCAATCGTTCAGACATATTTCGATATATCAAATCCAATAGTTGCAAATAGTGGTTCTTCCTTAACCAATATAGCTGTCTCCTTTTTGAAAGATGAATATAATAACGTGTATTTTTGGGTATTTAATAAAAGTCTTACAACGCAACAAACTATTGATATAAATTTTAATCAATCACTAGATTTGTTTGATGTTTTGAACATAACTTTCAGTTTAGATTGTAACAATAAAACTATTGTTCTTGACCCAGGGGAAGCTGAATTATTTGGAATAATTAGTTTTCAATCAAATTTCAATCAGTGTTCAGAAGTTATTAACAATTTTCGAAGTGATATATACAGTTCTAACATATTAATTGGTGGCAATAATTGTATAGTAACATATTCAGAAGATGCAGAAATTGGTTACTTTGGAGAGTCAATTGCAATTCAAAATAACACTAGTATTTTAACGGGAAGCAATGTTTCTATAAGAGCTATAGAACCATTTACATGTGCTTCATTTAAAAAAAATAGCAGTGAAAATATTGACAAAATTCCATTATCAGATAACATTAGTGTTTATCCGAATCCGAATAGTGGGGATTTTATTATAAAGATGATAGAACCATTAGAAAAAAATGTTAAAATAGAAATTATTAATTCTCTTGGTGCAATTGTATTTAGTAAAGAATATGAATTTAGTGATGAAATTGTTATTAATTCTGATTTAACTTCTGGTTTATATGCCCTAAATATCTACAAAGATGATAATGTGTTGTCTACAACAATTGTAATATCAAGATGAGTAATTAAGTGTTGTAAGTTTAATTACGGTAGCAATGATGATTCTTTACTTTTTAAAGTACTATTTGAATATTTAAGTGCCAGTTTGATTGAAGATTCAATAAAGCAACTTAATATGTAAAGTACAAGTAATTCATTCAACTTTTTAAGGCCTCTGTAAAAATTGTGATGGAGCTTTTTTCATTCCCCAATCCATCCCTTAACCACCTCCTTCACATTTTTCGCCTTTGTCAGCTCCTCCATATTGGCTGGTGGAGCGTAGCCATTATTAAGAGCATACGCCAGGTTGTTTGAGCATCTTTGTGAGCAGGCGTAGGAACTTGATTTATGGCTTTCATAAGGAGTTCCGCACATCCAGCAGACCTTCAGATACTTTGTCCTGCGTATCGGCTTGGTTATGGTTCCGCCAAGCGTATTATTATAAACCCTGGATGAGTCTTCCACTTTTACGGCAATAATGTTTTGCCGGCACATTTCTTCTGTAGTAATAAGTGTTTTTGCTTTCATCGTTTTTTGATTGTAAATTTAATCCAGTCCAGAAATTAGATTTGCTCTAAACTATTTTATCAGAATTTATACCGTACTAATTTCCTCTATTTTTTTATTATGAGCTTATTATGACCTTGTTATGAGTCCCAGATGAGCTTGTTATGAGTGTATTATGACGGTATTATGACAATGCTATGACTGTATTATGATGTCTCTATGACAATACTATGAACAACACATCTAAGAAACATAGTATTTGCAAGGCCTCTCTGCTATGAAAAACAAGAAAATTAAAAAAAACTTTTTTTGATAAAAAGTACTATCGTTAATTGATACAGATAAAAACATTCAACTTCCTGCATCACCCGCCTTACCTGCATTATGTGTAATTTGGCTATTTGTAGGAGAATAGCCGTGTGTATGGACTGCGGTGAGGTGTAACCCTGATTATGCAATAGAACTTCGTAGTGAGGCTTTAAAGCCCAAAGAAATCAAGGATTTTGTGAGATAAGCGTACCCATTGGTACGGTTATCGAATAAAATTCAACGTAGAGTTTGATTTCGCAGGGATTTAAAGTCGTAATAGATTTTCTATTGGATATTCAGGGTTTAAAAATCTGCAAAGCACCTCTTCCGCAAACGGGAAGAAAATGCCACAGGTTCGGGTGAAAGTGGCAGCGTTGGTCTGGGTGAAGCGAATTTTCTTCCCGTTTGCCGGCAAGAAAACCCATGTTGTTTAGGCTGCGATTTCTTTCATATTTGCAGCCTGTAGAATATAATCTGCTGCTGCTTGTGCGTGTGAGGCAGCAGAAATAACAAACTTTTTGTCGTCCTTCATAACTTGTAACCAGTTTTCGATGTAGGTGGCGTTGTCTGTAATTCTGCTTTCATATCCTAGATAAGCCATAATAAATGCTGATGACAACTCACTTATGAGCTCTTCAAATCCATACGCAGGTGAAGCAAAAACATTGTTTAAAGGTCGGTTTAATCTGCTTTCAGCTCCTGTCCAATGTCCAAGTTCATGCAGCAGAATTGAATAAAAAGCATCTTTTGAAACAAATTGTTTCGACAATGGCAAATATATTTTATCCTCTGATGGCTTGTAAAAAGCCTCATTTTGTGCCTCGTAACAAATGTTTGCACCTGTAGCCAAAACAAGGTTTTCAGCCTTTTCATCCCTTTCGATTTCTGTTAGACTGTCTATTTCGGGTTGTTCGTAATATTCTGCCGGCAGTCCTTCTACACAGCAAACATTAAAAACCTTGTAGTCTTTGAGGTAGCCTATTTTCTTAATGTTCAGGTGTTCAATGGATTGTTTCTTTTTTAGCATTTCTTCGACCATGCGTGTAATGTTTGCTCCGGTCTCTTCATCAAGATACATTACCGATGTATAAACCACCATCGCAGATTTACTGCCTTTTACAATTCGGGCGTTTAGCTTTTCAATTTGCTTGAAAGTCAACCAACGGTTTAAACTGTAGTTCCTGCGACGTTTTATAAAACTTAACAACAGTTGATTTATGCCGTTGTACCTGTGGTTTGAAACTATGTTTCGGGCGAAAACTTCGCCTGTTAAACTGTACCAACATTCCGAAAAATCATTGTTTCGGTGTTCTTCCAACATCTCAATAATTGTTGATGTTATGCGCTCGTATATTTCGTTTGTGTTCATGACTGTGAATTATTAATTAGTACTAAATCAAATTTCTCTATCAAAGTTTTAAGTTTAGGGTTTTTGGCAATCATCAGATTTAATTTTTCTCTGTCCGACAAAATGTGTCGTTCTGCCTTTTTGGGCTGTGGTTTCAATATTTTGTTTTCATTTTCCATAATCAAAAAATTAAGGGCAGCCTGTCAGAATTACCTGCAGGACTGCCCAAATAATTAAAACTCGATTTGCTGTTCAATCTCTGTAATCTTTGTTACAAGCGTGTTGTTGATGGCATCGACAACCTTTGCAAATACTTCTGTATTTGAAGTTTTAAAGGTGTTGCCGTTTTCATCAGTCAAAACAATACATTCACTAAATTGATTCGCACCTACGACAAAAGATGTCAGTTTCTTTCTGCTTGCCTCTAATTTTTCCCTTTTCTCAATTAGGGTTTTTAGGTTTTCGATGCGTTCGATTTTTTGCTCGAGTGTTAATTGTGGTTTTGGTGGTGCTGGTACTTCCACAATTTTAATAACTTCCTGTACTGCCTCAACTGGTTTTTCAGCCTGTTCTACAGTTTGCACCGGTTCAACTGTTTCAACTGCTTTAACTTCTGGTTTTTCCTGTCCGTTTGGTTTTGGCTGTTCGTTCTGCTTAAAAGCGGTTGGAGCGATAACATTTTTTCCGTTTAAACCTGCAACTTCTTTTTCAGTTGCTTTTCCGTTTGTTTTCTTTGCTACTAAAGTTTCCATAAAATAAAAATTTAATTGTTTATATTTGAGTTAATTGAAAAAGCTGTTGGCTCTTGCGACTTTTGACCTATGCAGATTATAGATTTTGAGCGGAGTTCATTTCCAAAGATTGTTGGAGCTGCCTGTCTGCTTATTTCCTGTTTTTTGCACATAATTGTCATTTTTTCAAAATTTTCCATAATGCATTTCATGAGTTTTTTCGCGTATGTTCTGCATTATAAAGGCATGGTGGACTGAATGCCAGCAATAGAGATAGTCCTTAGTGTTCAGATATTATTAAGCACGCAGCAGAATGCGGGCTGGCGGTAAACTTTAAGACAATACTGAGCGACGCAGGAGAGAAGGATTTTCTTAATGTTTACTCAAGCAAAAGCGGAGGAAAGCTTTTCAATAGTGGAGAGTAGCGCAACATTGAAATGCTGACCGATTTTGCGTTGGCTAATGTTTCATTAAGCCTGAAAAACAATCTGAACACTTAGGAATATCTATTTATCTTCTATTGTGGCGTTCAGGACGACGTGCCATCTTTGCAGACACATTCGCAGGAAAACTCATGAATTCATCGCTATTTTGAAAAGCCGATGTTGGTGCAAAAACAGATAGATATAAGCAGACAGGCAGCGACTTCCTCTGGAATTGAATTCTTCGAGATCGGCCTATTGCATTGAGATCAAGCAAAAAAAAATGGGGCACGAAGCCCCAAATACAAAGATAAAGAATGGAAGTAATTTAGTCTTATGCATCTTCTAACACGTAGGTTTTATTCAAATGTTTCATGTCTTTGCCAACCTTTTTATCCAAAAGCCTGGCATAAGTTTTTGTCATATTTATCGAGCTGTGGCCAAGCATCTTTGAAACTGTTTCGATTGGCACATCGTTATTGAGAGTGACAGTGGTAGCAAAGGTATGGCGAGCGAGATGGCTTGTGAAGTTTTTGCTAATACCACAAAGATCTGCGATTTCTTTTAGGTAGGCGTTCATTTTTTGATTGGAATTTACAGGTAAAATTACATTGTTAGCCAGACAATAAGCATCATATTTATATTTATCTAGAATCTTTTGAGTTACATCAAGAATCGGAATTGTGCTTAGATTATCTGTTTTTTTACGGTTAATCTTAATCCATTTTCCGCCATCTGTTCCTATAACTATATGTTCACGACTAAGTCTTTTTAAATCAGAATGCGCCAACCCAGTAAAACAAGAAACTAAAAAGCAATCTCTAACTTGTTCAAGTCTGGGTGTGCTGAACTTTTTATTGATTAGAACTTTGAGCTCTTCTTCAGAGAGAAAGCCACGGTCAACCTTTTTCAATCTCATTTTAAAGTTTACAAACGGATCCTTATCCAAATGTCCGTTTGTAATAGCTAGTCTGACAATCTTTTTGAAGTTCTTGATGTATTTCAAAGTTGTGTTGTGTGCACACTTACGGACAGTCTTAAAATAGATTTCATAGTCAGTAATAAATTCGTGATCGAGCTCTGATACATAAAGGTCGTCACGGTCGTATTTTTGTTTGATGAAGTCCCTGGTATGTTTGAGAGAGGTTTCGTAACGTTCAACTGTTTCTGGTGAGTAGTCAATGTTTTCGAGAGTTTTTATTCTGTCATTATGTTCACGGAATAACTCCAGAATCTTTTTTCCATTGTCTTCTTCTTCTTCAATTCCAAGATATACATTTTTTATTAAAGTTAAGTTAATCGGTTTGTTGTCAGATTTTAAATTATTGACAATCTGATAGATTTGTATCCGAATGCTCTCAATGTATTGATTTAGCAATCTAGCTTCTTTTGTTATTCCAACACAAGCTCCTTTTTCTGAGCTCCAAATTTTCAAATTTACACTTCTATTTAAAGCTAAATCCAGCCTTTCACCCATAACTGTGATTCTCATGTAAATAGGTGCTTCACCGTTTTTTAAAAGTTTTGTTCTCTTAACAAAGAACAGTAAACTCAATGTCGTTCTTTTCTCCATAATTTACCAATTTTTACAGTATTAAACTTAACAAATTATGGTTCATTTTCAAAGCTCAAAGTGCTGTCATTCAGTGCTTTCGGCTCTAATTCGGTGGACTAAGCACGAAATTTTTTTAGTCCACCGAATAGCACACCAAACTGTGTTAAAATAGGGGTATTTTTGCCCAATTCCTAAAAAGCAAAAACCCCTGATTCTGTTCAAAATCAAGGGTTTGCGCTATTCTGCTTTTCTATTCCGCGGAGAAAGAGGGATTCGAACCCCCGGAGCCCTCGCGAGCTCAACGGTTTTCAAGACCGCCGCATTCGACCACTCTGCCATTTCTCCACTGCAAAGATATATAAAATTTCTTTTCTACAAAAATTGAATTGAAAAATTTTTTTAAGTTATTTTTTTGCACACACTTTATTTACATATCCAAAACATTTTTATAAAAATACCTCATTTTTGATTAAAATACTTATTAATTAATAATTTAATTGGACTTGCAAAGCAACAGATTAAAATAAATAAACAAATTATTAGGATTTTTTGTCTAATTTTTTAATTATTTTTTATTAAACAAAACTCTAAAAACCTTACAAAATCTCAATCGCAATTAACAATTACAACAATTTTTCAA
>Ga0208824_1003157_pt1 | contig 11689 bp, 9 predicted proteins | sample AD_JPNTR3_MetaG_FD_184447 | JGI IMG/M metagenome (GOLD analysis project Ga0208824, IMG submission 184447) | Active sludge microbial communities of municipal wastewater-treating anaerobic digesters from Japan - AD_JPNTR3_MetaG (SPAdes) (version 2) | ecosystem: Engineered > Bioreactor > Anaerobic >...
CCGCAATGCCAGCTACAAACTCTGGGCGCGCGTCTTCGACAACCACCAGCCGACGCAGACAGGCACCGTGCTGACCCCGCTCACGCTGCATGTGGCCGACCTCGCCAAAGCGCCGCCCACGGACGATACCGATGATCCACATGCACGGCTTTTCGCTGTCTTGCATCGGGCGCACGACCGGCAAAAAAGTTTACGCGACTGGGTCGCCGTGCGCATCGAACACGACCGGCGCGAAAGGATCAGCCCGGAACTCCAGAAGCGCCAAAAAGAGGTCCATGATCGCATCATGCAGGGCACGACCCTCGCCGACGGCCTGTACCGCCGCTCGAAACTGAAGAAGGGGCTTTACGACAGCATCGTGTCACTCAAAAGTGCCCACTCCGACCCGCTCATGAAGTTGATTCCGGTCGTCGCGGGACTTGATGACGAAGGGCGGCAAGCCGGGCTCAACGGCATTGTGCTCAAGCAGACCGAGTTGGTGACCGCGCTGCAGCGGATCCTTGGCGCGGTCAACCAAGATAAAGCGCGGGCGGATCTCCAGCAGGCGCAACTTGAGAACGAGACGCAGGATCAGAAGCTGGTCGAAAAGTTGGAGGCACTCAAAAAAGACCTCTCGGCCTTTCAGGACGAACAGCGCAAGATCATGGCAGACCTTGAGGCGATCGATAAAAAAGAGCCCGAAGACTGGACCGAGGCCGAGGAGAAATTGTTGGGAGAACTGGCCGCGCGCCAACAGGATTTCGCGCGCTTCTTTCAGGCGGCGTTCAACGACCTCTCCAAAGTCGAGAATCAGGACTTCTCCAATTCGGCCATGGCGGACGAATTGATTGAGATGATCGAAGAACTGCAAAAGTCTGGGGCCGCGCTCGAACGCAAGCACATCGAGATCGCGACAGTGAATGAAGAGTTGCTGGGGCAGCAAGCCGAACGGATCGAGGCCAATCTGGAGCGCTGGCTTTCCGACTTCAAGGACTTCATCAAATGGAACGGCGAGGAGGGCGGCGTCTTCCCGGACGTGCCGCTGCAGGATCTGCCGGAGGAACTGACAGACATTATCGGCGAGCTGATCGATGACGTGAACGACATGGATGATGTCGAGGATTCGACAGGCTCCTCGCTCAGCGCGATGGATGACGGACTGGGCTGGGGCGTGAGCGACGGCAACATGGACAACATGTCGGCGCGCGGTATCACCGGCAACGTCATGCCCAACAACAACGAGGTGGGTGGACGTTCCGGCGAGGGACGTTCCGGCAAATCCACCGGACAGTTCGTCGAGAAAGAAGCCACCGGCAAGGGCGGCCGCAACACGCCGACGCGCCTCGTGCAGTCGCCGTTCGAGAAGGGCACGGTCAGGGACACCTCCAAAGACCCGCAGGGCGGTGCCACCGGCGGCGGCAAACAGTCGGGCGTGGGCGGCGACGGGTTGCGCGGCATCACGCCGGATCAGAAACCGGACGTGCAGCAGCGGCTGCCGGGGCAGCAGGCTGAATTGAAGCAGAAGGCCGAGGCACTGCTGCGCGAGCTGACGGTGCGCAACCTCCCGACCGGCGATCTGGAAGAGGCCGTCAACAAAATGGAACTGATCCAGAAATTCCGCGCCACCGGACAGGGCCTTCAAGCGCGCCAAGTGCGGAGCGACCTGCTCAACAACCTGAAAGACGCGCAGGTGATCCTGAACACCCACGCGCGCGGCGGCACCGAACAGAACAGCGCGGCGGTTCGCCGGGCGTCCGCTTTCCGTTATCAGGGCACCGAACCGACACCCGAAGGGTACGAAGAGAGCGTGGACGCCTATTTCCGCGCTCTGGCCGACCCCGATGCAGGAGAGTAAACAAACCTATGCGACTGACACACCTTTTCTGCGCCGTACTGCTGGCCTGCGCCGCGCATGCGGCACCCGGCGAAAATCTGGTCAAGAACGGCAACTTCGATGAAGGCGAGAACAGGGCGACGCACTGGGAGGCGGCCAATGGGCTCACGACCTTCTTCGTCACAGAAGAGGGGCGCGGCCGGATCGTCAAGATGGACACCGGCGTCGACCGGCAGCAAGCGCTCGCATGGCACAAGGCATTTGCCGCCGACCCGACGCTGCCCCCGCCAGCCAAAACACCGATCGCGGCAGACAGTTACGGCAGCATCGGAGGCAATGAGGGCGTGATGCTGGATTCCGAACTGATCGACTGCGTGCCCGGTCAGGACTACCGGTTGACCGCAGACTTCAAGGGTGCCGGCAAACCCTTCGTCTGGATCAAGGGTTTCCTGTGGCATCCGACGCGCAAGACCTGGGTGGATGGATACCAGACCCGTCTGGAACCGGCCCGCGTCAGTCCGGACACATGGAGCACGTTTTCGATCGGCTTCAATCCCACCGCCCGTTCCCCGCGCATCCAGAAGTTCAAGGTCAGGCTCTACGCCTATTGGCCGAACGGGCTCTACTACTTCGACAACATCCGCGTCGAAGCCATCACACCCGAAGAGATGAAGCAGTTGGTCGAGCAGCGGAGCGTACGGTAGAACGTGTAGTGATCGTAATCGGTTGGTGACAGGGGGAGCGAAGATCGTGAGTTCTCGGTGAAAAGGGGGGCAGGGAGTCGGATCGGGCGTCCCCGCCCGCAACAACGTGTCTTGCAAAAGGGTGTGGCACGGGCATCTTGCCCGTGTTCCATGGTTTCATTTTTTGACATGATTTGGAGGGCGAGTGTCCCCACGAGCCGCCTTCCGCCGTGCGGAAGGATGGTTTCAGGTTTCATTGCGGAGCACTGGGAGGGGCAAGCGTCTGCTTGCCTGCGGACGAGCAGACGCTCGTCCCTCCCCGGCGGCGGCCCCGCCACCCCGTAACTTTCAACTTTCAACGCTCAACTTCCAACTCTCAACTTTCAGCGGGCGAGGACGCCCGCTCCCGACTGCGCACACACAAAACACGCTCTCGACTCGCATGCCCCCTGTCACTTGCCTATAACTTGAGCGTTAAACGTTAACTCAGAACGCTGAACGTCGAACTCAGAACGTTTAAGTAGAAAACGCCTTGCCTATCACTTACACCGATCAAAGTTATCCTCATTTACATTCCCGTGCGAAACGCGGGCAGCGAGCTAACTCGTTTCGTGCGTCGGGGCGGGACTGGAGCCGGTGAGATCGACCATAACGGGCGCGATGGCCTGAACGGCATCGCGGTCGATCTGGCGGATCGATTCGTCAAGCTCTTCCCACGGCACCAGATGCGGACTCGTGCGGTGTGCGACGTTCTTGGGCGGCGGCGCATAGGTCCAGCCAGCGAGTCGGCGCTCGGCGTACCACCGCGCATGCTCCATTCTGGCGAGAATCTCGACCTGCTTGTCGTTGAACGCGACCGGATGCGAGTGCCCGGCGGCCTCGGGCGGGATGCCCGCCGTCAGTAGCTTCACCTTCAGATGCTCGGCCTGTTCGCAATTGGATTCCCGCAACGATTCGTCGAGCGCCTCCCACTTCTTCATCGACGGATCGGAATCCGGCACGCCCGCCTTGGCGCGGTTGGCGACGTACGCCCGGTGGAATTCGCGCGCGAAACGGAACAGCCGATTCTCCAGCACGACGTCGACCGAGCAACACTCCGTGACAAGTCCGAACGCCTCAATGCGGTGCGCCAGCGCGGCTTCGGACTTTTCGTCTCTCAGGATTTCGGCGAGCCCTGCGGAAGTCGACAGCCTGACGAAAATGGGAATGTCGGTCGCGGAGAGATGGAGGGCTGTCTGGAGCGCGGTCACGAAGTTACCGTGGTCATCGTCCGCGCAGATCACGACGATACCGATGTCGTCCGGGCTGGACAGGCGCTGCGCGATGCGGCACTGGGTATCGGCGGCACTCATCTCCCCGTCGATCCAGCCGATTTCGCAGAGGGATTCCAGAGCCGGATGCCGCTGCGCGAGACGCTCGCGAACGCGGTCCGCCTGCAGGTCGACGAGGGTGAAGGCAGGTTTGCGGCCGTTGGCGAAGTGGGCGGACTTGATCACCCGCAGCATCACGGCCTCGCCCATCTCCCCCATGCCTGCGATGGCGACATGGAACCGCCTGGGATCGTTCGGGGCGGTAGGGGCACGCCGAATCAGTTCGCGCTGCCAGAACAGCCGTGCGGCGTTGTCGTAGACATTGAACATTCGCACGGAGATGTAGGCGGAGTAGTCCTTGAAGACGGAGTGGTTGCGGAACAGATCCCCGGCATGGCGGTCCACCATGTGAACATGGCAGACCGGCTTGCCCCGCCGACCGGCGGAATCATGCGACCGCGCCTGTTGGATGACTTGCGAGGCAGTCTCGATGTTGACGCTGTCGTTGCCGGTCATGACGAAGATGTGCGCAGCATGGCGAACCTGCGCTCTTGCGAGGATCTCGGCTCGCGTGGCGTCGCCTTGGATGACGAAGAAGCGGGAGAAGACGCCGCAAGCCGGAAGCGGCTTGTCCGTCTTGAGGTCGATGGCGACGACCGGCATCCCGGCGCACAGGAGGTCGCGGATCAGCGCCTCGGCCTTCTTCCCCGCGCCGCAGACGACGGCGTGTCCGCGAAGGCGGGCAAGGCGCAGGGCGCAGATTTCGTTGCGGCAGATCCCAGCCAGGGCAAGCAGGGCGGCGGAGGCAGTGAAGAGAAGGGCGAGGGAGCGCCCGACCACGAGCGGGGCGGGCGAACTGCCAACCACCGGCACGTTGAACTCCAAACCGAAAAGCTGGAAGGACATGTAGGCGAGATCCCACCAGGGGAGCTGCTTGCCCACCTCCCGGTAACACTGGTCGTAGCCTACGTATCCCAGAATCCAGGCCGCAAGAAAGAGCAACGCGACCAGCGCGAACCCCAGCCGCCTCGCTTTGGAGTCGTCTTTGTTTGATGATGGGTTGTTCACGGTATGGATCCCTCGATCGGGTTGGATACACCTACGGCTCCAGCGCCGTGAGACGGTAGAAGCGCCGGGCATGCCCCGGGAGCGGCTGCTCCATGAAAATCAGGCTGGTGTTGGTTGCCGCGACCACGGTGGATTCCGCCCAGACGGTGAGGTTGGAGGAGACCTCCACCCGGTACGCCACCTGCGGCTCGGCGCGCGCCGCGAGCGCCAGCATGCCGTCCGCCGACCAGGCCAGGTTGGTCCAGGCCGGACGCGGCAGGGGCGACGGGACGAAGGCGAAACGGCTGATGACGACCTCCTCGTCCTTCCCGTCGGTTGTGCCGGCGGTGTTGCAGAGCCAGAGGTTGATGCGGTAGTTCTCGCCGCCGGGCTGCGGCAGACCGTCGCCGGCGAAGGATCATGCCGCGATCTCGCCCCCTGCCGGTGACGTCGGGATGACGTGCCCGCCGTAGGTGGCGAAATCAATCCGGTTCGTGCGCCAGGAAAAGCTGTAGGTCGCGTTCGTCACGTCGGGCGGTACGCGGAAACGGGTCAGATGCCCCGGCGGCTGCCACGGTTGCACGACGTACTGCGCGTTGTTCGCATCGGATGCGTTGTCCCACCGCGAGAGTTCGATGTCGATCTCCCGGTGCGTGTAGGGGGCGTCGTCGTTCCAGGTGAAGAGGCCGAGCACGGCGCGCGCACCGAGGCGACGGCATTCGCGGCCAGTTCGTCCGGAAGCTGCGGCCAGCCCTCGGCCAGCGGCGGCGCATAGTCACGGGGCACCACGTAGGCGGCAAGCTGCGTGGCGTAGATGTCCGAGCCGCCGGTCGTGATGTCACATGTCCAGGTGCCGTCCGACGCGATTGGCGAGAGCGGCGCCGCGAAGCTCGGCTTGGTCCACCACCCATCGACGAAAATGTAAACCGCCACGGCATGTGTCGCACAATCAACATTCTCGACGCGCCCGGCCAGATTTTCCGTTGACCCGTAAGGCGGCACATGGGTGAACGCCACCTGCGGCTCCGCGGCAGTGGCGAACCCGGCGATCAGCATGAACGCCGCTGCCGCGCTGACAATTCTATGACATGCATTCATCATGGTGAGATGGTAGCCACTTCGTGTGGATTCTGCAAGCAGGCGTTTTGGTTGATTCGTTTGGAATGGCATGGATCGAGTTTATTTAACGCAGAGGCGCAGAGACGCAGAGGTTTTTTGGGGGGGCATTGCTCGGTTTTTCGGAACCGCCGAGACGCCAAGGTTTTCGTGAAGTTTCATGGTTCGGGTTTTTCACCACGAAGGCACAAAGAACACGAAGGGTTTCTGAGGGTTCGTATGAACCACGAGATGCACTCAACAAACAAAAAGCGAAAAACATTGCTTGCTGTGCCTTCCAAACACACGCCCGACTCGCATCCCCTGTCACTAGCCGGTGTCACTAGCGGTTACAGTGAAGGCTAGGCATGGAATAACTCTTTGTGGTACCATGCGAATTGAGGGCGTTGCTGTGCCCGCATCATCCATAAATCCAAGGTTTAAAATCATGTCCACGACAATCGATCCCTCCACACTGAAAATCACCGACATGCGTTTTGCCGATATCGACGGCGCGCCCAAACGCTGTACACTCATCAAGATCTACACCAACCAAGGATTGATCGGCTACGGCGAGGTGCGCGACGCTTCGAGCCGCACCTACGCCGCAATGCTCAAGAGCCGCATCCTCGGTGAGAACCCCTGCAATGTGGAAAAGATCTTCCGCCGCATCAAGCAGTTCGGCGGCCACTCGCGTCAGGCCGGCGGTGTCTGCGGCATTGAGGTGGCGCTCTGGGACTTGGCAGGCAAGGCATGGGGCGTGCCGGTGTGGCAACTCCTCGGCGGCAAGTTCCGCGACACCGTGCGCATCTACTGCGATACCGACTCCGAAGGTGGCGGCCGTGACATGGGCAAAGCGCTCAAGGAACGCATGGCGCAGGGTTTCACCTACCTCAAAATGGACCTCGGCATTGAATTGCTTATGGACAAACCCGGCTGTCTCAGCGCACCCGGCGGCTTCCTTGAGACCATGCGCCACTACAAGAAGACCGTCTTCAGCACGCCGCACGGTTCGATCGATCCGCGCGCCATGCGCGGTGAAGCGTACGACCTCTTCAGCACTGCCCACCCCTTCACCGGTATCCACATCACCGAGCAGGGGCTCGACTTCCTCGAGCAGTATATGGCCGACGTGCGCGCTGAAATCGGTTACGAGATCCCGCTCGCCATCGACCACATCGGTCATGTTCCGTTGGAAGACTGCATCAAACTGGCTAAGCGTTTGGAGAAGTTCAATCTGGCGTGGATGGAAGACCCGGTGCCGTGGCAACTGACCGAGCAGTATGTCCGGCTCGCAAACGCCACCACGACGCCGATCGCCACCGGCGAGGACATCTACCTCAAAGAGAACTTCATGCCCCTGTTCAAGTCGGGCGGCATCGCGGTGGTTCATCCTGACGTGCTCTCTGCCGGTGGCATTATGGAGACCAAAAAGATCGGTGATCTCGCTGAAGACCACGGTGTCGCCATGGCGATCCACATGGCCGAGAGCCCGATCGCCTGCATGGCCGCCGTGCATGTGGCCGCCGCCACGCGCAACTTCACCGCGCTGGAGGTACACTCTGTCGATGTGCCGTGGTGGGAGGATCTGGTGGCCGGGCCACCCAAGCCGCTCATCAAGGACGGCTTTATCGCGGTTCCCAACGCCCCCGGCCTCGGTATCGAGGCGCTCAACGAGGAACTCATCAAAGAGAAGAGCCACCCGCAATTTCCTGAGCCCTGGACCTCTACCGAACAGTGGGACGCCGAGTGGGCCAATGATCGTCAATGGAGCTGAGTTGATGATCTCGAGCTGACGCTTCCCTGTGAAAACGTCGGCGGCAAGGGGTATTCCGCGCGACGCTGCTTTTTGAGCATGAGTGCGGTGACAGGGTGGTGTACAAAAGCGGTGCCGCGAGGCACACTTTGTCCTTACACTTCGTCCAAAACACTTCGTCGCTGGCGCAATCGACTAAGTGTAAACGACTAAGCGTAACCGACTAAGTGTATGTCTCCGCGCAGCGGGAAATCATGTCGAAAAATGAAACCATGGAACACGGGCAAGATGCCCGTGCCACACCCTTTTGCAAGACACGTTATTGCGGGCGAGGACGCCCGCACTCTTTTAAGTCGAGGATACTCGCTCCCAAAAAAATCTGCGTAATCGTAAATCTGTGGATAAAAACCCGAGCTATGCCCCCCCAAAAAACCTTCGTGTCCTTGACTTCGTGGTAAGAATTTTGGGGTGCGGGCTGCGCCCGCGTCAGAAACTAAACTCTCTCTGGTCGGCATCCTGCACCGGACGGAAAGTATGGCGATGCTCGGGACAGGAGCCATGCCGGAAGAGTGCGGCCATGTGCGCATGGACGCCGTATCCCTTGTGTTCGGCGAAACCGTACTCCGGGTAGCGCTCGGCGGCCTTCACCATGTAGCGGTCGCGGCTGACCTTCGCGACCACGCTGGCGGCCGCGATCAAAAGGCTCTTGGCGTCGCCCCGCACAATCGCGGCGGAGGCGCAGGGCAACCGTTTGACCGGCAACCCGTCCACGAGTGCGAGACCGGGCATCTCGGGCAGTGCCTCCAGTGCACGCCGCATAGCCAAAGACGTCGCGGCCAGAATATTTAGGCGGTCGACCTCCGCTGCGCTACACCAGCCAGTGGCGCAGGCCACGCCCGGCGTAGCGGTCAAAATATCGTAGAAGGCTTCGCGGCGCGACGCGCAGAGTTGCTTCGAATCGGTCAGCCCCGCCAGACTGTCGCCATAGAGGCTCTCAGCGAGGTCGGCCGGCATCGTGACCGCCCCTGCGACCACCGGGCCGGCCAAGCATCCCCGTCCGGCTTCATCCACACCGGCGAGCACCACTCCGGGCCGTTCCGCCCAAGCCTTTTTTTCATATTCTAGCATCCAAGCCTATCCCCGAAACAAAAAACCGGACACCTTGCGGCATCCGGTCTTTCATTTCATACGCGCACGGCGCGCGTACAGTCCCGCAAGGGTTACGCCTTCTTTTCGCTTTCGGCCTCGGGCGCTGCCTTTTCGGCCGACGCCTCGGGCTTCTTAGGCGTCACGACCCACTGCAACAGGCACATTTCAGCGCCGTCGCCGGTGCGATGCCCGAGCTTATAGATACGCGTGTAACCGCCGGGCCGTCCTTCCATGGCCGGGACCACGCTGTCGAAGAGTATCCGCACGGCTGCGGGGCTCTGCAAGCGGGAGGCCGCCAAACGGCGGGCCGCCAGCGTACCCTTACGGGCCAGAGTCACCATCTTCTCGGCATCGCGGCGCGCCTGCTTGGCTTTGGGCAGCGTCGTCTTGATACTGCTGTTGATAATCAGGTTCGTCACCAGACTGCTCATCAGCGCCTTACGGTGCGATGTCGAGCGCCCGAACTTTTTAGCTATTCTCTTATGACGCATGTTTCAAAACCTCAAACTGTTTGCTCTTGCGTTTGCGTTTGCGTTTCTTTGTTGTCTTCGAGCAACTCAGGATCAACTTTGTACCCGAGAGTGAGCCCCAACTCGGTCAGCTTGTCCTTGATCTCATTGAGCGACTTCTTACCGAAGTTACGATACTTCAGCATGTCTGCTTCCGTTTTCATTGCCAATTCGCCGATGGTGGTAATGTTGGCGTTGTTCAGGCAGTTGGCGGCGCGGACGCTCAGTTCGATCTCATTGACGCTCATATTCAGAACACGGCGCAGGCGTTCGCGTTCTTCATCGACCTTCTTCTCGGTATCCTCGAATTCCAAGATCTCGTCGCTGTAGTCCACGAACACGTCCAAATGGTGGCGCAGCACGGCGGCGGCGGTCTTCAGCGCATCTTCCGGCGAGACGCGGCCGTCGGTCCAGACATCGAGAATCAGCTTCTCGTAGTCCGTGCGCTGGCCCACGCGGGTATGCTCCACCGTGAAGTTCACGCGCGACACCGGCGAGAAGACGCTGTCGATCGGAATACGCCCGATCTCCTGCTCCTCACCTTTGTTCCCCTCCGCCGGGCAGAAGCCACGGCCGATGCGGGTCTCCGCCTCCAGCGTCAGCACGCCGTCCGCGTCAAGCGTGGCGATGTGCTGGGTCGGGTTGAGCACGTCAACCGCATTATCTTCCGCGAAATCCGCAGCGGTGACCACGCAGGGGCCCTTACGGTTCAGCTTGAGCCAGACCGGGTTACGGCTATAGCTCTTGAGCAATACGCGCTTCAGGTTCAGGATAATGTCGGTGACATCTTCGCTCACGCCAGGCAGCGAGGTAAACTCGTGGCTGACACCCTCAATCCTGACGGAAGTGATCGCGACACCTTCAATCGAAGAGAGCAGAACGCGACGCAACGAATTTCCGATGGTGCGGGCGTAGCCCACCTCGAACGGCTCCGCAGTGAAGCGCGTATAGGTGGCGGTCGCCGTGTTTTCTTCCTTCTGCACACGGCGGGGCATTTCAAAACGACTCAAACGAATCGGCATGTTTCCGTCCTTTCGGGCCGCGCACCCCGGAGGGCCGCGGCCATCAGCACACGCGCTTAGCGCGAATACAATTCGACAATAGCCTGCTCATCCACGATCGGCGCGATCTGTTCGCGCGTCGGGATACTCAGAACTTCGGCGCGGAAGGCCTTCCGGTCCAGCGAGAGCCACGTGGGCATCTGCTGCGTGGTGGCGGCCTCGAGACTACGCGCGGCAAGGTCTCGGCTACGCGGGCGGTCACGGACCTCGATCACGTCACCGACCTTGAGAATCATGGAGGGCACGGAGGCCTTCTTACCGTTCACCGACACGTGGCTGTGCAGTACGAACTGACGTGCCGCGCGGCGCGACGGCGCAAAACCGAGACGGTAGACAAGGTTGTCCAAGCGGGTCTCGAGCAACTGCAGCAGCAACTCGCCAGTAACGCCCTTGCGGCGCATCGCCTCTTTATAGAAGCGCTTGAACTGGCCCTCCTGCATGCCGAACTGGCGGCGCAGGCGTTGCTTCTGACGGAGCTGCTCGCCGTAATCAGACATCTTGCGGCTGCGGCGAGCGCCATGCTGGCCCGGCGCCGGATGCCCCTGCTCAATGGCACACTTGGCCATATAGCAACGCGCACCCTTCAGAAAAAGCTTCTGCCCCTCACGCCGACAAATGCGGCAAACGGGACCTGTATACCTGCCCATGTTAGACTCTCCTCCGTTGGCGCGGACGGCAGCCATTGTGCGGGATCGGCGTGCAGTCCTTAATCAGCGTGACTTGAATGCCGACGGCTTGGATCGCCCGCACCGCCGACTCGCGTCCCGCGCCCGCACCCTGAATCCTGACTTCCACCTCGCTCATCCCCTTGGCCATCGCTTGGCGGGCCGCATCCTGCGCCACCATGGTGGCAGCGAACGCGGTACTCTTGCGCGACCCCTTGAAGCCGGCCTTGCCCGCCGAACTCCAGGCAATCACGCCGCCGCGGGCATCCGTGATTGAAACCAGTGTGTTGTTAAAAGTCGACCGGACAAAGGCGATCCCGGCGGGGATCGACTTCCCTCTGCCCTTCTTCTTGGTGGCGTCGGCGGCCTTGACGGGATCGTCGCCCTCGGCCATCACGGCCTGCGCCTCGCTTATAGCCACCTGCTCGGGGGTTGCCTCCTTTTCAGCAGCTTCCGCCTTCTCAGCTTTCTCAGCCTTCTCAGGAGCAGCCTTCTTCTCAGGAGCCGCCGCCTTTTCGGCCTTTTCAGCCTTCTCGGGGGCAGCCTTCTTTTCAGGAGCCGCCTTCTTCTCAGCAGTCGCCGCCTTCTCGGGGCTCACCGC
>Ga0208824_1003158_pt1 | contig 11688 bp, 8 predicted proteins | sample AD_JPNTR3_MetaG_FD_184447 | JGI IMG/M metagenome (GOLD analysis project Ga0208824, IMG submission 184447) | Active sludge microbial communities of municipal wastewater-treating anaerobic digesters from Japan - AD_JPNTR3_MetaG (SPAdes) (version 2) | ecosystem: Engineered > Bioreactor > Anaerobic >...
TACTTATCGAGAACCTGGTACTTTTCTTCCGGATTCTGGTCCGTCACCCGGGCGTTACCCCGGACCGACTTCAGGGCTGAGAGGATGGCTTCCTTGGTGATGCCATTCCGTTTCAGGATATCCGGAGCTGCCCCCTCCGCCTGGGTCATGGCGATAAGGATGTGTTCGGTGGAAACAAAATCATCCTTTAGGGATGCGGCTTCCGCTTCGGCCTTGGCAAGAACCTTGCTTGCGGCGGGAGAGAAATACAGCTGGGCCGCGTCTCCGTAAACCTTTGGTTTAGAAGCTATTAGTTTGCGGGCTTCCTGAGAGATGAGTTCCGGGTCTGCACCAATTTTTTCAATAATTGGCGCTACAATGCCCCCCTCCTGATCCACCAGGGCGAGCAGAATATGTTCCAGTTCCACCTGGGTCTGGTCATTTTTTTGGGCCAGGCTGGAGGCCTCCTGGAGCGCCTCCTGTGCTTTGATGGTAAGTTTATCGTAGTTCATGTCTATAAGATACTTACCTGTGGAGCCTGTCGGCAAGCAGTTTTCCACAGTTTATGCACAGGAGGCTGCAACGCCCTGCAGCTTTCAATATAGGAGGGCGTTACAGTATCTAGGTTCCTTATTTTGATGGATACAGGAGGGGCATATCGGCTGCTTTTCCCTTTGCAGCCAGGTCCTCGGGGATAACCTTCCAGTTATTCAGGCTCTGTACAGTCACGGCTCCCTGCTGTTTTTCAAACCACTTGAGAAGGTAATACCGGAGGTCCTTGGTAGTCGCACTGGTGACGTACTTCATTGCCAATATATCGGCCTTAGCTAATCCGGCTCCTTTTTCAAGATGTCCCCCTCCCCCCTGAGCCCGGTAGGAGTTAATGGCTACAGAATAGGTTTTGTTCAAATCAAATGGGCTGCCATCGGCCATGGAAATAATCGTAACCCGTTCACCTGCCGGTTTTGTCACATCCACAGTGTATATAATACCTGCGGCTGAGTCATAGTTATAATAGCGGGTAGCGGTGAGGTACGCACCGGTGCGGGCATCCTGTACAAGCTTGCCTTCCTTATCCTTCTGGAATGCGATGATATGGTTTCCATCGTTCGGCATGGTATCAAACCAGTATTTATATGAGTATTCCAGGAAGTCCTTAACCTGTTTACCGGTGAGGTTCATAGTATACAGGAAGTTCTCGTATACATAGAGGTTGAACATATCCCGCACATAAAGGGTGCCATCACTGCTGGATGGTATGGTAGCATTCATTGCCAGAGGTGCCGCAAAGGATATATCAGCCTTTTTGAGCCCCATGGCAGGATCTGCACAGAGTTCAAGCTGTATTCGATGTATTAGATCCACAAAGGCCGAATCCCCAAACATAGAATCTTTGGTGGTAATGGTACCTGCCATTTTGCCGACCGGCCGGTCTACCCAGGCTTTTATCTCATCATAGGCAGACTGGAATTGGGAAACAAAGGCGGTGTCCGCAGAAACGGAACTCATATCCTTAAGTTCACCCTGTATCGTTTTTTTCCAAACCTGAGCGTCCTTGTCCCACAACATGGAAAGGGTTACTACGGGGACTTTAGCAGCGTTGTTAAGGGCACCGTATATGTACACCTGCTTGCCGGTACTGTCCTTAACTTCCACTTTTTTCTTTGCCACCGGGTCCCAGCCTAAGCCGTCCCAGCCTGAGTGATCATGACCGACAAAAATAATATCAAACCCGGGGACCTGTTCAGCCACAAGCTGGCTCGCATTTTCATTGTTTACCGTATCCCGGCTTGCTCCGTTATAGGTATAATCGACCCCGGCGTGGAAAAGGCCTATTAAAACATCGGGTTGTTCTTTTTCCATAATGATGGGAACCCATTTCTTTGCGGAGACGACCATGTCTTCGAATTTCATGCCGCTCCAGAATTGGGGTGGCAGCCAGTCGGGAATTTTGGGAGTGATAAGTCCCAGGATGGCGATTTTAACACCCTCCCTTACGATAACTTTATAGGGAGTAAAGTAGGGGTCTCCATTTTCTTTTAGGATGTTTGCACAGATTACCGGAGCCTTTATTTCCTTATAAAGCTTGTCATACACCGGATGCCCAGCCTCAATGTCATGATTTCCAACACCGACCGCATCATAATTCAGATAATTTACCGCCTGACCCCAGATATGGGGCACCGAGGTTTTCTCAAAATTATAATAGTATACTGTGGGCTGGCCCTGGAGGGAGTCGCCATTTTCCAGCAGTACCACATTCTTTTTTGTATTTCGGGCTTCCGAAACCAGGGTAGAAACCTGAGCCAGTGATGTGGGCATGGCTTTAGCGGTAATGAAGTTGTAAGGGAAAATAAGGCCATGGACATCAGAGGTTTCTATAAAGGTTATTTCCAGGGGTGTCTGGGTATATTGATCCCGGACCGAAGCGAGTTTACTAGCGGAATTTCCGCCATCTGGCGCGGTAGCACAGGCAAATACCAGGAAGAGACTCAGCAGCACGAATCCGAGCTTGCCAAGCCAGCGAAGCTTGTCTTTTCTCATAATTTCCTCCTCTATGAGATGTACCCTTTTTTAGGGGGGTAATAATGGTACACCCGGGAATCAGGAAAAGCAAGCTTTTTCGTATACAATATCAAATACAAACAATCGAAGCTCTTTCAAAACTCAGAGAGTTTTGAAAGAACAACCTTGAATGTAAATGCAGTATTTTTACTATTCTTTATAATATAAATATTTATTCTTACATTGCAAAAATACTTAATCTACTTCGCTAAAAGTTCAAAGGCCCGTTCCTTTTCATGGGGATAGAGATCTGGAGGCATATGCTCTTTTCCAAGACTCTGCGCAATAATATAGCGGGCACAATGCAGATTATTCGTTTTACAATAATCGGCCTTTAATTTTTCGATATCGGCTGGTTTATTAGCCAGCTTGCCATTGAAGAAAGGGCAACTTTCTATAAATTCACATTCAGACATATAATCACTCCTGGAATATTTGTAGGCAATTAAGTATAACGTAAAAAGGCAATTTTACAAATATAGAGGAGCACCACAATATGGAAAACCCGGTTGTATTTATGCATGGATTTACCCATGAGCAGATGCTGGCAATTATGAGGGCCGTCAAGGCTGCTGTAAAAGAGATGGGAGTTGACCCTCAATCAATAGCATTTTCGTCTTCTACCCCAACTAACCTGGAATGGAAAGTAAAGGATCTGATCGCAGAGGTCCGGGAAGAGCATGAATATATGAAAAAGAACCCGCCCAACGGCGGGCGGGTTGTCTAGTTATAACAGACAGCTCTGAGAATCAGGCTCCGGGGAGGTCCCGTACGGGTACCTTAAGTTTGTCCGCACTGGCGGCGGCCTGCCCGTTTCCCGCTATTACGGCATAGTTTGCCGATTCCAGGGCAGCCACAAGATGCTCTCCTGCCTGTTTCAGAAGGTTTTTATCCATAGCTACGATGCTTTCGAGCTTCTTTTTACGCATCCAGTCTTCTATTCCCGTGAAGTAGCGGAGAAAGTCCGCAAAGCCCTTATCGGGATTAGTCCGGGGGCGCGTTTCCTTGGCAAAGGCACCAATAACAGCCTTTTCCAGCTCTTCCCCATCGGGAAGGGTTTTCAGAGCCTTTTTCAGTGCACCGGGCAGGGCTTCCAGGGACCGGGATGGCGTCGGGTCCCGATAGGTAGCCATGATAAAGACCGGTTCAAGTCCATCTGGATAGGCAAAGGCCCCATAGGCTCCGCCCCTCATCCGGATATCCTCCCAGAGTATACCCGTAGAAAGCCAGTGGGAAAGAACGAGCTCAGCGGCCTGCATTTCGGTGGCAAAGGGGCTTGCGGATAAAGCCAGGGCAGCAAATCCTACCTGTAACGCCCCGGATTGATATACCGCCACTGTTTTATCCACAGGCGAGGAAGCGCTTGGCGCACGATCCTGTCCGGGGTGGGGGCCCCCATAGGGGGCTAAACGGGACTTAAGGCAGGAAAGACAGGCTTCGATTCCCTCCCCCTGGGCGGTAACATTAACAATCATGCCACTTTTAGCGAAGAGTTCATCCCGAAGGGCCGCAAGTTTCCGGGCTACCACTTCCGGATCCTGCTCTAGGAGCCGGTGGGCGAATTCTATCTGGGGAATACCGTTCCACAGGTCATCTACAAAACGGGACCGGCTGAACGGGCGGGAAGCCTGTGAGATTGCAAATGAGTGGCCCGAGGGAGCAACCGAGGCATCCAGATCATTTTTATATTCAAGGAGCAGATCCTTAAGCCGGCGGGTATCTGAAAAATCTGCCTCACGCATCAGGGGAAGCACCAGATCCAGTGCAGGCTCTAGCTTTTCGTGCAGGGTCTTCATTCTAAAGATAAGCCAGTCCCGGTCACGGATGTGATAGACTCCTCCCGGAGCAGCGAGGGACCTGCCTGCCCCCGGAGCTGAAGAAGAGGTATGCAGAAGGGCATAGAAGCCCCCCACATGCCGGGCCATACGGCTAGAAAGCACATCATAGGGTGTACCGGGGATTCCCATCCCAGGTATGGTCCGGGCTAGCAGGGGCAGCCAGAGATACTGGTCCTCCGTAAGCAGATCCACAGGCAGGGCTATATCAATATACACTATTCCGTTGGTAAAAAGGTCGTGGCTCAGGAGGGGAATACCACCTAGGTCATGGATACTGCGGGGCACCGATTCGATGGTTGGAGCCAGGTCCTTCCGGGAAATGTGGGGAAGCCGGGCCAGGGCTTCTGGCGGGTCCTGGGACTCCTGAATGGTTTTAAGGCGCTGGGTCTGTTCTGCCAGGGCTTTTTTTTCTGACTCAGATAGTTCCGCCAGCAAACGATCCAGTTCAGCCTTCGTTTCCGCTTCCTGGGCCTCCGAAAGACCCACCTGTGGATCTACCGAAAGGAGGCACCGGTGAGGGTTGTTAAGCAGCCTGCTTTCGATAAGCTGCTCAAAGAAACGGGGCTCGGCTGCTATTCTTTCATTTAATTTGCGGAAAGATCTTTCAAAGAGGAGGCTGTTCCAGGGGGCCTTGCCATGGATCCAGGATCGCAGCACCCGGCGCATCCAGACAAGAGAAAAGGGGCCACCGACCCGTCGTATTTCCTGGTTGCTGAACCTCATGCCAAAGAGGGCCCCTTCTATTTCTTCAGAGGGAATTCCCCTGGCCACCAGGTTCTTCAGGATGCTTAGAACGAGGTCTTCCAGGGCCCCTTTTTGGCTTCCCTCCATACCCCGAAGCCCCACGGTAAACACCAGCTGACGCAGTTCCCCTTCCAGCCCAGTAGCGGGGGCCACATCTTCGCCAAGCCCCGATTCTACCAGGGCCTTATGGAGGGGGGATCCATCATGGCCCAGGAGAATCTCCGTGAGGGCCGCCAAAGCCAGGGCTTCTTCCGTATCGGTGCTGTCCCCTAGAGCCCATGAAAGGAGGACCGTAGACTTCTGGGACCCATCGGTTGCAGGGTACGGAATAGAGAGTTCCCTGCTCTGAGCCCAGGGTGTTGCAAGAGGGATGGGCTCCACAGGCTTGCCGCTCTCAAGGTCATTGAGGATGGTCCTGTCTAAAAAGGCAAGCTGTTCTTCGGTCGGTATATTCCCGCAGAGCACAATTTTACAGTTGGCGGGATTGTAATGGTCCCGATGAAAGGCCCGTAAGTCCTCCCAGCGGAGTCGGGGTATATCCTTAGGGTCCCCACCAGAATCATGGGCATAGGGAGTATCGGGTAAGACCGATCGGAAGGACCAATCGGCAGCAATGGGATCCACCGAAGAATAGTTCCCCTTCATCTCATTAAACACCACCCCGGTCCGTTCAAGCCGCCAGGCTCCGCTCCCCTCATCCTGGGATAGGTCAAGCCGATGTCCTTCCTGCTGGAAAATCCATTCATCCAGAAGGGGATGAAAGACCGCATCCCCATAGACGGACATCAGGTTAAAGTAATCCTGCCGATTGGTGCTTGCCGCGGGATACACGGTTTTGTCCGGAAAGGTCAGGGCATTAAGAAAGGTCTGAAGGCTCCCCTTGGCAAGCATGATAAAGGTATCCTTAAGGGGATAGTTCCGGGAACCGCAAAGGACCGAATGTTCCAGAATATGGGCCACACCACTTGAGTCGGAAGGAATGGTGGGAAAGGCAAAGGCAAAGAGATTTTCTTCATCATCATTATAGATATGAAATACCTCTGCCCTAGTCCTGATATGCCTGGCCCAGATGCCCAGGGCTTGCAGTTCCGATAGGTCCTCGCAGGCAAGAATTTCAAAACCTTCAATGTGGTCACCTGCTTTAATTGTAGTCTGTACCAAGTAGCGCTCCTATAGTACATCCTGGTCATCTGCCAGGAGTATGGTGCCATTTTCTCTACCAAGCCGGAACCAGGAAAGGAATTCCTGAACTACCGCCTCAGTTTCCTTCCGGGGCACCGGTCCAAGCAGGTCTCGCTCTTCTTCGATCAGGGTCCGCCGGTTCGCAGAAAGATTGCTTTTGATTTTATCGATAAATTCCGGTTTCTGTCCCTTGAGGAGCAGAGCTATGTCCCGGTCTGTCATGGTTCTCAGTTTTTCCTGCAATGCCCGGTCCTCACAACGGATCACATCATCCAGGGTATAGAGTTTTTCCTTGATTTCCCGGGATAGCTCGGGATTAACCTCCTCCAGATTTTCAAGGATTTCATCACCCAGGGAGGGAGCAGCATAACGGAGTATGGCTGCCAGGGCCGCCTTGCCATCGACCTCGGTGGTTTCGGTTTTTCCTATCTTATGGGCCCGCTCCCGCAGGACCTCCGCTACCTTTTCCAACACTTCGGGGCTCGTTTTTCCCATCTTCGCAAGCCGCTTAACCACTTCGAGCCGGCGGTTTGCGGGGAGCTGTTTTATACACTCCGCTGCTTTCTGGGGACTGAGTCGGGAAAGCACCAGGGCCAGAACCGGCGTCGTTTCTTCCTTTAATAAAAAGCTTATCTGTTCACCCGTAAAATCTTCGAGGAACTGAAAGGGATTCTCTATAGCTTCCGGCACAGCCCGGCGCAGCAGGGTCTCTCCCTTTTCTTTGCCAAAGGCGGTATGTAACAGTTCCCGTGCCACATCGACACCACCCCGTTCGGGACCTGGCGTTCCCCTATACCGGAGGGCCTCTGAAAAAAGGGAGCGGAATTCCGCCAGAATCGCCTCTCCCTCTTCCCTGGTGACGGTTTTGATAAGGGCTATCTCTTTGGTGATAGCCTCAATCTGCTCCGGTTCAAGCTTGGAAAGGATTTTGGAGGCTTCTTTCTGGCCAATTACGATGAGGAGCTTGGCCACCTTGCGGTACTTCGATTCTTTGGCTGCAGGAGGGAGCCCCGAAACTGAACCGGATCTTCCTGGGCCCTCCGCAGCAACGGTTTTTACCAGCCCAGGCTTTCCGATAGTATCGGTGCCCTGCACATCCTTAGCCGGGCCAGGGGATTTAGAGCCTTTTGTATTATCCGGATTAGCCGGGCCGGGGGAGTTAGGGCCTTTTACCTGCTTTAGATATGCCGCAAGCCGCTTTTCGTCCGCCTGTCGCTTCTGTTCTGCCATGAATTACCGGGGGTCTATTGCTTTAAGGTACTGAACACGCTCGTACTGTTCATTTTGCGGATGGGCCCGGCGGGACAGGGTGCCCCGGAAGGCATCCACCGAAGCATAGCCCAAGGAATCCAAAAGGGCCGACATTTCATCCCGAATTTTTCCAAGCACAGACCAACCGCCCGCATTCAGGGCTGAACAGAGCTGCACCGTCTGGGCCCCGGCGGCGATAAACTTAAGGGCCGTCTCGGCGGAGTGAATCCCCGTACCGCCCACCAGCTCACAGCCCACCACCCCGTACAGGTTGGACACCCAGCGGAGGCTCTCATGATATTCCTGGGGCCCGCTCTTTACAGGACCGGAAACAACAGCACCTTTTTTCAGATCAAAGTCAAAGCGATAGAGCCGGTTAAAAAGCACCACCGACTTTGCCCCCGCACCGGCGAGCCGTTCTATAATGGCAAAGGGATTGGTAAAGTAGGGACTGAGCTTTACCGCCAGGGGAAGCCCTGTCCTCACCGAAACATTCCGGACGATGCTTACCACCAGGTCCTCCAGGTCCTTAGCAGTCATTTTAGGGGACCCGGGGAAGGGTGCAATATTTAACTCGATGGCCTTTGCCCCAGCCCTTTCAATCTGCTCGGCAAAATCAAGCCACACATCATCGCGGATACAGTTGATGCTCGCTATAATGGGAACCGGGCCCGCAACAGCCACGGCGTCCTTAATCAACCTAAGATAATCACTGCTCCCCCAGCCTGAAGTCAGGGCATCCAGCATTGCCTGGGCTTCCGGGTTAGCCTCCAGCTGTTCCGCAGGAATCGCCGAAAGGTCCTTCCGGATCTGTTCTTCGAAGAGGGATTTAAGAACGATAGCTCCGGCACCGGCATCCACCGCTTTCTGTATATTGTCCCTATGGGCTGTCAGATTACTTGCTGCTACAACCAGGGGATTCCGTACGGGAAGTCCCATATAGGTTGATGAAAGATTCGCCATGTGTTGCCTCCTCATAATTATTGCATGCCAGCAGTATCAGTATAGGATGAGTTCTATGTATTGGCAAGAAGCCCCACCCGTGCGACAATATAAGAAGGAGGCTTACATGTCCCAGATTACCGCAGGAGTAGAATCATGGAGGGATGAAACCATCGGCACCGCTACAGTTAAGGCCCTGCAAAAAAATGGGTTTGATGCGGTGTATGTTTCGGATATAGAAGAGGCGGCAAAACGGGTGATGGCTTTTATAGAAAAGGGGAAAACCATAGGCTTTGGCGGTTCCATGACCATTAAGGCCATGAGGATTCCCGAAAAAGCCCAGGAATTGGGGGCGATTGTGCTGGATCACAACGCACCGGGACTCACACCGGACAAGAAACTGGAAATTTTAAGGAGCCAGCTCACCTGTGATGTGTTTATATCCAGTTCCAACGCGGTCACCATGGATGGTTTCCTGGTTAATGTTGATGGAAATGGCAACCGGGTGGCAGCCCTGACCTTTGGGCCAAAAAAGACCGTGGTCGTGGTGGGAACCAATAAAATCGTCCGGAATCTGGAAGAAGCCCAGGTCAGAATCGAAACCCTGGCATCCCCGATGAATAATAAGCGGCTTGATAAGCCCAATCCCTGTGTAAAAACAGGGGTCTGCCAGGATTGCGCCCTGGAAACCCGGATCTGCCGGGCCTATCAGGTACTCAGGCGAAAACCCTCCCTGTCGGATTTTACCGTTATTGTGGTGGGCTCCTATCTTGGCTTCTAGCGAGGATTGAGGGCTTTTAGAAATCTGGCTGCTGCAGGCATTGTAATCCCCTAGTTTCAGCAGCCGGTCTTGCATGCCCTCAGTTCCGGCCGCCGGCGGGCTTGCTGGTGCATTCTATTGACCTACCATGCTGCTGTTTGGCAGCTGGTAGGCCAACGGCATTATTGAGATCTGAATGGAGATGGTCCCTCACTTCATAAAATCTTGCATAAGCCTATATGTAAGGGTAGAATGGAGAAGGTGTTATAAAATCAAACAACTTGCTTATGAATATAGGAGTACTTGATGTCCTTCCACTCAAAACTAATTAACCTGCTCAAAACCGACCCGCGCTTTGTGGATGACGACGGCGAACTTATCATTGCCGCAGTGCAAGATCGTGCGTGGAAGATTGACCATGCTTTGGTAAAACTGTTGCTTGCCGACCAGGAGATTAAAGGGAAGTTTTTCGATAAAATCGAGGGGCATTGGGTCTTTAACATCAACACCTTTATTGACTACATTTCCCAAAAGAATTTTCTGGATAACTCCTATACCCGCTTTCGCAATCGCATCGGACTGACGATTGGCGGCAAGTATTTACGCGAACGCAGCGATGTGGCACTGGTGTGGCCCTATAAGGACTGCGTGCTGGAAGGCGGGCAGACGAAGGAAGAAGAAAAGCGAAAGGAGATTTTCTTCAACGAGGTGCTGGCGCAGGACGAAATCAACCGCCTGTTTGACCCAAAAGTATTGACCAATTTCACGCGCTATACGGCGAAAGGCAAGGAGAAGGTAAAGGACTTCCGCCGCGACGAGAACGGCGTGATCCGCGAGAACCTGATCATCAAGGGCAACAACCTGCTCGCCTTGCACACGCTCAAGACGCAGTTTCGTGGGCGGGTGAAGTTGATTTACATTGACCCGCCGTATAATACGGAAGGTGATAGCAATACATTTGGCTACAATAATTCGTTCAATCATTCAACATGGCTTACTTTTATGCGAAATCGTCTTGAAGTAGCCAAAGAATTTTTACGCCGTGATGGAGTGTTAGCGGTTGCCATAGATGACGAGGAGCAGGCTTATTTGAAGGTGTTGTGCGATGAAATCTTTGGCAGGGAAAGATTCATAGGAACGCTTGTTATTCAATCCAAGCCAAGTGGTCGAACAACTGACGCATATTTTGCTACGAGCCACGAATATGTTTTGTTCTATGCTAAAGAGGCAGGTGTTCCAGAAATAAATTTCTTTGAACTGACTGACGAGCAAAAGAGTCTTTACAAGGAGGGGGATGGAGAAGAATCTTTTAAATGGCGAGATTTCTTGCGCACAGGTGGTTACTCTACTCCAGAAGAACGTCCCAATTCGTTCTATCCGATTTATTTCAATCCTAAACAAGGTTACATAGGTATTGAGCGACAAGCTTCGAGCGACATCGAAATATTGCCCATTGACAGCAATGGTAAGAAAAGAGTATGGCGTAAGACACCCCCATCTTTTCTTGTTCATGTTCAGAAGGGTGAAATCAAAATCTCCCCAAACAAAAAAGGAGAGTGGAAAGTTCAAATTATTGACAGGGTAAAGAAAGGAGTAAGGCCTAAAAGCGTTTGGGTAGGAAGCAGATATGATGCATCTTCGCATGGAACAAAGCTGCTAAAAGGAATATTTGCTGGCGAGAAAGTTTTTAGTTATCCAAAATCTATTCACGCGGTCAAAGATGTAATAGACCTTTTTACTGAGAGAGAGGGCAATGATACTGTTTTAGACTTTTTTGCAGGTTCGGGGACAACCGCCCATGCCGTTTTGGAATTGAATAAGGAAGATGGTGGCAATCGGCAATTCATTTTGTGTGAGCAGATGGATTATGTCGAAACCGTCACCAGAGAACGAGTCAGGAAAGTGATTGAACAAAACAGCGGCGGCGACTTCATCTATTGCGAGCTGATGAAATACAACGAAGCCTTCATGGAGCGCATTCAAGCCGCGAAAACCAGCAAAGAACTTTTGCAAATATGGCGCGAGATGGCGGAAGGCTCTTTCCTGAATTGGTACGTCAACCCCGAAATGCCCGAAGAAGCCGTCAAGGATTTTGAAGCACTTGGTAAAGAACCCGACGGCCTTGAAAAGCAAAAACGCTTGCTGGCGGAACTGCTGGATAAAAACCAGTTGTACGTGAATCTTTCGGAGATTGACGACGCGCAGTTCAAGGTCAGCGAAGAAGATAAAGCGTTGAACAGGGCATTCTACGGAGAAGCGTACAATGCCTGAGCAATTTCTCTACGAACAGCTTGATACACTGTCTCAATGGGGCAGTATCAAGAAGGAAATCCCTGATAGTGTCGCGCAAAACCTGAACCCCAAATACGAACTGCGCTCCTATCAGGTGGAAGCCTTTGCGCGCTTTTTTCATTGCTACAAGAACGA
>Ga0208824_1003165_pt1 | contig 11678 bp, 9 predicted proteins | sample AD_JPNTR3_MetaG_FD_184447 | JGI IMG/M metagenome (GOLD analysis project Ga0208824, IMG submission 184447) | Active sludge microbial communities of municipal wastewater-treating anaerobic digesters from Japan - AD_JPNTR3_MetaG (SPAdes) (version 2) | ecosystem: Engineered > Bioreactor > Anaerobic >...
TACACCTTGCCCGCGGACGGTCAAGGTGAGGGAGAGCGTCGTCGTGTTGAAGCGGAACCGCTACGCGGAGTTAGACTCTAACGCGAAGCGGTTTTTTCCTTTGCCGAAGCGTATACTGACTTCCGTGGCCGCCGCATGGTGCGAAGGCCCTTAACGGAAGGAAGTCAGTCATGTCGCCATTACGGGAAGCGGTTCTGCTTCAGATGCGGCTGCGGGGGTTCGCGGGCAAGACGTTTGACGCGTACATCTATGCGCTGGAGGAACTCTGCCGGTACTACCGCCGGCCGCTGGAGTCGCTGACCTGCGCGGAGGTGCAGCGGTTCCTCGACGAGGTGATCACGGTCCGCAAGCGGGCCTGGGCCACGGTCAACGTCTATTTCAGCGCCTACCGGTTTCTCTATGAGCAGGTGCTGAAGCGTTCTGCGAGCGGGTTTTCGATTCCGCCGCGCGGACGCAGCGGCAAGCGGCCCGGCGTGCTGAATCGAGAAGAAGTCGAGCGGCTGATCGGGACGCCGCGCAACGTCAAGCACCGCGCCCTGCTGGGGATGGCCTACGGCTCGGGTCTGCGGGTCAGCGAAGTGGTGCGCGTGAAGATCGCGGATATCGACCGCGGCCGGATGATGCTGCGGGTCGAACAGGGCAAGGGCCATAAAGACCGCTACACGGTCCTGTCTTCAAGGGCGCTGACACTTCTGGAAGAGCTTTGGCGCCGCGAACGTCCGGAGGTCTATTTCTTTACGGGGTCCGACGGCGACCGGCCCCTCAACGACTGCACGGCCCAGGCCGTGTATTATAATGCCTTGCGCGTCAGCGGCGTGCGCCGCGTTGGCGGCATCCATGTGCTGCGGCACTGCTTCGCTACGCACCTGATGGAGGCCGGGGTGGACATCTACACGATCAGGCGCTGGATGGGCCACACCTCGCTCGTGACCACCGGGCGCTATATGCACGTGACGGCCGGGCATCTGGCCACGATCAAGAGTCCGCTGGACACGCTCTACGCCGCCGGGCCGACGACGGCCGTCCGGGAACGCAGGAGACGAGACCCCTCCTTAAAACGACAGGCCCGTACGCGCGCGGCCCCGCGCAGGCAGACGGCCTGAGATGGATAAGCGTCCACACCTGCGGGTGGCGGACGTGTTCCGGTCAGGCTGGAAGGAGTACGAAGGCGCGCGTCGTGTGCCGCGCCGTCTGGCGCAGGCCGCGCGGCACATCCTGGAGTGCCGCACCGCCGCGCTGGGCGGGCGCCTGCACCGCTGCGACGCGTGCGGCGCCGAGGTGCCGCTGTACAACTCCTGCCGCGACCGGCACTGCCCCACCTGCCAGACGCTCCGCAAGCAGCGCTGGCTGGAACAGCGCCGCGCGGAAGTGCTGCCCGTGCCGTACTTCCATGTGGTGTTCACGCTGCCCCATGCCCTGAACCCGTTGATCATGGCCAACCGCACGCGGCTGCTGGGCGAGCTGTTCGGCACGGTCAACTGGGTCTTGCAGCACTTTGCATCCGATCCGCAGTGGAAGCTGCGCGGGCAACTCGGGTTCATCGCCGTGCTGCACACCTGGACGCAGCGTCTGACCGCCCATTACCACCTGCACTGCCTGGTGGTCGGCGGCGCCTGGAACGCGGAAGAGAACGTCTGGCGCGGCGCGCACAGCCGCTTCCTCTTCGGCAAGGAAGCGCTGGCATCCGCCTTCCGGGCGCGTTTCATGCGCCGCCTGGAAAGCCTGCGCAGACGCGGCAAGCTGCGCTTCGCGGGCGAGGCTTCCCCGCTGGCGCAGCCCGCCGTGTGGGACGCGCTGGTCCGGCGGCTGCGGGACACGAAGTGGATCGTCTACCCGAAGGCCACGTCCGGCACGCCGGAGCAGACGCTCGACTACCTCGGGCGCTACACGCACCGCGTCGCGATCTCCGACCACCGCATCCGCGACGTTAAAGATGACCGCGTCACCTTCGCCTGGCGCGACCGCGCCGACGGCAACGCGCTCAAGGAGATGACGCTCACGTGCGCGGAGTTCGTCGGGCGCTTCCTGCTCCATGTCCTGCCCAAGGGCTTCCAGAAGGTCCGCGCCTACGGTTTCCTCGCGCCCCGCGCCAAGAAGGCCGCGCTCGCCGCGATCCGCGAGGTCCTCGGTGCCGAGCCTCCCCGGCCCCCGCCCGAAGACGAGACCGCGCCGGAGCGCGTCCTGTGCCTCACCGGCGTGGACGTGACCCTCTGCCCGGTCTGCAAAGCGGGGCGTCTGAGCCGCGTCGGAGAACTGCCCCGCGCGAGGGACGGCCCCGCGTGACCGCGACCGCCGACATACGCCTTGCGCCTCATCCGAGCGCCTGTTCAGGCCGCGCGCGCGGAGCCGTGCCCGCGCTCGGAAAAACCGCCTTCCGAGAGGCGTCCCGGAGCTGCGGAATGAAAAGGGAACAGCCCCTCGCGGCCGGAACCGCCTTACCGAAGCGCGTCCTCGCGGCGTCCGCCCGGACCGGAAGCCCCGTTCAAACCCCATAGCGCGGGGAAGGCCGCCGCGGCTCCGTTCAACACGTTTTATCCCTTATGCGGCTAAATGACCGCTTGTTTCCACCTCGCAACAGTCATACAATAGCCGCACAAGGGATAAAACGCTATTCTGCGCAAACTCTTGAGGCGGAGTGATCAAGTCGCCGCCTTTCACGGCACGTCTTCACCGCAATAAGATCGCAAACCCCACGTTGGAAGGCGTGGTGACGCAAAGCGTGTTGCCGTCCCAGACGAGATGCGCGCCTTCGGGGAGTGCGCCTGCCGGGAGATGCGACTCGATTACCTCCGCCTCCGGCTTGGTGCCTTTGACGGAAGTGAACTGGATCAGCGGGTTCTTCTTCTTCGACGACCCCTTGTATTTCCTGGCATTGACCTCGATCGGAATGTATTCGTAAACATAACTGTTGTAGACGGTCGACGGCTGGAACGGCGCGACCTCGAACCCGTCCCTCGGCAGCTCGAACCGCAAGACCGGCATGCCGTCAAGGGTGTCAGAACGCCCTACCTGCGAGCCGACGCCGGATGCGTGCCACGAACTCGCGAGGACAGGGACTTCGCCCCTGAAGATAATCTTGGTGCCTGGCGCGCTCTTGCTGGTGAAAGCCACTTCGTGCGTGGTGGAAACCGAGCCGTTGTCTATGACGAAGGTGTTGTTCGTCCCATAAAGGGTGACATACATTCCGCTCACGCTCGCATTTGTGACGGCGACGGTGTTGTTTTCAGAGTAAGCCGGAAAGTAAGGCCCGTAGTAACTGACCGTGCTGGCTCCGCCGAATGACGATGAGAACGTCACCCGGTTGTTGTACCCGAGCGGGATCGGCCCGCCGAGCTTGCCGTCGTCCACATCGATGACCGAGTCCGACAGATCGGACGCGGCTGCGTTGAGTGTGGTCCCTTTCGATTTGAAAGTGCCGCCGTTTTTGGCGGAGATGACCACGTTGGAGCCGTAATAGGTTCGGTTGAGGCCCGCCCCCGCGATGATCGTGCCACCGTTGAGCGCCGTATACCGAACCGGCTTCGATGCCGAAGTGGACGTGACGTACATGAAAGCCGCGCCGCCGTCGATCTCGCCCCCGGCGTCGGCGCACCATTCGAAGTCGCTGCCGTCGGGCCAGCGGACGGCATTGCCGGCGAATGACAGTTGAGGCAATTGCAAAACCTTCGCGAAGATACGGGAGGGCCGCGCTTGTCGCGGCCGGGGTTTTGCAAGTGCCTCGAACGCCTTCGGGCTTGGGGTGAGCCGACTACGTGATGATCAACACCACTGCTCAAAAGGCGGCGTCGCGCCCTCACGTGAAAAATCCGAGCAGCGCTTTTACTCTCAATTTCTACTTGAGAGTTGAGCGTTCCCCGCTACCTCTCACCTCTCACCTCTTACCTCTTACCTATTACCTCTTACCTTCACCCGATGCGCCCGATCAGGCGCAGCAGTCCATCAAGAATCGTGAGCGGGTGCGGCGGGCAGCCCGGAATGTACAGATCCACCGGCACCACCGAAGAAGCACCATTACAAACTTCCGGCCTGTCTGCAAACACGCCGCCGGAGATCGCGCAGGTGCCGACCGCAATGACGATGCGCGGATCGGACACCGCGTCATACGTCTTCTTCAACGCCAGCGCCATGTTTTGCGAAACCGGCCCCGTTACCAGCAGGCCGTCGGCATGCCGCGGCGAGGCTACGAACTTGATGCCGAAGCGGCTCAGGTCCCAGCCGACTGTCGTCAGCACGTTGCTGTCGGCCTCGCAGGCGTTACAACCGCCGGCGCTGACCTGACGCAGCTTCAACGAGCGTCCCAGCAGCTTGCGCAGCGCCTCGTCCAACGCAGCACCTTTGGCCTCGATCTCATCACGCTCACGCGACACCACGAGATCCGTGCGCTCACGCGCCGCGAGCTGGTAATTGTCGGAATAGGAGATGGCTTGGTGCGGACATGCCGCCGCGCATTCCGGACAAAAGAGACACTTGCCCAGATCAATGGTTTTCGGCGTTGACGCGCTGAGTGCGCCGGTCGGGCATGCTGCCTCGCAGGCGTTGTTGCATCCCGCGACACATCGCGTCTTATGCACGACTGGCCGTCCGCGAAAGCGGTCCGGCATCGGCGGCGGCGCGGCTTTAGGATAGCGCATCGTCCTGTGCTTTTGCTGCAAGCGAGCAACGATTTCTGGAATCATAACAGCGTCCTCGGCCTATAAGTCGTGTCCGCAATAGGACAGGTTGAAACTCTTGTTACAGATCGGGAAATCAGAGATTTCTTCATCGCGCAGCGCGTAGGCCAGTCCCGGCCAATTGTGGAACGAGGCATCTACCACCTTGTAGCGCGTGAAACGCCCGGACGCATCGGTGACCGCCACATGGCAGACCTCGCCGCGCAGGCCTTCGACCAGCGCCACCGCGAAGCGTTCCGATACACAAGCAGTCACCGGCGTCCGCGCCGCGCCTTCGGGTAGGGCGTTGATCTGCTCGCGGATGAAGGCGATGGCGTGTTGGATTTCCAGCCAGCGCACATACGCACGCGCATACACGTCGCCGGTCTTGCAGGTCGCCACCGGAATCTGGGCGGTATTGAAAATGCCGCTCGGCTGGTCGCGCCGGATGTCACGCGCCAGACCGGTCGCGCGCGCGGCGGGGCCGACCAAGCCCAACTCCACCGCGATCGCGCGCGGGACAGCGCCGACCTCTTCGAAACGCACCACTGCCGAAGAGGTTCTCCACAGCAGTTCGATCGCCACGCGCGCATCTTTCTCGCACGCGTCAAGGCGCCGCCGCAGTTCGGCCATCCGCTCGGCATCGGCATCGAACCCCACGCCGCCTGGACGCACCAATCCGCGACCGAAGCGGCTGCCGCACAAGAGCGCGGTCATGTTGAGCACGTCGCCGCGAATCCGCCCGCAGAAACTGGCGGTCGGCAGGTACGCCACGTCGCCGGACAATGCGCCGATATCGCCGATGTGCGTCGCCATGCGCTCCAGCTCCAGCGCGATGCCGCGCAGAGCCTGGCCGCGCGCCGTCGCCGCGCAACCGGCCAGCGCCTCGCTCACCTGGCAGTACGCCGTGGCATGCGCGACCGAGGTGTCGCCCGCAAGCGTTTCTATCAGATGGATCGTGCGCGCGTCGGGGCCGCCCAGCAGCGTCTCTTCAATCCCGCGATGCTGATAGCCCAGCGCGATTTCAAGGTGGAACACCGTCTCGCCGTAGCACTGGAAGCGGAAGTGCCCCGGCTCGATCACTCCGGCGTGTACCGGGCCCACCGCCACTTCATGCACCTGCTCGCCGTCCACGCGGTAAAAGTCGCCGACCGCCGGCAGGATCGTTTCATCTGCCGACCGCTGCCACACATCGCGATCCGTCCAAGAGCGGCGGTAACGCACCGGCTTGAGCCAAGGATGTCCTTCAGGGCGCAGACCGAACTGCTCGGCGATCTCGCGCTCGAACATGTGTACCTGCGCGCACTGCCGCGTGAGCGACGGGTAGGCGTCGCCGGTGACATCCGCCGCGGCCGCCAAAAGCAGATTCTGATCGTCATCGGCCAGCACGGCGTACAGGCGCGTCGCATCGGGCTGCGGCGAAGCCGCGCCGAACAACGCGCTGACGCGGCAACCGCCCCTCACGCCCGCCACAATCGAGGCGTGGAAGCGCTCCAGATCGAGCACCGGAACCGAGTCAAGCGCGACCGATTGGCCATTGGTCAGGCGGACAAAGTCAGTCGAAAACGTACTCATGGCTGACCCTCCAGATAACGGACTGCGTCGTTGATCAATGCGGCGAGCGGTGCGGGCAGTATCACACCGATCAGCAGCACCAGCACCAGCAGCGCGAGGATCGGCGCACCGCTCAGCACGGTATCGCGGTACGACGTCTTGCGTGCCGCGATGGACGGGCGTCCTTGAACGATCTTCAGCACCGTGGCACCCATACCAATGAAGACGATCAGCAAAAGGACAAGGAAAAGCGCGCCGACCACCATGCGACCGGATCTGAATGCGCCATTCAGAATCAGAAACTCACTGATGAAGGGGCCGAAGGGCGGCGAACCGGTAATGGCGAGAAACCCAAGGAAAAAGAGTGTGCCGGAGAGCGGCACCCGTTGCATCGCGCCGCTCACCTGCTCGGTACTTTTGCTGTGGTAGGCACGGTGGATGTTACCGGCCGAGAGGAACAGGACGCCCTTGGTCAGGCCGTTGTTCACCACATGCAGCAGTGTGCCGAACAGCGCCGGCGCGCCTAGGCCGAGCCCCAGCACCAGAATCCCCATGTGCTCCACACTGGAGTAGGCGAGCATCCGTTTCATATCGCGCTGCCCGACCATAAACAGACTGGCGGTCGCCATCGAGAGCAACCCCATGAAGAGCAGCAGACGGCAAACATAGGCTACTTCGCCCGCAGCCACGCTGATGTGGTAGGCGCGCAAGAGCGCGAGAAACGCGCAACTGGTCACGCCGCCCGACAACAGGGCGCCGACCACGCAGGGAGCCTCGCCGTAGGCATCGGGCTTCCAGGTGTGCATGGGCGCCAGCCCCATTTTCGTGCCGTAACCGACCAGCAGCAGCACGAACGCCGCATGCAGCCAAGGCTTGGAAAGGGCGGGCGCGTGCTGAAGCAGGTCGCTCACCATCAGCGACGCACCGTGTCCCGCGTGCTGCGCCGAATACGCCAGGAAGAAGGTTCCCAGTAGCGCCAGCGCAATGCCGACCGAACCGACCACCATGTACTTCCATGTGGCTTCAATGCTTTGCTGCGTGTGGTTGAAAAAAATCAACGGCGCGGTAACCAGCGTCAAGCCTTCGACCGCCACCCACATCAACCCCAGATGGCGCGACCACGCCACCAGACTGGCGGTGCTCAGGAAGAACAGCAGGCAGATGCAGAAGACCCGGTTGGGCTGCTCGCTGCGACTGCGCAGATAACCGGCCGCATAATACGAACAGCAGAGAAAGAGCAGGCTCACCACCAGCAGGATCACCTTACCCAGCGGGTCAAGCGCGAGCCAGGCCGTCGGGGACAGCGGTTCCGGCCGCACCAGCGCCACGCCGGTCAAGGCGGCATGCAGGGTGCCCGCCACCGGCAGCAGCCACGGACGCCACCGATTGGAAGGAATCAGTGCCGCGAGCACAGCCGCCACAGCGGGAAAGATGAGAAAAAGGGGTGCCATGGACATGGACAACTACTCCTTGAGCGACGCCAACTGGCGCGTATCAAGCGTGGAAAAGGCGCGGTTGATGTGATTGACAATAATGCAGATCACAAAAACAGCAACGAACAAGTCCAGCAGCGCCCCCATCTCCACCACGAGCGGCATAGCCTGCACCAGCAGCATACCGAAAATGAAGACGCCGTTTTCAAGAACCAGATACCCCATGACCTGCGTCAACGCTTTGAAGCGTGTGATCAGCAGGATGAAACCGGTCAGAACGGTCGCGAGCGAAGCGGGCACCACCAAGCTGTCGGCATGCGCCTCAGTGAGCGGCAACCGTCCGGCGAACAGCAGCGCCCAGACGGCACCCAACGCTCCCAGGATCACCGAGGCTTGGAAGCCGATCACCGGTTCGACCTCACGCTTGATCTCCACATCGCGCAACGCACGGTTCATCATGACGGGGATCACCACACCTTTCAGCACGATCGTCAGCACGGCCATCAGGAACGCACCGCGCGACACATGTCCGGGAAGCAGCAGCGGCAACATGCCGATCAAGGCACCTTGTATCGCCACCCCGCGGATCACCGAAGTGATCCGGCTCGTCCCCAGCACAAAGAGATTCAGCAGCAGGACGACCACTAGAATCGGATTGAAAAAATTAGACATGCCATCACCTGATTAAAAGAATGAAAGCGAAACTACAAAAGAGCAGCGCGCTAATGAGTAAATACGGCACATGCAGCATCTTCAGACGCGCCATGACCGACTCCACGATGCCAATCACCACCGCCAAGAGCACCAGCAGAACCAAGAAGAGCGGCCCGCGCAACATCTCGCGTTCCGGCAGGAAGGCCAGCAGCACCTGCAGCACCATCGAACCGAGCACCAGCATTTTCATCGCCGATCCATAGAGAATGATGCCGTACAGCGGCCCGCTATGATCGAGGATCATCGCCTCGTGAATCATCGTCAGTTCCAGATGCGTGTTGGGGTCATCTACCGGAACACGGCAGGTCTCCGCCAGCAACACAATGAAAAGCCCGATGAGGATCAGCATCAGCGGCGCGGTGATTCCCGCAGCGAAAGCGGTCGCCGGCGCGTGCAGCATCGGCGTCAGCGAGAGCGTCCCCGATATCTTGGCCAGCACCATAAAGGCAAAGAACAGCGCCGGTTCGGACAGGCAGCCGAAAGTTACCTCGCGCGCGGCTCCCATCCCCTCAAACGCCGATCCGGTGTCCAGTGCTGCTGACGTGGTGAAGAAACGTGCCAGCGCGAAAAGATAGGCGAAAAGAATCAGGTCGCCCGTAAAGGCGATCGGCGCAGCCGCCCGGCCCAGCGGCACCATCAGGCCCGCCAGCAGGGTTGCCGCCAGCGTAATGATCGGTCCGGCCCAAAAGATCCAAGTCGTGGTTTCGCTGAGCACCCAGCTGCGCTGCAGGCACTTGACGATGTCATAGTAAGGCTGGAACACCGACGGCCCGGTGCGTCCCGCGAACCACGCCTTGGTCTTGGCGATCACGCCCGGCAGAAGCGGCGGCAGCAGCAACAGCACTGCAATATGAATCAAGGTTTCGAGCATGGATTAAAAACCCTTCCCACGCAATCGGTTAGTGACAGGGGTCATGCGAGTCGATCGCGTGGTTTATGCGTACGCGGTCGGGAGCGCGGGCGTCCCCGCTCGCTCTGTGAAAGGGCGCCCGTGATTCCGATGCGCGGCTTGGTTCCCGGGGGAAAGCGTCGCCATGTACGTGTACGGCATCTGGGCTCGCGGAGCACCGGGAGGGGCAAGCGTCTGCTTGCCCGCGGACGAGCAGACGCTCGTCCCTCCCCCCCTGCGGTCAAAAACAAATGCGAATAGGTTCTTGAACGGGAAGAGCGTACACATCAGAATCAGCAGGATCACGAGCACATACAAAACGTAGTGCTGCGTCAGGCCGCGGTGAAAACGGTGGAACCAGGCGAAGCCCTCTTCGACTTTTCTGCCCGCCGGCATCAAGACCCGGTCCAGCACCGCGTCATCGACGTGGCTGTACGCGCGCGTCGGCACCGGGAAGAGCTTCGTCACCTGCGGCGGGTGGTCGGCCGGCCGCAACACCCCGCGGAAAATCAACACCAGCGTGCGCGCGAACGATCCGGCGGTGTACTGCATGCGCGCGTCCGGCCGCGCGTAGCCGCAATCCCAAGTGAGGCTACGGCGCGCCGCCGTGACGACCTCCTTGATCCGCATCCGCCAGAAGATTCCCGCCACACAGGCGAGCAGCAACAGGGCGAGCAACGAGATCACGCCCAGCGACACTGTTTGCGCGACGGGTATCGCAGTCGCGCCCGTACTCTGCAACCAGCAGCCGGTGGCCGCATCCAGCGCGAACGCCACCGCCGACGGGAACACGCCGATGAGCACGCATCCGGCAACCAGCACGGCCATCGGCACGAGCTCAAGGCGCGACACCTCGCGCGCATCCGCTGCGGACTGCGTACGCGGCGCACCGAGAAAAACCGTCCCCATGACCTTCACGAAGCACGCCAGCGCCAGCGCACCGATCAGCGCCAGCGTCGGCACGCCGACCAAAGCCGCCAGCGCACCGCCCGCCGTGCCGACCGCCCCCTTCAACAGACCGAGATACAGCAGCCATTCGCTGACGAAGCCATTGAGGGGCGGCAGTCCGCAAATCGCCACGGCACCAACGAGGAAAGCGGCGGCCGTCCACGGCATCCGTTTGGCGAGACCGCCCAACCGGTCCATCTGGCGCGTGCCAGTCACCTGCATCACCGCGCCCGCGCAGAAGAAGAGCAGCGGCTTGAACAAGCTGTGGTTCCACACATGCAGCAGGCAGGCGCCGAACCCCAGCGTGACCCATTCTGGACGATTCATGGCACGCCCCAGCAACGCAACACCGAAACCCATCAGGATGATCCCGATATTCTCGACGCTGTGATAGGCCAACAGGCGCTTAAAGTCGTGTTGGCCGAGGGCGAACAACACGCCCAGCACACCGCTCAGTGCGCCCAACAGCAAGATCAACGCCCCCCATGCGACCGGCACATCCGGCAACAACGCGCTCCACCGGATCATTCCGTAAACCCCGGTTTTGATGACGACTCCCGACATGATCGCCGAGACATGGCTGGGGGCGTTGGCGTGTGCGCCGGGCAACCAGAAATGCAACGGCATCACACCGGCCTTGAGACCGAACCCCACCAAGACCAATACCATGCAGAGGGCTGTCACCCCTTGGCCCAACGTCTGCGGCGCCACCGGTGTCATGGCGAATGAACCGGTAACATGCCGCCATATCGCGAACAGCGCGAACAGCGCCAGCACACTCACATGGGTTGAAATCAAATAGATCCAGCCCGCCTGCCGACTCGCGATGCGATGCCCTTCGGCGGTGACCAAAAAGAAAGCCGAGAGCGCCATGATCTCCCAGCCCAGCAGGAAGATCATCGCATGGCGCGCGACCACCAGCAGCGCCATGCCCGCGACCAGCATTCCCCAGAAGAACCGCAGGCGACGCCCGCTCACCGGATGGCGGCAGTGCGGCCAGTAACCGAGCCCATAGACGGCACCCAAGCCCCCGATCAAAAAAACCGGAACCAGAAAGAACGCGCTCAGCGCGTCAAGTCCCACGCTTCCGCCGCCGACGGCCGGCCAAACCAACGCAAGCGGCTTGCCGCCATAGCCCAGCAAGCCCCCCGCGGCACCGACCAACCCCACGCACGCAGCGCACACCATGGAGATAGCGGATATCCGTTCGCCGCCATCGTCAGACCGCCGCAGCAGAATACCGGGCAGGCCGCTCAAGGCAGCGACGACGACAGCCAGCAAAATAAAGATGAGAAACACCAGCGCTCCTTTCATCCGCGACCGCGTCAGGTCTCACCACACAAAAAAAGACCGCCGAGCGGCGGCCCTTTCATCATGGTGGAGCGAAGGAGATTCGAACTCCTGACCCCCACGTTGCGAACGTGATGCTCTACCAACTGAGCTACCGCCCCATGAGTCCTAAAAAGTGCAGTACATGATGCCAAAGAGGGG
>Ga0208824_1003196_pt1 | contig 11589 bp, 9 predicted proteins | sample AD_JPNTR3_MetaG_FD_184447 | JGI IMG/M metagenome (GOLD analysis project Ga0208824, IMG submission 184447) | Active sludge microbial communities of municipal wastewater-treating anaerobic digesters from Japan - AD_JPNTR3_MetaG (SPAdes) (version 2) | ecosystem: Engineered > Bioreactor > Anaerobic >...
AATCAATGATATATAAGGCAAGTGCTTTTTGTAAAAAATAAACTTCATACAAACCAATTTACTGAATACCGATTACAGAATACCAAATACCGGATGTAAAAAATAAACGAAATGAAACGATACTTATTATTATTCCACCTAATCCTCCTATCAACCCTTCTTTTAAGGGCTCAGCAGACGCCTTTATCGGAGAATTACTTCATGGACAGGTACAGTCTTTCTCCATCATATGCCGGACAGGTTAATCCCGGACTGCTTGTTGCGGGTTACCGCAGCGACTGGAGTGGTATTGCCGGTGGGCCGAAAACTCTGACGATAACATATAATGACCTCCTGCCGGTGGTTAACAATGCAGGAATTGGCGGTAAAATTATTTATGACAGGGCGGGCATTTTCACGCAGCTTTATGTAATGAGCTCATATTCATACAAGGTGAAAGTGGCTGATGACCATTTCATTATGTTCGGCCTTTCCGCAGGGATTTACCATAATACCATCAATCTGACAGAATATTATAATGATCCTGGTTATCTTATCGATCCGTCACTTGTAAATCTGGATGTGAAGTCGAAAATCAAATTCATGTCCGATTTCTCAGTTGCATATAACTGGAAAAACCTGAACGCAGGATTTCTTTTCTCAAACATAAGTTTTGGGGATCCCTCGTATAAGGAAGTTGAACTAAAATATAATCCCCTTTCAAATTTCAGATTTCATGCCTCTTACAAACATGATTTCTCTGAAGAGTGGTCGGTTGTTCCTCTTGTAATTATAAGAGGAGGGAAATATGTCAGGAGCCAGTTTGAGGCTGCTGCTCAGGTTATATGGACCGGCAGGGTGTGGGGTTCTCTGGCATTCCGTGATCCGGGTATTTTCGGAATAGGCCTTGGTGGAAGAATCATCAGGGGTTTATGTCTGGGATATAACTTCAACCTGTCCTCAAACGTAGCCCTGAATGCGTTCAACAGTCATGAAATTTCACTTGGAATAGATATTAAAGAATTTATTAGACAAAAATGATTAATCAACATTATTCGGGCATTGACTGGCCGCCTGCTGTTTATTATATTTATTTCTTTGCCTGACCTGTCTGAAAATAAGCATTGAAAATGGTATTCCTATAAAAACGCCTGTAATATTACTGACAATATCATTAATATTAAAAGCTCTGTAAGGTATAATTTTCTGTAAAAATTCCTGCCCTGTGGCTATAAGAGTGAAAAAAAACATAATTAAAAATAAAACAGGAAGTCTTATATTAAAATTACTATCAGCCCGCCATAGAAAACAGATAAAAATACCAATTATGTAAATAATTATATGAAATATATAATCGAGTCTTATTTCAATTTTACCAAATTCGAGTGTAGTTTTTGACTCGGGAAAAAACGGGATAAATGTAAGAATCAGTATTGCAAATATCCATAAAAGCATCAGCCTTTCTGAAAACGGTTTTAAATTCTCTATAAACTTTCTCCCCATTATTTAATTGCTTCTTGCATTATTAAATAAAATATTCCACACCGATTTGAAAAAATATCTGAAGTCAGTAATAAAAGGATTCTTATCATAAGCGTCCAGATATCTTTTTTCCGATTCCTGTATTTCCTCAAGTGTTGATGGCATATCGGCATAGTATGGCGGAATTAAACCCGGCTTATATTTAATCCGCCTTTCCTGAAGTTCCTTTGAATACAGATTGAAATAATGCTCACTTAAAGGTCTCACGCCAACTATCTTCATGTCCCCCTTGAAAAAGTTTATAAGCATAGGTAACTCATCTAAAAAAGTCTTACGGCAGAAAGCTCCCCAGGTTGTTACCCGGAAATCGTTTTCAAACTTACCTCCTTCCTTCAGACTATGAAGAGAATAAACATAGTCCTGTAAATATTCAGAATAAGGATGCATTGTTCGCAGCTTATAGACTTTAATTTGTTCTCCTCCTTTACCTATTCTTTTCAAAGCAATGAAAAGACCATAGTAATTGTTTAAAACCTCAATGGGTTCACTTCTCTTAACAGCTTCAATACACAGGACATCACCTATAAAAGCTTCCCTGTTGATATGCAGACCAGCTCTACATAATCTTCCTAATGCCTCAGCACGTGAAATAACATTATAATTTCCCCCTGTAAGTATGAGCCATAAACCTCTTGTAACCCTTAATTTGGGCATTATGCGGTTAAAAATAAAATCAAGAAAGTAAACTATGTAATTAATAACTGGAGGAAACCTATCCAATAACTTTTTTTTCCTGCTGTTTTTTGTTTCGACACAACATAAAAAATATCCCCCAACCTTTAATTTACTATTAACAGCATTGAGAAAACTATTAAGATCTTTTATTTTATTAAGTTTCCTGAGGTTAACAATATAAGAACACTCTTTTTCGGGTAAACTTTTAATGTTTAACAAAGTACCTGTTGATACAAGTACATGTTTCTTACCGGCTTTATTTCCAATTATTACTCTTATCCCTTCAGCCATCATCTCCCCTGCTTCTTTCTTTATTTCTTCAATTAATTCTCTGCCGATTTCATATTGCAATCTTTCTTGCCTGGATATCTCATCAATAGTACTAACCAAAAGAGTTTCATCTGTAATGATCCGTTTTCTGCCTTCAACTTTAAATTCAGAATCCTGTAAAACTGCCCTTTTTATTGAAAGATATATCATACCTGCTGCAAGTTCCAGTATTGTTGCAATGCAGACAGTTCCAAGAACCACAGCTCTGGAATATGAATATTCTCTGAATATGTACATAATCAGTGCTGCAATTGCCAGAGCAATTAAATTACTCGAAATAACCCTGATGAAAAGGCTGCGAAAATTGACAATTTTCCCCTGATGCATTTTGCCATTAAAAAGAGCTACAAACAACCACAATGCTGAAAGAATAAGAAAAAAAGGCAGATGAGACGGTACGTAATCCTTAAGGCTTGCCGGCTTAATCCATACCATCAGTATAAAAGAAAAAGCAAGGACCAGTAAATCCAATAAAAGCGTCAGGGTTCTGAATTTAACAGGTTTCATCAGTATGCTTTCAAACAATCTTTTTCAGATGCCTAAATTAAAACCTTTAATTATTCTGACAATGAACAAGCGGAAAGAGTTGCTTTTTATCTTTTGCTTTTCCCATGGAGAATAACAGAGGAAAATTATATTAATCCCGTTTACTATATTTGTTATCAATTAAATATTTTTATGAAAGATATCAAAAGATATTATCTATCAATACTTTTTCTGCTGATTTCACCCTTAATTTTACCCCAGGAAGTACTTCATCCTTTGTATAACATAGGAATATACAGATTTCTTGAAGAACTTGCAGCATCGGGAATAATAGAAATCAATCATACAATTAAACCTTACAGCCGGCGTACAATATCCTTATTTCTGGAAGAAGCAAGAGAAAAAGAAGACGAACTTACCCAAAGACAAAAAAGGGAGCTGGAATTTTATTTGCGTGACTTCGGAAAAGAGATTAATGATTTCGGGGAAAAAGGCAGGAGGCTTGACCTATTTTATTATCACGATTCGTTATTCACTATTACATTCAACCCTGTAGTCGGTGGGGAGATTTTCCGGAACAGTTCAGGTAATGCATGGTACTGGACCAACGGAATTGAAGCTCATTCAACTATAGGGAAACTTGGTATATGGGCTACTTTTCGTGATAACCATGAAAAACCACTTCTGGGCAAACCAGAATACCTTACAAAACGTGAGGGTGGACATATTAAAAACGGAACTGACTGGAGTACCATGCGGGCAGGTATATCGTACTCATGGAACTGGGGTTATGCTGCGTTTGTTCATGACAACATTCAGTGGGGTAGTGGGTATAACGGTACGAATATTTTCTCGGGTCATACACCTCCTTTCTTTCAAATTAAAATCAACATGAAACCTGTTAAATGGCTCGATTTTAACTATTTTCACGGATTCCTCAATTCTATGGTTGTTGATAGTAATAAATCATACTGGGTAATAAACAGTTACGGGAAAGATTACAGAGAGGTGTATCATCGAAAATTTATTGCAACAAATATTTTTACAATCAGACCTTTTGAAAGAATCTTTTTTTCGGCAGGAAACAGCATAATTTACAGTGACTATGGGTTCAATCCGGTTTATCTGATACCTGTTCTATTCTTCAAATCAGTTGATCATTCAATGAATTCCGGCATAGATAACATGAACTCCCAGATGTTTTTCGATTTTAACTTTTACCGGATTAAAAATTTACATGTTTACGCAACATTATTTATTGACGAACTTTCTATAGGTCGGTTATTCAAAAACGATGAATGGAATTATTTCAGCTACAAAGCAGGTACCGCATTTTATAATTTTCCTTTTAGGGATATGAACTTTATTTCAGAATTTACATATACTTATCCTCTTACTTTTCAGCATTATGTGCCTACACTCACTTTCGAGTCGAATCGTTATAATCTGGGGCACTATCTTAAAGACAACGCAAGAGAGTGGTATTTTGCTTTGAGCTACAGACCCTTGAGAACACTCGATTTAAAACTCTGGTACTGCAATGCTGTAAGGGGTCCAGATTACACTTTGCTTGGCGGTCCACGAACCGGAAATCCTCCCCTTGAGAGTATCGAATGGAAAAACGTAAGCACAGGCCTGAACGCTAGCTATCAGATAATTAATGATCTTTATGTTTATTTTTCTCTTACCTTCAGTAATATTACAGGAGATAATACTTTGAGTCCTGATTTCTTCAACGGTTCCAAAACGACCCTGAATTTGGGAGTTACTGCAGGATTTTAAAGGTTTTCTGGTTTAAGGGTTTTCTGGTTTAAGGGTTCAATGGTTCAAGGGTTTAAGGATTTACGAGTTCAAGGTTCCAGGGTTCAAAGGAGGATTTGCAGAGTAATTGGCTGTCAATGTTTGAATAACGTTGACTATGAGCTGGGTAGGAAAAATTACTAAGCAACAGCTCCGGAGGAGCGACATGTTTATAGCTTGATGATTTCCCCTATGAACAGCGCCGGGACTTGATGTTGCCTATGTCCGGAACTATAATTCCCGGAGCAATTAGTATAGGAAATTCTCGACCAATTTAATAAACTGGATCGAAAGTTAGCAATCAGGGTTAAAAAGTTGGCAATAGACAGTAAGCAGTTGACAGTCAAATCAATGCCTAAAAAATGTTGACTGTTGTTTATCGTCAGGTTAGGATGCTGTTTTTCCGGACTTTTTTAAGAAATGCTGCAGGTATTGTTAGTACGATATTTTGATCGATTCTGTCGAGTCTAATGACCACTCTTTTTCTTGAGTTAATTTTTATAAGCTCTCCTATAAGTCCTTTGAGAGAACCTGTCGTAACCTCAACTATATCACCTTTAGCGAGTTTTTCTGTGGTAACCTCAACCTTTGCATCGCTGTTAATAATAAGTCTCAGATTGTTGATCTGGTATTCCGGAATTGCCACCGCCTGGCCTTCAAAGGTGATTATCCTTACAACACCGACAGTTTTGTAAACTACCGGAAAAAACTTTGGCTGCGTCTTTACAAATATGTACGAGGAAAGCAGCGGTTTTTCAACCATCTTCCTGCGGTCGGACCACTGCCGTAATGTTTTCTGAAGCGGAAGAAAAGTTTCTATCCTGGCATCCATGAGCCTCTGATTAACCTGCTTCTCGGCCCGCGGCCTGGTATAAACAGCATACCATTTGTTTTCCTTAACAGACTTGTTATTGATCTCCCTCTGCTCCATTGACTTTTTCACATTCATTTGCCACACAAAAATAATCTATTTATAGTCTGTTTATATAGATTTTTTCTGTGAAGCCATACTATTTTATTGTTTTCTTGAATTTGTAGTTGACTTCTATAATAATTGCCCCACCTATTATACTTATACAGTCTCTCAATTTTGTTTCATCGTGTTATAATTGATCAACATTTGTATTTTCTTTTTGTAAACTGACCCCCCTTTGTGTTTCCCCCCAAGGGAAAAATTATTATAACAATCTGTTTTTCTGTTATTTGAATTCTTTTCAATTCAACATACTTTTAATGTCATCTGGCATTATCCAGGTGATTGAGTGGTAAGCCCCCTCTTTACGAAGTAGAGAGGGGGTTTGGGGGTGAGTACAGAATACCATTAAACAAACTGAAACTAAGATGCAAAGGCAAAAATTTTCCTTTAAATTCATTGGTGTTTCATAAAACAAAAATAATATATACCTTTGCACCGAACCAAAAAACCTTTGGCTATGGCAGAGAAGACAAGATATTCAGACGAGGAGCTTGAAGAGTTCAAACAGATTATACTCGCCAAGCTGGAAAAAGCCAAAAAGGACTACGAGATTCTTAAGGCTAGCATCACAAACGAGGAGAGTAACGACACCATGGATACCTCTCCAACCTTCAAGGTACTTGAAGAGGGTGCTACTACTCTGTCAAAAGAAGAAGCCGGACGACTCGCACAACGGCAGCTCAAATTTATCCAGCACCTGCAGGCTGCACTTGTGCGGATCGAAAACAAAACTTACGGCATCTGCCGCGAAACAGGTAAGCTCATATCCAAAGAACGCCTCCGCGCAGTACCCCATGCCACACTCTCAATAGAGGCAAAAAACAAACAGAAACAGTAAATATTGCTCTGCCTTATAAATAAAAGAGGGCTTCGAAAAAGCCCTCTTTTTAATTTCAACATTATATATAATGCTTTAAGGAAGCCTAAAAAGAAACCCTTTCCACCGCTACTTTTACCATTACATCATCAATATCCACCTCACGCGGGACAATACCTTCAAACGATGAAACCAACCTTACCTCATTAGCAAGAGTCTGTGAACCAATGTAAGATGAATACTTCCTTACCGCTTCCCTCACAAAATCCTGATCCTCAATATAAACCTTTATCTTATCGGTTACATCAAACCCACTCTCTTTACGTATGTTCTGTATACGGTTGACAAATTCCCGCGCTATGCCTTCATATCTCAGCTCATCTGTAACAGTAACATCAAGAGCAACGGTAAACCTGCCATCTGTTGCTACCTGCCATCCGGGTATATCTTCAAGTATGATTTCAACATCCTCAAGGGTTAGTTCAACCTTCGAACCGTTCAGCTCCATAACCTTACTCCCCTCGGTTTCAAACCTGGTAATCTCTTCCTGACTCATTCCACCCAGAACAGCAGTAATATCCTTCATCAGTTTTCCGTAACGTGGACCAAGCACCCTGAAATTGGGTTTTACTTTCTTAACAACTATCCCTGCTGTTCCATGAATATACTCAACCTCCTTCACGTTAACCTCTGAAAGAACCAGGTTACGTACCGATTCGAACCTGCTGACAAACGATTCATCAATTACAGGAAGTATCACTTTTGCCAGCGGCTGGCGTACCTTAATATTCACTTTCCTTCTGATACTCAGAATCATCGAAGATATCTTCTGTGCTATTTCCATCCTCTCTTCCAGCTCCCTGTCTATCAGCTTTTCATCATATCCGGGGAAGAGGGTCAGATGCACTGAGTCTTCTTCATGCCTTCCCGTTACACTGTTCAGATCCATGAAGAGGCGGTCCATATAGAAAGGAGCTACCGGTGCAGCAAGTTTGCTAACAGTTTCAAGACAGGTATATAATGTCTGATATGCTGCCATCTTATCCCTGTTCTGCTCGCCTCCCCAGAAACGCTTGCGGTTCAGACGCACATACCAGTTGCTGAGATGCTCCGTCACAAAATCCTGTATCGCCCTCGCCGCCCTGGTTATATCATAATCCTCATAACAACTCCCCACTTCCTTAACAAGTGAATTAAGCAGCGAAATAATCCATCTGTCAATCTCGGGCCTCTCACTCACGGGCACCTCTTCCTCACTGAAATCAAACCCGTCAATATTGGCGTAAAGAGCAAAGAAAGCATATGTGTTATATAATGTACCGAAGAATTTCCTTATAACCTCCTCCACCCCTGCAATGTCGAACCTGAGATTATCCCATGGCTGTGAGTTGGTGAGCATATACCATCTGAGCGGATCTGCCCCATATTTTTCAATTGTTTCAAACGGATCAATAGCGTTGCCGAGCCTTTTCGACATCTTGTTACCGTCTTTGTCGAGCACCAGTCCGTTCGAGATAATGTTTCTGAAAGCCACCGAGTCGGAAATCATTGTTGCAATGGCATGAAGGGTAAAAAACCAGCCTCTGGTCTGGTCAACACCTTCGGCAATGAAATCGGCAGGAAACATATCGCTGAAGTTCTCCCTGTTCTCGAATGGATAATGCACCTGGGCATAAGGCATGGCACCCGAGTCGAACCAGACATCTATCAGGTCGGGCTCGCGGAACATCTTTTTACCGCTGTCGCTAACAAGTATTATTTCATCCACATAGGGCCTGTGAAGGTCGACTGTCTCATAGTTCTCCTTCGAAAAATCATTTTCCTTAAATTTTGCCAGCGGGTTCTTATCCATAAAGCCGGCTTTTACAGATTTTTCAATCTCGGCTTTCAGTTCTGCAACCGAACCTATACATTTTACTTCCTTACGGTCTTCAGTCATCCATATAGGTAGCGGGGTACCCCAGAAGCGCGAGCGTGAAAGGTTCCAGTCGACAAGGTTTTCGAGCCATTTACCGAAACGTCCGCTTCCTGTTGAAGGTGGTTTCCAGTTAATGGTGTTATTAAGCTCTATCATCCTGTCGCGGAAAGCCGTTGTACGTATAAACCATGCATCAAGAGGATAATAGAGAACAGGCTTATCGGTCCGCCAGCAATGAGGATAACTGTGCACCTGTTTCTCAATCCTGAAAACTTTGCCCTGCTGTTTGAGCATCACCACAATGTCAACATCAAGGGTCTCTTCACTGCCATTTAATGCAGGATCATATTCGTTTTTAACAGGTCTTCCTTCAAAACCTTTATATGTTACTGTATTGACATGCTCCTTTACAAAATCAGGGTCCATATCGGCAACAGGAACCATGTAACCCCGGCGATCAACAAGCGGACTCATCGAGCCATCTTTAAGTTTCACCATAATTGGCGGAATGCCTTTCTCCCTTCCAATACGGTAGTCGTCGGCTCCGAAAGTAGGAGCTATATGTACTATACCGGTACCCTCATCGGTTGTGACAAAATCGCCGGTTACAACCCTGAATGCCCCATTTTCGGGCTTTACCCAGTCAATAAGCTGATAATATGTTATCTCCTCAAGCTTCCTGCCTGGGAACTCATCCAGAATACGATAAGGAACTTTTTTGTCGCCTGACTTGAAATCTGGAAGGCTTTCCGAAGGCTCAGCACCCTGAAACACCTGACTCAGAAGTTCCTTTGCAAGAATAACCGTAAGAGGTGCGCCGTTATAAGGGTTGAAAGTCCTGACTTTAACATATACTATCTCATCACCTACTGCCAGAGCTGTATTTGAAGGAAGTGTCCAGGGAGTGGTTGTCCATGCTATTATGTGGACATCTTCAGTATCGGTATCCGAAAAAAGAAACTCCGATTTCTCATTTCTGACAAGCCGGAAAAGTGCTATACAGGTGGTGTCTTTAACATCCCTGTAGCACCCAGGCAGGTTAAGCTCATGCGAACTGAGGCCTGTACCTGCTGCAGGAGAATAAGGCTGAATAGTATAACCTTTGTAAAGACATCCTTTCTGATAGAGTTGCTTCAGAAGCCACCAGAGGGTTTCGATATATCGGCTGTCGTAGGTTATGTAAGGATCGTCCATATCTATCCAGTAGCCCATTATCCTCGTTAGTTCTTCCCACTGGCTGGTATACCTCATCACATCTTTTTTGCACTCCTGGTTATAATCGGCTATGGATATTTTCTTTCCGATATCTTCCTTGGTTATGCCCAGTGCCTTTTCCACCTCAAGTTCAATCGGCAAACCATGAGTATCCCATCCTGCTTTGCGTTTCACTTCATAACCGCACTGTGCCCTGTAGCGGCAAATAACATCCTTTATTGAACGTGCCATAACATGGTGAATACCGGGCATGCCGTTTGCCGAAGGCGGACCTTCGTAAAAGACAAACTCACCTTTTCCGTTTCTCTGTCTTATACTCCTTCTGAAGGTATTATTCTCATCCCATATCTTCAAGACTTCCCTGTTAACCTGTGCCAGGTCGAGTGCCTTATACTCAGGAAACTTTTTCCTCATTCTTTCAAACAGTTAGTATTTTAAAAAATCGGACAAAGATAGTAAAAAGATTGGTTTATGTACTCACCCCCAAACCCTCTCTCTACTGCGTAAAGAGGGGGTGCATTGATAACCTCTTTCTTTGCAACGCATGGAGGGGGCTTACTTTCCCGGCTAACCTCTTATTGAATTTCTGAACTACACACCGCCCTATTCCCCCCTCTTTGCAACGCAGAGAGGGGGGCCAGGGGGGTGAGTACAGCCTGATCAAACTGTTAATTTCATAAAAAATCTCTTTATTTTGCAACTTGCATCTTTAAGTCATGAATTACAAATTACTTCATTACATAATATTTTTTTCCTTTCCTTTTTTATTATCGGGACAAACTGATACTTCTCAAATTTATACCCCTGCAGGACCTGAAGATTTTCTCACCCTGATTCGTTTTCAGGAAAACGCAGTTCTTATAGATGTCCGGCTTCCGTTTGAATACCACAAAGGGCACATCAAAAACAGTATCAACATACCCATTAAGCTCAGTCCGAAAAAATTCATCAGAAAAGTTGAACAGTTTCCGAAAGACAGAGTTCTTCTGCTTTACTGCGAAAGCGACGTTAGAAGCATCAGTGCAGCCCGGCGGCTCTATGATGCAGGCTACAGGAAAATTTATGTCCTCGAAGGTGGTGTTATGGCATGGAAGAGAAAATTTCTACCACTTTACGGGGAAAGTGTGCCGAAGGAGAAACGTTAAAAAGTTGTGCTGTTATTTAAGATAATTTTTTATATACCCTTCCAGCTCTGCTTTTACAATCTTTGAAATATACTTGCCCAGGATATCAAATTCAATATTTACGACTGTACCTGGTTTTATCTGGTGGAAATTCGTCACTTCATAAGTGTAAGGAATAATTGCCACCTGAAACGACCCGGGCTTTGAATTAACAACGGTAAGACTAACTCCGTTAACCGCTACAGAACCTTTCTCTACGGTAATATAATCTTCTTTGAGGGGTTCATATTCAAAGGTATAATACCAGCTTCCGCCTGCTTCTTTCACTTCCGTGCAAACGGCTGTCTGATCAACATGTCCCTGAACCATATGTCCGTCGAGGCGTCCATCGGCTTTAACACTGCGTTCCAGGTTAACCTTATCGCCTACCTTCAACAAACCCAGATTGGTCCTTTCGAGAGTCTCCTTTATGGCAGTTACAGTATAAGTCTCATTGTCCTTTTTCACAACAGTAAGACATACACCGTTATGCGATATACTCTGATCAATTTTAAGTTCATCTACAAAAGAACACTTCATGGTAATATGAAGATTGTCAAGCTCCTTCTCGAGCTTTACTACCGTTGCGGCTTCTTCAACAATTCCCGAAAACATTTTTATTAATTTTAATATCCTAACATTACAAAAATAAACATTTTAACACTTCAACCCGCAAACCAGCTAAACC